>ERZ795045.295-NODE-295-length-66488-cov-5.599958_pt1 | contig 66488 bp, 48 predicted proteins | sample MGYA00375129_ERZ795045 | MGnify/ENA primary metagenome ERZ795045 (study PRJEB30174, sample SAMN05720166) | activated sludge metagenome | isolation source: anaerobic digester from wastewater treatment plant | place: Japan | collected 2015-05-15 ...
GACCTGGAAATCTCGGCGGATTATGTCACCATCACCATGCCTTCCACGGTCAATCCCGGCGCGCTCGACACCCGCACGATCGCAATGACCAACGGATATTACATTCTGGACGGATACGGTGCCGTCCACACCAGCCGCTTGCCTCTCGACTGGGACACCAACGACGATGGGGTCGTGGATTATCATGACATGATCAATGACGACGGTACCTTGAATCCCTTGTTCGGCGCGCCAATCAACAACGCCGTCCTGGCCGTGCCTTGGCTGGATCAACAAGCCGATCTGCCCTATTTCGGCGGGGATTTCGCCGTGGATCTCGAAATTACTCCCAGCGGCAAAGGCTTCTTCCTGCTCGACGTCTTCGGCGGCGTCCATACCATCGGTGACGCGCAGATTATTTTCCCGCCCGACGAAATCGGCGGAACCTTGGTGCCGGCCAGCCGCTCGACACCTTACTTCGGATTCCCCATTGCCCGCGACTTGGCCATCGTCAGCAATGAGGCAAATCCCGACCTCGGATTCAAAACCAACGACATCGCGGTGGGATTTGTTGTACTGGATGGTTTCGGCACTACGCATAAAGCCGGCGCCGCCAAGACCTTCAGCGTCAGCGAAACCGGCAACAATGGCCGTGGCGTGACTTTGTATTCCGATCTCTTCCGGGCCGTGGAAGTCGCGCCTTTGTGGCTGCCCAAGGCCCCACCGGTGGAGAATTTCGTGGTGGGCCATGACGCGGTTCCCGTTTCCGTCGCGCCGGACTTCCGTAAAAACGCGGTGGTGGATTATTTCAAAATCACCACCTCTCCGGCCACCAGCGTAACCGGCCCCAACTGATTCATTCATTCCCATACTTTGCAATTCCAATCCCGGTATGTAAAATACACACCGGGATTTTTTCTTTCAGGATAAACACACCGCTGTATCCCATTCACCCAGTCATTCCTGCTCGCTTTTTTACAAGAAGATCACGGATGTAATTCTTGGAATGTTTATAGTTATTGGCGCAGGTGGAATTATAACAAGTGCACATGAATGCGATTCCACACCCAAACGATTTTAAGCCATGGTCCATCATTTTGTTGGCTTTGTTGGCGGCCTCCTTGTTTCAAGGCAGCCGGGGGCTCTACCACACCACCGAAACCCGCTACGTGGAATGCGCCCGGGAAATGCTGCTCCAACACAATCTTCTGGAGCCTACTCTCGACCAGGAACCGCACTGGACCAAGCCGCCGCTGGTCTACTGGGGGATCAATCTGGGTATGGTCTTTCTGGGTTTCAACGCCTGGGGCGCGCGTTTTTACCTCATTTTCGCCTTTACCCTCACCGTCCTTGTGATCTACTATCTGGCCCGGTATTTGTGGGACACCCACACGGCACCCTATTGCGCCCTGGTGTACGCCACGTCGCTTTTTCCCCTGGCCGCCGCGAATGTCGTCTCTTGCGACACGTTGCTGGTCTTGTTCGAAGCCGCCGCGGTGCTGTTTTATTGGATGGCCGTCCGCCGGGAAAAAACCATTTTCCTGCTCCTGATGTGGCTTGCGTTCGCCTTGGCTTTTTTGACCAAGGGGCCTCCCGGACTTATCCCCTTACCCGGAATTATCCTGGTCCACTCCCTGATCCGTTCCACCCGGCCCGGCCTGCCGCGGTTGTTTTCGGTGCCTGGTATTCTGGTTTTCCTCGGCCTGGGATTGAGCTGGTACTTGTACGAGGCATACCTGCATCCGGGTTTGTTGCGCTATTGGTTATTCCACGAAATGTACGGGAGGGTGGCCACGGATGAATTCCGCCGCAACGCCGGCTGGAGTAAACCGTTCACCGTCTATGGTCCAGTGCTGACTTTGGGAGCGTTCCCCTGGATCTTCTTAATACTCGGGAAACTCCGGCAGGTGCCGTGGAGCCGGATTTCGTTCCACCGGTGGGAATTTTGGAAACACCATCCGGAATGGTTTTTCCTGGCGGTTTCATTCGGGATTCCCCTCCTCATTTTTTCCCTGAGCCAGTCGCGGCTGCCCTTGTACGTCCTGCCCCTCTTCATTTTCATCTCCCTGGCTTTCGGCCGGATGATCGCTTGGCTGACCGGGAAACACAAACTGCGGCCGCAATGCATCACCGTCATCGTGGCACACATGTTCATGCTGACGATTATAGGAAAAGCAGCCTTCGCGTACATGGAATCTCCCAAAAACGACCAGCAAATCGCAACCAAAATTCTCGCTTCGCTCTCCACGATGCCCAGTCAGCATCCTTATTACCTTGTAGGCAATCGGCCGCCGTACGGCCTCGAATTTTATATGAACACCCATATCGCCGTGATCGCGCCGGATGAGGGGCAAATCCCCGCCGGATCCCTCGAGACGCTGCAATATACGATCCGGATGAACAATGCCGCGGGCTTTGTTCCCGTGATCCTGGTCCAAAAAGATTACTGTCTCCAAATCCCCCATCTTGTCCGGATCTTAGGCCGGCCCTTGAATCTGGTGGACCTCAACCGCGGGGGAACCAACCGGCCCTATGGGATCGTTTCCCAGTTCACCAACTACGCCTATCCCAACTCCCAGCATTCCGGTGAATTGTTCTACCGGTGCGTGATTTTGCCATATTGAATATTGAAAAGAGAGATCCTGTTTTCACGAAGAGAAACAATCCAGGGTACCTCGATACCAGTCCAATATCCTCGTTGTTGTGTCAGGAGCGCGGTGCAATGCCCAACTGCGATTTGCACCGATATACACCTGTTGCGCAACGCTGGGTCATCCTCGGTTTTCCGTGCAAGATCATTCACTACGGTATAAGCAGGCAACGGTTAGCGCGGTGGATTCATTTGCGATCCGAAATGGGGCGCTTTTGTTGTTGTTCTATTCGATCGACAAGAAAAATCATTTATTATATCGGTCATCGGATTTTCGGATCACCCATGGATGATTCTATCGAGGATATGGATATGGCGAACATTCATGCGAGATGGGAAGACAACGCGCCGGGAAAGTATTACGTGGATCAGAATTGTATTATATGTAATATCTGCATGGAACTGGCTCCCCGCAACTTTGCTGAAAGCGCCGTGGGCGACCATCATGTAGTTTGTAAACAACCAGATAGCATGGAGGAAGAAGAACAAATCCGGGAGGCCATGGAACAATGCCCGGTCGATGCCGTGGGAGATGACGGATTGGCCGCCTGACCATCGGCCCTTCAAGCCCTTACGGACTGTGCTGCCGATAATGAAACATCAAGATCATTTCAAGTGAAACACCTGACATCGATAGGGGCACGGAATCCCGTGCCCCTGCTCGAAAAATTCACCCAATCCTGCCGTTTTCGAAAATCGGATTCCCAAAACGGGCGGAATCAATACAGCGCCCAATCCTCGACTGCTACGCCCTGCGGATGCAGGAACAGGTCCGGTGTCAACGCGCCGGCCGACAACCGAACCTCGTCCACCCGGCCTGGGACGACATCCGCCGTACTCACTGCCGTGGAACGCGCGCCCACCGTCACCGGCAAGTCGCTATTCATTCGCAAGCGATTGTAATTCGACTCACCATCATCATGAATGACGGCTACCGGCAGCGGATTACCGTCCCGGTAGATCCGCACTTTTTCGAGCATGGACGCTTCCTGCAAATCCACCACCGCCGCGTAATGGTGGAACGCTCCATCGCCGGGCGCGGCCCCGCCGGCCGTGGCGATATGCAACCGGCCTTCGTAACCGGAATTGGCGTCTCCGTCATTCAGGATAAAATCAAGCGAACCAGGGCTGGACAATCCAATACCGAACCGCCATACGCCGTCCACGGGGGCATTCGCTTCGTTGTACCGGTCCAACAATATCGCCCGTCCGGTGAATCCTTCTTCCAGCTGCGCGTAACATTCCAAAGTCAGACGGCGTTCCACGTCCAGGAAAGGTTCGTTCGACCCAAACCGGAATCCGTTGCCCGGCATTCCTCCCAGGAACAGCGAGGCCGTGTTGGGCATTTGGGTCAACGGAACAGGTGATTCGGAACCGGGAGCGGAGAAATTGGCGGTACCCAGCAATTGCCCATCCGGAAAGAGGCCATTCGTGTCGGACGCATCACCTTCGAAGCGGAAATAGGCGATAGTGTTACCTTCCACAATAGGCGCAAAAGGCCGACCGCTCACCGTCACGCCCGGCGAGGTCATGCGATCCACGGATACGGTTTTGATCACAAACGTATACAAGACACCGTTCACCAGATTCCGGACCGTCAGCCGGTTGTCGTGAATCGGCTTCGATTCAAGAATGTCATCCTGCTGGAATACATCCACGCGGATCAGATCCGGCGCCACCGGCAAGGTCCATTCGAGCCGTAACGCGCCGTCCATGGGTGTTACCACGACGTTTTGCACGTTGGGAGGCGCCAGGCGGTCCTGCGTTTTGAACGATGTGGGTTGGGACCATTCACTCCACGAATTCCCGGGAATCTGATAACGGGCGCGCCAGTAATAGGCACCCCCCGCCGCCAAAACCCCTGGGGGAACCGAAATCGATACGCCTCCTCCAGGCGTGGTCAACGACCAGAGCGGTTTGTAAAAATCCAATCGGCCGGATTGAATTTCCCATTCCACAGCCTCAGCCGTCTGCCCGGATGGGATCGACACCTGCAACACCGGCTGGCGGGTGGCCACCACGGTACCCTCCGCGGGCGCCACGTTGGCAGGGGCGGGAGGTGTCCCCGTGGGCCTGACATTGGCGTCCGCCAGAATGAACGCCCGCCGCGCGCCGATATATTTTTTGATTTCCCCGGCCATGGCGGTCAGATTGCCGGGCGAGTTCCATTGCCGCGCGTCTTCGGCAACCGCGTCCTGCAAATAACTCCAGTATGAATCAATCAACGGATCCAAATGCTCCGGGGTAAACTGGTGTTCCACTATATCCCGCAGCCGCTGGTAATACCGTTGCCGGAACTCGGGTATGCTCAAGAACTTCATCCGCAATTGATTGATTCCGTACATGCCCCCTTCGGCCCCGTCAAGCAGGTTGATGGTGGACACGAAAGGAAACGCGTCATTGGTGGGCAGTTCGCCCCACGAATGCCGCATATCCCACGGCAGGATCAACCAACGCCCATCCGCCCCCCGCGTGGGGTAATAGTTCTTCTCCGTGCTGTCCACGTGGGTCAACACCGCCACACAGGCCAAGTAATTCAGGAAGGCCTCGATATCCAGGTTGTTTTCGAAAAACGCCTTCAAATCTTCGGATGTGTTCAGTTCTTCGATGAACGCGACCAGCTCGTGAATGTCATCTTCCCGGCCCAGGGTGTACTGATATTTGCTGGCGTACGCTTCAAAATTGGGTTCACGCGCCATGTAACTTCGCCGCGCCCGCACGCCGGCCTTGTAAATCCGCGTGGTGGCGGGGAGACCATGCCGGCTTACGAAATCCTGGTTGTATTCTTCGACCCGCAAAAACAAGCCGTAATAACTATTATTCACCATCAACCGGTAATGCTGGGTATCGGCCGCGGGAACACCGGCTTCCCGCATGAATTGATAAGCCAAATGCTCCAGAAAACCCGACTCGCCCCGCACCAGCGGGGAATCCTGATAATTGGCGTACAGGTTTATCACCCGTTGGTCCTCCCACCGGCTTCCCTTGGGGAACCGTACCCGCCAGCTCTTTTTCGGTTTGTTGCGGTCTGTGTCTCCGTGATACCGGATGCCGCCCTCGTAGTAGAGGTCATACACATCTCCGCCGATTACCACCAACGCTGGTTGCTCCTGGTTGGAATCCACATTACGGTTCAGCCAGTTGATCACTTCGCGCTCGGCAAAAACATACACGGTGGGAAACGCCGGTTTCTCGTGGCGATCCTCCACGAACAACGCGGCGTTCCGGGTGGTTTCGTCTTGCAAGGGATACACCGATTCTAGCCCCAAGGCGTCCACCGCGGAGACTTTGTACCGCCAGATTTCACGCGGCCGGATCGTTTCCGCCGCATTGAGTCGATACGTATAAATCCCATCCCCGGCGATCGCGTCCCCTTGCGTCCCGTCATCCACCATGCGCACCGTTTTCCAATCTCCCTGGACCAGGCCCGCGCCCAAAGGACTGGATAGCCGTTGATAATGAAGGTGCACTTCTCTCACGCCGTCGTCATCTTCCACCCCCGCCGTAATCGTGATGACATCGGATTCATCCTGCCCGGCGGGAAGCTCCCGAGTGAGCTTCAATTGCGGGATCAAACTCAGATCGCTGCTGCCTAGACTGTTGTTGTGAACCTGGATGGCCAGCACATTGGTTCCTTCTGTCAGCAAGTTCAAGAAACTGGAGATGTTGAAAAATTCCATCGTGCCGGCATCATGACTTCCCGCGGCAAATTCGTTGTACCGGGGAGTCCCGTTGATGTTTCCCCGCGCGATTTCCACGCCGTTCAGGTAAGCAATGAAACCATCGTCGTAATCTACACCCAACTCCATGCCGCTGAAGCGGGAGGGACCGGCAAGCGTAAACGTCTTCCGGGCAAAAACGCTCGCGTAGTTGTTGCGCATGTCATTCAGAATCGTGGCGTCATCTCCATCGGCATATCCGATGCCGGTCGGCCCTTGATCCCAGGAGGTATCATCAAAATCCACATTCTTCCAATCCGAAGGAGGTTGGCTCCTCCCCTTGAAATATTTCCACACCTGGCCCACTTCAATGGCCATAACCTCTTCCTGCCGGACTTCGCTGGTGGTAGCGGCGGGATACCGGGGCGTATGCGTGAGGCTGGCGATTCGCGGCGGGAGGTTGGGCAACATGACGGTGTTGGGCGCGCCGGGACTGTATGGCTGGCCGCTCCGCCAATTGGATGCCAGACGGTTGTCCGCCGCTGGAACCATCAACTCTAATGAATGACCTTCCCCATCCGCCAACACCGGCCAGGGCGGCCGGTCGTTATAGCGCACGTAATCGATGACTAGCCCATGGCGGTTGGAAAGGGCCACCGCCTCCCCGCCGTTGCTCAGTTGCAACAGGTAATTTCCCACTTTATTGGGTACATCCGGATAGCGGCCGGTGTTGCGGCAGACCAACAAGTAACCGTTGCCGGGAATCAACTGACCCTGGGGAAAAAGAAACTCGATGCCATCCGTAAAGCGCCAACCGCTCAGATCCACTGGCCGGCTGGAGAGGTTATATAACTCCACATACTCCTTTTCCAGATTGTTATCGTATTCCTCATCTTCTGGATGATAGAAAATTTCATTGATCACCACATCGTAATCATGGTATTCCGGATCAACGATAAGCCGCGCGTTCGGCCGTCCCGGCGTCCCCCCCTGGGGGGAAACGGCCCAGTTGTTCGGCTCGCTGGCGGTCCGTTCAGGTTGGACCAATTCCAAACTGCCGCCCTCGCCGTCCGCGCCCGCCGGCCACTCGCTGCCGTCGTTGTAATACACACCGCTGATGAGCCGCTCGTTCGGATCGAACAGCCGCACGGCATCGCTTTTGTTGCCCAGCGAGAACGTCAATCCTTCCACCACCGGGCTGGTCCACGCGGGATCCCGGGTGGGAGCGATCAGCAAAAATCCATTGCCCGGAATGGAAGTGCCTATGGGCAACCGAAAGGCATGGTTGTCATTTTCATCCTTTAATATCCAGTGCGAGAGATTCACCGCTTGCGGGGCAGGATTATAAAGTTCGATCCATTCCCGGTCCTCCCCATCCGGGCCGGGATTGTTATACATGAATTCATTGACCACAATCGAACCCGGCGCGGGGGGATCCGCCTCCACCCGGTAATAATAAAAGGATTGCGCGGATCCTGCCGGCATCGTGATGGGATAACCCGACGCGTTGTTGGCCGTGATCCAATATTCCACCTCACTGCCGGCCGCTTGCCCAGGTATCTCCGCCACATAGGCCGTACCCTGCTTGACCATGGTGAGCGTCCGGCTCACCCCCCGGTTGACCATGTACGACAGGATCACATTATTGAGCGTGTCATCCGGGGCGAATACCGCCGATACGCGTACAGGGATTTGGCTCCCGGGCGCCAGAGGAACCCGGCTCACCCGTTGAATCCGGGGAGGGACTGCGGACAACAACACACTGTTCGGCCTCCCCGGCGTAGGTATCCGGCTGCCCGCCCAATACAGCACGTTATCGTTATCGGCAAGCGGGTGAATCAATTCCAATGAGGCTCCCTGCCCGTCCGCCGTGAGAGGCCAGGGGGCCTTGTCATTATAATTCACCCGGTCTACGACCTGTCCCAGCGCATCTTCTAAAACAATCTCTTCTCCGGAGTTAGAAAGACTGCTGGGGGCGTAGTTGCCCACGGTTTTGATCTCGTTGCCCAACGCATAAAATTGCCGGAGAAAAATTTCGTTCCGGCAAAGCAACAAAAAGCCGCCGGCGTCAATGGCGGTTCCTTGGGGAAACACGTAGTCGATGCCCTCGGAAAACCGCCATCCGGACAGGTCCACCGCGGCGGTACCGGTGTTATGCAACTCCACATACTCGCCGTTAGCGCCATCCACGCGGGGATGATACATGATCTCGTTGATCACCACGTCCGCCGGCACCGGCATGACACATCCCATCACCACGATGAAAACCAATCCACTGATGGATCGCACCATGAAATCCTCCCTGCGTATCCGGTCTGAATTCATTGTTTCTCCTGCATCCCGTACTTCCCCCCTCCCCCTTTAATCAACCACATGAAAAAAAACCAAGCGGGCCGGGGTTCTCACGCTTTGTGTATCTCATTAAAGATATAATTTTTTGAGAAGATTGTCACACCTCAACCGGAATTTCATGGTTCACGCCATGATACCGTCTCCATCCCGCCTTGCCCTGTTGGGTGGATTGATCCTAATTTGACTAGCCGGCACCTCCAACACCGAGGAATTCCTTCAATAACTACAGAGAAAAACAGATGTCCCAATTCGATACATCCCAATCGAATTTCCGTACCCCCTTGATACCATCTGCCCCATTTCACTGAAATTCGGAGAAGGGGCGTTTTTCACATTTATATGCAATATATTGGTATAATATGTCATAATATTTTGCATATAACTCCCATCGTACCTCGAATTTATGTGTCGTATGTACCACACATGTCCTCTCTTTTTTTCCATTTTTTGTGAAACAAATCGGCTTTCGTCTGCGTATAGTGAATATGGAATGCCGATTGCACGTATTACCTAGCAGAGGTGACAAGCCAGTTGGAACGCAGAGTGTAGAGTAACGAGCGAAGGAGTACAATGATGTCCAGTTCTTATCTCATGATGTTCGCCCTTCCGAGTGTGCGTGTGGATCTGTTGTTCGTTTCCATCATGGGTTTGCTCTTCCTGGTGATTTTTATGGTTTGGATGACGAACTCCCGCCGGAAAACCCTGGCGCTTCGTCCCCAGAGCCTGTTTGAGCAGCAATTGGTCAAGCGGATGGTCCGGCAACCCCTGACCCTGCGGGATAAATGCTTGTTTCGCAGTTTTAGCCGCGTGGAGAAACAAAGGCGAATGGCTTATTACAATCATCTGAACCGGTTCTCCCAATATTTCTAACGAACCGAGTTGCTCACCAATACAACGGAATACTGGTCCCATCGGAGCCCTCTCCCCCCCGCGAACCGCTTACTGGCCATCAAGTAAGCGGTTCGCATTTTGAGGGTGATTATCTTCATTTTGGTGTGCTGGTTTGTTCTCGGCGCTATCCGGTATTTTGGCCTGAGGACATTCCAGCGTGGGGACACTCCTCACAGCCTGTTTTGTAAAGCGGCAGATCGTTACAATAAATAAATCGAAATTAAAGACATATACCTATCACCCATGTGCGCGAAAACCGTCTACGAATATACGCCGGAAATGGAGCATTACCTGATTCGGCCTGGGAGCATTGACGAGCACCTCGATTTCCCGGCCATCTTTTCCAATACCCAGCCCGTGGAAGTCGAAATCGGCACCGGGAAGGGGCGCTTCATCCTGGCCGAATCCCTCCAGCGTCCGGAAACCAACTTTCTTGGGATCGAACGCTCGTTAAAATGGCTGCGGATCGCCCTGTCGCGCGCTTGCCGGGCTCCCCGCCCCAATTGTCGCTTCCTCTGCCTGGATGCCGATCTCGTGGTCAAACTGCTGCTCTTGCCTCATTCCATCCAGGCGTATCACGTCTATTTTCCCGATCCCTGGCCCAAGGACCGCCACCACAAACGGCGGTTGTTCCATCCCCGCTTCATCGAAAAAATGGCCCTTTCGTTGGCTCCAGGAGGACGATTGCACCTGAAAACCGATCACGGGGAGTATTTCGCCGAGGCCCATGCCAACCTCCTCGCCGGCGGCTTTTTCCAGGTGATCAGCGAATCCGTCTCGCGCGAGACCCTTCAAGACATTGAGGATGCCTCCGATGCCGCCACCCATTACGAAATTAAGTTCCGTAAAGAAGCGCGGGAGATCTATTCGGCGGTTTATGAGGTTATGCCATAATCGAACGAAAAGGGGATCGAGAGGGCAGAATATATGGGCCATCGTGGATTGGATGCCTTTCGCCCTTTCAGGGCTTCCCTTACCCTGTCCTTCTCCCCAAGGGAGAGAGAATCGTTTGGCGGTCCCATCCATCCTTATCCCCCTCATAAAACACTAAAAAAGCCCACCATTCGGGCTAATAATTACCGTTGCGGATTAACTCAAGATGCCTCCCCCCCGCCAGGCCGGTATGCGGAAGCCATATTTTCTCTCGATAATTCAAAACTGAAACCTCTCATCGCTTGGTTCCGGTCCCGGGAAGCCGCTTGGTGCCTGGTTCTATTCGTTTTGGCATTGATCCCTCGTCTGTTTTGGGCCTTTGCCCGGCATCCGCAGCCTTTTTCCGACATGGAGGATTATTACCTTTGCGCGGTCAATTTTCTCAAGGGATCGTATCTGGCCCAATCGGAAGACCGGTTGGCTTACCGCGCCCCGCTTTATCCCTTGTTCCTGGTTTTTTGTTTGAAAGCCTTCCCTGACGCGCCGCTCTTGGCCATCCGGATTCTTCAATCCCTGCTCGGCGCTCTCTCCGCAGTGGTGTTGTTCTTTGTGTCCCGCGGTTTCTTGGCTTCCTGGCAGGAACATCATCCTCTAGCGGTGATCCGGAATCCCCATTTCGTGCCGTTTCTGATCTCTCTGGCGTTCGCGTGGCTCAACAACCAAGTCTTTTTCTGTTCGGTGCTGATGAGCGAAACCCTGTTCGTGCTGATATTTTTGATCTGGATATGGACCGGCCTGTCCCCCGCCTCCGGATGGTCCATCCAGCGGTTGTTTGGATTTTCTTTCCTGATCGGCATTCTGGCCTTGTTACGGCCCATCGCTTTGTTTTTTCTTCCCATGGTGGTTTATCAAACCTTCCGCCACCTGCCCCGGGATCAATGGCTCAAGAAATCCTGGCTTCCCCTGACCGCTTGGTTGTTTCCGATTTTTCCGTGGACCCTGCGGAACATCCTGGTGCTTCATTATTTCGTGCTGATCACTACCAACTCGGGCGTCAATCTGTTCACCGGCCATAATCCGGCGTTTGGCTATTACGAAGGCGGATTAAAAGAGGTCATCCGCCGGCAATTCATCCAGGAACAGGGACCCAATGAAGTTCTGGAAGACCGCCACCTGTTGCGGCTGGGTTTGTGGTACGCGCTGCAAGATCCGTGGGCGGCCGTCGAACGGGCCGGGTGGAAATTTTTCTTTCTCTATTTGGCTGATGTCCCTCCCTGGCCGTGGGACGAATATCATCATGGAACCGGATTACGCTTGACGGGCGACATTCCTTGGCCTCTGATTCCATGGAGACCTTGGTTTTTCTATGGAGCGCTCGTGGGATATCTCTATGCCACTCTTCGCAGGATACCGGTGGGATCGATCCTCACGGCCTTAGGGCTGTACACATTCGCGTGTATGGTCTTTTTCGCCAACACGCGTTTCCGGTTACCTCTCGAACCTCTATTGTTGATCGGCCTCGCCCTGGGCTTTCTGGCGCTTGTTGACTTGTGCGTTTGGGGATATGGTAAAACATTAAAAAATCTATCCATGGGTTTAGATCGTTAATGATTCAGCGCCGGTCCGGGGGAGGCCCTAGAGCCAGCGATTGGATCAGGTTTCACCCATTGGGAAAGGACCCGAATGATGGCATCGGCTCCCCGGGATATTTACGTGCCCGCCGCAAGTTGGGAAGTCATGGTGGATGTCGTGGCGCCCAAGCCGCGGGGGATGGATCCTTTCTTCGTGAAGGCCATGCAGCAATTCGAGCGCTACGCGAGGACCATCGGTGGCGAGATCGGCGACTCCATCCGTCTTTGCCAGGACCATTTATCGCGCTTTCTGGTTACCGCCCAGGAGGTGGTAGGTTTGGAAGCGGGCGCCAATCCCGCGCGTTTGGGACGGTCCCGGGAATTCCGCTATGGGCAGGAAACCCTTTCCTTCCAAGTATTTCAGTACAAAGGATCAGACACAGTCTCCATTCGCGAGGACCGCATGGCCACGCTGTTGAATTTCTATGCCCGCTTTCGCGAAACGATGCGATTTATGGAGCACAAGGTCAAAGAGGGCGATCTGGGCATCTTTAAAAATAGCTTCGTGTTCATTCACAAGCCCCTGGCCCAGGCTGCCGAGTCCTTCGATCACGCCATGGAGCGCATGCCTCTGCACATCAGCACCCGCATTGGTTCGGTTCCCGATCCCCATTACGTCCACATCATGGGCACTGAATTCAGCGATGAAATCGAGCCCGGCCGGATCTGCCGCGTCCTAAAGCCGGGATTCGTCTACGAAGGCCGTGAAATACAGGAAGGGGTAGTTATTGTATCGCAAAAACGCGGTGAACCGGAAATCCAGACCGCTGAAATTCAATCTCCGGAAGAATCAATTGAATCCAGCGAATGAATTCCTTTTCCGCTTTTCGTATCCACTCCCGGCAATTTTTTCCCATCCATAAACCGGGACGAAAGGATTAAGGCGGGGGATGCAGCCCTTCCCCCAGGAATCCAACCCTTTGATTCTCCCCTGATTTCCATGACTTATCTTCTTATCCGCAGTCCAATCGCCCACTGGAATACCTGACCGGCCGGCTTGGCACAACGTTTGTGAGGAGTACACGCGGGTGCTGTTAGAAGGTTGATCTGATTGCTTCGACAGGATATTCGAGTGAACTGCCGAGGTAACCCATCAACCTTCGTCCAATCGAAGGTTGGATGTTGGCGGAGCTGACCCAACAGCCTTCGGTCATGGAAAGACCGGAAACAAGCGGAGCTTGGAACCGGTCTTTTTTCTTGTGCAACCGTGGCCAGCCTTCTCCGGCGGATCAACTGGATCAAACCGCAGGTGCTTGTCGAAATGCCCTCCCGAAGTTATATTCCTCCTCGGAATTTGATCTGGGAAAGTGGTGTCAGACTCAATCCTTCGGCGCACGGATGACATGGACCTCCGAATGTGATTCATCATCCAGCAACGTTTCACATGGATCATCCTAAAAGGAATGGCACAAAACCATGGGCCCTAAACTATTTATCTACGTGGCGGGCGCGGTGGCCATTGCCATGCTCGTTTGGGACACTATCGAAGTCGGCCGCAACGACGCCGCCAACATAGTCAACGCGGTCTTCGGCGCGCGCGTGCTGCGCCGCAAGCAGGCCGTTCACATTGCTGGATTGGCCGTCATCATCGGCGCGTGGGCTTCCTCCCCGGTGATGGAAACCGCGCGGAAGGGGATATTCGATCCGTTCTCGCTGTCCATGCAAGACGCCCTCGCCATTTATCTCGGCGTGTATCTCACCGACACCGTTTTGCTCTATTCTTTTTCCGCGTTTGGCTTGCCTATCTCAACCACGGCCGGCTTGGTTTTTTCGCTTATGGGCGGCGGAATGGCGCTGGGAGGATTCGGATCGGTTCACTGGGGGAAAAGCGGCGAAGTGGTCGCCGCCATAATTTGGTCGATCTTCATCAGCGGCGCGTTCGGTTTTTTGGTGCAGCGGGCGTTTCGCGGGGCCATCGGCCCAAATTGCGAAAACGTGGCAAAAGTCCGTCTTCATGGCCCGTGGATCGCGGGGGCATTGCTGACCGGCCTGGCGTATTTCATTGTGATGAAGGGCATGAATAATGTAGGATTTGTCCAGGTGGTCCGATCCCTGACCTTTGACCAGTTGGGCGCGCCGTTGGTGTTGATCGCATTGTGGGCCGTGCTATCACTCGCCGCATATATTGTATTGAACGCGGGAGGAGACCGGTTTTACCAAAAACTCTTTGCCGCCCTGGCCGTGGTCGGCATGCTGGCCATCGCCTTTGCTTTTGGTCAGAACGACTTGGCCAACTGCGCTTCTCCCGGTGTGGCGGCCTTCATGATCTTGCGGCACGGCGAGGTCGCCCCGAAGATCGATGTCCCCTCCTGGCTCCTGTTAGTGTGTGGAATACTGCTGGCCGTAGGCATGACCACCCGCAACGCCCAGCGCGTGACCCGCGCCGAGGTCAACACCGGCAGCCAGGGCGACATCGTCCGCCTTTACGCGCCCCGGTGGTGCCTCTGGATCGCCCAAAAATTCGTAAAACCACCCCATCCGGAAGAGGCCCTCGCCCCGGAACCGGAGTTAGACCCCAACAAAAAACTGCAGCACTACGATGCTTTGCGCGCCGCGGTGATTACCTCCGTCTCGGCCAGCGTCATCGCCTTCGCGTCTGGGTTGGGTCTTCCCGTCTCCACCACGTACGTGGCGTTCGCCGCTGTGGTGGCTACCGGCTGGGCCGACCGCATCTTCCTGCGCGGCGACGCGGCGCTTAAGATCGGCCGGACCATCTGGGTTGTGACCGGCTGGTTTCTCTCGGCTTTTATCGCCGGTTTGTCCACGGCGTTTTGCGCCAAAGCCATCAGCCTTTGGGGCACGATCGGCCTCCTGGTATGCCTGGCAATCAACCTCACCGTCCGGTACTACATGAAACGCCGGGCCGACCAACAGGAGGAACGGCTGATGCGCGAAGCGCTCGAACGCCGCCAACAATTGTTCAAAGGCGCCGCTCCTGGCCAACCGGCTCCCATCTTTGCCAGCGAAACCGATGCTTCCGAAATGTGACGGTTACCGGGAAAATACAGTTTTCCCCATCCCGTCGGCCGGTCCGCCCACGCCTTCCTTAACGATCCGGTCGAGCAGCGCTTGGGGATTGCGCATGTGCCGCTGCGCTTCCTCGCGGGTGACCAGCCCCCGTTGATATAGCCGGATCAATGACGCGTCCATGGTCGTCATGCCTTCTTTGGTTCCGGTTTCGATCACACTATAGAGTTGGTGGGTTTTCCCTTCCCGGATGAGCGCGGCTGAGGCATACACGTTTTTCAACACTTCCACTGCCAACGCCCGGCCGGTTCCCGTGGCCTTGGGAAGGAGCCGTTGCGAGATCACCGCCGCCAGGGTCAAGGAGAGTTGCACACGGATCTGCTGTTGCTGCCGTTCCGGGAATACGTCGATGATACGGTCCACCGTTTGAACCGCGTCGTTAGTATGCAAGGTGGCCAGCACCAGATGGCCGGTCTCCGCCGCGGTCAGCGCCGCCGCGATGGTGTCCAGGTCACGCATTTCGCCCACCATGATCACATCCGGATCCTGCCGCAGGCAATATTTCAAGGCGGTGGCGAACGAATGCGTGTCCGCGCCCAGTTCCCGTTGATCCACCACGCTGTTGCGGTGCTCGTGCACGTATTCGATGGGATCCTCGATGGCAATGATGTGGCAGCAACGGTTCGTATTGATTAGATCGATCATCGAGGCCAGGGTGGTCGTTTTGCCATGGCCGGTCGGCCCCGTGACCAAGATCAATCCCTGCGGGAGGAATGAGAGGTCATAGACAATCGGCGGCAATCCCAGTTCTTTCAATTTGGGAATGATATTGGGGATGGGACGGAACGCGGCCGCCACACAGCCTTTTTGGTAATACACGTTAACCCGGTAGCGGTGCGAAGTTCCCACGCCCAGCGAAAAATCGAGTTCCTTGTTCTCCTCGAAGATCAAGCGCTGTTGTTCATTCAAAAGGCTGTAAGTCAACCGTTTCACCTCGTCCGGCGACAGCGGCGGATGATCGAGCCGCTTCAGGTTGCCATGCACCCGCACCATAGGCGAAACGCCGGCGGTCAACAACAGATCCGAAGCCTGCAGCCGGTTGGTTTCTTCAAACAAGTCGCTGATTTCCACCATGGGTCATTCCTCTTATTTTTACGGAACCGGTTTTTACGGAACCGGACGTGAGATCGGGGGGGATTTCACGGCGTTCAGCCTTCCAGGCTGCTTTCACTTTTCAAATCGGTTTGGATCACGGCTTGAACGCCACTTTCCGCTGGGCCAGGGGGGACCACAATCCCGCCCGGTTGCAGGCCGCCACGAAAAAATACATCTCTTCATAATAAGGGGGCTTCACGTACGGGATCGCGGCGCTGGCCGATTTCACTAAAACCGGCCCGGGGATAATATTCCGGGGATCCCTCGTGAATGTGTACCAATATCCTTCCACACCGGATTCGGGATCTTGCGGTGGCTTCCACGACCAGATAATTTCTTGCTTTTGGAATTCGTATTCCAATTCCGTGGGTTCGGGGGGTGGAGTCCCATCGATTGTGGTGCGGTGACTGTCCCGGTGTTTCCAAAGCCGGACCCCATCGAGCCGCATCGTGTATTCCCGGCTCAAGTCCAGGCCTTCTATATTCTTGGCCAACGCCACGGCCACCAGTTGCGTCCGGTTTCCGGGATCCCCCAATTTCTCGTTCAGGTCCACAGTGACATACTGCCATTGCCGATCCGCGATTTTCCCCTCTTTTATGAACCGGGCCACCGGTTCCCGGAATTCCGCCGAAGCCGACCGGATAAGCAAATCCGCTCCCCCGGGAATATCGCTCCAGAAATACAATTCCAGGTAACGGAAGGGAGCCCAGTCCATCGTCGGGATTTTGTCCGTAAAACGCACCCCCAAAATATCCTTCTCTGTCACTTCTGTATTCGGATCCTCAAAAGTGAAGGCGGCCATCAGGCTGCCATGGCCTTGGAAGAAATTTTCCTCATCGAACCGGATACGCATGTTGTTTCCCGCTACCGAACACACAGGCCAAACTCGAAACAGATCATACGCGATATCGAAATCCCCCAGCCGGACCATTTCGGATCCCGTGGCCGAGGTGATGGCGCAACGAAACTCGATTCGTTGCCCATGGGAAGCAGGGAAAGTACCCGAGGTAGCGGTTGTATCCCGAAGATCCGGAACGGCTTCCCATGGCCCCGGAGGATCTTCGTTCACAATACGGTAAAAAACGGTGAAAGACGCGTCCATCACCCCATCAGCGGACCATTCGAGTTTCACCTCGGGTGGGGAAAATTCCGGCAACGGTTTCAGCGCCGACGCAGCCGCGGCCAATCCCGGACAAATCCCCCACATCAAACCGGCCACTACGATTACCCATTGAATCATTGGCTTTGCGAATTCCTCCTGAAGATACCACCGGGGATTTTTCCTAGTGGCTATTTCGATTCAATTCATCCAGGATTGATAGCAGGTAAAACTCAACCCTCAAAATCGAGGGGATTTTCAATCGATGAAATCCTGTCAGATCATCCTGATTCAACTTGCTGTCCCGCTGGTTTTATAGATTGTAATAGAATCCGTCCCCGTGAACATCCCCTTGGCGTTCAAACGGAATTCATCGGGATTGGATGAGGCAAACAGGGCTTCCTCAAATGTGATAACCTCCTGGTTATACAAATCCAAAAGCGCCTGGTTGAAGGTTTGCATGCCCTGGTCCCGTCCCTTGGCGATGAATTCCCGCATTTTCCAAAATTCGCCTTCCAAAAGGGCTTTTTTGATCGAGGGCGTGGAACGCAGAATCTCCAGTGCCGGAACCCGGCCGGTTCCGTCCTTGCGCCGGAGCAGCCGCATGCAAACGATGCCTTCCAGGCACATCGCGAGTTCCTGCCGCACCTGCGATTTCAAATAATCAGGGAAATAATTGATGATCCGGTCCAGCGTGTGGAAAACATCCACCGTGTGCAGGGTAGTCAGGACCAGGTGGCCGGTTTCCGCGGCAGAGATGGCGGTCATCATTGTGTCCTGATCCCGCATCTCTCCGATGAGAATCACGTCCGGGCTTTGCCGCACCACATGCCGCAACGCGTTTTGGAAACTGGCGGTGTCGTAGCCCACTTCGCGCTGGTTGATGACCGATTTGTCGTCCACGTGCACGAACTCGATGGGATCCTCGATGGTCATGATATGGCGGCTGAAATGCGAGTTGATGTGATGAATCATCGCCGCCAGGGTGGTCGATTTGCCGCTGCCGGTCGCCCCGGTGATGATCACCAGTCCCCGCGGCAATTCCGCCATCTGTTGGATCACGGGCGGGAGATGCAGCCGGGTAAACGACAAATCCGCGTCCGCCACGTGCCGCGCCACCATGCCGATATGCCCTTGCTGGCGGAACAGGTTGATCCGGAAACGGATCTTCCCGTCCATGGTGTACGCAAAGTCCAGTTCCGAAAGATCCTCGAACATCCGCCATTGGTGGTCCGTGAGCAGATTCCGGGCGGCTTCCTGGATTTGCGCGTCGGTGACCGGCTCGCCCTCCAGGCGGATCACGTCGTTATGAATCCGCACGGCCGGCGGCACACCGGCCTTCAGATACAAGTCCGACGCGTCTTTCTTCACCATCAAACGCAGCAAATCGTAGATGTTCACGGTTAGGCTCCTGGCTTACTCCTGATATTAACGGAACAACGTACGAAACGTCATTTCCGTTTAGGCGCACTGGCTGCTTATTTGATCATGGCTCTTCAAACCGGTTGCGCCGGTTCCGGTTCCCCGCCGCGCTTTTCCATCGATACGCGGCTTTGCGAATCGAACACGATATAATCATCCCCTGACAGGTTGTACGGCGGTTGGAGGACCACCTTCGATTCCCCCTTGGCCCGGATGGCGATGCCCCCCTCTCCCTGAATCTGGCCGCTGAACACCACCACCGATCCGTCGAGCGCTTCGATGCAGATTCCATTTCCCCGCGCCCGGATTTGGCAATCCCGCAAACGGACTTCCCCGTTTGAACATTGGATTGTGCCCTCGATCCGGAGATGACTCAGTGAACAATTCTTGACATTCTGAATCGTGATCGCGGGTTGATCCCCTTCCGCGGCGATCCGGGTGGCCTCCCCCCCATTTCCCTGTAAATGGACCGGCCGGGTGATCCGCAATCCGTCTTCCATTATAAAACTGCCAGGACCCAACTGAATTTCGGCCGGAGCACCGGTGGGATTCATCGCCGCCCGGTCCACTTGTTCTTGAAGGGAGAGGCCGGCGTTCCCACCAGAGTCAGGCCGGTATCGGATTTGACTCCTCGCATGGCGGAAACATGCCTTCCACCCCCACCATCCTCCCAACCAAACCAGGAGAAAGATCGTCCCAGTGATGATCCAAAATCCATACGCGGGTTCACCCATGAAACCAATCCTTGCTTATTTTTAAACTCGAGATTCCCGCTCTAGGAGCGCATGTCCCGCACCCGGGAAATCAATTCCCGGATCACCCCCACAATCTGAACAGAGGAGTCGGATTTGAACACCCGCACCGGCGGGGTCAAGGGTCCACCCTGAAGCAAGATCTGGTCGCCCAAGTCAAGGTACTTCCGTATGCAACACCGCCCCTCGAAGCGCACCACCACCAAGTCTTCGTTTCGGGCCACGCCGCCGGTCTCGAAAATGATCTTGCAGCCCGGCCAGATGCCCAACGGCATGTACGAATCGGTCTTTACGAAATACGCTTCGTATTCGCGGTCCGGATGAAACCAGGTTTGGGGCAATCCCACAAAATCCAGGGAATCTTCTTCCTCCACCTCCTCGCGTCCGGAAGGGATCACGCCTGTAATGGGTATATTGCGGATGCCGCTCCCTCCCTCGATCTGGCGGGGTATGGTCTCTATTCCACTCTCACTCGCCGCACGGGTTTCTCCCATCTCCTCCACAGGCGAGGAAAGTGGATTCCACGCATCGGGGGAAGCAATGACTTTTGGAAATTTCTGCTCCAACGCCCGGTCTTTTGCTTCTTCAATGACGGAATGCAACAATTCGCAAAATTTGCCCACCGAGTGCGCGTTCTGGACAATGGCCAACCGCCGGGCCGACGGTTGATGAACGATCAAGCGTTCTTCGGGAGTCAATTGTAACATTTCGTGCATCAGGCCCAGAAATACCAACCAGATGGGAGGCTGAGAGCCCAGCCGGTCCATGATCCACCCGCGAAGATCATCATGGTTTTGGATGCCTGGGGATTGGGGGGAACGGCCCGGTGCCACTCCCCGCCCGGCAAAACGATCCATCACCAAGAATTGCTTGTGAGGGATAGCGCGCAGTAAATCCCCGATTTCTTCCCGCAGGCATTGGGTAATGGCCTTCTGCGACACACAGACTTTGTTGCCCGCCAACACATAGCCGATTTTTCTGGCCGCCTTCACCAGGCTTTGCAATTCCCGCTGTTTTTTCGCCATTTGCTCGAACTGATGACGCTCTTCCGGCCGGAGTTGGAAAAAAACCGCCATTTTTTCGACCAACGGAAGCGGCGGGGGTGGCTTGAATCCGCTTTCCATTTGAGCGATATACGGCGATGACAATCCGAGACGGTCCGCCAGTTCTTGCTGGGTGTATTTCCCGCTTAGGCGATATTCCCGAAGCAGATCACCGAAGGTTTTCAAATTCCCAAGGCTCCTTTGCCATGCGAATCAGCTTTGGTTCATGGTAAACTGCGTATCAATGGATTTCAATATGTTAAAAAATTGAAGCCATGAGATTGGGCGGGAATGATTCGCCGGCGGATCGGCTGGGAATTCAACAAATAATATTGGAGAACCTGGAAAACGGATATGTCCGCCGGATTACCTTTCGTTTTGTACTTTTGCAGCCTCCACCCTGAAAAAACAGAATTGGCTCACGGTTCGTTTCCATCCTTCTTCCCGCGGAGCAGCACCGCGTCCCAAAGCTTCACCCCCAGCGAGGCGGCGATCACCTCGCATTTCGCCTTGAGGATAAAAAACACGCGCTCGTCATCGTGCGGCAGGGTTTCGTAATTGGCCTGCCCTTTGGAGATGATGACATCCGCCTCCGCGTACGCGTCCCGTAGTTCGTCCGACGCGGTGCGCAACACTGTGCCCAGTTCTGCGTTGCCGTTGTCGATCACCGGAACCACCGCGGTGAGACCCGATTCCCGGGCGTCCTCCATCGTCGCGTCGTTCAAAACCGGAACCTGCCGCACTACCGCGGTGATGTCCAGCCGGGGATAGACGTGGATCAGTTCCTCGATGAAGATCCGGTCAAAGACGATCTCGCCGGCGTTATCACAGATGTATAGAAGTTTGGGACCGGTTTTCTCGCGATGGATTGTTTCGGCAAGTTCTAGGAAAGAGTCAAAATCATCCCGCGCGAATCCCTCCCGCAGCACTTTTTCGATTGTCGCGTGGATATCGAAATCCTCGTGAATGCCCAAGTCGATGATGTTGCCGCACACCGCCAGCTGGCAGGCCAGCCGCAAAGGTTCAGGATGGCCCGCGATCCGTTCCTTCAATTCGGGATAGAGCCGCAACGCCAACTGGTTGTTATGTTTCTTGATTTCCCGGAAAGGATCATCCGAACCGGCGTGCCGTTGCCCCGCCCGGATGGCGATGAGTGAAAGTTCCGCCGGGGAGAGTGCGGGATCCGCCTGGCTGATCAGTGCGTCGAGATCGGCCCGCAGAGCTTCTTCGGTTCTGTCAAAAGAAGAGGATTCCCGCCCATCCAAAACCAGCCGGTAAATCCGCAACCCTTGCCGTTTGGCGCATTCGATACAGGGTGTTTGATAACGCATGTCAATACATTTTCCGGAGATATTCCGGCCGGGAGGAATCTCCTACCCTCCCGTCTTCCTCTTATCACTGAAGTTGATCCCACAGTACAGTTTGATTTCTTTGCCCGGATTGGCCTCCCGGATGTGACGCCAGCGGCCGGCCCGCTCATCTTCCCCATCGCGCACCGGCGTCGTGCACGTGGCGCAACCGATGCTGGGGTAGCCTTTGGCATGCAAGGGATGCACCAGCACGTCATGGGCCTGGATGTATTCATCCACCTGCTCCCGGTTCCAATTGGCCAAAGGATGTATTTTATATCCTTGAATGCGGGGATCCACCGTTACGATCGGAATCTGTTTCCGCGCCCCGCCTTCACTCCGCAGCAATCCCGACAACACCGCCTTGAAACGGCGGGCCGCTTTCAAATAAGGCTCCTCCTTGCGCAACTGGCAACACAATTGGTAATCCCGGTCCCGCAGATACAATTCCCGCCCGTATTCCCGGAACTGCTCCTCCGGCGATTTCCCGGGCTTGTAGGTCTGGATGTTCACCCCATACTTTTCGATCATCCGGTCCCGCAATTCCAGCGTCTCGGGGAAGTGATATCCAGTGTCGATGAAAATGATCTCGACCTGGGTCAATCCCATAGCGTACAGCGTATGGATCAACACCGACGCCGTTTTTTGCATACTGGACAACAGGGCCAGATGCGATCCAAACGTTTCGTGCGCCCACCCGATGATCTCCCGCAACGTATACGTTTCCAACCGCTCATTCAGCGCTTGCAAGTCGATAACCGGTTCGGTTAAAGGTGCCATGCGAATTCGACCTTTATTCCCTAGGATTCATGATGCGCGGTTTGTCGGCCAGTGGATAAACGGACCTTGAATCCGAATACCGCAAATTCACCTTAATATCTATATATGATGTAGACATTGTACCCGAAATCCACGGCTCCGCAACAGAAAAATAATGATGGCCTCAGATAATAAAGATTCGGTATCTAGGAAGGGTATTTTTCTTTTGGATTGGTGAATAGGAAGACGTTGCAAGACGAAACGCCCCCCAGGTCAGGCAAGGGCCAGAACGATGGCTTGCCACATAATTCAAGGATGACCTGGGATATACTTAGAAAAAATCCGATATCTCACCCAGGCCGTTTGCGCGTGGTTTTGGAAGTGGTTTTTGGAGTGGAAGAGCGGGAATCCATGTGATCCACCCGGTTCAAAGGCTGTTGATTAGGATCTTCAAACCATTGGAAATAGGCTTCCGTTCCTTGGCGGCCATTTTCCACCAGTTGATCCACTTTTTCCCGGGGCAGGTTGAACTCCGTGGTTTTCACGCCGCCGGCGTCAATAAACACCGTCCGGTGCCAATCATTTTGATGCAAATGGCTCTTGTTGGCCATTTCGGTGATGCACCCTACCAAGATTTTGACGTAATCGAGGAAGTGGTTGATTTCCGCCGGTGGCTTGCGCCATCCTTCTTTTTCCGCCCGGATTTCATCTTCTGTGTCCACGCGGAAGCCCAGGGTTTGCTTGTTGTATACATGGTTCTCATGGTACTTGGTTGGATAATCTACCCGCGTGTACGTCTCGGTCCGGGAAGGATCCTCGACGAACCGCAAATCATCAAACAGGTCGATCGGATAATTCCAAGTGAGCCCGCCGTCGACCCACACGCCCGCGTATTCGAACACGGCGGCGAAAAAGAGGGGGATGCTCATCGAAATCCGCACCGCCTTCCAGACCGGCATATCCGGGTAGGTTTCATGCGAAAGCAATTCGGGAACCTGCATGGAGAGGTTGGTCCCAATTACGTAAAGTTCCCGGTAGCGTCCCGGTTCCGCCTGGGCTTTGTCCCGCAATTCACGCAAAGTCATGTCGGGAACGCCGCTTAAAGCATACACCTGTTTGCGCATCCATTGCGCAAAGGCATCTCCCTTGTACCAACCATAGCTATTTAATAACCGCCGCGTGTCGCGGACGAGGCCGAAACTGTCGTCCATGAACTTCCGGAAATCCGTCCCGCCCACGATTTCCTTGATTTCCTGACTCCTGGCTCCCAGGGCCAGAATGGCAGCGGTGATCGCGCCGGCCGACGTGCCGGCCACCCGGCGGATCTCGGGAAGGATATCGCCCTTTTGGTCCAGAAACTCCAGCGCGCCCGCGTAAGCGATTCCCTTCACACCGCCCCCCTCGAACACCAGGTTCCGAAATTGACTCATGATCATTCCTCCTCTTAATAGGAAAAACCAGCCGATGAAGCAGGATGAAAAATTACAGGATGGAAAAATGATGGAGTATCAGGAAGGTGAAAGAGCGGTTATATCATACGCGGGTATCGCTGACTGAAACATGAGGAAAGGAAAGGGAATAAGTGAATTTTTTACTAGAGGATTTGCCCACCCAGGCCAGTAATGATTCTAATCAGGATGTTCAAATCCGGTGAGGACGGCCAGGTATTTAGGACCGTCCCAGCCTAAAATAAAAAACCGCTCCGAAGAGCGGTCATTTGAAATCCGCGGCATTTTTCCTCCCCAACGACCGATTCGTTGTTCCCCATTTACTGCCGGCTGCCCCGTTTCGGGACCGGGTTCAGTCTTTTTCGGGGAAAAAGAGAAACATCACTTTTTCCGACGCGTTTGATCGATGCCGCGGTCATATCAAACGATAGACCGAACGTACCCCTCTTATACCAAAATCCATACTCCAAGAAAAGATCCCCGAATGATACTTTTAAGGATTTTTCTTCACGAGCATCATGACCTTCCCGCCTCCAGGCCCAATGACGAAACCTCATCCCGTTACTATATTATAGATATTCAAGATTATAGGCGTGCAAGTCAACCGCTGGAATCGGTTTCAATCCTGCAAGGATAAAAAAGGATTGTTTTATGAAAAATTTATCTCTCCTATCGATACTTCTCTTGGGTGTGGCAGCCTCCGCGGAAAGTCAGATTCTGGACATGAACAATCCACCGGCAGGGACAGTCCGGATCACGGGGGGCAATCCCGGGGGAGAAACTGGATTCGCGGTCCGAACCATCGGTGATTTTTCCGGCGATGGCATTCCCGATTTTGCCATATCCTCACCGCTGGACGACCGGATTTATATTCTCTTTGGACGGCGCACCTACCCGCCGGTGATCAATCTCTCCTTGTTAGCCACCAATGGTTTTGTGGTCAACGGCAACCCCGGCAGCGGTTTCGGCTGGTCGCTGGGCGCGGCCGGCGACGTCAACCGCGACGGCCGGGCGGATCTCTTGATCGGCGCCCCTTTCGAAGGAGAAGGGGGACGGGTGTACCTGCTTAAGGGAATGTTCAATCTGCTCCCCATTCATGTCTTGAGCGAAGAAAATTTTCTGCTCATTGTGGAGGGGAGTTCCGGTGAATCGCTTGGGCAAGTCCTGGCGGATGGAGGCGACTTCAACAATGACGCCTCGTCCGACATCTTGATCCCCAGTCCCAATTTTGTGGGGGATAGCAACGGCCAGCCGGTGATCGGCGCCGCGTATATCATTTACGGCCAAACCGCTTTCGAAAACAAAAGGATCAACACGCAATCGTTGGATCAATCCTCTACGTTGACCCTTTACCCTCCCAAAACCCCCGAAGGATTTGTCAACTTCCTGTTCGGCAATGTCATGGAATTCATCGGGGATTTTGACCGGAATTTTTTCCAAGACGTAGGGCTGTTCCAAGGGGTCACATATCGGGAACCTGAAAATCCGGCCACCCCTGCTTCCGGGGAAAGCGCAGCCACGCTGCTGGTGCTTCCCGGCGGAGGCGAACTGACCGGCACGTTTCGGGTAGATGAATTACCCTTCGCCACGAAGAAAATCACCTTCCGGCTTTTTGACAAGCCCGAAGATCATGTCATTACGCAACTGCAACATGGCGATGTGGATCAAGACGGTGTGCCCGATCTCTTCTGCGCGTTTTCCCGCGCGCACCTGGCCGGTAATCCCGCAGGAAGCGGAGTCGTGGCATTCGTGCATGGTTCGAAAACCAGCCCGGAGGAAATTCTCCTCACTCCGGATAATTTGCAAAGCCATGCCCTGCTTGGCCTTCCCCAGGAAAACGCCGGCTTCGGCGCCCGCATGGCCAGCCTTTCCGAGGGAATCGCGATCAGCGCCGTTCAAGGAAGTAATCCCTCGGGAACCGAAAGCCAACAGGGTGGCGTTTATTTTCTGAAGGATTTCACCCCCTTGCTCGGAAAAACGGTCCTGGACGTACACCCCTTCGCCGCTCCCATCTATTTTGGGAAAAAGAAAGGAGATCTTTTCGGGAGCGCCCTCGATGGATTGAACTTGGTCGATAAGTCCGGAGTGGAGATGGTGTTGATCAGTACCCGGGAGACTGGTTTGAATCCCGCCTCGGCTTATCTTCTGCCGTCCAGGGCCGAGCTTACGGGGATCATCGATTTCAGCATGTATTAATCTGGGAAGAATTAATGCCGTTGGGCATGAATACCCATCAGAAGCTGTAAATGACCTCGAACGCAATGGTATCTTGCGTGTCAGAGAGGCCATGGCCATCCAGAAACACCTCCCGGCTGGCGTCGTCATGACGGTATTCTAGACGAGTCATGAGATTCTTCACCGGACTGTATCCCAAGGTCGCCGTGATTTCCCACACATCCACATCCGGTACGACCACGCCGCCGGGTCCGCTCAGGTTAAAGGCCGAAGCCCGCGCGCCGTCCGCGTCATCGAACCATTCGCCCCGCAACGCTACGTAAAGATTTTCCAAAAGGTCATAGCGGGCGTAACCAGCGATACCCATCCATTCGGCGTCTCCTCCACCGGGTGCCTGATTTTCATCCTGAGCCCAGTCGAAATTGGCACCTACAGACCACTGTTCATTGACTTGCCAGGTAGCCACAAGGTCGTACAGCAGCCGGTAATCGTGGTTGTTGTCATCCAGTTCCGGACCCCAGGCCACAGAGTTTTGGATATAGATCGACTCCGTGGGCCGGAAGCGGACCGCGCCATGAAATGTCTTGGAATCGTTGTTGTCATCCACCCAGTCCCACCCTTGGGTGACCGCGCCGCTCACTTCCCACATATCGTTGAAGGGATAAGTCAGCCGCAAGCCGGTATGGGTGAAGGGGATCGCCCAACCGAACAAGATGGAACGGGAGAAATGACTGTTAGCAGGACTCTCAATCACCTCATATCCATGATGCGTAACCCACCGGCCCAAATCGATGGTCAATCCGTTGCCAATGGGCGCGATGTAAGAGATGTAGGCCTGATAAATATTGAAATCATCGCCAAAATCCACCAGCGGATCGAACACGATCAGGTTGGAATCCTCACCGAGGGCAAAATCCACACGAAAGCCAACCTCGTTTGATTCCTCAGGCAGCCGGTCGATGTAGAATTGGAACAACTGGAAATTGATTTCGTTGTGGTCCACGTCAAATACCCGCATGATATTCCCGCCTTGGTTCTCCTCTGGGTCATTCAAGTTGTAAATGTAGGACATGTCCAAATATCCCCCGAGTTTAATCCCCCAAAGCGATTCGGCCGTGGCGTCGGACAACGATCCGGCCTGAACTGCCATTCCCTCACCCCCGAGTAAAATCGCCGTTCCGATAATGAGCACGATTAGTTTTTTCTTCATCATTACTCTTCCTCCTCATGGTCAGGTGGGCCGAACAAAGTCGGAATTTATGTGCGGGAAAGCGCAAAATTGAATCCAAAATTCTATCGATTTATTTTTAGATTCAATGAATAACATGCTTTTAAATAAAAAGTTAAATCGTTTTCTTGAATAAAATGCATTAAGATAAAAAGAGTAAGGAAATTACATTTTTGCGCGATTTTGAGCAAATCCTGTTCATGAATCAGCAGGGGAGTGGTTGATGGTCGGCAGGTAGAGGGGATAAAAGAAGGGCTTTGGCTACGATATAGCAGGCGTCCCTCACTCTTGCTTTCTCCCCGAGGGAGAGGGGACTAGAAATGCGAAGTTTGTTGATACCCGAATTGAACCGCGGATGGCACCGAAGGAGGCACGGAAGGAAGCGCAGTTTAAAAGTCTCAAGCGCGCTCAGATTCCGGAACGCGGATTGCTTCCCATCGTGTTCATCGCTATGATTCCCGTAAATGGCTGCTAAGGGCTATTCTATCCATTGACTAAAAATTCCTTATGTACGCTCCCGCATTCGATCAATTTCGTGAACTCGCCCGTCAGGGAAACCTGGTCCCGGTTTACAAGGTCATCATGGCCGATTTGGAAACGCCGGTATCCGCGTTCTTTAAATTGGCCGAAGATAATCCCCACGCGTTTCTGCTGGAGAGCGTCGAGCAGGGAGAAAAGCTGGGACGCTATTCATTCATCGGCTATGATCCCTCTCACATCTTTATCTGCCGTGGCCGGGAGATGATAGAAATCCGGGGCGAAGAGGTTATAGACCATCCCATCGCTCCCGGACACGATCCGCTTGCCGTCCTGCAAGAATTTATGCAGCGGTTCCAGCCGGTGGAGACCGATGGCCTGCCTCCCTTCTTCGGAGGATTGGTCGGTTACCTGGGTTATGAGATGACCCAGCATTTCGAGCGGCTGGAATTCAAAAACCGCGACGATTTTGGCATTCCCGACGCGGTGTTTTATTATGCCGGCACGGTAATCGCTTTCGACCACTTCCAGCGGACCATCACGGTAATCGCTAACGCCCATATCGATTCATCGCCCGAAAAGGCTTACGAGGAGGCAGTCCAGCGCATCGGCCTGGTGGTGGAAAAAATGCGCAAGCCCCTGCCCCGCATTTCCTTCGGCGCGGGGAGGACTCCGCCGCTCCCAATCGAAACCAACTGGTCCAAGGAGGCATTCCAAAATGCCGTGGACCGGTCGTTGGAATACATCCGCGCGGGCGACATTTATCAGATACAGATCGGTATCCGCACGGAAGTGAATCTGGAAAGCGGCCCCATGGATGTGTACCGCGCCCTGCGGCGGATCAACCCTTCGCCGTATACCTTCTTTTTCCGCCATGAAAATCTGAACCTGATCGGCGGATCACCGGAAATTCTGGTCAAAATGATGGACCGGCAGGTGACCTACCGTCCCATCGCGGGAACCCGGCGGCGGGGCAAAACACAGGAAGAAGATCTCTACCTTGAAAACATCCTGCGCAACGATCCCAAGGAACAGGCCGAACACATCATGCTGGTGGACCTGGGCCGGAATGACATCGGCCGCGTGTGCGCTTTCCATACGGTCAAGGTCACGGACCTGATGTACGTGGAGCGGTACTCGCACGTGATGCACCTGGTCTCCAACGTGACCGGCGAGCTCTTGGAAAACAAGAATGCCTTCGACCTGATGCGTGCTGTGTTTCCCGCGGGCACGGTTACCGGCGCGCCCAAGATCCGCTCCATGGAGATCATCGAAGAACTGGAAGAGACGCGGCGGGGACCCTACGCCGGTGCGGTGGGCTGGTTCGGCCTCAATGGCGGGATGGATTTTTGCATCACGCTGCGGACGATTCTCACGATCGGAAGAAAAGCCTACTGGCAGGCCTCGGCGGGCATCGTGGCGGATTCGGACCGGGATTTCGAATACGAGGAAGTCATGAGCAAATGCCGGGCCATGCTGCGCGCCATCGAGATGGCCGAGTGCTCAAAGGAATAGCCATGCTGATCGTCATCGATAACTACGATTCGTTTACCTATAACCTGTATCAATACCTGGGCGAGCTGGGCGCCGAGATGGAAGTGCACCGCAACGACCAAATCACGGTGGACGAAATCGCCCGCAAAAATCCAGCCGGCCTGTTGATCTCTCCCGGCCCCGGCACGCCCGATGACGGGGGGATTTCGCTGGAAGCCATCGGCCGCTTCCACAAGGAAATCCCCATTCTGGGGGTCTGCCTCGGGCATCAATCGATCGGCCAGTATTTCGGGGGCCTCGTGCGGCGCGCGGACCGGATCATGCACGGCAAGACCTCGCTGGTGCATCACAACGGCCGTCATATCTTTGCCGGCTTGGACAATCCCTTCGTCGCCACCCGTTACCATTCCCTGCTGGTGGACCGCCCTACCTTGCCGGATGTGCTCGAAATCACCGCGGAAACAGATCAGGGGGAAATCATGGGTTTACGGCATAAGGATTATCCGGTCTTCGGGGTACAGTTCCATCCCGAGTCCATCCTCACCGTGGAAGGCAAACGGCTTTTGGCGAATTTTTTGCGGATCATGAAAGGGTAAAAAGCCATAGGAAAACATCATCCCGAAGACACCGGGGAAGCAGAGTATAAGTTCGTTGATTGATTTCGCAAGGCGCAAGGGTGGAAGATCAAAAGACCTAAGGGTCCCAACGGCGTCTCTCAACCTATCCCTCTCCCACTGGGGAAAAGGGAATTATTTCGCGTTCCCATACATACTCATCCCAAATGATAAAGCGCTTAGATATTTCTGCATTCCAGTAAAAAGTGACATCACCACCAAGATGCGGAAAGCGAAGAAATTAATTCAGAATTCATTCCTTGTAATCCATTATTCCCACCCATTTCTGCACAAACTGGAATTTTGCCTGCCCTGCCTTATCCCAATTCTTCAGTGACTGAAAATAGGATCCACTTTGGCGAGACTATTCTGTTCACCGCGCATCTGGACGAATCCGTGGCGGGCGTTTATTTTGTAAAAAATCGATCCGGTCACGGATCCATCACGAATCACGAGACAAAAAATCAGGTTTGCTATGGAACACGATATCCAACGCGCGCAATCCCTGGCAGACAAAGCGGAGCGCGTTCTGGTGATCACCGGCGCGGGGATCTCCGCCGAAAGCGGGGTTCCCACCTTCCGCACCGCGGGCGGCTTGTGGAACAATATCGATCCCGCCAAGGTGGCCACGCCCGAAGCCTTTGCTGCTGATCCCGCCTTTGTCTGGCGCTGGTACGACGAACGGCGCGTCCAACTGAAGGAAGTGCAACCCAACCCGGCGCATCACGCCCTGGCCCGCCTGGAAGCCGCCAAGGGGGATCAATTCTTCCTCCTCACCCAGAATGTCGATGATCTGCATGAACGGGCCGGATCGCGGCGGCTGGCCCACATCCACGGCAAGATCTGGGAAGTGCGGTGCACACGGGAAAAAACGGTACGGGAGGATTTTCGCGCCCCCCTGCCCGAAATCCCACCCCGTTGCCCCCATTGCGGAGCGCTTGAACGCCCTAACGTGGTCTGGTTTGGTGAAATGATCGACCAGGACGCTGCCCAGGCCACTGAGTTGTTTCTTTCCCGCTGTGAGGTAAACTTAATCCTCGTAATCGGGACGGAATCCAGTTTCGGATACATTCTGGATTGGGCCATGCGGACTCGCGGGAAGCCGGATTCCCTGATCGAAATCAATCCCGGCGATACCGCCCTTTCGCCCTATGTTGACTTGCACCTCAAAGGGAAAGCGGGAGAAATCCTGCCGCGCATCGTTCCCGAACGGTGATCCCGAGAACCACCGGAACGAGGTTTTCATGAATTTGGAACACCCCAACGGTACAAACCACTCAACCGGCGCGCCCGCGAAATCGGCGGGAATTTCCATGCACCGCCGGAAATTTTTGGTTTCCCTTTTGGTCATCGCGTTTTGCGTGTATTTCTTCAATCCCTTCAAACCCCGGTTATTCCGGACCAAGAAAAAGATCATCCTGCTGGGATTCGACGGCGCCGATCCCCGTTTGGTGGATCGCTGGTGGGATGAATTGCCAAACCTCCAGAAACTGGCCCAAACGGGAGGCCAAACGACGCTCCGCTCGTCTTTTCCCCCGGAATCGCCAGTGGCTTGGTCGTGTTTCGCGGTGGGAGGAAATCCTGGAAAACACGGTGTGTTCGATTTTCTCCGCCGGCCGGCCGGGTCGTATTTCCCCAGCATCGAAGCGTTTGTGGAAAAAGGCCCGGCCCGCTTTGTCTTCCGGCAAATCCCTGTCAAAATGCCCAAGGCCATTCTGCGCCGGGGCGGCACCGCTTTTTGGGATATTCTTAGCCGGTCTGGCATCCCCACCGCTCTGATCGAAGTCCCTGTCACCTTTCCTCCTCCGCAGTTGAATTACGGACGAGCCTTGTCCGGCTTGGGCGTGCCCGACATCCGTGGCATTCAGGCGACATTCCATCAGTTCGTCTATCAGAGCGGCGGCGGCATGATCGAAACGAAGGAATCAACCTTCGGCGGCAAGATCATCCCCCTGCGTCCAGAAGGCGAATGGTATCACGGCCATATCGTCGGTCCGCAGGATCCGATCCTCGAACAAGAACGGCGGGAGGCGGAAAAGCAACGCCTGGATTTGTTGCTCGAACAATACGAATGGCAGGCGCACCTCTACAACCTGCGCGGCGATCAGCATGTCGGGCCGGAACAGAAGACGCAATTGGCCGACCTCATCAATGTCAACATCAACGCCAGCATGGCTTACCAGTCGTTTTTGCATTCCGAGGATTTCGAAGAACGGGTGCAACGGATCAAAGATTATCTCATCGGGGGAAAGCCTTACGAAAAAGAAAGCGGTTTGACCAATCCCTCCACGGTGAGGGAAAGGATGCAAAAAGCCTCGATCGAATGCAAGCGCTTGAGCGAAACCATCGCCGGCCTGAGCCGCGAAATCACCGCCCCCGTGGCCTTCCGGCCCGTGGGGGATTCCGCTTTTGACATTCAACTGGGGGATCAAATCCAACGCGTCAATTTGTTGACCTGGAGCGATTGGTTCACCATCCCCTTTAAGGTCAATTTCCTGATTCAAGTCACCGCGATCTGCCGTTTTTATCCGCAGGAAATTTCCGAACAGGGCTTAAAAATCTTCATGACCTCGCCGGATATCGATCCCCGCAACCCCGCCATCCCCATCACGCATCCGAAGAGCTACGCGCAGGATCTGGTGGAATGGCTCGGCCAACCCTATAAAACCCGCGGCTGGTCGGAAGAAACCCATGGCCTCAAGGACGGCTATCTGGGCGATGATGGGTTCCTTGAGGATTTGCACTTCATCATGGATCAGCGGGAACAGAAACTCTTCGAAACATTGAACCGCACCTTCAACAACGTTTTGATTTCCGTCTTCTCCGAGACTGACCGCGCTGCCCATATGTATATGCGGCTCATCGACGAAGGCCACCCGCTTTATGACGCCGAACAAGCCGCGAAATACGGCGGCGCGCTGAAAACCATTTACAAGCGCATGGACGCCATCGTCGGCAAGGTAATGACCCGGATCGAAAACGATCCCGACACCCTCCTCATCGTCATGTCCGACCACGGATTCCAATCCTTCCGCTACCAAGTCAATCTGAACACATGGCTATTCGAAAACGGCTACTTGAAGATCAAAGGCAGCAGCGTCGCCAATAGCGCCATGAAGCTGGAGGATCTGCTGAAATCTCACAGCCCCGAATACTTCTCGTACGTGGATTGGAAAGGGACAAAGGCCTACGCGCTTGGACTGGGCCAGATCTTCATCAATCTCAAGGACCGCGAACCCCTCGGCATCGTGGCACAAGACGAGTACGACGCGTTGTGTGATGAGATCGCCCGGAAGCTGGAAACTTTGCGGGACGAGCGCGAAGGCCAAGATAACCGGCCGGTGGTGGCGCACGTAAAGAAACGGTCCGAAATCTGGATAGGCGAGTACGCCGATGACGCTCACGATTGCCCTGACCTGCAAGTGGGGTTCCATCCTTATTACCGCGTTTCCTGGCAGACTTGCCTGGGCGGCATCTCCAGCGGCGGGGTGATCGAGGACAATCCCGAAACCTGGAGCGGCGACCATTGCAGCTTCGCGCCCGAGCATGTTCCCGGCATGCTGTTCGCCAACCGCCCGATCACCAAACCCGATCCTTCGATCTACGATTTCGCGCCGACCATCCTGGAATACTTTGGTCTCCAGCCTCCTCCGGAAATGGAAGGAAGTAATCTGTTCGCCTGAGCGGCCCATGAGCGGCCGCCGGCGAATCCCTCTCCCGGCGGCTGTTCCGCGGACCAATCGATTACCCAAAGTTACAGGGGCATATTGCCCGTGTGCTTATTTTAAAAAATCCCCATTCCCGTCAACACGTTGGCCTTTTTTGAAGAGAGCCGGAGTTGTCGAACCTCTCACCTGCTCATTGAGAAATAAGCTCTGCCGGGATACAATGATCTGGCTTCGCAAAAGCTTAAAGTCTTTTTTTATGTGTATGGTAGTTTAGAACAGAAAATTGGATTATCCGCGATAGGGATTCCCTTCGCGTCCCGGGTTCCAATCGGACCGGGAATAACGGTTCATTCACACAGAATTGAATCGACCAAGGGGTTGCGTTATGTCCGTTGTAGTCACCGTGGGATGCCAGTGGGGCGATGAAGGCAAGGGGAAAATCATCGATTTTTTATGCCGGGAAGCTGATGTCGTCATTCGCCATCAGGGAGGAAACAACGCCGGTCACACGATTCTCGTCGAAGGCCAAAAATACATTTTTCATATCGTACCCAGCGGGATTCTGAAACCGGATTCCATGAACATCATCGGCAATGGAGTGGTTGTCGATCCGTTCAAACTCCTCGAAGAGATGGACCACTTGACCGCTCAAGGAATCCGGATCACTCCCGAACGCCTGAAGATCAGCGGCCAGGCGCATGTCATCATGCCTTATCACCGTCAATTGGACGGTTTGGAAGAGGAACGGCGCGGCGGCAAAGGCATCGGCACGACCCGGCGCGGTATCGGTCCCGCCTACATGGACAAGGTAGCCCGCTATGGGGTCCGCTTGTATGACCTTCTCCACGAAGATATCTTGAGAAAACGGGTGGAAGCCATTCTCCCCTTGAAGAACGCCATCATCCAACAGGTTTATCATGGACAGCCGCTGGATCTGGATGAATTATTGGCATCCTTGAACGCGTGCGGCCGCCGGCTGGCCCCCTTCATCACTGACACCACGGAGGTAGTGGAGCAGGTCCTGGCGGAAGGGAAGAAGATCCTCTGCGAGGGAGCGCAGGGGACCATGCTCGACATCGATTTCGGGACGTATCCCTACTTGACTTCCTCGAACACCACCGCGGGAGGGGTCTGCACCGGCAGTGCCATACCGCCACACAAAATCTCCACAGTGTTGGGGATCGCCAAGGCGTACACCACCCGCGTCGGCGAAGGCCCCTTCCCTACGGAATTGTTCGGTGAAGAAGCGGACCGCCTCCGCAACGCCGGGCCTGTGGGTGAATACGGCGCCACCACCGGCCGTCCCCGCCGCTGCGGCTGGCTGGATATCCCCCAGATGCGGTACGCCTGCCGGGTGTCCGGCATCACGCATATTGCCTTGACCCGGTTGGATATTCTCTCCGCCGTGCCGGAAATTCATGTCGCTACCGCCTATTTTGACCAAGCCGGTCAGGCCCGGCCGGTGCTGTCGGCCGACATCAACGTCCTCGGGGAATGCCGCCCCGTGTACGAAACGTTGCCCAGCTGGAGAGAAGACATCTCCACGATTACCCGCTATGAAGATCTACCCCGGGCCGCGCAAGCGTATGTCAAAGCCGTGGAAGATTGGTTGAAGGTTCCTGTGGCCATGATTTCGGTAGGGCCTCAGCGGCATCAGACCATTGTCCGTCAACCTCTCTTCTGATCCGTGAAGGAGTGGGGAAAATGGTTAATTGGAAAATAACGGTTCTCTCCACATCCCCTTGAGCTTGCCGAAACGGCCTCACCCACCCAATAATCCTTGCACCCGGATGTCTCCCCCGAAATATCCAATATCACCCAGGCTGATCGTGCCATTGCTGGGATCATAAATCGAATCCCGCACCGAATCACCCGGATACCGGTAACTATCCGGGAAAGGAACATCGACAATGAAGGAATCCATCTGATCCGGTCCGACACTGGCCACGACGAACGCTTCCCGCCGGCGGGATTCGAGTCCGTGCAACCGCGCGAAACTGACGTATGGGGTGTAGGTATAGGAATTTTTCATCACCGGATAATCAGCCGCTCCCGTCACAAAATCCATTTCCCGCTTGGGCGCTATGTACTCGGCAACCGGGCCGAATGGATCCCGCAGACGGGGAGAGGAAAGGTAGGCCACAGGCGAGGTGAGATCGGGCAGGAGATAATCCGCAAAGAAAAGCAAATCGGAATCCCGGCGGGGGAAAATGTTGTGATCGAGCCGGTAGGTATGAAGAGCGCCGCCCAGGGCGCGCAGGTCCATCTTGGCGCGGGCCACGCGGCTTTTGATCATGGCGTCCCGGTAATTCGGCACGGCGATGGCGGTGATAATACCCAAAATCGCCACAACGATCAGCAGTTCAATCAGGGTAAACGCGTCGCGTTTCATCGGCTTATTCTCCCGCTTGGGGGGATTGGCTCCCCTGGGAATCCCGGCCCGGATTCACTGGGCCCTCTGCGTGGGCGTGGGAGCAGCCAGCGATGGATAATAGTACCGTAATTCATCCTGGTTCCGTTGTTCCCGGATCCGGCTTACCCAGCGGACGGTCTGTTCCAAGCGCTGGGCTTCGCGGATTTCCGGCTTGACGGCTGGACGGATCACCCCCTCCATCCCCGATGCGACCTGAATCGACCGCCCCCCCTCCGTCACCCGTACTTTCCCACGGGTGACCGTCACGACGGATTCATTTTCCGTGATGGTGACAGCGAAGGCCGTTCCCAGCACCTGAATTTCTCCGCTGGGCAAAATCACCCGGAAACTTTTTTCTTGCGGGGGAATATCGAAATAGGCTGTGCCCCGGTCCATCTGCACCGTGCGGGGATCAGCCAAGGTGAGCCGCGATTGTTGATCGAGGCATATTTCCACTCCATTTTTGAGCTGAACGATGCCTCTGGCATATTGGGGCGTCTGCAAGGTGGTGTTGCGGGGCAAACGTTCACCCCGGCGGGTGTTGAGCAGCGAATCGGCCATGGCGATCACAGGACCCGAGGTGTATTGAATTTCCCCAATGGTATTGAACGATTTTTGGAACCATATCGCGGCGGGAATCACCATTACGAGAAAAAGGGCAAACGCGGGTACCATCCAGGAAATCCGGCGGTTGAACAAGGGAAAAACACCCGGGGAATCCAACGCCAGCTCCTGCCTGGTGGATTCGGTCAATAAGGCGCGGCGTTTCTCCCGCATGGCCTGCTCGACCAACCGCTCATAGAAACCTTCTTCCGGAGTCCATTCTTCCTCCTGGGGCTGTAACGCCTGAACCCAGCCCTGGATGGCGTTCCATTCCTTGCGGCAGGCTTCGCAGGTGTCGAGATGCTTTTTCAAATACTCGGGCGCGCCGGTCCCCTTGTGATCGATTGTCCAGGCCAACAATTCTTTTTGTACAGAGGAACATTTCATGAGAACAGTTCCTCCTCTTGGAGTCCTTCCTGGCGGGCATACCGCCGCAGGATTTTCAAGGCCCGGTGGGTCTGGGTATTTACAGTCGAAACGGGAATCCGGAGTAAATTCGAAATGGTTTCGCTGGGCAGACCTTGAATCAGGCGCAGAGTCAAGATGTCCCGGTATTTGGGTTTCAGACGATTCATGGCCCGGTGAATCCTTTCCAACGCTTCTTTTTCCATTAGATCTCCGCGGGGACTCGCGGTTTCATCGGAAACCGAATACCCGGTATCGTCCGTCATTTCTTCCAGAGGCACAGCGCTTCGTTTAATCCGCCGGTTGTATTCTTTATACGCCAAGTTGCGGGCGATCTGGTACAACCACGGCCCCAACGGGCGATTGGGATCAACCTTGCGGTGGGCCCGGCAAGCCAGAAAAAAGGCTTCCTGAGTCAAATCCACGGCGCGGTCCCGGTCACGGAGAAGATGGGTCACGAAATGGGTCAACGGCGTAAAATAGGCCCGCGCGGCGGCATCGAACGCCCACCGCTCACCCCGGTGAAAGCCCGCGCTGATCTCCAGTTCCGACTGTGGTATGGATGCTTCCACGAATTCTCCCTATCCTGATCGCAGGGTGGCATCGAACGGCTCCCTCTCCCAAGCCGGAACTCGGTTCCGCGGTTCAACCCCTGGCTCAACGGCCGGGAAGTTACCCGGAGGCGTGCTCATTTAGGCTTATCCCGTTAGGGAGGGGAATCTTTCACTTTTTTGGGTTTGTTCGGATTTTCAACCGGATCACCGGGCTGGCGTTTCCTGGGTGAAAAACTGGCTCCGGCGGGTTTGCAGGCACATGAACAAGCTGCGGCCTTGGATCAGATAGGCGGATCCGGGACTTTCCATGCGCAATTCTCCAGGAAGGCGCTGAGTCGGCGCGCCGATGAGCACATCCGCGAATCCATCCCCCTGGATGTCTCCCACCCCGGCGACATGCGAGCCAAACGCCTCGAACGGCTCAACACCTTCCACCACCACATAATTGACTTGGGTGATATCTCCATTGACGATTTTGCGAATATCCAAACTGGAAGGCCACTCCATCTGGCCAAAAAGAAAGACTACCCGGCCCGCGAACGCCTTGTCCCGGACGTAATCCATGGGCAAGGCCACGGCGATGTCGGAAAAACCGTCACCATTGACATCTCCTACTCCGAAGGCGGATTGCGCCCCCTTTACGAGGCATCCCCAGCGGGCATCAAGGTTGCGCAGGTCGATGGCGCCATGCAGATAGTCCCCTCCCCACAACAAAAGCACCGATTGATCTTCCATGCCCACCAGAAAATCGGGAAATCCATCCCCGTTCACATCGCCCGCATTGCGGATGAAATGCCGGGCGTGATCGATCAAAAAGGAATATTCAATGGTCTCGAACTGGCTCCGCCCCTGCAATAACACCGCCCGGCCCTCCAGATCCCGCCCGCCTTTGGGCGCGACGACAAAGAGATCCGAAAAACCATCGGCATTCAAATCAAAATTCCCACATACATATTCTCCCACACGCGATCCGGCAATCCCCCGCAATGGCAACACCCCATACTCCCGGATACGCGAATCGAGGATCTGGGGAAACCGCCGGCGGCCATACACCACCACCACCCGGCCGATGTCGTATTCCTCCTCCTGGCCACTGGGAGTTTTAACCGATATCCGGCTGGCGGCGGGCATCCCGAATACCACATCCGGGAAACCATCTCCGTTAACATCGCCCGCCGCGTCCACCGCAAAACCGGTATGCGTGATTTCCACCCCATCGTCCCGCAGGTCGGCCACGGGAATCAGGCGGCGGGAATTTTTTTTGCCGAACAGAATATACCCCGCGTTCCCATTTTCTGATCCCACGGCTAAATCCGCGAATCCATCCGCGTTGACATCCCCCGCCAGGGCCAGCGCGTGGCCAAGACGGGACTCGAAGCGCCCCATCACTACCACGCCGTCGAATTCCGGCGAGGAGAGGTCGATCAATCCCCGGTCCCGGTTGAGCTGGGTTCCGAAAACGATGAACACCGCCCCATTGTCATATTCGTTACCGAAACCGCCAGGATCGTACGAGGGAGCGCCAATGGCGACATCGAGAAAGCCATCCCCGTTGAAATCTCCGGCACCGGACACAGCGGCGCCCATTTCATAATGCTCGGTTCCAGGATACACGATCCGGATGGCGCCCAGGGCTTCTACGGAGGTGATCACATGGCCTGCCAAGGCCGTGATGGCGAAACCCATCAAGAACAAACCCAACGCAGTTATTCGCAAGGTCCGCAATTTAATCCGCCTTATCCCAGGGAGGAAGTAGAATCCCAATTATATCCTTCTCATTGTTATCATTTTTTTCCGCCAGTGTAAACAGAAGGCGGCAATTTCTATTTCAATTATACAATGGAATGAAAATTGTTTATCCCCCAGTGGACCAAGCAAACCTCACATTTTCCAATCTGTCCCCAGGCCATGTCCGGAGAGAAAGGGATTTTCGCGGTTTCTACGAGGATGGCAATCCAAAGCTAATGGGGAATCGGCGTCTGAATCAGGCTCATCGGAGGGAGAATCAAAGAAAGGAGCGATCATGGAAAATTACGAAGGGATTGCGATTATCCTCTACCCTTACCCGCAACGATCCAATTATTCTAAATCCTGGTAAATCGCGATCAGTAAGGTCTTTCCCTTACCGCCGGACGATGTCTCCCGTGCTGGCTACGCCGTTGCTGGGATCATACGGCAATCCCCGTAAATTTCCGCCTGAATCCACTCCGATATATCCGTCCGGCCCGATGCTGATCATGGCGAACTCGTTTTCCTTGAGAGGATTCAGGTTATAGAAACGCGCGTTGGCCTCCTTATACAAATCGATGCCAAAATCCTCTCCGGGAAACACGGGATCATTATCGAAATAAATATAACACAAGCCCTTCTCATCCGCGCCAAAACCAACGCTCTTCTCCCGTGGACTGAATGGGTCCCGAGGCAATGCAGATAAATAAGAGACAGGAGAAGTCAAGGGATAAAACGGCCCCTCGAAGGTCGTGTAAGGAGGCCGGGGACCGACCCGGTTGAAATTCTTTTCCCAGCGGGTTTGCGCTTCGGCGCTGTCATCATCCCAAAAATCGAGCAACAACACCCCTTTATCCATCCGAAAGGTTTCGATCGAAGTGGCGACACTGCGCATGTCCGCTTGCGTGCGGGCCACTTTGGCCCGGAGCTGGGCATTCAAGAAGTTCGGCACGGCGATCGCCGCCAAAATGCCGATAATGGCAACCACGATCAACAACTCGATCAACGTGAATCCGCGATTCATGACTCCGCTCCTCTATTCATCCTCAAGATTATCGACAAACACAATAACTCCATGCTTCATCCCAGTATAATAATGATTGACCGATTTTTCACCGGCTGCTGCCAGTAAAATATTGTAACGGTATCAAATGAAATATTTTATCCATCTATCGATTCTTTTAAGTGCCGGTATTCCCATCATGGAATCATGCGGACGGAATCCGGTGCCGGAGGTCTCTATCGATCCCGCGGCCAAAACCATCCGGTTCGGAGGGACAATCCACCCGAAGCGCTACAACTCCCGCGCCGACCGGGCCAACGGGCATCATTTCATCGTCTGGTCCAGGGGCGCCAATGCCACCAAGGCTCTTATCATGACAGAGGTCTCTGACCTGGAAATACTCAAAGCCTTGGAGACCATCGGCGCCGCCTTGGGGAACAATCTGAGCGAAGCCACCTGGGAGCAGCGGGCTGATCCAGCCGCCTCCGCCCCCGATCAGCGCGTTGAAGGCTCCAGGCTGGAGATTTGGATTGAATGGGACGGCTGGGAACACCGCCTGCCGGACCTGTTCACCGAGAAAAATCCCGAAGACTATGTCATCCGCGCCGGAGGACATGAAAAACTCATCCCCGTCTGGCGGTCGGGGTGTATCACGTGCCTGTTTTCGTGTCCCGGAGGAAAAACCAGCAATGCCACCTTCACCATCCGCGATCAATATTGGAACAAAAAAACCTTCTGGGCCGACGAAACGGTCCTCCCCTCGGATGGCACACCGGTATGGGTGATGATGCGGTTACGAAACGAATAAACGTGACAATCCTCCCTCGCTGGCAGCCATCATTCCGCGTAATAAAGAACTGCTGTTCTACGCAGGCAAGGCCGGAGAGGATTCTTCCCCCCCCGCCTCCGGTGGACCGAATTGCCGCGGATCGATGCCCAGCTCGGTGAGTTTCACATAGAGGTTTTTACGGTGAACCTGCGCTAATTGGGCCGCGCGCGATACATTGCCGCCCGTTTTGCGGAGCAGATTGGTGAAAAACACTCTCTCGAAATCGTCCAAAATGTAACGCTTGGCTTCCTTGTACGATAAATTCAGCAGTTCCTTTTGATGGAATCCCATTTGGGCGCCGGGGGTCAAAGGAGGATGAATGGAGGGCATCAAGGCGGCCAGATCCGTGGTGTTGAGGACGATAGCCCGTTCCACCACATTTTGCAACTCGCGAACATTGCCCGGCCAGTGATAGCGCATCATGGCTTCGATGTCTTCGGAGGAAAACTTGAGTTCCGTGTTCCCCCGGCTTTTCTTCCGCAGAAAATGATTGATCAGCAGTGGAATATCTTCCTTGCGTTCCCGTAGAGGGGGCACCCCGATCGGCAACACATTGAGCCGGAAATACAGATCGGAACGCATGGCTTCCTTGCGTACCCGCTCCTCCAGGTCTTTGTTGGTTGAGACGATGATGCGGACATCGATTTTCTTGCTGCGCGTTCCGCCGACTGGTTCGATGACCTTTTCCTCGATCAACCGCAGCAGTTTCCCCTGCAGGCTGGGCGTCAAATCCCCGATCTCGTCCAGAAACAAGGTGCCGCCATTCGCCAGTTCAATTTTACCGGTCGTGGGCGATGCCTGGTTCAGGCGCAATCCCCGCACCCGGCCGAACAGTTCAAGATCCAGCAAATCCGGGGGGGTAGCCGAACAATTTACCGAAACAAAGGACCGTTCCGCCCGCGGACTTTGAAAGTGGATGGCCCGGGCCACGAGTTCCTTGCCCGTCCCGCTCTCGCCCCGGATCAGGACGGTGCCGTCACCCTGCGCCACACGCCGGATCAGTTCGAAGACCTTGAGCATGGCCGGGGATTTGCCGACCAATTCCCCTTGGCCGGTGTGTTGGCGGAGTTCCTCGCGCAGGTAGCGGTTTTCCAGTTCCAAGTGCTGGAGTTGCAACGCTTTGCGGGCCGCCATTTTAATTTCGTCGAGATCACAGGGTTTCAACAGATAATCATGCGCACCGTTTTTGAGGGCTTCAACGGCGTTTTCGATAGTACCATAGGCAGTGAGAATAATGACAGGAATATAATGGCTGGTTTGCTTGACGGCCTTGAGAACTTCCATCCCCCCTCCGCCCGGCATGCGCAAGTCGGTGATTACCAGGCTGAGAGATGTATTCTGGATAATTTCGACGGCTTCGGTCGCATCCTTGGCTTCGAGGATTTCGTGGCCGTCTTCCATCAAAGCCAAGGTCAGGATTTTTCGCAGTTTGGCTTCATCGTCCGCCACCAGTATCGTAGCCATGAGGTCCTTGTCAGCTTATTTCAAACCGATTTTTCCATCGACTTTCGACACGTCCACAGTGCACAATCCGTTTTGAATATAGAAATCTTTGTTTGGGCCGGTGGTGTGGGAGCAGGTCGGAAGCACAATGTTTCCATCCGCTCCCAAAGTTAGAGAATACGTATAATCCCCGCCCGCGGGACAATCCGGCTCCGCGCCGACCTTGAAAAACAAGGCCTTTTGCGAACCGAGCTGGGCTTTCTCGTACGCTAACCGCTGGGCCATTTCCAATGTTTCGTTCAGATCGAACAGTTCGCAAATGCGTTCACCCGGTTGGGTGTGGTTTTTTTCTGCCAAATATTTCAAACAGTTGGCAAAAAGCGTCAGCCGTTTGGAACATTCCCGGCCGCGCATGATTTCCAGATATTTGAAATAACTGGGAAGGGCGACAAAAGCGATCAAACAAAACGAAAGGGCGATCGCGATGATTTCCCACGGAGTCAAATGAAAAAATCCCCGGCCCAAGGCGGCTTCCTCTTCCTCGGCCATGGCCGGATTCGTTATCATTTCCACCATTGGTGGCGTGGTGGCTTGGGACTCGTTCATGGCTGTGCTCTGCGACCTCGTGATTGAAGTTCAAGCCGGGTCAGATCCGCGAAAAGCGTATCGGGCAATTTCAGGATGAGATTTTCCCGCTGGGCGTTGACTGTGTCCGGAGTCTGGACTGGATCATCCAAATGCAACAATCCCCAACGCGTCAGTCCATGGATAACCGGCTGGTCCACATCCAACAGCAACCGCTCCCACTCCTCCCGCGCTCCGGTCCGGTCTCCTGATTCCATTTTCAGTTTCCCGATATAATACCGGGCCCATTCTTCCAAGTCATCGCCATAATGGTTCACCGCCAACTGCCGGAGGGGCGGGATGGCCTCTTCGAACCGGCCCTGCATTTGATACAGCACCGCATCGCAAAACAGGTTGAGCGAATCCCCAACCAGCGGATCGAGAAGCAGCAGAAGCGCCAGCGCGTCATTGGCGCGCCGCCAGCATTGGGGATCCTCCACGATGCGATGCAACTGGTTACGCGCCGTTTCCACCTCCCGCTGGGCCACACTGATCTGGGCAAGAAGAAAACGGGCTTCTTCACCATAGGGCGGCTCGGTGAGCTTTTGGAGTTGCTGCGCCGCCGGCTCGAAGGAAGCCATTTCTGCCATGGCTTTCGCCCGCGCGAAAGCCAACCGGGCCACCGCGCTGGAATCCAGAGGGCGGGTCAAGTTCCCGGTGGCTGATTCCACCACCCGGATGGCTTTCAACGCTTCACCGGGATCAAACGCATTCAGACAGATTTCAGCATAATCTAGCAACGTATCGGCCAGGGATGGCGTCAGGGGCACCGCCGGAGTCTCGGAGACCAAAGCCTCCAAGGTGGGTTTCAACAGCCGGGCGGCTCGCCGCTGGGCATCCATCGAGGCATCTTCCTTCAAAATGGAAGCAAGGGCTTGATCGGCCATGGACCGGTACAGGCTCTCCCGCGGTATGGCTTCCAACATCTCCAAGGCCCATTTCCGGTTTCCTTGCTGCAAGGCTTCGTTGGCGATATAGAAATTCCAAACCCCGTTGGGATCCGCCGCGGCCAGTTGCCCTAACAATTCCTTGGATTCATTTTGCACGCCATAGCGGATGAGAGAAGTTTTGATCCATTCCGGCGTATCCGTATAGGACTGGCCGGAGGCGGAATCCACCAACGCCGCGACCAAGGCGTCCCGCGTGGCGGCAGTTTCGGTAAAATTCTGAATTGTGGATGTGATCATAGCGGGAGGAATCCCCCCCGAGGCGGCAGCAACCCGGAACGCGGCCAGGGCAGCCGGATAATCCCCGAATTGCATCGCGATCTGGCCTTGCTTCAAGGCAAACGCGGGAGGGATTTGATCCCCCATCCTTTTCAACAGGTCCCGGGCGCTTTCAGTCTCCCCCAGCGCGTAAATCTCCTCGGCCGCGCTGAGCACCGCGAACGGCTTGCCTTGTTGAACCTCACTCCAATCGGTCCAGAGTTTAAGGGCTTCGGGAGTTTGACCGGCGCTGACATACAAATCGCTCAACCGTTTGCGCCGCTGAGTGTCCAACGACAGAAGATTCAGGAGGGAACGCAGGATTACGATCCCTGGCGCGGTCCCCCGTTGCGCGATCACCAATTCGATCCACTCGTTCAAAAGGGGAGATGAGATCTCGGTCAAAATCAATTCATAATCTTCGGGCCGCAATTCATCGATTTTTTTCCCTGGCAACACGAATTTTTCGATTTCGTCCAAGGCTTCTTTGTCCCGCCGCGCTTCCTTGAGGATGGCCACCTCCAGCAAAAGATATGTATCGGCGCTCTGACTCCCCATCCGTTCCGCCCGGACACTTTCCACCCAAGCGTCCAGTTTTCCCAGCACCGAATACAATTCCACCATCCGGGGAACGTATTCACGGGCGAAATCCGGATTGGCGCGCCAGAGGTCCTCGTACAGCGCGTGACTGTCCTCCAGCCGTCCTTGGAGACGCAACAGTTCCGCCAAATCCCACCCCAACACGTCTGCGTAGCGGGGAATCACCTCTTGGCGCAGGGCGTTCAGCTCCGCGGGTGTGAGTTGCAGAAAACCGGAGTTTTGCAGAATCCGCCTCAGGACCGTGATCTGGACCGCGGGATCGGATTCCTTGTACACGTTCCAATAAATCCGGTTGGCCGCTGAATACTTTCCCGTGCGTTCCAGACAATTGGCGTAACGCATGACATACATTTGGTATGTCTGTTCGACTGCGGGATCGCTCCGGTCGGTCAGGAGATCCATCAGTTGCTCATAGTACTGCGCCGCTTCCTGGAACCGGGCCTGCGACTCCTCCACCATCCCCAGGCTGCGGAGCACGTTGATTTGTTTGTCGTATTGTTCCCAACCCGGGGATTCCAAAATCCGCCGGTAATAATACGCCGCCGTAACCGGATCGCCGGATGAATAAGCCACGCCGGCGGCCGTGTACCACTCATCCAGGTTGTCCTCGGCCAAGACCGGCCACGCGGAGAAGCAAACGGCCAGGCAACCAAGGCCCAGAATCAAAAACAAACGAAAAAAATTCCCATGTATCATGTGGTATGGTGCCCGTGACATATTCCCACTGATAATTGTAAAGAAACCGTTAAACAGGGCTCTCGATCCTCCTCTCCCGGATGGAGAGGGATCCCACTTTCCCGGTCCCGGCAATGGCATCGCCTCCTCGGTCTAAATCGAAGGTCTGAATCTCGAATCGGAGCCGCTTCGGTATTTCTTTCACCGGTTTCATGCTTGCTATCAACGAATAGCGCCGGGAAAAGTAATGGTACGCTCAATGGTAAGTTCATTTGGAAGGAAAACCAAGCCGCTGAGGGAAAGAGATGTATACTTGGAACCGCGGGAAAGACCATCCTCGCGGGAGGCCTCCGTTAATGATGCAACATCACGGCCCGGCTGACATGACGTAAAATGGTTTCCGTGGTGCTGCCCAGCATCAATTCGCGGATCCGGCTGTGGCCGTATGCCCCCATGGCCACCAAGTCGATATTTTCCGCTTGGGCACATTCGATGATCTGCTCGGCAGGATCCCCTTTCCGGTGCAGAAAGATTTCCTTCATGTCATAGGCTTGCAGGTATTTCACCGCCTTTTCCGCGATCTGCTGAGCGGCTTCCTCGCTGTCATGCACCACCAGCAGCCGGAGCGTGACACACCCTTTCGGACAGGCCGCGGCCAAGCGCACCGCCGACCGCAACGCCCGGATCGCGTACTCGCTTCCATCAAAGCACACCAGGATATGCTGCAAGGTGCGGTAGTTGTGCGGCGTCACGATGATGGGAATGCTGGAACGCCGCACCACGTTTTCCAAGTTGGACCCCAGGAGGCCTTTGGTGTATTCCGCCCCCGCGCCCCGCTGCCCGGCGAACAACACATCCGCCGATTGGGCTTCCTCCAAAATCACTTCCGGCACCAAGCCGTCACGGATTTCACACACGCAAGGGATATCCATCTTCCGGCATTCGTCTTCCACCCGCCGGAGCACTTCAAGCGCCCGTTGTTTCTGCCTCTCAAACAGATCGGTGTTTTCGATCACCGTTTCGTCAAATACCGGGGGAAAATCAGCCGTGGGGTAATAGTAGGGATACACAATCGCGATTTCTTTCCGGTCCAGGACACTCAAACCGGTGATTTTCGCGCCCAATAGTTTGGCGTATTCCAGCGCGTAGCGGGTGCACACTTCACTATAGCGTGATGAATCCACCGCCAACAAAATCGATTTAAACATCCGGCCTCTCCCTGTCTTTCTCCACTCGTTCACACCATAAGCAACCAATTCATAAATTATCTACCGGCCAATATTCCTGTTTCCTTTCCTTTCCAGGCTTTTCTCGTCCGAATCCATCCCCTCGAGAACCAGATGTTCTCTCCTTGCGGCCACAGGCGCGTTAATCATTCCGGCAGGACAACCGTTGAATAATTAAAATGGTGTATCCTTTGCTCCCTTCTCCTCTATATCGTAACACGTTTTCAATGGCGAAGACAACATGAATCGGTTCGGCGGGTCCTCCCGCCGGCTCAAGACCCTATCAGGGGAAGAAAAATTGGGGGATCATACCTCCATCCCATCAAAAGTGAATTGGGCCGATTCTCTCCAGTCATTTGAATATCTGGTCAGTATAGACACTTTTCACTGGGATATTTAATTAAAATAAAATTACAAAAAGATATAAATCGTTACACAACTCTTGAACCGATTGGATTTTGAAGTAGATTGATTCTCAATCGACTATTGAATCTTGCTTATTTTAGAAGGTTGCTTATTGTGCTTACGCTCCATCCCCGGGAAGAACGGCGCCGTATTCAGGAACCATGCCTTTTGTGTTCATCGGAGTCGCTTCCTGTCACCACCGGTGTCATCGTGAACGAAAGCGCCACGGGGATGCTGGTGGAAACAACGCGGCTTCTGGAAACCGGCCGTCAAATTTGGATTCTTCCCGCCTATCATAAGCAACCGCGGCCGGAATCGTGGACACCGTATGAGCTTATCCACCATCCCCTCACCCGGACCGGCGTGGTCGTGCGGTTGGAAGGCGGCAATCGGGCCGGGATTCAATTCCTGGAAGACCAAGAACGCCCCCTCTATCGCCGTTGGTTCCGAGGCCAAACCACCGTGACCGGCTTTTTCTTCAAAAACCAAGGAGTTTTGGCGTTTACCGGCCCGCTGACGATCGAGGCGGCATCCCTAGTCGAAAAAATCATCTCTCAAGCCAACGGGATTACCGAACTGCTTTTGGCCTGCCACCAGATCGACCAAATCCAACGGACTGCGTTCACGGTGTTACTCTCCAGCCTCCAAACCTATGAAAAGAAAGGGATCGCTCTTACCGTGGTCACCGGTCCGGTTTCCACAGCATATTTTCAACGAAGCCCGGTCTTGCCCGGCAGTTTCATCTTTCCGGTGTTCGCGACCGAACCCGCTGGTCCGGTGGTTGATCCTCTAAAAAATGGAATAGCCCACAAGGCAGCCGCCGGTTCCCAAGGCATCCTGCTAATCGCCCGCGGCCAGACCACTCTCAACCGCTTGGAAAAACCTTTACGGAACCAAGAAATGCCGGTCTGGAAGTTGCAAGGATTTGGAAACGCCCTGAAGCTCATCGCCGCCGGGCAGGCGCGGTTCCTGGTCGTGGACATCGATGTGGAATCCTGCGGGACGATTGTTCAACTGAATGAGCTGAAAAACACGCCGCTCGATCCCCTTCCCCCGGTTTTGGCCATTGGCCCGGGATACCTGGCCGCCCTGGTGAAAGAAGCACTCTATCTCCCGGTCCGGGTATATTTGTCCAAACCCACGACCGAGCACGAATACGCCAACGCAATCCAAACCATGTTGTCGGAAACCGCCAACGGGCCAAAACCTATCAAACCTTAAGTGGAAGTGGATGCCTCATGTTTCATGTAGAAGAAACCCAAGTCGGAGAATTCAACCGCGTAACGCTCACCGGGAATATCGATAAAACCGATATCGAATCTTTCGAAGAACATTTCAAAACCATCCTGGCCCGCAATCCCTCTGAAATCATCCTGGACCTGAGTCATTATTCCTGGTTGCCCCTCCATTTCACGTATTTTTTATTTAAATTGGTGAAAATATACGAACCTTCTCAGGGGAAACTGGAAATCCTCAACATGCCCTCCCACTTCCGGTTTATCCTCGAAACCGCCCAGCTGGATACGTATTTCTCCTTTCGTTCCTCTCTGGACTTCTTACAAACCCAGTCCAGTCCTTCCACCGCGGATACCAGCCACCCCATTCCGAACGAATCCCATTCCGCTCCACATCCCGTACCCCCGCCAACCAAACCAGAACCCTGAGGCTGATTCACGTACCCCTCAGGCTGTTGGGATCGGAATCGGACCAGAGAAGACCAACCAATATTCACGGGAAACTCGAAATCCTCCCTGACTCCATCCAAGCTCCCGGCTCTGTCCTAGGAATGACCGGCGGTGAAATGCGCTCCGCCTTGTCATCCCGGGTTGGATTTTTTAGACTGCGATGGTTGAATTCATAGATAATCATTCCGATCTCAAACCGCGGGGCCGTGCGAACAATCAACGATGAATCATCCACTGCTTCTCCTTTCGTATCCTCAGCCATCGAATGGCAATTCCGGGCATTGGTTTGCCACCGTTTCGAAATGGCTTCAGGCCTTGCGACATTTGCATCGGGAGGCGGCTTTAGAATTCCGTGCCACGCTCCCAAAACAAGGACAATCTCTCCCAGAACAGCCCACGATCGAAGAGATCGACTTTTTATTACAGAAGGCCGGCGAGGCAGGTTGCCGGTTCGGCTCCATCTATATCCCAGTCGATCTGGCTAAATCCGACGAGGGTTTGGGAGAAGAGATCTCCCGGGTTGACGGCTGGATCGACCTCGCCTCCTATGCCGAATTTCGCGCCGCCCGGCTCTCCCTGGAGCATCCGGAAACCCTAGCGCAGCCGGGTCCCCGGCGGATTCTGGAAAACATCATCGAATACATGGATGACATGGATCTCCAAGCCATCTTATTCATATCTGGATCCTCCCTGGCCTGGGGATCGGAATTCTTGAATCAATATCAAAAAAAGTTAAAACATCCCTTGGGTTTAGGTTTACCCTGGGAGGCGGCAGTCCGGCGCAGCGTCTCCGATCTCCATCTCCGCCAGGTGACGGCGGTGAGTCTCGATGTCCCCCTGCCCCTTGATATGCCTGGCATCGAGCGTCAAGTCTTGGAAATTGAATCCCTCTTCGGTGACGTCCAACCGATTTTGGTGGTCTGTCCGCGGGAAGGAGAAAAAGATTCCTGAAGGCTGGGAATAACCGGAAGGGTGAATCACCTGCTGAGCCGCTTGCATCAGGGTATTCTTTCATCCGGGCATTATAAGCAATCCGGTCATCCGGATTTGTACAATTCACTCCACGGCTTCCACGCTTTGGGGATGGATTTTTTACCATTCCCTCCCTCTCCTTGGAGAATCCAACGTTTGGGAAAAATCTCCAATTCTTTATCAAAAGCCCATCCATCGCAACCATTCTTCTACCCGCCGATTGTAGGTGTGCTCCCGCATGATCCGTTCCCGCCCCTGCTGGACGATCCGTTCGCGTTCTTCCGGATGCGCCAAGTAATAGACGGTCTTACGGCGCAGATCATCCACATCGCTCCAATACACCGCTTCTTTTCCCGGAACAAAATAGCGGCCGACGGCCGGGACCCAGTCGGACAGGAGAAATCCCCCGGCCAAAGGGGCGTTGAAATCCCGCTGGTTCAAGCTGCCCCGGCATTGCAGGCTGTGGATGTTGAGATTGACGGCGGACGACGCGAAAACCGCTGGCAATTCGTGCGCCGGATCGATGGGACCGCTGTAGCATCCGGCCAACGGCGTATCCTGGAGGAGGGATATCCAATCCTCGTTGCCGTAAATGCGCAGATCGAAATCGGCCAAGGACTGGACTACCCGCAGCCGGTAGCGGTTGTTCGCTTCCCAATACAGATAATGGGCCACCGGCGGGGTGATTTGGATGCGTTTGCCCGGCGCGATGGGGTATTCATCCGCGAGTTCGAAAAAAGTTTTATGGCGGAATTGCAGTTGCAGATCGACAAGCCGGTCGACATAGATTTGCATCTCCGGAGCGAGCTGGGCCCGGCGTTCCACCTGACTGATGACCCCGCCGACGAAACTGACCTCACAAGCGAAGCGGGAATCCCGCGCGCCTGGCGTTTCGTGATCCGCCGCCACGGGAAAGAAACCGCAGACCCGGGGGGAGAATCTTCGTAGATAATCCAGATAGGATTCATCGAAACAAAAGACATGTTCGAGCGGTTCGAACGGGCGGTCCACGAAAAAATGAGGATCATCCAGGTACCAGACGAATTTTCGCGTGGTATACGGCCGCCGGTGGGGAGGGATCTCGAGGTATTCATAAAACTGCCCGGCGGATTGGTTGATCAGAAAAATCCAGTCCGGCGCGTGCCGCTCGAGATGTTCGCGTAAAACGGCTTTGGAAGATGCTTCCAGGAGAGGGGCTTCAGCCAACGAGGTGGTCCAGCCGTGCCGCTCCAAGGCATGAAAAATACGGCGCTTGAATAAACCATAGCCCCGATCGGAGCGGTCACAATAGGACCACACAGAAGTCATGCCCCGCACCTTCTCAAACCATCCCGGGAAACTACAATCATTTTAGTCAACTTGGTTCTCACCACCCGGTTCGATATACTGTTCGATAAGTAAAACGATCGAATCCATCACGCCGGCAATAGGGAATGGATCTCATTCTGACACCCGAGACAGATTATTGTGAAGTCAGTTCCAAAGCGTATTTTCGACTTTTTAGCCAGCCTTAAACTGGCGGTCATCTTACTCGTCGCCTTTGCCATCCTGCTGAGTTGGGCCACGATCCTCGAATCGAAAACCAGCACGGAAAATGTCCAGCGGCTGATCTATCAAACCCGCTGGTTCGATTTTCTGCTTTTCGTCCTGGGAGTCAACGTGTTTTGCGCTGCCATGAGCCGATTTCCCTGGAAGAAGAGACATACGGGTTTCGTCATTACACACCTGGGCATTCTCATCATCCTTGCGGGATCCATGGTCACCCGGAAGTATGGCATCGAAGGGCAGTTGATACTTCAAGAAGGTCAAACATCCGACTCCATCCTGATCAACGAAACCGTCCTCTCTGTCAAAGTGCCACGTATGAACGTCCAAGTGGAGTATGATCCCTGGTTTCTCAACCGCCCCATCCCGGAAGGGAAGGAAATTCGCTATCCGGTAGGCGAAACGGGGATCGTCTGTTATGTGGAGCGGTACTTGCTCAATCCCCAACCTATCCAGCGGGTCACCGGCGGCGGCACGCCAGGGAATCCGGCGATTCAATTGGGTTTGCACCAGGCGGGAATGAACGAAACCAGCACCGGTCCCTGGCTGATCGCCCGGGATCCCGCGCAGAACACCATGAACCTTGGCCAAATGGCCCAAGTCCAATTCCGGCGCGTGGAAAGCCCGGCGGAATTGGAAGCCGCCCTCGCCCCGCCCACGAGTGAATCCACCCAAACCGTCGGGCAGGTGTTACTTCACCAGGCGGACGGCACCATAGTGCAAACCCTGTTGTTGGAGGATTTACTCAAAGAACCCAAAAACTTTGAATGGAACCAGAAACAATACACGGTTACAAACAAGGAATTCCTGCCGCGGGCTTCGATTCAGGATGGGCAATTGATCAACCGGGAGAGCGGCGCGTTCAATCCCGCCATCCGGTTCACACTCGAAGGGCCGGAAGGCACGGAGGAGCATCTGGCTTTCTCCGAATTCCCCGATTTCGGCTCTATCCACGGGAAAGCCAATCCCAGCGGCCTGAGCGCGCGCCTCATTTATCCAAACGCCTCCAGTTCCGCTTCCACCAACCTGGTGACCCTTTTGGAAACGCCGGACGGCCAACTCCATTACCGCGCCACCAACACGGCGGGCGGATTTTTGACGGGAACCATCCAGATCGGCAAACCATTTCAAACCACCTGGCCGCAGGTAATGCTTTCTGTGCAGCAATATATCCCCGACGCGCAGGTGACGGAGGAAATCATCGATCAGGGCCTCGGCGCAGCCGGTCCGCACAACAATCCCGCCCTGCAGGTCCGGGTGGAACATCAAGGCCAAAGCGTCACCCGCTACGTGTCCTATGATAATCCCGTTACCCTTCTGGCCGGAGACGAACCATGCGTGATCGAATTCGGACGGAAACGCCACCCGCTCGGCTTCGCGATTCACCTGATCGACTTCCAGGCGCCGCGCTATCCGGGCACCAACCGTCCCGCGAAATTTCAAAGCTTGGTGAAATTGATCGATCCACAAAACCAAGTCGAGGAAGAAACCTTGATTTACATGAACAATCCGCTCGGATATAACCAATTTCTGGTTTATCAATCCAGTTACATCGAGGGCAAGAACGGCATGCCCGACACCTCAATCTTCAGCGTCGCGCGGGCGCCGGGCACACCCATCATCTACGTTGGTTCCACAGTCTTGTGCTTGGGCATGGTTATCATGTTCATTTCCCGCCGCAAAACCCCGACCGTCCTTCCCCCACAATCCATTCCCCCCCAGGAGGCATAAATCCTTTGAAACGCGCCATCCTCATCTTGATCCTTGGATTGAACGTCTGGTCCGCCGAGGGGATTGAATTCCCCGCAGGCCTCGATTTCGATTCGCTGCGCGGCATTCCCATTCAAGACAACGGGCGGTATAAACCCCTGGATACCTTCGCCGGGGAATCGTTGCGCGACATCACCGGCCGGTGGAAATTTCAAGGCCATGATCCCATTGGGTACCTGCTATCCTTCATGACCAGCGAGGATTGGTACAACGAGAAGATCATCCGCATCGACTACCAACCCCTCAAAGAAGTCATGGGACTCAATCCGGCCCAGGTCCATTTCTCCTACAACGAACTGGTGGCCAACGATCAATTCCGCAAACTGTTCGACCGGGTCTCGCAAAAACACAGCCGCAATGAAGACAATTTCACCCGCCTGGAAAATGAATTCTCCAAGTTATACCACCAACTGACTTTGTTCCAATCCATCCAAACCGGTGAGGCGCTGACCGTCGTCCCGCCGGCAGGAACCGACGAAGAAGCCGCTTGGCTGTCGATCAACCATCCCCACGGGTATCCGGCTGAAACCCAGGACGCGCTCAAAAAAACGTTTCTCCAAATTCTCGCCGCGGTCAAGAACCAGGACGCTGCCTTGTTCTCTCAAGCCGGGAGCGAACTCAAAACGCAATTGGCGAATCTCAATCCGGCTCTTTACCCCAATCGGCAGGTCATCCAATGGGAAATCGGATATAACCAAACCCGGCCGTTTCTGACCTCGTGGATCTACTATCTCACCGCGTTTGTGTTGTTGTTGGTCTCGTTCTTTTACACGAACCGCTATTTGTACTGGTTCTCGGTGATCATAGGCATCGTGGGATTTGGTTACAATACCTACGGATTGATCGTCCGCAGCCTGATTTCCGGCCGCCCCCCCGTGTCCAACATGTATGAATCGGTGGTCTTCGTGGGGTGGGGCATCATCCTGTTCGCCATCATTTTCGAACTGATCTACCGCCAGCGCTGGTTCATCACCACGGCCTGCGCGCTGGGCGTGGGCACGTTGATCATGGCCGATCTGCTGCCCTTCGATCCCGACATCGATCCTCTCGTTCCGGTCCTGCGCAGCAATTACTGGCTGATCATTCACGTGTTGACGATCACGCTCAGTTACAGCGCGTTCGCCCTGGCGATGGGATTGGCGCACATTAACCTGGGCGTGTATTTCTATCTCCCTAACCGGCGCGACCTGCTCAACAACCTCAGCCTCTTCTTGTACCGCGTGCTGCAGGTGGGCGTCGTGCTGCTGGCCGCGGGCACGATTTTAGGCGGCGTGTGGGCCGCCGAGTCGTGGGGCCGTTTTTGGGGGTGGGATCCCAAAGAGACCTGGGCGTTGATCTCGCTTCTGGGATATATGGCCATTCTGCATGCCCGCTACACCGATTGGGTCGCCAATTTCGGCACGGCAGTCTGTTCGATCATCGGTTTCTGGCTGATTCTGATGACCTGGTACGGCGTGAATTTCGTCCTGGGCACCGGGCTGCACAGTTACGGATTTGGTTCGGGCGGCGGATGGTATGTGATCGGCTATTTGGGATTCGAAATTCTGTTCTTGGGCGTTGTCTCCTGGAAATATATGGCCGCCCAGGCCGCCCTACGCGGCATGGCTGCCACGCAAGCGGTAACGGAAGGCTCATGATCCGTCTGCGTCATACAATCAATCATCTTGATCTCTTTATCTGAACATCCTTCTTATCTGAACAACCTTCGGGAGAATATCCTGGGCCGCTGTTCCCATCCCAGACCAACCTTTTTTACCTTGCCTTGCCTAATGTGAAGCGATCCCGTTCCGTATAAACCGGGCCGGAAGGCTGGAGCACGCTCTCCATCAACGAAAACGATTCCACCCGTAAAGTACCCAGCGCCAGATCCTGGTACCTCTCTGGATTCTTGAAAAACACCTTCATGTGGCGGTTGCCGCGCCCAATGGTCAGATGCGCCGAGAACGGCTTGCGGTCGAAGCCCACCTTCGAGTTTTCCAACGCGCCGCGGATCTGCTTCTCCAACTCGCTTAAGGAAGCCGCCCCCTCCCGGCAGCCGATCCACAATACCGACAGGGAACCGCGCGGCGGAAACTGCCCAACCCCGCCCAACTCGATGACAAACGGCCGCATCCGCTCCCCCACAGGCCGCAGGCACGCTTGCAATTGGGGAACAGATTCCACTGGAATGTCACCTAGAAATTTCAACGTCAGGTGGCAATTCTCTGCCCGCGTCCACCGGATGCCCGAGACCGCGGGAGTTAAAATTTTTTGGATTTTTTCGATGGAATCCTTCAACGGTTGATCCAAATTCACCGAGATGAACGCCCGCATGAGAATGATCCTTCTGGATAAAACCCGGTCTTAATTTTTAATATCATCCGCTTTTTTTATTCTCCCCCGGAGTTCTAGGGTATCCATCCGGGAGAGTATTTCTCTTCCCCATGATCTCCCGTCTTATTGGAAGACCTGAGTCCGCCGATTCATGTGTTCCTGCTTGACCGGAACAGGTTACTCTTCTTACTATTCCTCCAGCAAAGGAGATTTGTCAATGCAATGGATTCTCTGGCCGGGCGTCCTCGGATTGGGGGCCGCGGCGCAATATTTCATCCTGCGTCACCAGATTCTGACCGGCTTACTATTGTACCTTCTCGGCGGCGCCCTGCTTTCTTTCGGGTGCAGGCGGGAGCGGCTTCCTCAGCCCGGTGACCGTGGCGCGATAAATCCTCCAGACTCGGCCCAAAAGAAAGCCCTTCTTCAACTGATCCTGGTTCTCCTAGGCTTGGCGGCCGCGGGCATGGCCATGGCCTGGGTGTGGTCTGGCTCGCGGCCTGATTCTGCCCATCCCAGGCATTTGACTTATGCCTTGTTTAGTTGGCTCGTCTTTCTTTTTTTTGGATTTTTTGCGTTTGGATTGCGTCTATGGAATGACATCCGCCTGGAAACCCGGTGGTCCCTGGCGCCTCTCCTGGCGCTGATGGGTCTCTCGCTCACGTTGGGCCTTTTCCGCCTCACGGCCGTGCCCTTCACGGTTCATGGGGACGAGGGCATGGTTGGTCTCCACGCCCGCCAAATCCTGGAAGGCAAAATCGACACGTTTTTTTCCACCTCGTGGTATGCCATTCCCCAGTTTTTCTTCGCGGTGCCCGCGGGAGGACTTTATCTTTTGGGGGATAATCTCCTGGGTTTGCGCGCGAGCGCGGTCTGCGTGGGGACACTCAGTGTCATCCCCTTCTATTTTCTCGTCCGGGGATGGTGGGGGCCGAAATCCGCGTTATTCGCCACGCTGGCGCTCATTACCAATCACTGGTTCATCCATCTCCTGCACTGCGGGGTGAATTACGTGCAGGTTTCGTTTTTCACCACCACCCTGCTGGCGGTTTGGGCGTACGCCCATCACCACCAGTCCCTGAGCGCGTGTGTGGGCGCGGGCCTCGTAATGGGGTTGGGTTTAATGTCCTACCAGGCCAACCATCTGCTGCCTTTTTTGTGGATTGTTTCACAAGCGTGGGCCTGTCTGCTGCATCGCCCTCCGGCGCGCTGGCTGGTGGCGTCCACCGGCGTCCCGCTGGGCGTCGCGGCCTTGGTCTTGGCTCCCTTGCTGGTCCACGATTACACCCGCACGGGCCAGACCGGCATGTTCCAGAACCGCGCGCAGGGCGTAGTGGCCTGGACGCCGGATAACCTGCGTCACCTGGATTTGGTCTATCATGCGGACGGCGACACCTCATGGATCTTCCGCCGGCAAATGGAGAGGGCCTTCCTCTCGCCCATCCTCTACTCCGACACCAGTATGCAATACAATGGTCAGGCTCCGTTTTTGGATCCCGTGATGGCGGTCTTGTTCATGCTCGGCGCGGTAACGGCCGCTTTCCGCTTTTACGACATCCGCTGGTCACTCCCGGCGGGATGGATCGTGGGGATTCTGTTGGCGGGTGGCGTGCTGACCGTGGACGCGCCCTTTTTCCCCCGCTTGGCCGGCGCGGCCGCGCTGTTGTTTTTACCCGTGGCCGGCGTCATGTCCCTCGGACTCAGGGAAGACCGTATCTCCTTGAAATCCATCCCGGTCCTGATTTTAGCCATGGCTGTGTTGGCGGCGGGGGGAATCAATCTGCGCCATTATTTCGTGACCTACGCGCGGACCATTGATCCCGCCAGCATTCATTATGCCCAAACCGGCCTGGCCTACGCGGTGAAAGAGCGCGATCCGGCGGAATATGCTTACGTATTTCGCGGACCGCATTTCTCGTTCGGCAGCGGCACCGTCCAGTTCTTGGCCAAGGGGCATCGGGGCGGGGATATCGATCATCTCCCGGACTCCCAGATCTCCAACCGATTTTATTTCGTTGTGGAGGAATCGCAGTCCAAGTGGCTGCCCGCCTTGAAAGAACGGTTCCCCGGTTATACGATTCGTGAATATAAAAATCCTCAAGGACTACGGCTTTTCACTACATTGACGCCGGATTAACCAACTTCCATGGTATCCACGCTGAAAGTTTTCTACCAAAACGCTTTTCATCATTTAAAAACCACCGGCTCCATCGCTCCCAGCTCGCGTTTTTTGGCCCAGGCGATGATCAAGCATGTCAAACATCAGGGGAAGCCGCTGTGCATTCTGGAAGCAGGACCGGGCACCGGCCCGTTCACCAAACGCATCGCCGCGCTCATCGACGAGCAAGACCACCTGGATCTTTGCGAACTAAACGAGCAATTCGTGGAGTATTTAAAACAAATGATCCAAGAGAATCCTAAGCTCAACCGGCACAAAACACAGATTGAAATTCACCACAAGCCGGTCCAGGAACTGACGGGAGAAAACCGGTATGATTACATCATCTCGGGATTGCCGTTCAACAATTTCGAGCCGGAACAAGTGCGGGAGATCCTGGATAAATACAAACGGCTGCTCAAACCGGAAGGCACACTCAGTTTTTTTGAATACGCAGGCATCCGCCCCCTCAAACCCTTCCTCACCCACGGCCGGGAAAAAGCCCGGGTGAAAGCCGTGGACAGCATCCTGCGTGAATTTCTTGGGCAATATGAAAAAGAGCGGATTTGGGTGCCATGGAATTTGCCGCCGTCTATTGTTCACATCTGCCGGTTTCAATGACACGGCGGGTGTTTCCCCGGCTTACGAGGGAGGCCAGCCCGACATCCCTTCACTGGGATCAGCCATGGGATTGTCAATCACCTGCTGTAACACGTTGACCACGTCGGGATCGTACGAGCGTTTCCCCAAGCGGGAGATGATCCGCATGATTTTTTCAGACGCTTCCCGGCTGGGCCGCCCTTCTCCTCCCCACCGGTGCAATAAAGTCGCGCAGGCATTGGCCACGGCGATGATCCGGGAGCCGAGAGGAATTTGGTTGCCGTGGAGCCCGTCGGGAAACCCCTCTCCGTTCCAGGCCTCATTCACGTGATACACAATGTCCCCCACTTCCTTGGGCAAGCCCAGGGATTGAACGAAGCGCAGGCTCAATTCCGCCTTTTTCTGCTGCATTTTGTGGAACGACAGTTCCTTCTGGTCCGCCCCCAAAAGTCCTGAATCATGCAGAAGCGCCGCGTACGTGATATGTTGGTACAAGGATTCGGGCAGATTCATGGCGCGGGCGATGCGCTGCGCCCACAGGCAGGTTTGCACGGTGATGCCGGGGATCCCGGGATCCTGGGTTTCGATCAGGTTGGCGATGCTTTTGAGGGCATTGACCGTGATGGTCCGTTCGCCTTCATGCAAGCGCGCGTTTTTAATGGCCAGCACCGCCTGTTCCGAGAAGGTCATGAGAATTTCGCGGTCGCCGGGAGTGAAATCCATTTCTTTGTCGGCCACGGTGATCACCCCTTCGACTTCTTGATCGAACATGGCCACCGCCAGGTAGGAATCCTCGTAATAGATCTCGCCGCCGCTCCGCCAGGGCGGGGGGGTTTTCTCTTTTGGATGATATAAATACGGATTGTAATGTTCGGCCACCCATCCTGGCAGCCCCACCCCCAAGGGCAAGGGCTTCTGCCCTACTTCGTTCTCCTCCAACCCCAGGCAAATCACGGGAATGAGCCGTTGGTTGGGTTGATCGTAATACATGATGGAGCATTTCCGGACTTTCAACAATTGGCGGGCCAGCTGACCGATCCGGGGCAACAGTTCCTTGGTGGTAATGGCGGGGCTGGTCATGCGGTGCACTACATGAATCGTGCTGAGGGCCTTGCGGTTTTTTTCGATCCGTTGGAGGGTCAATGCGTTGCCCAGCGCGGCGGCGCCGCTGGTGGCCAGCAGACGGATAAGATCCATCTTCGTATCCGAAAACGGCAAAAGCCGGTCCACCAACGAGACGAAGACCCCCACAAGGTCCCTCTCCCGGTAGAAAGGCACCGCCACGCAAACCGTGTAATCCGGGGGCGTCTGGAAGCCGTGTTCGCGCAACTCTTTTTCCAACCATTGGCGCAGAGGCTCTTCCTTTGCCAGTTCCACGATCCACTCCGTGCCCGGGGGCACCTGCTCGGTGAATTGGTACCGGGTGACCTCCACGTTACGCAATTTCAAGAGGCTGGAAGGATACTGGCACACCCCGGCCGGATACAATTCCCCATCCTGGTTGCACAGCAGAATCAAGCCGCCGGTCAGGCTGAAGGCACTGCACAGTTCGCGCAGGACCCGCTGCAGCAAATCGTCCAAGTTGACCACGGTGATGGTTTCCGACCAGACGGTATGGACCAATTCAAGGTCGTCATGATCTTCCAGCGCTCCCGAAATTAACGATAAGTACCCATGCACCACCCGGATCACATGCGGCAACAAGCCGGATTGCGGCGCGGACACGTGGCACATACCCAGCCCGCCGATAAACCGGTTGCGGTGCCAGCAACCGGCCAAGCCTTGGCCGTACCCTTCCCCGCACTCCACAAGGCCCGCCGGACCGGAATCCGCGCCGGGCGGGACAATCACATAGCCTTGCTCCTTCACCAATGGCAAGAAGGATTCCGCTCCCGGCCGGAGCGGGCAAAGCGTATCGTTTCCCCGAAGCGGGAACGGCCCCTGGTTCCAGGCCTCATCCACCATCCACCACCGGGCGCCCGGCAAAAGCGGACTCATTCCATGATACAAATCGAGAAGATACGGATTCTGAACAATGTCCTTGAAATGGATATGATGCGGAAATTCATATTTATTCATGGCTCTCCGCCGGGTTGATCCGGTCCTGCAGCGCTTGTTGAAGAGCAGATACCATGCCGGGCTCGGTAATTTTCCCACCGGCCGCATCCGCCACATAAAACACGTCGGTGACCCGGTTGCCCTCCGTGAAGATCCGCGCGAAGTGGATGTTGAAATTCATCGAAGACAACACCGACGATAGATCCACTAACAGTCCTTGCCGGTCCGCGCAGCGGACCACGACCACCGTAAACCGGGCGGAACTGTCATTGGATATTTTGACCTGATTTTCAAAACTGCTGCGCCCGATCGCCGGCGCGCCCACCCGCCGCGGCACGGGGGGCAATTGGCCGTCCGGAGCCAGAACCCGCTGGATCCGGTCCAGGAGCAGATTCCGGCGGCTGGCCGGGATGACCAGGTTTCCCAACGCGTCCCGGATCACGAGATTGTTCACGACGATTCCATCCGACCGGGTATTGAGCCGAGCCTCGAAAATGCTGAAATTCTCCAGCATCACCGCCACGCAAATCCGGTTGAACAACCCCACCCGGTCCCGGCATGCCAGTACTATCTCCCAACCACCTGGGTTTTCATAGGGTACAAAACGGGTCACCGGCTGCGTTCCGTCAAACGCTTGGACCGCTTCCAGGTGTTCCCGGATTTTTTCCGGCGTTTGGTACAACAGATAACTCGGCGGCAAACGGCTCAAATGCTCCTCGATGACCTCCGCGCTGAAATACGGCTTCAGCGATTCGGTGATGATCTCTTTCCGGGAAAGCACCTGGATTTGCTGCTGCTCCCGCGCCGGGACCTCGCTGAGGAAAATATCCCGCGAGGCCAGATACAGCTGCCACAGCAGGTTATTCTTCCATTCGGTCATGGCCTCCGGCGACACCGAGCGCATGTCCACATAAGTCATGAGGTACATCATGTCCAAATCGCCCTGTTCCTCAAAGGTGTCGGTGAAATCCGCCGCCACCTGCGGATCGGACAGGTCCCGGTGCTGGGCGGTATGGCTCATGGCCAGATGATGCTGGACCAGAAAGATCAGTTTGCCTCGCTTCTCATCGGAAAGCCGCAAACGCCGGGCGATCTCGTCCACCAACCGCGCCCCGGTGAGGGCATGCGGCCCGCTGTCTTTCCCTTTGCCGATGTCATGAAACAGGACGGCCAGCCGCAGCACATCGCGGTGGGCGCACTCCTGCCAGATAGAGTACCGTTCCGCCGCGTAATGCATGGGATCCGCGCGCAGATTTTCCAGGTGATACAGGCACAGCCAGGAATGCTCGTCCACGGTGTAGCGGTGCACCAGGTCGTATCGGACCAGCGACGCGATGCCCCGCCATTCCGGGATGAGCCGCTCCAACAACCCTGTCTGGCGCATTTCCTGCACCGCCTTGTCGATCGGGACGGGAAGCGCGAAAAATTCCCGCAACAAGGCCGCGTGATGCTTGTCATGCAAAAAAGCCTGATCCACCAATTCCAGGTTATCCTGAATGGCCACGGCCGTTTCGGGGGCCAGCTGGGCCTGGTGCCGCGCCGCGAGGATGAAGGTCTGGAGAATCCGCCGGGGATCGTGCTCGTAGAAATGCAGGTCCGGCGGGATGCCGAGGAGGCGTCCGCGCAAAGTGAAGCCGTCCGGAAGGTTTTTGCGGGGCCGCAGACGCATGGCGCGCCAAAAAGGGCGCGGCGCGCAGGCGGTGATCATCGTCTCGGCAAACTCGCAGATCGTCAGCGCGTGGCGGTAATAATCCCGCATCATGGTCTCTTCCGCCAACCTCCCGGGCAGATCCTGATAGCCCAAGCGGCGCGAGATGTCCAACTGCAAGGGAAGCGCGAGCACGTCCTGCTCTTTGCGGGTGAAAAAGTGGAGGTCGTTCCGCAAACGCCACAAAAAGGCCACCGCCTCATCCACCTGAGTCATGGTTTGATGGTCGATCAGGTTGCAGCGGCGCAGATGCAGCAGGTTCAGGGTGCGGCCTTGGCAGAGAGAACCGATCCACAATCCGAAATGAAAATCCCTCAATCCGCCGGGGCTTTCCTTCACATGGGGTTCGGTGATGTTGATGGTCACCCCCTGGCGGGCCAGCCGCTCTTCCCGCTCCTGGGTTTTGACCCGGATGAGCTCCTTGCGGTTACGCTGAAGGATACGCCAAAGATCGTGCTTGAATTCCTCGAACAAATGCCAATCACCTGCCAGGAACCGGCTTTCGGCCATGGCGGTTTGGCTGTGATTGTCGAGATGGGAAATATCCAATGCTTGTTTAAAACTGCGGCACGCGTGCCCGACTTTGAATCCCAAGTCGAAAAGGCACCGGAAGACGGATTTGACCAATTCTTCTTCCTCGCCGCGCAGGGGGGCGTTGTGCAAAAACAAGAGGTCTACATCCGAGAAAGGATGCATCTGCCGCCGGCCGTATCCTCCCTGGGCCAACAACAGCATGTGCCGGGGCAATTCGTCCTGCCGCAAGATCCGCAGAAGGCGGTCGAGCAGCAACTGCAAAACAAGATTGTCCGTGATTTCAGTCATCTCACGGACGAGAATCCGGGAATCTTCTCCGGCCTCGTGACGGGCTTCAATGGTCCGGAAATCACTTTGATAGTGAGCAAAAATTGGCGCGATTTCCGAAAAAGCGGGATGGGTCAGGTCCATATTCGTGGGAACACGCCACCCAGGTGGGATAGTGATCGCCTACATCCTATGAGCCCGGCGGGATTGGGTCAAGACTTTTTCAAGAGGAGGCAGCACTAAAAAATCAGGGAGGGCCGGGGGCATCCTCAGTCTACTACAACTTTGACAAGTTCCAAACCATGGGATTCATCCACCCCTTCTCCGTAGCCGCACTCCCCGCAAACCGCCAGATGCCCGATCATGTCATCCGCCGAGACCGTTTGCCGGCAGCCGCAGGAAGGGCAAGTCCATTCGACCGTGTATTCCTCGATGATCAGTTGCGCGCTTGCCAGAGGAGTCCCCGGTGTCAGCATGGCATAAGCCTGGCGCAAGGCTTCCTCTGAAAACGTGCTGCCCCGCCGCAGGTGAACCAATTTCACCTGATCCACCCCCTGCTCCCGCATCGCGGCCAGGATTTGGTTCACGATCTGCTCGACAATCGAATATTCATGCATGAGTCCCGCCCGCCTTCCATTCCCGCAATTGCCGCTCCACCCGGTCCACCAGCGCGGGGATTGCCTGCCGCACCGCGCCGCTCATCTCGCCGCCAACCGTGTAGGGATCGGCCACTTCCATGGCGAATATCTTGATTTCCTCTGGGATCGTCAATTCCAATTCCTTCGCCAGAACCAAGATCTCGGGCAAGCCGGCATAGTGCGGCGAAGGAGCTAGCACCGGCCCCAAGGCGGCGGGATCCAACTCGAGGACAGTCCCCGGCGGGTGTTGACCAGTCCGGATGGCATCCAGGATGATTGCCTGTTTGTAATCCATAAGATAATCCAGCAGGGCGATCCCCGAAACCGCGCATTCCACCGCGTCCACGCAATCGCCCCATTGTTCCCGGATCGCGCGCACGGCCAGCACCCCCGCGGCGTCATCCGCCAGGATGTCGTTGCCCAATCCCAACACCAAGGGTTTCATGGTCACCATGGAAGGCCGTAATGAGAAACCTAAAACACGGTCCCCGCTTTAATGGGATAACATACCCGGAAACGCTCCGGGATATCATCCCCGCGAAAGCGGGGATCCAGCAGAGGACGATATCTTTCCCCGGTTTTCAGGGAAACCCGGTAAGGCAATCCCCCGATAGCCAGCCTTTCCCTCACCCTGACCCTCTCCCCGAGGGTGAGGGAATCAAGTTGCTGGGGGCAAGGAAGTGAAGAATAGAGGAAATGGACCGGCGCCCTCAACCGCGGCGGATTTCCCGCAGGACGTGGCGCTGGTGGTTGTACACCGTCACCAGCAAGGGCATCTGGCCCGGCAGCGAATGGGTGGCGCAGCCGTGGCAAGGGTCGTACGCCCGGAAGGCCATCTCGACCATGTTCAGTATGCCATCGTCCACTTGCCCGTTACGGATCATGCCTTTGGCCGCCTTATCCACCGACATGGCGATGCGGGCGGCGTTGTTCTGCGTGGCGACGATCAGATTGGCCATGGTAATTAGGCCTTTCTCGTCGGTTTTGTAATGATGAAACAAGGTGCCCCGTGGCGCTTCCACCACCCCGATGCCCTCCTCGGGCGTCTCTTCCGGCAGTTCCCGGACGTTCGAATCGGTGATTTCGGGATCGGTGGCCAATTCCTTCATCCGTTCAGCGGCGTATAGCATCTCCACCAGCCGTGCCCAGTGCGTGGCCAACGTGTGATGCACCGGCTTGCCGCCGAGGGTTTGGAAATACTGCTCGTAGGCTTCCTGCGCCAGCGGCGTCGCCATGCCGTCCGCGGCGTTCAGCCGCGCCAGGGGGGCTACCCCGAAAATGCCGCTGGCCGGGCCTTCCTCAAATCCGGTCCACCCGATCTGCTTCAAATAGCAGAACTTAATGTAACTCCAAGGCTCGACATGCTCCGCCACATGGTTGAGATAATCGCGGGTATCGAATTTGACATATTCCTTCCCCTCCGGATCGACCACCCGCAACTGCCCATCGTAGAAGTTGACTTTGTTATTCTCGTCCACCAGGCCCATGTAGTAGGTCCTGTGGGTATAGTGGGGAGAAGTGATGTAATCGACGTATTCCTGGTTTTTCAGAACCACCTCGTTGAACAGCCCGAGGCTCATTTTGCCGAATTCCACCGCCTCATCGGCCGCCTGGATGAAATCCGCCTGTTCTTCTTTCTTCATTCCCCGGGCGACGCCGCCGGGCAATCCCATGACGGGATGAATCGCCTTGCCGCCCAGGAGCGCCATCAAGTGGCGGAGTTTTTTACGCATACCGATGACTTTCTTTCCGGCTTCGACTCCCACTTTGCCGATCACGCCCACGATGTTCCGTTCCGCCTTGGGAGCCTTGGGGCCCACGACAAAATCGGGACCGCCCAGGAAATAAAAGTGCAACGCGTGATCTTCGACGGTGAACATCGAGTAAAAGAGCTCGCGCAGTTTCCGGGCCGCGGGAGGCGGCGTCACCTTGTACAGGTCATCCAGCGCCTTGGTGGCCGCCATGTGATGGGCCGTGGGACACACACCGCAGATGCGCGAGGTGATCTGGGGCATGTCCTCCGCGGGCCGCCCCTGGGCGAATTTCTCGAAACCCCGCAGCTCGGGGACCTGGAAATAGGCCCGCTCCACGTTTCCTTCCTCGTTAAGAAAAATATCGATTTTCCCGTGTCCCTCAAGCCGGGTAATGGGATCGATAATGATTTCGCGGCTCATGACTATGCCCCTTTCTTTCCATTTCCGGTCAAGGCCAAATTGCAATGCAACATCGAAGTGGGGAGGCTGTACCGGTAGAATGTCCCTTCTGGATCGACGATTTGGTCCAGGAGTTTATCAATCTCCGCCTCCTCTTTCGCGTCCAGAATCGAGGCGAAACCCGATAACGCCTTCGCGCCGTAATCCCGTACGCGGCTGGTAGGACCCAGACAGCCCGTGCAGGGCATGTTGCCCTTGATGCAGGCCGCGTCGCAGCCGGCGCGGGTCACCGGTCCCAGGCAGAACAGGCCCTGGGCCAACAGGCACTTTTCCGGATCAGCGATCACTTCATGAGGGCGTTTCAGCTCCTTGAGTTCCAGTTTCTCGGGCTTGGTCTCGCGCCGGTCGCATTCCTGGCATTGCGCCACGTCCGGAGCCAGCACCGATCCTTTCGGCGGCCATTGATTGGTGAGGATCGCCTCCAAGGCCCCCTTTAACAGGCGCACGGGCGGAGGACATCCGGGCAAGTAGTAATCCACCTCGACCACCTGGTCCAACGCTTTCGCGGTATCCTGCAGAGCCGGCAACGTGACCAGGCCTTCCGGCCGTTGGGTTTCCGGCTGGGGGATGGTCTCATTTGGATTCTCGGTGCTGGGGCTTTCCACAAACGAATTCCAGAGGATCGCTTCCTT
>ERZ795045.300-NODE-300-length-66098-cov-5.971367_pt1 | contig 66098 bp, 58 predicted proteins | sample MGYA00375129_ERZ795045 | MGnify/ENA primary metagenome ERZ795045 (study PRJEB30174, sample SAMN05720166) | activated sludge metagenome | isolation source: anaerobic digester from wastewater treatment plant | place: Japan | collected 2015-05-15 ...
CGTCCAGTTCGAAGACCTCCGGACAGATGTCCTGGCACATCCCGCACCCGATACACTCTTCCCTGTCGAGGAATACGGTCTTTCCCATGGGCCCTCCCGGTCGAAGCGTACGCACATGGTAGCCGCACCGGGCAAGAAAGGCAAGTACAGCAAAGGCGCCGCCACGCCCCCCCGAACCCCGGGCATGCACCCTGCGCGGGCCCCCCACCTGGACCACGCTCACGCCTTTACGCCCCGGGAAGCCCCTCGGGCCAGGGCCGGTTCTCGAGGGCGCCATGGACAGGTCTTCTCTCGCATGGGATTCTCCGAGAAAAGGCCCGGCGCATGGGCCGAGCGGCCAGGGAGCCTCCCGCTCCCCCGCCGCACCTGCACGTGCAGGTCAGGCCCAGGGCATGAGACCGCCCCGGCACCCGTCGAGACGGCGCCGACGGCGCACCTGAAGCGCGCCACGTCCGAGACAGGCCACGAGGATTCCCTCGCACGTCAAGAGACACGCCCGGCCACGCACTCCCGTGTTCGCACGTCTGCCCCCAGACCTGACGGTGCGTGATGCCCACGGGCTCGACGGGTGCCGCACGGCCGAGGGCCGTTTGGGCTTGCGGCCGTGCCTGAAACCCTCAAGGGGCTTTTCTTGGGGGCACTCAAGACCCCATCAAGAGGGGCAGGACCTCTTCGAAGGCCACCGCCCCCTCCCTGAGGCACACGGGCGTGTCCGACGTGAGGTCGACGAGCGTGGACGGCATCGCACCCGGGGTCTCCCCCCCGTCCAAAACCGCGTCGATGTCCAGCCCTGAACGGACGACCTCACCTGCGCTGCAAGCCGGCGGCATCCCCGTACGGTTCGCAGAGGTGGAGGTGATCGGGCCCACGAGACCCGTCAGGCCGCGTGCCAAAGGGTGCGGCGAGATGCGTACGGCAACCTTGCCCCCCGGCGCGAGCAGGGGGTGAAGGGCGGGGGAGGCGGCAAGGATCACGCTGAGGGCGGCGGGCCAGATCTTCGCCAGGGCCTCCTGCAGCCCGGGGCCTATCTTCGCTATGCGCAAGACCGTCTCGATGTCGTGCACGAGCACGATCATCCCCCGATCGGCATCCCTCCCCTTGATCCTCACGATGCGTTCGACGGCCTGGGCATCGTCTATCCTGGCGCCGAGCCCGTAGAAGGTCTCCGTCGGGTAGGCAACCACCGTCGACTGCGTCGACAGCATCAGGGAGGCCACGTACGACACATCCTGCGTCACGATCACGTCACCACCTCCCCGGGTGGTACGAGCGCCTCTCCCCGTGCTCCCGCGGACCGGGACTCGAGGCCCGTGCACGAGGCCTCATGCCCCGGAGAGCTTTGCATCCTCCTCGAGCACCTGACGCCGCATGTCTTCCCGGTAGGCATCGAGCTTCTTCCTGAGCCCCTCGTCGCCGAGGGCGAGGATCTCCACGGCGAGGAGGGCCGCGTTCTTCGCGCCGGCCTTGCCCACGCTCACCGTGGCGACCGGCACCCCCGGGGGCATCTGCACCATCGAGAGCAGGGCGTCCAGGCCCCCGAGCGGCGACGAGGCGACGGGCACGCCTATGACGGGCAGCGTCGTGTGGGCGGCCACCACCCCAGCCAGGTGGGCGGCCATGCCGGCACCGGCGATCACCACGGAGACCCCCCTTTCGCGGGCCGACCTCGCGAAGGAGGCGACCTCCTCCGGCGACCGGTGGGCGGACATGATGCGCATCTCGCAGTCGACCCCGAACCGGTCGAGGAGTGCGCGCGCCTCCTCCATGACCGGCAGGTCCGACGGACTCCCCATGAGCACGGCTACCTTCATGGCATCCTCCCTATGGCTTTCTTCCCGATGTCGCGCCGGTAATGCATCCCCTCGAACGATATCTTCGAGACCGCGCTGTATGCCTTCGCTATCGCACCGGTCAACGTGTCGCCCGTGGCGGTCACGCCGAGCACGCGCCCGCCGTTGGTGACGAACCTCTTGTCCCTGAGGGTGGTCCCGGCGTGGAAGACCTTCACCCCCTCGATCTTTGCCGCCTCCTCGATCCCCTCTATGACCCTGCCCTTGACCACGGGTCCGGGGTATCCCTCGGATGCCGCGACCACGCACACCGCAGGGCCGGCCGAGGAATCGATCCTCAGCGACTTGACGCTCCCCCCCCTCGCCACCTCGAGCATCACCGGGACGATGTCGCTTGCGCACCTCACGAGCAACGGCTGGGTCTCCGGGTCGCCCATGCGCACGTTGAACTCGAGCACGAAGGGGCCTTCATCGGTGATCATGAGCCCGGCGTAGAGAACGCCCCGGTACGTTATGCCCGCCTTCTTGAGACCCCACACGAGGGGCTCGATCACCCTGTCCATCACGAGACCTTCCATGCGCACGTCCACGACGGGCGCTGGAGAGTACGCACCCATCCCTCCCGTGTTGGGGCCCTCGTCATTGTCGAGAAGGCGCTTGTGATCCTGGGAAGAGGCGAAGCTGAGCACGTTCTCGCCGTCGCAGACGGCGATGAACGAGGCCTCCTCCCCCTCGAGCATCTCCTCCACCACCACCCTGTCGCCGGCCGCACCGAAGGCGCGCCTCGCCATGATCTCCTCGATCGCCTGGAGCGCTTCCTCCCTGGTCCTCGCCACCACGACGCCCTTCCCGGCGGCAAGACCGTCGGCCTTGACCACCACGTTCCCGCGAGCCTCCTTCTCCACGTATTCCCTGGCCTTTGAGGCGTCCGAGAACGTACGGTAAGCCGCGGTCGGGATCCCGCACCTGCTCATGAGATCCTTGGCGAAGGCCTTGGAGCCCTCGAGCATGGCCCCCGTCGCGCCGGGACCGAACACGGGCAGGCCCTCCGCGAGGAAGGCGTCCGCGATCCCGCCGACCAGGGGCGCCTCGGGCCCCACCACCGTCAGGTCGAACGCGTTGTCCTTGGCGAACCTCAGGAGCCCGGCCGTGTCGTCGGAACCGATATCCACGCACACCGCGTCCTCGGCGATGCCCGCATTGCCGGGCGCGCAGAAGACCTCGTCGACGAGGGGGCTCTGGGCGATCTTCCAGCACAGGGCGTGTTCCCGTCCCCCCGACCCGATGACCAGGACCCGCATGGGATACCTCCTAGTGCCTGAAGTGGCGCATGCCGGTGAAGATCATGGCCATGCCGTGCTCGTCAGCGGCCTCGACGACCTCGGCGTCGCGCACCGAGCCGCCGGGCTGGACGATGGCCGTGGCGCCTGCCTTGGCAGCCTCGTCCACCCCGTCCCTGAAGGGGAAGAAGGCGTCTGAGGCGACCACCGAACCCTGCGTGGACAGCCCCGCTTCCCGCGCCTTGGACACGGCGAGCCTCGATGAGTCGACCCTGCTCATCTGGCCCGCCCCCACGCCCACGAGCTGGCCCGCCTTCGCATAGACCACGGCGTTCGACTTGACGTACTTGACGATCCTCCAGGCGAACTCCAGTGCCTTGAGCTCCTCAGGCGTCGGGCCCCTCTTCGTCACCACCTCGGCCTTGCCCAGGTCCACCCGGCCCAGGTCACGGTCCTGCAGGAGCAGACCTCCCGTCACCCGCCTGGAGACGAGGAAAGGTTTCTTCGCGCTCGCGCCCGCCTCGATCCCCGGGACCCTGAGGAGCCTGATGTTCTTCTTCTCCCTGAGGATGTCGAGGGCGTCCCGGGTGTAGTCCGGCGCAAGGACCACCTCGGTGAACACCTCCGAGAGGGCCCGCGCCGTGGGGGCGTCGACCGTCCTGTTGAACCCCACGATCCCGCCGAAGGCGCTCGTCGGGTCGACCGCGAGGGCCTTCCGGTACGCCTCCTCGAGGGATGCGTCCGAGAGCGCCGCCCCGCACGGGTTCGAGTGCTTGAGGATGACGCACGCAGGGGTGTCGAACTCCATGACCAGATCGAGGGCCGCGTCCGCGTCCATGATGTTGTTGTACGAGAGCTCCTTGCCCCAGAGCTGTTCCGCGGAGGCAACGGACGGCTGGTCGAGACCCCATTCGACGTAGAAGGCCGCATCCTGGTGCGGGTTCTCCCCGTAGCGCATGATCTGCCTGCGCCTGAACTGCGTCGTGTAGGTGAGGGGGAACTTGGGGTGATCGACGCCCACCGACTGGAGGTAGTTGGAGATCGCGGCGTCGTAGCGGGCCGTCAGCGAGAAGGCCTTCCGGGCGAGCTCGAAGTTGGTCTCCTCGCTCACGGCACCACCGGTCCTTCTCATTTCCTCGACGATGGACGCGTAGTCTCCGGGGTCGGTCACGACCGTGACGAACCTGTAGTTCTTGGATGCGGCCCTCACCATGGCCGGCCCCCCGATGTCGATGTTCTCGACCGCCTCCTCGAGGGAAGCGCCCCTCGCCACCGTCTCCTCGAAGCGGTACAGGTTGACGACGAGCATGTCGATGGGCCTGATGCCGTGCTCCTCCATGGCGCGCACGTGTTCCGGGTTGTCCCTGAGGGCGAGCATGCCGCCGTGCACCAGGGGGTGCAGGGTCTTCAGCCTGCCGTCCATCATCTCGGGGAAACCCGTGAAGTCGGAGATATCGACGATCTCGACCCCGGCATCCCTCAGGATCTTCGCCGTCCCGCCCGTGGAGACGATCTCCACGCCGAAGGAAGCGAGGGCCTTCACGAAGTCGCTTATCCCGCCCTTGTCGGTGACGCTCACGAGGGCACGTGTGATCTTTGGCATATGGGCTCCTTTCCGCTGGGTGATGTGTTCAGGAACGTCGGTGCGTCAGTTGTTGTGGTGCGCCCCTCGGGGACCGGCGCCCTGGATGTAGTACCACGTGAGGATAGGCACGAGGCGTTCATAGAGACCCGCGTCCAGGTAACCGATGTGTTCGATATGATGCCGGGCCTCGTCTCCGGATATCTCGCCCGTCATCATCCCTTCCCTTAGGCGGGTGATTCGGTTGTGGAGGGTGCTCCTGGTCATGGGGTCTCCCACGTGGGAGACCACGTAGCGGTTCATCTCCGCGAACATGCTTTCCATGTCCATCATCCCAGGGGTGCTGCTGTGCTCGCTCTCGAGCTCGTCCATGAGGGCGACCAAAAACGAGTGGGCGTCGTCCATGGCGATCGTGAGGGTCTGTTCCCTCACGAGGTCGTCGAAATCGTCGAAGAAGTCCGTGGTGAGCTTTATGGAGTCGAACTCCTTGACGTAGGCGTGCTCCGAACCGAGGATCCTCTTGAGGATACCCAGAGCCCGGCTCTTCCACTCGACGCACGCGTCTTCATCGGCCCGGTCCTCGATGAGCTCCTCCACGTCGCTCACCATCTCCCGTATGATGAAGAGATACTCCTTTATGGCGCTCTTGCTTCTCATGCCGGCATCATATACAGCATACCTCCGACCGGTCAAGCCTGTTCATGGCGCGCCTTCGTGTGCTAGAATGCATGCATGGGCTTCTCCCCCGTGACCGATCTCCTCGGCAGGCCCGACGAGTTGAGGGCCTTCATCAAGGAGGTGCTCGCCCGCCGAGAGCGGCGGACCATACCTGCCGGAAGCCTGCGAGAGGCCGCGGTGCTCGTCCCCCTGTGCTGGAGGGACCCGGGGCCCGCCGTCCTGCTGACCAAGAGATCCCTCGACGTGGAGCACCACAAGGGCGAGATCTCGTTCCCGGGAGGCAGGTTCGAGCCGGGCGACAGGGACATCGTGCACACCGCCCTACGCGAGGCTCACGAGGAGATCGGCCTCGCCGGCGACGATGTGGACGTGCTCGGGTTGCTCGACGACCACGTCTCCATCGTCGGTTACCACATAACCCCGGTGGTCGGCTCCATCCCATACCCGTACCCGTTTCGCATCAACAGCGAGTCGGAAGCCCTGATCGAGCTCGAGCTGGCGAGGATCCTCGACGGTGATGCATGGATGGCGGAACGCTCGTTCTTCAAGGGGAGCTCGGTGAACATGTTCTATCTCGAGACCGACCAGGGGGTGGTCTGGGGGGCCACCGCGCGCATGCTCAAGCACTTCGCCGACCTCCTGGCCGGGACCACCGTACCCTGGGGCGAGGTGTCGGCCAGCGCCAGGACGTGGGTGATGAACCTCATCCAAGCCCAGGGGGCGTACAGGGACCTGCGCTGAGAGTGCCGTCTCGAGGCCAGAAACGCGCGAACGCCTGACACGCGGAGACGTTGCCCGTCAACCATGCCTCGAACCGACACGACCATGATCCTGCCGGGGTGCTCCAGAGGCACCCAGAGACCCGGGGCGCCCCCGGCGCGCGCCCCTGGGTCTCGCTGCCGGGAGGCCTGCCTGCCTCAGGTACGAGAAATGCCCAGGCGGTCCTCATGAAGCGACGGATCGTGCCGATACGTCTTTGTGGGAAGGGAGACACGCTGGGATATTCGACAGACCGGACCCCTGAGGCGGACTAACCGAACACGAGACAGTGTCATCGTAGACGAAAAGAGAGTCCGGCCGGGCTGAGTCACCGGTATCCCCGGCATCTCCCCTTTTCCTTTTTCCGGGGGAAAAGCCCGCCGGGGAGACCGCACCCGGAGGTCCTCCCCAAAACGCCCCCACCCGCGCGCTCCGGTCAACCGACACCACGAAGGGCTAGGCGGCTTCCGGTGGCCGTTCTCGCATCGACGGCCAAGGGCCCTGCGGCATCGGTCCACCGGGAAAGCCCATGGCGTAGACCAGCTCGGTCTCTGCAGGTGGTCCAGCTTGCGGGTGAGACCTTTGCCTGGAGCGCGCACCCTTGGGTCAACGGGTGCCCGGCGCCGGGCCCCACCCCGGAGCGGTTGGCCGTCGTCGGCCATCGCCGGCTTGGACCCCACCCGTGACCGACCGGGTTCGACCCGGGCGGCCCCTCATGTCCACGAGAATTTCCTGCCTGTCAGCATCTCGTAGGCAGCCACGTATTTCTCGGAGGTCTTCCTGACCACCTCTTCGGGCAACCTCGGGCCAGGGGCCGTCTTGTCCCAGTCGAGCGTCTCGAGGTAGTCCCTCACGTACTGCTTGTCGAAACTCGGCTGGGGCCCGCCCGGCTGGTAACCGTCCAGGGGCCAGAACCTCGAGGAGTCGGGGGTCAAGGCCTCGTCGATCCACACGAGATCTCCCCCCACGAGGCCGAACTCGAACTTGGTGTCGGCGATGATGATCCCCCTCTCCAGGGCGTGGGCGCACGCCTGCCTGTAGATCTCCAGCGAGAGCTCCCGGACCCGCTCGAGGAGGCTCCGCCCCACGAGCCTCGCCGCCGTGTCGAAGTCGATGTTCTCGTCGTGGGTGCCGGGGGCCGCCTTGGTGGACGGGGTGAAGATGGGCTCGTCGAGGCGATCCGATTCCCTGAGGCCTGCGGGCAGCCTCACGCCCGAGACCGAACCCAGCCGTACGTACTCCTTCCATCCCGACCCCGAGAGGTACCCCCTCACGATGCACTCGACAGGAAGAGGCTCCGCCTTCCTTACGAGCACGGACCTCCCCTCGAGGCGGGGGTCGCCCTTGAAGGGGGCCGGATACTCCGAGACGTCCGCGCTCTGTATGTGGTTGGCGGCGAGCGCTTTGCACTTCTCGAACCAGAAGAGGGAGGTCTGGTTGAGGACGTATCCCTTGGCGGGTATGGGGTCGGGCAGCACCACGTCGAAGGCGGAGAGCCTGTCCGTGGTCACGATGAGCAGCAGCTCGTCGGAGACCTCGAAGATTTCCCTGACCTTGCCGCTCGCGATCTTCTTCGCGCCCATGACGTCGATGGTGTACATGGCTTCCATGTCCTCGTGCCTCCCTGTCGTGAAATAAGGAGCAAGCATCCCAAAAAACAGTTGAAAATGTCAAGCGCGTGTAATACATAGTGTGATCCTTAGGGCGGGCTCCACGTGAACGTAAATCTGGGCCGCCGCCAGTATACGGACGATTCCGGGAGGAAACGAGGCGAACCATGTCGCAGGGTGCGGATCCCTTCATGCCCGATGTCGCGGGAGAGATGGGCTATGTGTGCATCGGGTGCGGGGGGCGCTACGACATCTACGAGTTCATCTACACCTGCCCGGAATGCGGAAGCCTCCTCAAGATCGAGAACGCCGCCTTCGAGGACCTGAAACGCAGGCCTGCATCCGAATGGAGGAACCTCTTCGACTCGAGGAGGAACAGCACCACCCTCGAGATCCAGGGGGTTTTCAGGTTCCACGAGCTCATCCTCCCCATCGTGCCGCTGAAAGACGTGATTTACCTCGGCGAGGGCAACACCCCCCTGGTCAGGGCGAACCGCGAACTCAGCCAATGGGTGGGCGCCCCGTTCTTCGTCAAGAACGACGGGCTCAACCCGTCCGCCAGCTTCAAGGACCGGGGCATGGCCTCTGCCATATCGTTCCTGAACCACGTCATCCGGGTCAGGGGGCTGACGGACGTGCTGGGCATCTGCGCATCGACGGGCGACACCTCGGCTGCGGCGGCCCTGTACCTCAGCTACCTGCCGAAGGACAAGGTAAGGGCCGTGGTGCTCCTCCCCAAGGGCAAGGTGACGCCCCAGCAGCTGTCCCAGCCCCTCGGCTCGGGCGCGAAGGTCATCGAGATGCCGGGCGTCTTCGACGACTGCATGCGCGTGGTCGAAGAGCTCGCGCAGAACTACCATGTCTTCCTGCTGAACTCGAAGAACCCGGTGCGCATCCTCGGCCAGAAGAGCTACGCGTACGAGACCGCCCAGCAGCTCGGCTGGGACACGAAAGGGCTCGCCGTGGTGGTCCCCATAGGAAACGCCGGCAACATCACGGCGGTCATGGACGGCTTCATCGACCTCCTCGAGCTCGGCATCATAGAGGAGCTCCCCCTGATCCTGGGTGTCCAGAGCGAGCACGCGGACCCGATCGCCCGCTGGCGATCGAGCGGCGTCTTCAAGCCGGTCAAGGTGAGGCCGTCGGTGGCCCAGGCGGCCATGATAGGCGACCCGGTCTCGTTCCCCAAGGTGAAACTCAACGTGGAGCGGTACTTCTCCGACAAGTTCCTCGTGGTTTCGGTGAGCGAGAACGAGATCATGGAAGGGATGCTGACGGCCAACAGGCACGGCCACGTCGTGTGCACCCAGGGGGGGGAATCCGTCGCCGGGCTGAAAAAGGCCCTCGAGACGGGCCTCGTTCCCCCGGGCCTGACGTACGTGGTGGATTCCACGTCGCACCACCTCAAGTTCGCTTCCTTCCAGGAACGGTACTTCGCGGACGACTTCGACCCCGCCTACGGGATACAGACGAGGGAAGACCTCAAGAACGCGCCGGTGACCCTCGACGGCAAGGCGGCCACCATCGCGTCGTTTTTGGGTCTCAGGAGGAAGACGTGAGCGATGCCAAGCGCGCCCGGCACCATGAACGGACCATGCCACCCGGGATCATCGACCTTCGTACGCTTTCGCTTGCCCGAGGCAGGGCCACGGGTACATACTCTGCTGCACATGCACATACCGCATACAAAAGGAGTGCGTGAGCACGACGCCAAGGAGGAAAAGCTTCATGTCTGACAGGAATTTCACGTTCTCGTCCGAATCAGTCACCGAAGGCCACCCGGACAAGGTGGCAGACAACATCTCGGATGCAATCCTGGACGAAATCATCGCGAACGACAAGCATGCGCATGTGGCCTGCGAAACCCTCGTGACCACCGGGCTCGTCTTCGTATCAGGCGAGATCACGACCACACACCAGTTCGACGTCCAGCGCATCGCACGGCAGACCATCAAGGAGATCGGCTACACGGAGGCCGTCATGGGGTTCAGCTGGAACACCTGCGGCGTGATGGTGAGCATCGACAAGCAGTCCCCGGACATCAACCAGGGTGTCCAGGAGGGACAGGGGCTCTTCGCCGAGCAGGGGGCCGGGGACCAGGGCATGATGTTCGGGTTCGCCTGCGACGAGACAGACATGCTCATGCCCACCCCCATCTACTACGCCCACAAGCTCACCAAGGCGCTCGCGGACACGCGCAAGAGCGGCGTGCTCGAGTTCCTCAGGCCCGACGGGAAGTCGCAGGTATCCGTACAGTACGAGGACGGCAGGCCGGCGAGGATCGACGGCATCGTGATCGCGGCGCAGCACGACGAGGACGCGAGCTACGAGACCGTGCGCGAGGGGATCATGGAGGAGGTGGTCAAGAAACAGATCCCTGCCCACCTCCTCCACAAGGACACGAAGTACTTCATCAACGCCACCGGCAGGTTCGTCCTGGGCGGGCCGCACGCGGACACCGGCCTGACCGGCAGGAAGATCATCGTTGACACCTACGGCGGTTTCGCCAGCCACGGGGGCGGGGCCTTCTCGGGAAAGGACCCCTCCAAGGTGGACCGCTCCGCCGCGTACATGGCGCGCAAGATAGCCAAGAACATCGTGGCTTCGGGTCTCGCCAGACGCTGCACCGTGCAGCTCGCCTACGCCATCGGCGTCGCCGATCCCGTGTCCATCATGGTGGACACCCAGGGGACCGGGAAGATATCCGACGACAGGCTGGCGCAGATCGTCAGGGAGGTCTTCCCGCTCAAGCCGAAGGGTATCATCGAGCACCTCGACCTCCTGAGGCCGATCTACAGGAAGACCGCGGCGTACGGGCACTTCGGGAGACCCGAACCCGAGTTCACGTGGGAACGCACCGACATGGTGGAAAAACTCCTCGAAAGGGCGGGATGAGTATGGCTGAGAAGGCGAAGAAGCTGTCCTGTTCGACCCTCCCGGACTACTGCGGCCTGCCGTGCAAGATCGCGGACCGGTCCCTGGCCGAGTTCGGCCGCAAGGAGATCGCGATAGCGGAGCACGAGATGCCCGGCCTCATGGCGGTGCGCGAGAAGTACGCGCCGGCCAAGCCGCTCGAGGGCGCCCGCATAACCGGTTCCCTGCACATGACCATCCAGACCGCGGTCCTCATCGAGACCCTCAAGGAGCTGGGGGCCGACGTGCGATGGGCGTCGTGCAACATCTTCTCCACCCAGGATCACGCGGCGGCGGCCATCGCATCGGGCGGGACGCCGGTCTTCGCGTGGAAGGGCGAGAGCCTCGAGGATTACTGGGCATGCACGCTCGCGGCGCTCACCTTCCCGGGCGGGAAGGGGCCGAACCTGATCGTGGACGACGGCGGGGACGCCACCCTCATGGTCCACCGGGGGTACTACGCGGAGGAGAACCCCGCGATCCTCGACGAGCCCACGGAAAACAAGGAACTCGCGATCATCAACGAGATCCTCAAAAAGCGCCTCGCGGAGGACCCCACCTTCTGGCACAGGACCGTCAAGGAGCTCAGGGGGGTCTCCGAGGAGACGACCACCGGCGTCCACAGGCTCTACCAGATGCTCGAGAAGAAGACGCTGCTGTTTCCAGCCGTCAACGTGAACGACTCGGTCACCAAGAGCAAGTTCGACAACCTCTACGGGTGCAGGGAATCCCTGGCGGACGGCATCAAGAGGGCCACCGACGTGATGGTGGCGGGCAAGGTGGTCTGCGTGTGCGGCTACGGCGATGTGGGCAAGGGGTGCGCCCAGTCCATGCGGGGCTTCGGGGCGCGGGTCCTCGTCACCGAGATAGACCCCATATGCGCCCTCCAGGCCGCGATGGAAGGCTACCAGGTCACCACCGTGGAGGACGCCCTCCAAGAGGCCAACATCTTCGTCACGGCCACCGGAAACTGCCGCGTCATACGCATCGAGCACATGGAGCGGATGCTGGACCAGTCGATCGTGTGCAACATCGGCCACTTCGACAACGAGATCGAGGTCGACAAGCTGAACGCCTACCCGGGGATCACCCGGGTCAACATCAAGCCCCAGGTGGACAAGTACATCTTCCCGGACGGGCACTGCATCTACCTGCTGGCCGAGGGGAGGCTCGTGAACCTCGGGTGCGCCACGGGGCACCCGTCCTTCGTCATGTCCAACTCGTTCACGAACCAGGTGCTGGCGCAGATGGACCTCTGGAAGAACCCCCGCGAGGTGAGCGTGAGGACGCTGCCCAAGATCCTGGACGAGGAGGTCGCGAGGCTCCACCTCACCAAGCTCGGCGCCAAGCTGACCACGCTGACCCAAGAACAGGCGGACTACATCGGGGTGAGCGTGGACGGGCCCTTCAAGCCCGAACACTACCGCTACTGACCCGCGGGGTGCTCGATCTCACACCCGCACCTGGCGGCGAGGCATCAAGGCAGGGTTCGGTCCCGCGAGGTCACGAAGGGACAGGCGTCACGAGAGGGGACAGGCATCAGTGTACACGGCAGGCCGTGTCCTCGAGCGACCGCGAAGGAAAGGCGCCTGGGTCAGAGGTGGGCATCCAGCCACGCGCGCAGGTCTTCAAGCACCCTCTTCCTGTCCTGAGGCAGCTCGTTGTAGACCTCGTGCTTGAGCCCCTCGTAGAGCTTGAAGGTCTTGTCCTTCGAACCGATCGCCTCGAAGAGTTCCCGCTGGCCCGAGAACGAGGTGTCGAGCGAGCCCAGCTGGATGAGAACGGGCATGGCGAGCGCATGCGCCCCTGAGGCCACCCTGACCACGGACTTGTTCATCTCGTGCGCGAGCCTCGGCGTGATGACGTTGTACACCAGGGGGTCCTCCACGTAGGCCTTCACCACATCCTCATCCCGCGAGATGAATTCCGGCGGGAGCGGCGACTTCACGTGCACCCAGGGCAGCACCGAGGAGAGGATCCCGGTGATCTTGACGAGCAGGGGCGGGATGTCCGGCCCAGGCTTGGAGCCGGTCCCCGAGAGCACGAGACCCTTCACGTTCTCGGGCCTCTGCTCCACGTAATCCATGGCTATGAGGCTCCCCATGGAGTGACCGAGGACGAACCTGGGGACATCCGGCATGCGGAACCTGATCACTTGGAGGTAGAAGAGGTGCTCGTCGTCCACGAAATCCTGGAAACGTCGCACGTGCCCCCTCCTGCCGTCGCTCCTGCCGTGACCGCGGTGGTCGTTGCCCATCACCGCGTACCCTGCGGGAACCAGCTCGTTCACGACGTTGGCATAGCGGTCCACGTGCTCGGCGTAGCCGTGGATGAGGTGGATGACCGCCTTGACATCCCCTTGAGGCAGCCAACCCTTCCAGAAGAGGGAAAGACCTCCCGACCCGACGAAGCTCCCCGTGACGGTCTGCATGCCCGACGACCCTCCTTCCAATGCAGCCATGGTATCGTAAACCCCGCCCGCAAGACCCGGACTCGCCAGATAAGCGTTTCGAGGACGACGCAAACAAACGAGATGTCTTTATGCACCAGGTCCGCGAAAAAATCAAGAACCTCTGTTGACATAAGCACCGCATGTGGGGTATAAGAATGAGTGCTCATTCATGGGGCTGCAAGACGACACGCAAACGACACTCAAGCAAGGAGGGTATTATGGCTAGTCAATGGGTGGACCTGAGGGACCTCAAGTTCATACTGTTCGAGGTCTTCAAGATGGGGGAGGCCCTTCTCGGCAAGGGCCAGTTCGCCGACCATGACGTCGACATGGTGAACATGGTGCTCGACCAGGCCGCGAAGTTCACCGAGAACGACATCGCCCCAACGTACCCCGACGAGGTTCAGCGCAAGCCCGTCGAGGCCGTGTACAAGGACGGCAAGGTGTACGTGCCCGAGGCGTACCACCGGCTGTACCAGCTCTACTGCGAGGGCGGGTGGATGACCGTGTCCGACAGCCCCGAGGTGGGAGGCCAGGGCTTCCCGGCGGTGGTCGCCGCGGCCTGCGCACAGATGTTCCTCGCCGGCAACCAGGCCTTCCTCATGTATCCCGGTCTCACCCACGGCGCAGCCAGACTCGTGGAAGACCACTTCCAGCACCCGCTCCGCGACATCATCCTCGAGAAGATGTACACGGGCGTGTGGGCCGGCACCATGTGCCTCACCGAGCCGGGCGCCGGTTCGGACGTGGGGGCCCTGAAAACCACGGCCAAGAAGAACCCGGACGGCACGTACTCCATCACGGGCACCAAGTGCTTCATCTCCGCGGGCGACCATAACCTCACCGAGAACATCATCCACCCGGTGCTCGCCCGCATCGAGGGTGACCCCCCAGGAACGAAGGGCATCTCCATCTTCATCGTGCCCAAGATCCGCATCAACCCCGACGGCACGCTCGGCGAGCCCAACGACGTGACCTGCGGCGGCATCGAGAGCAAGATGGGAATCCACGGCAACGCCACCTGTACGCTCAACTTCGGCGAGAACGGCAAGTGCATCGGCTACCTCATGGGCGAGGAGCGCCAGGGCATGCCCATCATGTTCCAGATGATGAACGAGGAGCGCCAGGGAGTGGGCACCATGGGCGTGGCGCTCTCCACTGCGGCATACCTCCACGCGCTGTCCTACGCCAAGGAGCGCCTCCAGGGCGTCAACATCATGCAGATGAAGGACCCCAACGCGAAGCAGTGCCCCATCATCCAGCACCCCGACGTCCGCAGGATGCTCCTCAAGATGAAGTCCATCACGGACGCCATCAGGATCCTCGCCCTGTACTGCTACTACGCCATGGACCGCAGGGCCCTCGCCGAGGACGAGGCGGAAAAGGACAAGTGGCAGGGCATGGTCGAGATGTACACCCCCATCGTCAAGGCGTACTGCACCGACATGGGTGACGAGGTCACCAAGCTCGCCGTCCAGACCTACGGCGGCTACGGCTACTGCCGCGAGTACCCGGTCGAGCAGATGATGAGGGACAACAAGATCAACACGATCTACGAGGGTACCAACGGCATCCAGGCCCTCGACCTCCTCGGGAGGAAGCTCGGCATGAAGAAGGGTCTCTACTTCATGAACATGCTCGGCGAGACCCAGGCCGAGGTCGCCAAGGCCAAGACGAACGACAACCTGAAGGCCGAGGCGGAGATCGTCGAGAAGGCGCTGAACGCCTGCGCGGCCACGGCCATGCAGTTCAGCCAGCTCATCAAGACCAACCCGTTCATCCCGCTGGTCGCAGCCTGCGACTATCTCCAGTGCCTCTCCGAGGCCATCTGCGGCTGGCTCCACATCTGGATGGCGAACGTCGCCACCGAGAAGCTCGCCGCCAACCCCATCGAACAGGACAAGCTGTTCTACACGGGCAAGGTCGAGAGCGCGAAGTTCTACATCAACAGGATCACCGCCCTGGTCCCGGCCAAGTGCGAGATCCTCACCAAGGACGAGATCAGCTGCATCAGGATCCCGGACGAGGCCTTCGCCGTCTGATCGACACGAGTTCCCTGACAACAAGGGGGTGGTAGCCATTGGCTACCACCCCCTTCATGCCTTTCTCCGGGTCTTGCGCCTGGATGCAGCCGGACCCTTGAGCGTTCCTCATCGGGCTCTGCCGGAACCCCCCGAGTGATACCTGCCCGCAGGGACACCGCGGCACAACAGCCTCACGAGCCGCGAACCCTCGGTCCCCCGGCCAGGGGCCTCTTGACGGGCCGACAATGCTCCCTCGGAAGGATCAACACCGCACTCCCTCAGCTCTTGCCCGCTCTGTGTGGCATCTCCATGGGTGTGCGGGTGATCGGGGCGTCCTGCAGACAGAACACCTCGAACCCGCGGACAGGGGGGCTCGCACCCTGTCGGCCCGGGTGCAACCTACCTGTCACCCCTGTACCTGCCCTGGTACTCGCGCGTCGTGAGGGCTTCGCCATCCTTGACGATCCCGCCCGAGGTCACGCGCGCGACAAAGAGCGTGTGGTCTCCTGTCTCGATGGCGCGCTCGACCGTGCAGTCGAGGTACCCCACCGCATCCTTGAGGACCGGAGCCCCACCCGGCGAAAGCTCGTACTCCACCCCCTCGAGTTTGCGCCTCCAGTCGCTGATCTTGAAACGTCCTATGTCCTGCAGGGCGTCCACCGGCAACACGTTTATGGTGAACGCCCCCGAGTTCATGATCTGCTCCCTGGAGAGCCTCGTGTTCCTGATCGCGAGCGTGATCAGGGGCGGCTCGTGGGAGCACTGCGCAACCCACGATGCGACCATGGCGTTGTACATCCCGTCGGATGCGATCGTCACGAGGTATATGCCGTAGTGGAACCTGTCCAAGACGTCCTGCCACGATCTTTCCATGACGAGCCCCCTTTCTCTCGGCCCCCGAACCATCGGCCGTGTTCCTCCTATAGGGCACACGGCTCCCGGCGGAAAGCCCAGGTCCACAAGCGGGTGGGCGGCGCAGGCCGCGCCCTGCTTCGGGCCCCTTCTCACCTGAAGCCGAGTTTGCCCCTGCCCAAGAGATCGTGAAGGTGGACCACCCCCTGGAAGACACCCTGCTCGTCGGTGACCACGAGCGAGGTTATCTGGTGTTTCTCCATCATGTCGAGCGCGTCGATGGCGAGCTTTCCCTGCTCGATTCGCTTCGGGTTGGGCGTCATGATGTCGAGCGCGACGAGCCCCTCGAGCCTGTTGCCGTGCTTGAGCAGGACCCTTCTGAGGTCGCCGTCCGTGATCATGCCGACGACGTCCCCGGCGTCGGCGACCAGGGTGAACCCGAGCCCCTTGTCGGTCATCTCCCGGACGAGCCGCTCGAGCGGGGTGTCCGGCGCCACGAGGGGGATGCGCCGGCCCGTGATCATGATCTGCGAGATCCGCGCCATGAGTTGCCTGCCGAGCTCGCCCGCCGGGTGGAGCGCCCGGAAGGCCTCGGTATCGAACCCCTTGATCCTGGATACGACCACCGCCAGCGCGTCGCCGAGGGCGAGCTGCGCCGTGGTGGAGGCCGTCGGCGCGAGGTTGAGGTTGCACGCCTCGCGAGCGACCCTGCACTGGAGCACTATGTCGGACCGCTCCGCCATGGGCGAGGAAGGGTCCGAGGTGACGGACACGACGGGCACCCCGATCTTCGCAAGGGCGTCCAGAAGGTCCAGGATCTCGCGCGTCCTGCCGCTGTTGGAAAAGATCACCACCGCATCCGTGCCCATGATGGAGCCGAGGTCTCCGTGAAGGCCGTCGACCGGGTGCATGAATACCGCGGGTATCCCAATGCTCACCATGGTGGACGCGACCTTCCTCGCGATGATCCCGGACTTCCCGACGCCGGTGAGCACCGCCTTGCCCTCGAGCCCGGCGATGAGGCGTACGGCCTTGGCGAAGGCGGGGCCGACCTGGTCGAGGAGGGCGCTCAACCCCTCGATCTCGATACGTACCGCCTCCTTTCCCAGTTCTATGATCTGAGTGTCATCCATGCCACGCTCCAAAGATCAGCCCTCCCGGGGGCGGCCGAAAGACCCGCGGCCGTCCTCGCGTCGACGATCCCACCTGAAGATCACCCTGTAACGACCCGAACGATCCTCCCCACGAGATCGTACTCCCACGCCCGGGTGACCTGCACCGCCACGATCGTCCCAGGCCTGGCGTCACCCTCGGTGATCACCACCATGCCGTCCACCTCGGGCGCCTGGAAGGCGGCCCTTCCGCTCGCGAGGAGGTCCGTCTCGGGGTGGGGACCCTCCACCAGTACAGGTATCTCGCCGCCCACCATGTTTTTCAACCTCTTTTTCGACACCTCCTGCTGGATGCCCATGATCCTTCGCCTTCTCCTTGCGGCGACGGCCCTGGCAGGCCTGCCCCGGAGGGACGCGCTCCTCGTCCCCTCCTCTGGCGAGTAGACGAAGACGCCCAGGTGATGGACCCTGCCGGAGGCCACGAAGCGCTCGAGCTCCTCGAAGGCCTCGTCGTCCTCACCCGGGTGACCCACCATGAGGCTCGTCCTCACCCAGACTTCCGGAGACGCCGAACCAAGGAGATCGAAGGCCCTCCTCACCGCATGGGCGCCGCCTTTCCTGCCCATGGCCTCAAGCACCCTGTCGGAGACGTGCTGTATGGGCATGTCGATGTAGGGACATACCTTCGGGTTCTTCCCGAGGTGCTCCACAACCGCCCCGGACAATGAGGCGGGGTGCACGTACATGAGCCTGATCCACTCCAGCCCCTCCACGGTGCTCACCATGTCGAGGAGCCTGGCCAGGCCATCGGTCATGCCCAGGTCCGTGCCGTAGTTCCCCAGGTCCTGGGCCACGAGGATCACCTCGACCACGCCCTGTCCTGCAAGGATGCGGCATTCTTCCAGGACCTCCTCGGGCGGCTTGCTCACGAGGGGCCCCCTGATGGACGGGATGAGACAGTACCCGCACCTGTTGGAGCACCCCTCGCTCACCTTCACGTAGGCGCTGTGGGGGTTCGAGGTAAAGGCCCTCTTCACGACCCCCTCGAAGACCGGCTCGAGGATACCCGCCCCCTGCTCGTAGGCCTCGACGATGCCCTCGTACGTACCCGGCCCGGCAAACAGGACTATCTCGGGCATCTCGTGCAAGAGCTCCCTCCCGTAGCGGCTCACCAGGCACCCTGCGCAGATCACCTCCCTGCCGGAATCCACCGCCTCCAAGAGGGCCGTGATCGACTCCTCCACCGCGGAGGTCAGGAAGGCGCACGTGTTGATCACCACGAGATCGGCGTCCTCGGCGCCGGGGACGAGCGTATAGCCCGCTTGCACGAACCTCTCGCAGATGTACTCCGAGTCCACGAGATTCTTGGGGCAGCCGAGACTCACCATCGAGAAGCGCTTCATCGATGGGCTTCAGTCGAACACGGTGTTCTTCGGCACGACCACGATGCCGCCGGGCGAGATATCGAAGCGCCGGGCGTCTTCCTCGGCGTCGTACCCGATGGTGGTGCGAGGCGGGATCTTCACCCGCTTGTCGACGATGGTACGCCTGATCCTGCAGTGCCTGCCGACCTCCACGCCCTCCATGAGGATCGAGTCCTCGATCTCGGCGTAGCTGTTGACCCGCACGTTCGGGGAGATGATGGACCTCTCCACCCTGCCGCCGGACACGATGGACCCGCCGCAGACGATCGAGTCGAGCACCTGGCCTATCCTCTTCCCGTCCTCTCCGCCGGCGAACACCATCTTCGAGGGGGGGTACGGGCTGTACACCGTGTGGACGGGCCAGGAGGTGTGGTAGAGGTTGCACTTGGGCGTGACCGAGACGAGGTCCATGTTGGCCTCGTAGTATGCGTCGAGGGTCCCGATGTCCCTCCAGTAAGACTCACCCATGATGTCCTTGAAGGGAAACGCCATGACGGCCGCGTTCTTGACCATGCGGGGGATGATGTCCTTCCCGAAGTCGTGGCTGCTCGTCTTGAGCTTGGCATCCTCCACGAGCCTCCGTATGAGCGTGGAGGTGTGGAAGACGTAGATCCCCATGGACACGAGCACCTTGCTCCGGTCCCCGGGCATGGTGTACGGGTCTTTCTTGGGTTTCTCCTGGAACCCCACAACCCGCATGGCCTCGTCCGCCCTGACCACCCCGAACTGGGACGCCGTCTCCACGGGCATGGCCACGACGCCGATCGTCACGTCGGCCTTGGTGTCCAGGTGGAAACCGATCATCTCCCGGTAATCCATCTGGTAGACGTGGTCGCCGGAGAGGATGAGCGTCAGCGGGGTGTTCGTCTGCTGGAGAGAGTAGATGTTCTGGAACACGGCGTCGGCCGTTCCCTCGTACCAGCTCGACCCGATACGCTGCTGGGCGGGTATGTCATAGATGAACTCGCCCATGGGGTACGAGAAGAAGGGGAGCCACCCGCGCTGGATGTGTCGGTTCAGGGAGTGGGACTTGTACTGGGAGAGCACATAGATCTTCTTGAGACCGGAGTTCACGCAATTGGACAGCGTGAAGTCGATGATCCGGTACATGCCGCCGAAGGGAACTGCGGGCTTGGCCCGGTCCTTGGTCAGGGGATAGAGCCTCTCCCCCCTGCCTCCCGCAAGAATGACCACCTCCACATCGTTCGGGTTGACGTATGCCATTTCATTTTCCAATCAGAGAAAATATCGTCTTTTTCAGGGCGGTGAGATCGTGGGACTTCACCACGAAGGCGTCCGCCGCCTGGGCGAGGGCGTCGTTCTTGTAGCTCGGGTATGCGGTGTGGATGACCACGGGGGTCTCCTCCTTCAGCTTGAGGATGTGGCCCATGGTCTCGAACCCGTCCATGGCCGGCATGCGCAAGTCGAGCACGATGAGGTCGAACTTGGCGTCCGAGCGCAAGAGATCGAGCGCCTCCCTGCCGTTCCCCGCGATACTCGTCGCGTACCCCTCGTCGTTGAGCTCCTGCTTCAGGAGTTCCTGAATGCTCCGGTCATCTTCAACTATCAGGATACGCTTCATTTTCAACCAGTAATATTAATGAGATGAGCATACCATGTCAAACCCTATCAGGGAATCTCCCTCGCCGGGGGCTGAAAGGACAAGCCGCCTGCGCCCCTCAGCGGCCCACCGGCTTTGTCGCGAGGGAGATGCGGGCATGGCCTGTCAGGCGCAGGGTGTCGAGGACCTTCATGACCCTTTCATAGAGGATGCCCTTGGGGGCCATGACCACGACCTGCCTCCCCTTGGGCAGCGAGGCGATCGCCTTGGCCTCCTCGGCGGCCTTGCTCCCGTCCACCACGACCCCGTCGGCGAGCACGATCACCGTGCTGGCCGGCGAGACGACGTTCTTCCCGCTGATCGTGGCCGGCAGGTCCACCTCGCTCAGCACGAGCGGGCTGCCCAGGGTAAGCAGGAAAAAGATCTGGAGCAGGAAGACGACGTCCACCAAGGGGGTGACGTCAAGAACCGAGGTCCTCCTGTCCCTTCGCGCCTTTCTGAACCTCATGGGCGTCTCCCTTAAGGTATTCGAGGATCCTGGCGGAGGTCTTTTCCATCTCCATGACGAGGTAGTCGCTGCGGGCCACGAGCAGGCGATAGCACACGAAGACCGGGATCCCTATGGCGAGCCCGGCCACCGTCGTAATGAGCGCCTCGGAGATGCCCGCCGCCAAGAGCTGGCTGGAGTTCGCCCCGCCTGCGCTGCCGGCCACGGCCTGGAAGGACGCGAGCATGCCCGTGACGGTTCCGAGGAACCCGAGCAGGGGCGCTATCGCGGCGATGATGCCGAGGATGTCCAGGTACCTCTCGATGGCGTAGGCCTCTCCCGCTCCCGCCTCCTCCATGTAGTCCTTGATGATCTCCCTGCGCATGCCGGCGTTCTTGATCGCGACCATGATGACGGGGCAGATCGGGGAAGAGTTTCTCTTGAGGAGCTGCTCGATGTCGCCGAGCCTCCCCATGCGCACGAGGCGCTCCACCTCCTCGATCAGGTCCCGCGGGATGATCCGGCTCTGCCTGAGGGCGAACATCCTCTCGACGATGATGGCCAGGGCAACCACCGAACAGACGAGCAACGGCCACATGAGCGGTCCGCCCTTGAGAAAGAATTCCCACAGCGTCATAGCCCCTCCTGCTCGTTCGGCGATACCATACGCGTCTTACCACATCGTCTCGAGCATGAAAAGGCCTCTCGCCCCCTTAAGCGCCCCGTCTCGTCGTCCGAGGCAGCACCGCCCGCGCCCATCCCCCCGCCAAGGCACGGCAATCACGACCTTTCAGCCCCTCGCACCGGAGAACACCCCGGAGAATAAGCCCGGCCCTTCGCCCCCCGGACACGACCAGCACCCTTTGACCCGCCTCGGTTCTCTTCCCTGAGAAAGATAGGCTTGCTATGCTCGCGCCATGGTTGCTAACATGACCCTAATGGAGCAGGAATCGAGAGATATCAGACTCGTGTGCGTGAGACTCGAGAACATCCCCTTGACGGCCGTCTACGAGGCGGGCGGGTTCGAGGTCTCCCAGGGGGACCGCGTGCTGGTGAACACCGAATCCGGCCAGTGCGTGGCCCGCGTGATCGGGTTCGCGGACCCGGCCAAGATACCGGAACTCGAGAACATCAGCCCGATCGTCAGGCCGCTTGGCGCCGAGGATCTCGAGCGTCTCGAGCGCATCAGACACAAGGAGCGGGAGTGCTTCGAGTTCTGCCAGCAGAGGATAGCCGCCCGGGGGCTTCCCATGAAGCTCATACGTGTCGAGCAGTTCTTCGAGGAGAACAAGATCACCTTCTACTTCTCCGCAGAGGGCCGGGTGGACTTCAGGGAACTCTTGAGGGATCTGGTCGAACGCTATCGAACCCGCATCGAGCTCAGGCAGGTGGGCACCCGGCAGGAGTCGGCCATGCTCGGGGGCATAGGGAGTTGCGGCAGGGAGCTGTGCTGCGCGACGTTCCTGACGAACTTCCAGCGCATCTCAGTCAAGATGGCCAAGTACCAGAACATGACCCTGAACCCCACCAAGATCTCCGGCCTGTGCGGAAAGCTCAAGTGCTGCCTCGCCTATGAGAAGGAGTCGTACGCGAACCTCATCGAGAACCTGCCGAAACCCGGCAGGAAGGTGTACCTGGCAGAGGGGGAGGCCACGGTGGTGAGCATCAACGTCATCAACCAGACCTTCGTGGCGAAGCTCTCCGACAGGCGCTTCGTGAAGGCCCGCGTGGAAGATGTCCTGACAGAGGAGGAATTCAAGAACCAGCCTCAACGCAAGCCCCAGCTCCCGGAGCCGGAACCCTCCGTGAGCGCGGAGGCGGGGGCCGACGACGGGTTGCCCATGGAGCCCCTCGTGGTACCACAGCAGAAGCCGAAGAAAAAGAGGCCCAGGCACCGCGGCGCGCGCAAGAAAAGGAGCCCGAAGGCATGAGCAGGTATTTCTACGTGACAACGCCCATCTACTACGTGAACGCGAAACCGCACCTCGGCCACGTCTACACGACCGTGATCGCAGACGTACTGGCCCGTTTCCACAAGCTTTCGGGCGACGTGGTCTTCTTCCTCACCGGCACCGACGAGCACGGGGACAAGATCATGGAGACCGCCCGGTCGCTCGGCACCACCCCAAGAGAGCTCGCGGACGAGAACAGCCAGCGATTCAGGGACCTGTGGCCGCTGCTCGAGGTGAGGCACGACCGCTTCATCCGGACCACGGAACCGGATCACGTGCAGACGGTCCAGCGCATCCTCCAGGAGGTATACGACAGGGGGGACATCTACTTCGGCGAGTACGGCGGCTACTACTGCACGGGATGCGAGCGATTCATGACCGAGACCGAGATGGAGGACGTGGCCTGCCCGATCCACAAGCGGCCGCTCTCCTTCGTCCAGGAGAAGAACTACTTCTTCCGCATGGAGAAGTACAGGCCGTGGCTGGTCGAACACATCCAGGCCAACCCCGATTTCATAAGGCCGGAGAGGTACCGGAACGAGGTGCTCGGCATGCTCAGGGAGCCCATCGACGACCTGTGCATCTCGCGCCCGAAGTCGCGGCTCACCTGGGGGATCGAGCTCCCCTTCGACAGGGATTACGTGTGTTACGTCTGGTTCGACGCCCTCATCAACTACCTTACGGGCATTGGCTACCCTGACGGCGCCGGGTTCGACCCCTTGTGGAAGGAGGCCCAGCACCTCGTGGGCAAGGACATCCTCAAGCCCCACGCCGTGTACTGGCCGACCATGCTGAAGGCCATCGGCCTCGAGCCCTACCGTCACCTCAACGTCCACGGGTTCTGGAACGTGGACGCCGCGAAGATGTCCAAGAGCCTGGGCAACGTGGTCGACCCCCTGGACCTCAAGGACAAGTACGGCGTGGACGCCTTCAGGTACTTCCTCGTGCGGGACATGGTCTTCGGCCTCGACGCGAACTTCTCCGAGGAGGCGCTCATCGAGCGCTACAACGCGGACCTCGCCAACGACCTCGGGAACCTGGTGAGCAGGAGCACCAAGATGGTGACGAGGTACTTCGACGGTGTCCTCCCGGCCCCGTCCGGGGACACCACGGACATGGAACGTGAGCTCGTGGACCGGGCATCTGTGGTCGTGGGCGAGTTCAAGGAAAGGATGGAGGCCCTCGAGCTCCATACGGCCCTGATCTCTGTCTGGTCGCTCATCTCCGCGGCGAACAGGTACGTGGACCGGGCCTCCCCCTGGGAGCTCGCAAAGAAGGACAGGGCGAGGCTCTCCACGGTCATGTACCACCTCGTGGAGACCATCCGCATCGTGGCGGTCCTCATCAACCCCGTGATGCCGCTCGCCTCGAGGAAGATCCTCGACCTGGTGGGGTGGACGGGCGAGGTGTCCCTCAACGACGTCCTTCCCTTCGGGAAGCTGACGCCCGGCGTGAGCGTGAGCCCGGCCGAGGCGCTCTTCCCGCGGGTGGAGCGGCTGGCCAAGGCCGCCTGCGACGCCGCGCCCACGAAGCAGCAGAAGGAAGAGAAACGCCCCGGCGGCCCTTCCAACCTCGTGGACATCAGCCGGTTCGGCGAGATCGAGATCAGGGTGGGCCGGGTGCTGGAGGCCTCGAGGGTGGAAAAATCGGACAAGCTCTTGGCCTTGACGGTGGACGTGGGGAGGCGGATCAGGATCGTTGCGGGGATCGGGACCTCGTACACCCCGGAGGAACTGGCAGGCAAACACATAGCGGTGGTGACCAACCTGAAGCCCGCCACCCTCATGGGGCTCAAGAGCGAGGGGATGCTCCTTGCGACCGACTGCGAGGAAGGCGGGCTGGCGCTCGTGGGCTTCGACCGCACCCCCAAGGTGGGCGCGAAGGTGCGCTGAGGGTGACGCCATGCAGAAGGTCCCGATAGAACTGGTAAAACCGGGCATGGTACTCGCCAAGACCGTGTGCAACGAGTCGGGCATGGCCCTGTGCGGAGAGGGGACGGAGCTGACCGACACGATCATCGAGCGTCTCAAGCGCATGAATATCTCGCACGTCGTCCTCAAGGGCCACCCCGTGGACATGGGAGAGAGCAAGACCACCGAGGAGAAGCTCGCCGATCTCGAGGCGAGGTTCGAGCGATGCCGCAAGGACCCTCTCATGGAAAGGGTGCTCGAGGCCGCTCGAGCGGCGCTCGTCTCCCTCGACGAGGAGCGGGCGGAGCAGGAACAGAGAGAGGAGGGCTCACGGTGAGCACCAAGGTGCAGCACCTCAAGGTCCTGGTGCGTCGCATCCAGAGCCTGCCCACGCTGCCGCAGGTGGTGCACAAGCTCATGACCATGGTCGAGAGCCCCGACGTCTCGCCGAAGGATGTCGGGAAACTCATCTCCACCGACCAGGTGCTGGGGGCCAGGGTCCTCAGGCTCGTGAACTCCCCGTTCTACGGGTTCCCGGGGAGGATCTCCTCCATCAGCCACGCGATCATCCTCCTCGGCTTCAACGTGATCAAGGGCGTGGTCCTGTCCGCGTCGGTCTTCGAGCTCATGGAGAGGACCATGGTGGGCCTCTGGGAACACTCCCTGGGAAGCGCCGTCGCGGCGGGGACCCTGGGCAAGGCGCTCGGCATGAGCGACCCGGAGGAGATCTCGACCGCCGCGCTCCTCCACGACATCGGGAAGGTCCTCGTAAAGGTGTCCCTCCCTGACGATTACGCAGAGATCGAGCGGCTCGTCACCGAGGAGAGGATCTCCTTCAGGGAGGCCGAGCTCAAGGCCCTCAAGGTGGACCATGCCCAGATAGGCCAGTGGTTGAGCAGGGAGTGGAACCTGCCCGAGAGGCTCTCCATCCCCATCACCTGGCACCACGAACCGGAGGAGGCAGTCAAGTTCAAGGACCGCTGCGCCGCGGTCCACGTATCCGACGCCCTGGTGAGGGCATGCGGGGTGGGAAACGGCGGCGACCCATGGGTCCCGAAGATCTCGCAATGGGCGTGGGAGACGCTCGGGATGGACCGCGTGGACCTCAAGGACCTCATGAAGAGGATCATGGAGGAACTCGAGGTGGTGGAGATGTACCACCAGTCTTAGGAGTGAACCCCGGATGAAGGCGATATACATCACCGACTGGCCGGATAACGCCGAGGCCAGGGATCTCCTCGAGTCCCACGTAAGCTCGCTGGTGACCGTCACACCGACGCAGGACATCATCTCCCTCGTCTACATGGACCCGCCTGATCTCATCCTCGTGGACGAACGGATCCTGGCAGGCGCCGGCCGGAAGACCCTCGAAGAGTTCATGGGTACCACCATCGTCGGCCACGTGCCCGTGGCCGCCGTACTCGAAGGGTACGACAGGGAAGGCGACGAGTGGATGGATCTCCCCATCGACGACTACATCGTGTTGACCGACCAGGAAAGGGCGATGCAATGGCGCCTCGCCTTCATGGCCAAGCGGTCGACGAGGGAGATGGACCTGAATCCCCTCACGAGGCTGCCCGGGAACGAGTCCATCATCCGCAGGATCCAGGAGGTCATCGACGCCAGGGAGGAGGCTGCCATCGCCTGGGTGGACATAGACAACTTCAAGCCGTTCAACGACCGCTACGGGTTCTCTCGGGGGGACGAGGTCATCCTGGCGACGGCGAGGATCATCACGAACGCGGCGAGGGAGATCACGCCCGAGAAGGTCTTCGTCGGCCACGTCGGGGGTGACGACTTCGTGTTCGTCTGCCCCGCCGGGATGGTCGGCAGGTTCTGCGAGGACGTGATCGACAGGTTCGACACCGTGATAAAGAACTTCTACAACGACGAGGACGTGGAGACAGGGGGCATCGTGTCCAAGGGCCGCGACGGCGTTGAAAGGAAATACGGCGCCATGACCGTGTCCATCGCGGTCGTGCTCAACGTCAACGGGAGGTATTCCCATTACGGCCAGGCCGCGCAGGACGCGTCCGACATCAAGAAGTACCTCAAGGGTCTCAAGGGGAGCAACTACATGATAGACAGGAGGGCGGGAAGGAGTTGATACAGAGGTACACGAGGAAGAGACTCGCCGAGATCTGGTCCGACGAGAACAGGTACAGAAAGTGGCTCGACGTCGAGCTCGCCGTGTGCGAGGCCTGGGCCGAGCTCGGCAGGATACCACCGGAGAGCATGGAGACGATCAGGCGACGGGCCGCCTTCAGCATCGAGCGCATCGAGGAGATCGAGGCCGTCACCCGCCACGACGTGATCGCGTTCGTGAGCGCGGTGGCCGAGCACGTCGGAGAGGACGCCCGCTTCATCCACCTCGGCCTCACCTCGTCCGACGTCCTGGACACGGCCTACGCCCTGCTCCTGAAAGAGAGCGGAATGGTCATCGTCGAGGACATCCAGGACATGCGGGCCGTCCTCAAAGACCGCGCCTACGAGTTCAAGGACCTCCCGGCCATCGGCCGCTCCCACGGGGTGCACGCCGAGCCCATCACCTTCGGCCTGAAGTTCGCCCTGTGGTACGCGGAGATGGGCCGCAACCTCGAGCGGATGATGCGTGCCATCGACAGGATCTCCTTCGGCAAGATCTCGGGAGCGGTGGGGACCTTCGCGAACGTCCCGCCCGAGGTCGAGGCGTCGGTGTGCGCGCGCCTCGGGCTCAAGCCGGCGCCCATCAGCACGCAGGTCCTCCAGCGGGACCGTCACGCCGAGTTCTTCTGCACGCTCGCGATCGTGGGCGCGAGCGCGGAGAAGATCGCGACGGAGATCAGGCATCTCCAGCGCACCGAGGTGCTGGAGGCGACCGAGCCGTTCGGGGCGGGCCAGAAGGGTTCCTCAGCCATGCCCCACAAGAAGAACCCCGTGCTCACCGAGAACATCTGCGGCCTGGCAAGGCTCCTGAGGGGGTACGCCATGAGCGCGCTCGAGAACGTGGCCCTGTGGCACGAGCGGGACATCAGCCACTCGAGCGTCGAGCGCGTGATCGGGCCTGACGCCACGACCGTGCTCGACTTCATGCTCGCGAGGCTCACCGGCGTGCTCAGGGGGCTCGAGGTGCACACGGACAATATCAGGCGCAACCTGGAGCTCACCGGCGGGCTGTGGCACTCGCAGAACGTGCTCCTCGCCCTCGTCGACAGGGGGGTTGCGAGGGACACCGCCTACACGTGGGTGCAGCGCAACGCCCTCAAGGCATGGGAGACGAAGGCGGACTTCAAGGGGCTCCTCCTCCAGGATCCGGACGTCGCCCGCACGCTCGACCCACGGACGATAGACGATCTCTTCGACCTGTCACACCACCTGGCGCACATAGACGCCATCTTCGAAAGGGTCTTCAATGAGTGACATCGACGATCTCAGGGACATCGTGAAGCGCGACGCGGTCCGTTTCGGAAAGTTCATCCTGTCCTCCGGCAAGGAGTCGGACCTCTACGTAGACCTCCGCATGGTCACTCTCCACCCGAGGGGGGCCTCCCTCATCGGCAGGCTCATCTTCGACCGGATCAGGGACCTCGAGATCGACGCGGTCGGCGGCATGTCCATAGGCGCGGACCCGATAGCCGTGTCCGTGAGCCTTGCGGCATTCTCGGAGGGCAGGCAGATCGTGTCCTTCCTCGTGCGGAAGGCGGCCAAGCAGCACGGCATGGGCAACGCCGTGGAGGGCCCTGTCCGCGAGGGTATGCGGGCGCTCATCGTCGAGGACGTGATCACCACGGGTGCGAGCACCATCGCCGCCATCGAGCGCGCCCGCGAGGCGGGCCTCGTGGTCGAACGGGCTATAGGCGTCCTCGACAGGCTCGAGGGGGGGAAAGAGGCCATAGAGTCCGTTGGCGTGAAGGTGGACTGCCTCCTCACGAGAGCCGACCTGAAGGACGAGCCTTGAGCCGCATAGCTGGACGCCCGCGCGAGCGCGAGATGAACCCGCCCCCCTACATCCTCGCCATCGAGACCTCCTGCGACGAGACGGCCGCCGCCGTGGTCACGGGAGGCGGCCGAGTCCTCTCCAACGTGGTGGCGAGCCAGGTGAAGGACCACGAGGCCTTCGGCGGGGTCGTGCCGGAGATCGCGTCCCGCAGACACGTGGAGCTCATAGAACCGGTGGTGAAGAGCGCGCTCGCTCAGGCGGGCGTCACGCTGTCGGACATCGGCGCCGTCGCCGTCACCCAGGGACCGGGTCTCGTGGGAGCCCTGCTCGTGGGCATCTCGTACGCCAAGGCGCTCGCGTACGGGCTCGGAGTGCCTGTCTGCGGGGTCAACCACCTCGAGGGCCACCTTGCGGCGGCAAAGATCGAGCACGAGCTCACCTACCCGCACGTGGGCATGGTGGTCTCTGGCGGCCACACCTCACTCTACAGGGTCGATGACGAGGACACCATCGAACTCGTGGGCCAGACCCAGGACGACGCCGCGGGCGAGGCCTTCGACAAGGTCGCCAAGCTCCTCCACCTGGGCTATCCCGGCGGCGTGGTCATCGAGCGGATCGCCAAGGGGGTGGACCCTGGGGCCTTCGAGTTGCCGAGGCCCATGATCAGCGACGCGTCCTTCGACTTCAGCTTCTCCGGCCTCAAGACCGCGGTGCTCCACCTCGTGCAGAAAGAGGGGATATTCGACTCCGCAGACCTCGGCTTCTCGGGCCTCCCGGAACCGAGAAAGACCGCGCCGGGCAAGGAGAGCCTGATCCCCCTCATCGCCGCCGCGTTCCAGGCGGCTGTGGTGGACGTGCTCGCAACGAAGGCCACCCGCGCCGTGAAGGCCTTCGGCATGGACACGCTCGTGGTCTCGGGCGGCGTGGCGAGCAACACGGCGCTCAGGGAGGAGCTCCGGGCGCGATGCGCCGACGAAGGGGTCAGGCTCGTCATCCCGAGCCGGGCCTACTGCACGGACAACGCCGCCATGATCGGGGTAGCAGGGCTTCACCACCTCGCCAGGGGCAGGACCGCGGGGCTGGACATGAACGCCCTGTCGAGGTGGGACATCGCTGCATCCAGGCGGTGACCCCCCGCGTGGAGGCGCGCGCACGTGGAATGAGACCGAAGCGCTCCCTCGGCCAGAACTTTCTCACGAACGCGGGCATCGCCCGCAAGATGGCCGAGCTCGCCTGCATAGGCCCCGGTGACACGGTGGTCGAGGTCGGCCCGGGCAGGGGCATGCTCACCCGCTGCCTGCTCTCCTCTGCGGGAAGGGTCCTGGCCGTCGAGAAGGACGACGGACTGGTCGATCACCTAAGGCACGTCTTTTCGGGCGAAGACAGGCTCGTGCTTGTCCACGGGGATATCCTCGAGTGCGACCTCCATGAGCTCGTCCCACAGGGCGCCAAGATCGTCGCCAACCTGCCTTACAACATCGCATCCCGGTTCGTCCTGAGGCTGACCGAGGCGGCGGGCGCAATCGACAGGGCGGTGCTCATGCTCCAGAAGGAAGTCGCGGATCGCCTGTGCGCGAAACCTTCCGACACGGCGTACTCCGCCCTGACCGTGATCGTCTCCGCCTCGTTCAGCACATCTCCCGGATTCACGGTCGGGCCTGCAAACTTCTTCCCGAGGCCGAAGGTGGATTCCCGGGTCGTGGTCCTCACCCCGAGGTCTCCCGCCGGGGACATGCCGGATCCGGGTATCTTCGCGAGGGTGGTGAGGTCCGCGTTCAGCCGGAGGCGCAAGGTGCTCGCAAACACCCTTGTCCACCTCGAGGGCATGGATGCCCGCTCCCTCTCCTCCATCGCCGGGGCGTGCTCCGTGGATCTCAGGTCACGGCCCCAGGACGTTTCCGTGGATGCGTACCTGTCCTTCTGCAGGGAGTACGAGGCCTTCCTCGGCCAGGGCCGCACCCTGCATCGGTAGCACCCCCATCATCCTTCGGCGCGCCAGGCAAGGGAACCGGGTGACAACCCGTTCGACAGCGGGGCAAGCCTCGGGGCGCCCCTGCGTGGAGACCTGCACAGAGGCCCCGCCCCATCAGGCGCACCCGAGGGCGACGATCCAACCCATGCGCGCCGGGCACCACGCCGGTCGACAGTTACACGGTTCGATCCGAGCCCTGTAATCCGGATTACAGGGCTGAAACGCTTGTAACCGTCAACATCGCCGTCATTTTCCTCTCGACATGATCTATCTATTTATTATTTCTGTGCTTTTTGATTGTGCTCTCATCGCCAAGGATTTGGCACCCGGCTTGCCTTGTCCCTGTCTGATCATTCGATCATGGGGGGTAACAGGTGAAAGGGACACGGATCGTCACTGCATCGGCCATTGTCTTGCTGCTCCTGGCAAGCGCGCTCCACGCATCTTCCTACCGGACGGACCGGATCATCGTGAAGTTCAGGCAGGCCGTCCCCGGCACGGCATCGGCAGTTGCCGCCCTCTCGTCGAGGCCCGTCGCGATCGCGGTGGACGACGCCCAAAAGGCCATCGCCGAGCTCGAGGCATCGGGGGAGGTGGAATACGCCGAACCCGACTACATCATCGAGGCGGAAGAGGTCCCCTCGGACTGGCCGTACCGGGGACAGTGGGCTCAGCTGGCGATCGAGCAGGCGTGGGACCTGTTCTCATCTTCGGGAGGCTCGTCGAGCGTCATCGTGGCGGTCGTCGACTCCGGTGTGGACTTCTCCCACCCGGACCTCTCCGGGGTCCTCGTCAAGGGGTATGACTTCGTCGCGAAAGACGACGTCCCCGAGGACAACTCGGGTCACGGCACCAAGGTGTGCGGCGTCCTCGGGGCGGTCGGCGGAAACGGCATCGGCATTGCGGGGGTGGCCTGGGAAGTGGACCTTGCCGTCATGCCCCTGAAGTTCATGGACACCGACAGCTCGGGCAAGACCACAGGCAACCTCTCCGATGCGATCAAGGCCATCTACTACGCGGTGGACCACGGCGCCCGGATCATCAACGCGAGCTGGGGCTTCTACGACTACTCCAGGTCGCTCGAGGAAGCCATCGAGTATGCGCGAAGCAAGGGCGTGCTCGTCGTGTGCTCCGCGGGGAACAAGGGCCAGGACAACGATGTCCTCGACCACTACCCTTCCAACTATCCGCAGGACAACATCGTCGCCGTGGCAGCACTGGGGACGGACGGCACGCTTGCCTCCTTCTCGAACTACGGCGTCAAGAACGTCGACGTGGCCGCTCCCGGGGTTGGCCTCGTCACCACCACGCTCAACGGCGGCTACGCCTCCTGGGTCTCGGGCACGTCGTACTCCACACCCTTCGTGAGCGGCGTGGCGGCGATGCTCCTGGCCACGGACGACACCATCTCGCCGGAAGAGGCCAGGGACATCCTCATCCGGTCCTGCTCCCAAAGCCCGCAGGCGGCGTCTTTCGCCATAGCCGGGCTCGGCTGCATAAACGCCTTCGAGGCCCTGGCCCTTGCAGGCAGCCATGACGAGACCTCCTCCCAGGATTCGGGCGGCGAACCCTCGAGGACGGCGGAGGGCTCATCGGACCAGGGCATGGATGACGGCGGCTCGTCAGGCGGCTCAGGGTGCCTGATCTCGACCGCGGCGCCTTCGCCGTCGATAGGCATGCTCCTCCCGGTCCTCCTCACGATAGTCCTGTTCCGGACCAGGCGCACAGGCCTGCCGGAATAGCCTATACCCCCCAGCCCCCCGCCCTGCGGGGGGCCTCCCCAAAGAGAACGGGGGCCGCGCTCAAAACGCGGCCCCCGTGGCTTTCTCCGGCCCGAAGGCAGCCTCGTACCACCTTCCCCGGGCTTATCCTTCGAGCATGTATCAAGCCCCAAGCCTTCCCTAGACCGCCTCCACGGCGAGCGCCATGCCCATGCCGCCTCCGATGCACAGGGTGGCCAGCCCGAGGGAGACGTTCCTCCTTTGCATCTCGTTTATGAGCGCAAGCACGATGCGCGCACCCGTACAGCCGATGGGATGGCCGATGGAGATGCCCGAGCCGTTCACGTTGGTGATCGACCAGTCCATGCCGAGCTCCCGCATGCAGGCTATCGCCTGGGAGGCGAAGGCCTCGTTGAGCTCGAAGAGGCCGTAGTCCTTGATCGTGGTGCCGGTGATGCGCAGGAGCTTGCGCACGGCCGGTATCGGGCCGAGGCCCATGTAGGACGGGTCGACCCCGCCCGCGGCATACCCCTTGATCCGGGCGATGGGCTTCAGGCCCAAGTCCTTGGCCTTGGCCTCGCTCATCAACAGGAGGGCGGCTGCCGCGTCGTTGATCCCGGAGGCGTTACCTGCCGTGACCGTTCCGTCCTTCTTGAACACCGTGGGGAGCTTGGACATCTTCTCGAGGTTCGTGTCCATGGGCCGCTCGTCCACATCGAACACCAGCGGGTCGCCCTTCTTCTGGGGGATCTTCACCGGCACGATCTCGCCCTTCAAGATGCCCGAGGCGATGGCGGCCCTCGCCCGCGCGTGGCTGTCGACCCCCAGCCTGTCCTGCTCCTCGCGGGTGATCCCGTACTTCTGCGCTATGTTCTCCGCCGTGACACCCATGTGGTACCCGTAGAAGATCTCGTAGAGGCCGTCGAAGACCATGAGGTCGACGGTCTGGCCGTAGGGCATGTCCATGCGGTAGCCCCACCTGGCCTTGGGCAGGGCGATGGGGACGTCGCTCATGTTCTCCATGCCGCCCGCTATCACCACCTCGTTCTCGCCCGCCTTGATGGACTGTGCACCGAGCGCAATGGCCTTCATGCCCGAGGCGCACACCTTGTTGATGGTGAAGGCCGGCGTCTCCTTCGGGAGGCCTGCCCTGATCATCGCCTGACGTGCAGGGTTCTGGCCCTGGCCGGACATGAGGACGTTGCCCATGATGACCTCGTCCACCATGATCTTCATCGAGCCTTCCGGCCAGTTCGCGTACTTCCCCTCGATCTCGCTTAAGGGCGCTCCCTTGAAGGTGTCCGGCCCGTCGGCCTTGGCAGGCGCCGAGACCTCGGGCGCGAGCCCCAGCCTGAGGAGGGTCTCGCGAATGACCAGCGCACCCAGATCCTTTGCAGGCACATCCTTGAGCGAACCACCGAAAGCGCCGACCGCAGTCCTCGCGCCGCCTATGATCACCACTTCAGCCATAGAGAGGTTCCTCCTGAAGATTCGTTTGTCCTTCCGTCTCGGCCGATCCGGCCGCCTGGAGACTATACCATCGCGCCCGGCTTTTGGGAACCTTCACCTTGGGGCGCACCCGGAAAAGACGACCTTCCTTGATTCATGCACCTCGAGGGTGTACAACCCCTCGCATGGAACTCGACTACCGGGCCATCCTCAACCGCTACGCCGTCTCCCTCATGGAGGGGAGGAGGCTCTCGCCGGAGACGATCAGGGCATACGTGAAAGACCTCGAGGACCTGGTGGCCTTCCTCGGCGAGCACGGTTTCCCGGTGCCGGACCGGAGGCTCGTCCGCTCCTACCTGTTGAGGCTCACGTCCCGGTACGACCGCTCGTCGGTCAACCGCAAGCTGAGCGCGGCGCGGGGGTTCTTCGGGTACGTGGCCAAAGTCCACGGCCTCGGCGCCAACCCGTTCGGCCACGTGAGGTCCCTCAAGCGGGCCAGGTCCCTGCCCAGGTTCCTGTCCCCCGACGAGATCTTCGATCTCATCGAGAAGGTGTCCGACCCCCGCGACCGCGCCCTCCTCGAGCTCCTCTACTCAACCGGTATCCGCGTCGGCGAGGCGGAGGGGCTGAAGTGCTGCGACGTGGACATGCAGGAGGGTTTCGTGCTCGTGACCGGGAAGGGATCCAAACAGCGGATGGTCCCCGTGGGGAGCAGGGCCATAGAGGCCGTGAGGACCTACCTCCTGACCAGGGGGATAGAGGACCCTCTCTACTGCACCGAACCGCTGTTCTTGGGCAGGAGGGGAGGTCGGCTCTGCTCGCGCGTCATGAGGAGGATCGTCGAGGGCTGGGCGATGCAGGCGGCCATCGCCAAGAGGGTGAGCCCGCACGTGATCAGGCACACGTTCGCCAGCCACATGCTCGACGCCGGGGCCGACCTCAGGTCCATCCAGGAGATGCTCGGGCATGCAAGCCTCTCGACCACCCAGCGGTACACGCACTTGCATGTGGACAAACTCATGGAGGTGTATGATAAAGCACATCCGAGAGCCAGGGAGGGATGATGGACATCCACGCGACGACGATCCTCTGCGTGAGGCGTTTCGGCAGGGTGGTCATGGCCGGGGACGGCCAGGTCACCATGAGCTCGGTCGTGCTCAAGGCCACCGCGAAGAAGGTGCGCAAGCTCTACGAGGGGAAGGTCCTCGCGGGGTTCGCGGGGGCCACCTCGGACGCGTTCACGCTGTTCGAGCGCTTCGAGGACAAGCTCAAGGAGTTCCGGGGCAACCTCACCCGGGCCGCCGTGGAGATGGGCAAGGACTGGCGCACCGACAGGGTGCTCAGGAGGCTGGAGGCGCTCATGATCGTCGCGGATCCATCCAAGACCTTCCTCCTCTCCGGCATGGGCGACGTGGTCGAGCCGGACGACGAGGTCTGCGGCATAGGCTCCGGCGGGCACTACGCCATGGCGGCAGCCAAGGCGCTCATCAGGCACACGGACTTGGACGCCCCGTCGATAGCCAAGATCTCCATGGAGATCGCCTCCGAGATCTGCATCTACACCAACCGTGAGATCCACCTCGAGGAGCTCCCATGAAAGACCTCACACCCAGGCAGATCGTCTCCGAGCTTGACCGCTACATCGTCGGCCAGGACAGGGCCAAGCGGGCCGTGGCGATCGCGCTGAGGAACCGTTGGCGGAGGCAGAACGTCCCCGAGGAGATGAGGGACGAGATCTACCCCAAGAACATCATCCTCATCGGGCCCACCGGCGTGGGCAAGACCGAGATAGCACGGCGGCTGGCAAGGCTCGCCCATGCCCCCTTCATCAAGGTCGAGGCCTCGAAGTTCACCGAGGTGGGCTACGTGGGCAGGGATGTCGAGTCCATCATCCGCGACCTCATGCGGACAGGGGTCCAGCTCGTCCAGGCCGAGGAGAGCGAGAAGGTCAGGGCCAAGGCCGTGGAGGCAGCCAAGGAGCGTGTCCTTGACCACCTGCTGCCCGCGCAGAAGGACACGGAGATCCATGCCGAGAGCCGGGAGAAGCTCAAGAGGATGCTGGAAGAGGGGGTCCTGGACGACAGGTTCGTGGAGGTCGAGTTCCGGGAGACCCAGATGCCGACCATCGAGATCTTCACGGGCCAGGGGCTCGAGGAGATGGGCATCGACTTCAAGGAGATGTTCTCGTCCATGCTCCCCAAGCGCACGAAAAGGCGCAGGATGAGCGTGAAGGAGGCCCTCGAGTTCCTCACGAACCAGGAGATCGCCCGCCTCGTCGACATGGACAAGGTGACCCAGGAGGCGCGAAGGCGTGTCGAGAACACGGGCATCGTGTTCATAGACGAGCTCGACAAGATAGCAGGCAGGGAATCGGGCAGGGGGCCCGACGTGTCCCGCGAGGGCGTCCAGAGAGACCTGCTCCCCATCGTGGAGGGGACCACGGTCAACACCAAGTACGGCCCCGTGAACACGGACCACATCCTGTTCATAGGCGCCGGCGCCTTCCACGTGAGCAAGCCCGCGGACCTCATCCCCGAGCTCCAGGGGCGCTTCCCCATCCGCGAGGAACTCGGACCGCTCACCAAGGACGACTTCGTGAGGATCCTCACCGAACCGAAGAACGCGCTCACGAGGCAGTACCAGGCGCTGCTCGCCACCGAGGGCATAGAGCTCACCTTCACCGAGGAAGCGATCGCCCAGATAGCCGCCATCGCCCAGCACATCAACGACCAGACGGAGAACATCGGGGCGCGCAGGCTCCACACGGTGATGGAGAAACTCCTCGAGGAGGTCTCCTTCGCGGCGGGCGAGAGGGCCGGGCCAGTGAACATCGACGGGGACTACGTGAGGGAAAGGCTCGAACCCCTCATGGCGAGGGAAGACCTGAGCAGGTACATCCTCTGAAGACGCTTCCATCGCCGAGAACCGCCCGCGGCGGCGTGCCTCGTGCCCACGCGCGGCATGCCCCTGACGGGCCCACCCGGGAGGGCCTGCCTGTACGGCAAGGCGCCCCTTTGCCGGGCGTTGCCCGGACAAACGGCCGGGTGTATGATCGTCGTCTGCCGGAGGACTCATGATACCCAAGGGAAAGTTCGTCTCCGAGATCCAGGACGGGGACCGCGTCAAGGCGGTCTTCCTGCTCGCAGACCGCAGGCTGTTGACCGCCAGGAACGGCAAGCCCTACGGGAGGGTGGTGGTCTCCGACAAAACCGGCGACATCACAGGCCTCATTTGGGACGACGCACCCGAGCAGATATCGGCCGTCTCGCCCGGCGACGTGGTGGGAGTGCGCGCGACCGCCGAGTCCTACGACAGGAAGGTCCAGCTGAGGATCGAGAAGATAACGAGGCTCGCCGACAAGGAGGTCGACCTCTCGGCGCTCATCCCCACGAGCCCCCGCGACCTGCCCGCGCTGGAGGCCCTCCTCGACGAGGCCATAGACGGCATGAAGGACCCCTTCCTGAAGGCCCTCGTGAACCGGGTATTCGCCCGGCCGGGAGTCAGGGAGTCCTTCGTGAAGGCGCCTGCCGCCAAGGGCATCCACCACAACTACATAGGCGGTCTCCTCGAGCACACCGTGACCGTGATCAGGGCGGCAGACGCACTGCTGCCGGTGTTCGCCCACCTCGAGCTCAACAGGGACATGATCATCGCGGGCGCCATCCTGCACGACCTCGGGAAGATCTACGAGTACACCTACGGCAAGGTCATCGACATGACGCCGGTGGGAAGGCTCCTGGGCCACATCTACCTCTCCGCGCACATGGTGGACGAGGAGGCCTGCGCCATCGAGGGCTTCCCCGAGGAACTCAGGCTCCAGATCCTCCACATGATCCTGGGCCACCACGGACAGCTCGAGTTCGGCTCGCCGAAGCTGCCCATGACGAGGGAGGCCGTCTTCCTCCACATGATGGACGACCTCGACGCCAAGCTCACGGGCATCACGTCCCTCATCCAGGCGACACCCGAGGACGAGCCCTTCACGGCGTTCTCGAGCGTGTACAACCGCTTCCTCTACACCCGCACCTACAGGGACGACCCCGGGGAAGAGAAGTGAGCCTGCCTGAGCGGTTGGGCAGGCTTTTTTCTTGTCGGCACCCCACGATGCACCGGCCGGGCAAGGGGCGTGACCACACCGCCCAGGCAGGCACCCGCCAAGACACCCCAGGGGGCCCGGCATATCGCTAACTTCACCTGTCGCCACGTGGCCGGCCGAGCCTGCGACCCGAGGTGAACGGTCGTTCTCTGTGCGGCATTCGCGAGGGCGAGGATGGTCGGGCTCCGCACGGATGGGGGCTGGGGGGTGTGCGCCTCTCCTGGTTGCACAGAGGCTGTCTTTGCGCAGGCATGGTCAAGCACCGGGCACGGTCCCGACCGGCCGCCAGGACCAGGGCCCCCGAGGGAGGGCCGGGGCCTTCACCCGTGCCTGGAGACGAGAAGGGCTCGCGGTCTCATCCAAGGTGGTCCAGGGTCGATCCATGCATGGTGCGTCCGAACCGTACCGGGAGGGGGCGGTCTCCGTCGCCCCCTCTCCGGCCGCAAGACGTCACGATCACAGATGGTGGGGTCTCACACGCCTGATGTTCAGCTCGTCTTTGGTCCTGATGTAGTCCGTGTAGATCCTCCCGACGCAGAGCCCCACGGCGAGGACGAAGAGGCCGAGCATGAACGCCGGCTCGGTGCCGAGCCTGACGTCGATCCACCTCCCGACGAAGAGGAAGAGGAAGGACGAGACCACGAGGGTGAAACTCCACGCGCTCATGAGGATGATGTGGTTGAGCGTTTTGGTTTTCATCCCTGTCCTTCGGGTCTTTCCGCCTTTACCCCTCATGGCGCCCTCCTTCCCCGGAGAGTGCACGCCCACCGACGGGGCGTGCACGCCGGAACGGATATATGCTCTCCTCAGCTCACAATGGTCTTCACCGCCTCGATCACGGGCGCGGTGAAGAGGGCCACGAGCACTGCATACAATGCGAAGGAACCGACGGCCTCGCTCATGTAGATCCTCGGGTAGCGGTGCTTCAGGGACACGATGGTGAGCCCGCCCATGATCAGGCAGCCGAGGTGGAAGTACGGGAAGTTCGACCCGCCGGCGGTTGCCGCAGCGGCGAAGGCGAAGGTGGACGTGATGAGAACGACGAAGAGAGCGACGACCACTGTCTGCACTGTCCTTTTCATTGTCTTGTCCTCCCGAAGAGTTCTTTTCGTTCCACCCTTGGTATAGCAGGGGGCGTGCCAGGGTTTCCCGCCGCGGCCCAGGCTTTTTATCATGTTGATATCTCTGGTTTTTCTGAACTCCCGAGCAGGCGCGCCCCCGTGGAGGCCGTAAAACGAGGCGCTCCGGTTCAAAGAATCTTTCAAGGGACTCGACGAAACGTCGAAAGGACTCCCGCCCTCGACGCGCGGCGTGCTACAATCGGGATACCCTGCCGAACGCTGCGGCCTTGTCAAGGTCCGGCCGGGGAAACGCCATGTCCGCCGGGGGAGGCCTTCGGATGAAACGGATGGACAAGATGAACGGGAAAGCCAAAACGCCGCCTAAGGTCCTCGTCTTGCTGGGGAGCCCCAGGAGAAAGGGGAACAGCACGCTGCTCGCACAGAGGATAGCGAAAGGGGCCGAGAAAGCGGGCGCATCCGTCGAGTACGTCTACCTTCACGGGCTCGACATCAGGGCATGCACGGGCTGCATGAAGTGCCAGCGCAAGGGTGCGAAGGGATGCGTGATAAAGGACGACATGCAGGACCTCTACAGGCTCATGAAGGAGTGCGACGCGTGGGTGGTCGCCTCCCCGGTCTACTGGTTCACGGTCTCGGCGCAGCTGAAGCTCTGGATGGACCGCTGCCTTGCCTTCACCTCCTACACCCCGGACGCCTTTTCGGGAAAGCGCATCGCCATCGCCATGACCTACGGCGGAGAAGACCCGTTCGATTCGGGCTGCATTAACGCCCTGCGCACCTTCCAGGACGCGTACTCCTACGTGGGCGCCCGCATCGTGGGCATGGTGTACGGCAGCGCCATGGCTGAAGGCGAGATCGCGAAAGACGCCGGGGTCTTGTCGAAGGCCGAGGACTTGGGCCACCTCCTCGTTGCGGCAGACGGATGAGGCCTTCGGGTCGACCCGGGCAAAGAGACACCCTCTACCTGCGCCGGGCGACCTCGACCCGTTCACGTACTAAGCCTCACGCCCGAGGCCGGGAGGGACGGCCGGAACCCCCGAAGGCCCGGGAACCCCACCCGGACGAACAGGGAACACCCCGTCACTCTTTTAGGACACCTGTCTCCAAGGGGGAAAAGGGTCAGCCATGAGGTATCCGCAAGCTCTCGGGGAATCCCAGGAGGATCGCCTCCCGGAGGCATTCCTCTTTGAGCGGAGGCCCCGGGCAGGGAGAACCGCCCACCGTTTTTTACCGGCGCCCTTGCCCGCACCCGTCGAGACCGAGATCAGGCCGCCCACCGCTGAGCCTGGCGCCCAGACGGCCCTGACGGGGCAGGGCTCCCCAGGGATCAGCGCTCAAAACGGGTGGGGATCCCCCTCCGGCCTGAGAAAGACGGCCTCATCCCTGCGGCAGGACCCAGAAGACGTACCACCTCCGCGCCCACTCGTCCACGTAGACCACGGCCGGGTCCGACAAGAGCGCCTCACCCCAGAGGCCCGAAGAGACCTCCTTGACCGTGAACCCGGGGCGCGAATCCGCATCCACGCCCAGGCCCCCGTCGTCCTCGGCAAAGCCGTGCGCGCCGCACGGGCAGGAGGCCCACCAGGCGTCGATCCCCTCTATCTCCACCAGATACCGCCTCGTGCAGAAGGCGCACCTCACGACCAGGTAGTCCATCCCCTCATGTGTGACCCCTCTCGGGTGGTCTTGTCAATGCCTGCCGCCGCTTGACTGTCGTGGGGAAATGGGTCACAAGAACCCGTAAGGGGAGGACGACAGCCATGGCGAGAGTTCGCTTCGAGGACACTTCCTGCGGGATCGACGCGGCCGTGACAAAGGCGCTCGACTCCTTCGGTTCGCCGCGGTCCCTGCTCAGGCGCTCGGGGGCCGTGTTCCTCAAGGTCAACCTCATCGACTCCAAGCCCCACGTGTTCACCTCCGTGGAGGTGGTCAGGGCGATCGTCACCCGCTTCCTCGCGGGCGGCGCCCGGGCCGTCTACGTGATCGAGAACAGCACCCAGGGCAACTTCACGAGGCTCGTGTTCGAGGCCACGGGCATGAGGAGGATGTGCGAGGAGACAGGGGCGATCCCCGTGTACCTGGACGAGACCGCGGAGATGCCCATGTACCTGGAGCGGCTCGGGAGCTTCGTCAGGATCCCCGACTTCGTCCACGAGCACCTCGTGAGGAAACGTGACGAGAACCTCTACATCAGCGTGCCCAAGCTCAAGACCCACTCCATGTCCACGGTCACGCTCGGGATCAAGAACCAGTTCGGTCTCCTCCACCACAGAAGCCGCATCCCCGACCACAACTTCCGGCTGCACCAGAAGATCGCCGACATCTACGCGAACATCCGGCCCGACCTCACCCTCATCGACGCCACGGAGGCGACCAACCACGGCCACTACCCCGCAACGGGGTTCGCAAGCGAGTGCGTGGTGCCCCTCGATCTCGTCATCGCGGGCGACGACCCCCTGGCCACGGACGTGGTGGCGGCGAAGTTCCTCGGGTTCGACCTCCAGGACGTGGAGCACCTGAGGCTCGCGGCCGCGTACCGCCTCGGCGAGTCGGACCTGGGCAGGATCGACATCGAGAACCGGCATCTCTTCGAGGAGAGGGCGCAGCACTTCTCCTCGGACCTGCTGGGGCGGTTCCCCGAGGACGTGAGGATCATCAGGGGAAAGACCCTGTGCTGCAGGGAGGGGTGCATGCGGAACACGGAGACCGTGCTCGAGGTCTTCGGAAGGGACTTCGGCGGCAAGGGGGGCTTCACGATCCTCATGGGCAAGGGGATAGACCCGGCAGAGGCGGCGTCCGTGACCGGGAGGGTGCACATCGCAGGCGACTGCGCCATGTCCGAGTGGTACCCCGAGCTCAAGGCACGCCTGGGCGCAAGGAACGTCACCGTGTCCCCCGGTTGCAACGACCTCGCGAAGACCATCGACGGCCTCGCCAAGCAGATGGGGATCCCGCCGTACAGGCTGTCGCCCCTGAGCCCGCTCAAGTCCGTGGCGCTGCTCGCCGAGGCATACCTGCACGGTACGCGCTCGAACGTGACGAACGTGTTCAGGATCTAGGACACGGGCGCCGCTTGGGCCGTTGAGGGACGAAACGACATGATGGCACGCGTGGCGGTGTTCTTCCGGGCGGCAGCCCTCTGGGCCCTTCTCCTCGCCCTTTTCCCCTCTCCCCGGGCATCCTCCGCCCACGCCGGGGAGACGCTCGTCTTCGCGCTCTGCTACCACTCGTTCCTCGGGTCGGCGAGGTATGCGGGCGACGTCTCGCCCGCCGAGCTCGCCGGCCAGCTGGACGAGCTCTCCTCGCGGGGGTTCAGGTTCGTGACGCTGTCCGACATCGATGCAGGGCGTCTCAGGGGAACCCGCAACGTGCTCGTCACCATCGACGACGGCAACGCGAGCGTGTACGACGCGTATTTCTCGGTGTTCAGGCCGCGCGGGATCAGGCCCCTCCTCTGCATCTACCCCGGGGTCATCGGCAGGAAGTCCTACAGCCTGACGTGGGAACGGCTCGCGAGGCTCGTGCAGGACGGGTGCGAGGTGGCGTCCCACGGTTACTACCACCTGGGTCTGACATCCGCCCTGTTCGAGGAGGACAGGCAGGCCTTCGAACACGAGATCTTCGGGTCGCGGAAGAAACTCGAGGAGCGGCTCGGCGTGAGGGTCCGCTCGTTCGCCTACCCGAGCGGCGTTCACTCGCCCCAAGCGCGCAGGCTCCTCGCCGAAGCCGGCTATTCCTACGCGTTCACCATCCTCTGGGGGCCCGTCCGCCTGCCCGGGGACCTCGACGGTTCGCGCCTCACGCTCCCGAGGTACATGATCTACCGGGGGAACTGGCCCGTCGTCCTCGGCGCGGTCTCGAAACGCGCTTCTAGCGCTTCGGCGCAGCCGGCGGCATCACAAACGCCTGGCGGCCGGTGACGATCCTGTTCAACGACCCGCTCGAAAACCCCTCGAGGTCCAGGCTCACGAACAGGAACCCGAGCCCCCTCATGAACCTCGCCACCTCGTCCCTCATGCTGACGAGCCTCTCCGTCTCGGCAACCTGGATGAGGGCAGTGTCGTAGGGAAAGCACCTCACGCGGACGTCGCCGAACCCCAGCTGCACGAGCTTCGCCTCGGCCGCCTCCACCCTGCGAAGGAGCTCCCGGGTGAGGGGGAAACCGGCCGGGAACCTCGTGCACAGGCAAGCGGAAGGCGGCCTGTCCCATGGGCCGATCCCGTCTCTTTGCGCCAGGGCCCGGATATCGGCCTTCGTTATGCCGAGCTCCACGAATGGCTGCCAGATGCCGTCCTCTTGCGAGGCGATCATCCCGGGCCGGTAATCCCCGAGGTCCGAGGCGTTCGACCCGTCGGAGACGACCGGGAACCCGTTCTCGCGCGCCCACGCAAGGGCGCGGCCGTTCCTCATCTTCCTGCAGATGTAGCACCTCTCGGGCGGGTTCGCCGCGAACGCAGCCTCCTCGAGCTCGTCCATGGGGAGGAGCACGTGGGCGATCCCTATCGAGCCGGCGGTCTTGCATGCCGCATCGAGTTCGCTCGCGGGCATGACGGGAGAGGCGAAGGTGAGCGCCAGGGCCTGCCCGCCGAGCTCCCTCTTCGCCACGGACGCGAGCACGGTGCTGTCGAGCCCGCCGGAGAAGAGCACGATGAGACGGCCCTTGTCCCTGATCGCCTCCGCAAGCCTATCCACCCATTCCACCAGCGGCCCTCCTCACGGCGTTCAGTATGCGTACCGCTGCGGCGGCAGCGCCCACGCTGTTGCCGATGTTCACCACGACCACCCCGGGGACGCAGCACTGGAGCATGGTGCCCAGCGCGGCATGGCCCGCTCCCCCGTAGCCGTACCCCACGGGGGTGGGCACCGCCACGACGGGCCTGTCCGTGAGCGAGGCCACGAGCGTCGGGAGCACCCCGTCCATGCCCGCGAACACGACGAGCACGTCCGCGTCGCGGGCCTTCTCGAGCCCTATGAGCGGACGGTGCATGCCCGCCGCCCCCATGTCGAGGGCCGTGATTACGCCGTACCCGAGCGTCTCGAGCATGAGGCTGCACTCCTTAGCATAGGGTATGTCCGAGGTCCCCGCCGTGATGATGCCGGCACAACCGGTCCCGGTTCCCGCCTCATTCCTGCCCACGAGGAGAAGCCTGTTCTCCCTCCTCACCTCCATGCCCGCAAAGCGTTTCCTGAGCTCGGCCTCCTGGGACCCGTCCGCACCCCAGACGAACACGAAGGGGTTCTCCCCGAGCAGCCCGGCGGCGGCGTCGATCACCTGCCTCGTCGTCTTTCCCGGCGCGTAGACCACCTCCGGGAAGGCGGTGCGCCGTCTCCTGTGCACATCGAGGAGGAGCCCGGGGCCCTCCTCGTAGACGAGCCTCATGAGCCCGGCCTGGGCCTCGGCGGCGTCCACGCGCCCCTGCTTGTACTCGTCCAACAGGTTCTGCACCCGCTCGGAAAGCGTTCGCCTCTCGCCGCGGTCATCCATCGAAATCCCCCCATCAGGCGGCCCGGGTCCGCCCGGCGCCGACGACCCATCCCCTGTGACCTCTCCCGTCGTTTACCCCCCGTGCCCACCACCTCCGGGCACGAGGCCTCGCCCGTCCCGCGAGGGGCCGCGCGGCCCCTGGGAGACCCCGCTTCGTGCCCGGGGCCCCACGCGACCGGCGGAACCCGCCTGGCACCGGGTGCGGCCTGGACACCTTAAGGCGGCCTGAGGGTTAGCGTCGGGCAAGGCGGCCGGGCCCTTTCCTGCCCACGGGCCGACCCTGTGAATCCGCCGGTCCCCACGGACCCGCGGGGCTCGCCGCACACCCGGGCCGACCCCTGACCCTCACCCACGCCCCTAGGTGGGTTCGTCCCCTTTCCGGCCCGCGATGGCGAGCTCTACCTCCGCCCTGAGCTCCAAGACGCTTTTGCCTGTCCGGCTCGATATCCGCTCCAGGTCCCTGTGCTCGGGCTTGACACGAACGGTGCCGTCCGGCAGCACCGCCTCCTTGACGGAGATCTCCCCGAAGGGCGTGTCCACGCCGTAGACCCGCCTCGGCAGCGCGAGGCGCTCGACCGCATGGTAGCGAACGCCGAGGGTCGACGTGTGCTTCACGAACGACTCGACGACCCGGGCCAGGACGCCCTCCGGGCAGATCGCCTGGATGGTGTAGCCCGGTCTCGAGCGCTTCATGGTCCTGTGCGTGAAGCCCGCATCCAGCGCGCCGGCCTCCATGATGCGCGCGAGGGCCGAGGACGCGTCCTCGGGGGTCATGTCGTCGATGTCCGCTTCCACCACGAAGACCCTCTCGCACCCGCAAGACCCCTCATCCTCGCAGAGCACCAGCCTGCACACGTTGGGCCAGTTCTCGAACCTCTTGGATCCGCACCCGTAGCCGGTTCCCGATACCCTGAGCACGGGCGGCCGCCGCAGGGGGCTTGCGAGCGCCGCGATCACCGCAGCGCCCGTGGGGGTGGCGATCTCAGACGGGGGCCCTTCGAACCTAACCGGGAAACCCTCCAGCAGCCTCATGGTCGCAGGGGCGGGCACCGGCAGCCGCCCGTGGGACGAGTCCACCCAGCCCGACCCGAGCGGCACGGGCCTCGTGTAGAGCCTGCTCACGCCGAGCCGATCGAGGGCCACGGCGATGCCCACGATGTCGAAGATGGAATCCAGGGCGCCGAGCTCGTGGAAGTGCACGTCTTCGGGTTCCACCCCGTGCACGGCGGCCTCGGCCCGGGCGAGGACCTCGAAGATCCTGGCCGCCAGGTCCCGGGGGCCGGGCTCGAGCCTCGGCAGGATCACGTCGCGTATCCGGCGGTAGGGCCTCTGCTCGTCGTCCCGGTTCGCTTCGAACTCGACATGAAGGCAGCCGACGCCGCCCTCCTCTCGCCTCGTCACCTTGAGGCCGCACCTGCCGAGGCCGAGCGCGTCCAAGGACTCCTCGACGAGCCCGGGAGGGCAGCCGAGGTGGATGAGCCCGGCCAGGATCATGTCGCCCGCGACGCCGCCTGCGGGATCCACGACGAGCACCTTCATGGAGAGCCCCCTGTGGTCATGGTGTGAACCGGTCTGTCGTCATCCGAAACGTCTCCTGATCACTACCCTTTTTCGTCACCCGCGGCAAGAGAGTCTCGACAGGCCGCGCCATCCCCGATGACACCTCGGCCTGATGTTGGGTGTTGCGCCGTCTTCGTTCAGGGTGCATGATGGGGAGGGGAGTACCCAGGCAAGACTATGCATTCCATGAAAGGGGGGTGTGGCGTGGAACTCCAGGATGCCATCGAGAGGCGCAGGAGCGTACGAAAGTTCACCGACGAGCCCATAACCGACGAGGAGATACGGCGGCTCCTCGAGGCGGCCAGGCACGCCCAGTCGTGGGCGAACACCCAGGTCTGGGAGTTCGTGGTGGTGAGGGACAGGCAGAGCATCGAGAAGATCGTCTCGACGTACGCGCAGGGCAACCCGGCGACGAAGTGCTCCCTCGCCGCCTCGGCCCTTGTGGTCGCCTGCGCGAAGACAGGGGTGTCGGGTTGCTACGGCGGCAAGGACGTGACCAAGTTCTCGAACTGGTTCATGTTCGACCTGGGCGTGGCGGTCCAGAACTTCTGCCTGAAGGCCTGCGAGCTCGGGATCGGCACCGTGGTCGTGGGGCTCCTCGACCACGACGCGTGTAAGGAGGTCGTGGGGCTGCCGGAGGGCTACGAAGTGGTCGCCGTGCTGCCCCTGGGCAGGCCGGCCACGGAGCCGAAGGCGGGCCCGCGCAGGAAGGATCTCGGCGAGTTCGTGCACCTGGACCGCTTCGGGACCCCGTTTCCAGGGTAGGGCGCCGTGGACAGGGGGTACGGGGTCAGGCTCGAGAGGCAAGGGCCCGTGGCCGTGGTCACGTTCGACAGGCCGGAGCGGAAGAATGCCTTCGACGAGCACATGTGGGGGTGCCTGGAGGCCGCCGTTGCAGACATCAGGCAAAGGCCGCCGCGCGCGGTGGTCGTCACGGGCGCAGGCGGGAGGGCCTTCAGCGCCGGCTTCGACGTCAACCCCGACAATCCCATGGTGGAAAGGCTCGCGCGCGCCGTCGAGAGGCACGACCGCGGCCCTGCATGGGAGCTCATCACGAGGATCCGCGGCGCGGTCGACTCCCTCGTGTCCATCGAGGTGCCCGTCATCGCGGCGATCAACGGCCTCGCCTACGGGGGCGGGGCCGAGATCGCGTGCAGGTGCGACCTCCGGGTCATGGACCCCTCAGGCGTCATCTGCTTCTCGGAGACGAGGCTCGGCCTCATGCCTGACCACGGCGGCGTGGTCGGGCTCGCAAGGCTCGTCGGGGCGTCCCGGGCCGCTGACCTGATCCTCACCGCGAGGGAAGTCGGCGCCGAGGAGGCGCTGTCCATGGGGCTGGTCAACCGCGTGAGCGCGCCCGGCAAGGCCCTGGACGAGGCCATGGACCTCGCTTGCGCCATCGCGTCCAATGGCCCGCGCGCAGTACGGAGCGCCCTGTCCGTCATACGGCGGGTGGCGGATTTGGACGCACTCTCCGCGCTCGAGCTCGAGACCGAGACCGCGGTTGACCTCATCGCCTCCGGCGAGTGCATCCACGGCATCACCGCCTTCCTGTCCAAGCAGAAGGCGGTGTTTCCCGACCCGGCCTGAGACCGGGGGCCGCCCCACTATCCAGCGGTGAGGCGGGGTGCACCCATCGCGCTCATGACACCCGGGCGAGATCGAGCCTCTTGAAGGGCTTGAGGAGGAAGGCGCGGACGCCCAGGGCCTCGGCCTCCGTCTCGAGCAAACCGTCGTGGGTGCCGGAACAGAGGATGACGGGCATACCGGGCCTGATCTTCAGCACCTCGCGGGCGAGGTCAACGCCCGTCATCACGGGCATGGCGACGTCGGTTACCACGAGGTCGTAGCCGGTCGGGTCTTTCCCGAAGAGATCGAGGGCCTCGATGCCGCTCGAGACAGACGTCACCTGGTACCCGAGGCCCGAGAGCATCTCGTGCGCAATGACGGCGATGGACTGCTCGTCGTCCACGAAGAGGATGCGGCCGGAGCCCCTGGGGCTCTCCTCCTCGCTTTCGGCCTGCACCCCCTCGCCCTCGCCCTCGAAGGCTGGGAACAAGAGGTCGAACCTCGTGCCCGATCCCACGACGCTGTTGACCTCCACGAAACCGCCGTGCTCCTCCACGAGGGTCTTCACCATGAACAGGCCGAGGCCTGTTCCGCCCCTGTCGTGCCTGGTGGAGAAGAAGGGCTTGAAGATGTCAGGGAGGATCTCCGGGGCTATCCCGCACCCAGTGTCCGAAACCGAGACCTTCACGTACGTCCGGGGTGCGGCAGCTGTGCCTTGTACCCCGGCGGGGGCCTGGGTGTCTTCGACGTCTATGGTGATCCTGCCCGGGCGTGAGCCGATGGCCGCCGCCGCGTTGACCACGAGGTTGAGGACCATCTGGTGGAGCCTCGCAGGGTCCGACAGGATCCGGGTGGTGCTTCGGGCGTTCAACGCGATCTCGATGTTCGCGTGCACACAGGACCGCATGAGCCTCATGGTTTCCCTGATGACCTCTGCAGGGCGGAGCGCTGTCGGCTTCTCGGGCGTCAGCCTGCTCAGGTTGAGGAGACCCCTGACGAGGTCCCTCGCCTTCATGGAGGCGTCCAGGATGGCGGCCAGGTCCTTGGACCCGGCCGCGTCGGATCCTGCCTTCTCGAGCATGAGCTCGGCATACCCCACGATGGCGGACAGGATGTTGTTGAAGTCGTGGGCTATGCCTGCGGCCATCGAGCCAAGGACCTCCATCTTCTGAGAGGCGAGAAGCTGGCTCTCGATCTCCTTGCGCCTGCCGATGTCCCTGGCCACGCCGAGAACCCCTTCCACGACCCCCTCCTTCACCAGGGGTGCGGCGCTGATCTCGATGAAGGACTTGCCACCGCCGGGGAGACTGATGACGAGTTCCCTGTTCCTCACCGTGGCGCCCGAGCAGACCTCGTCGAACGCCCGAACGGCATCCAAAGCGTCGTCCCCATCGAAGAAGTCGGTGAACCTCATGCCCGTAAGCTCCGTCACGGGCCGACCGAACAAGCGCCCCGCGGCCGGGGAGAGGTACTCGACGAGCCCTTCCCTGGCGAGAAGGAAGATCGTGTCCGGGTTCGTCTCGGCCATGATCCTGAAGCGCTCCTCGCTGCGCGCGAGGAGTGTCTCCGCTGCCAGCCGCTCGCGCTCGTTGCGCAGGGACACGACGTGCACGGCCATGTCCTCGGCGAGCCCCGAGAGCAAAGACACGTCCTCCTCGTCGAGGGCCGCCTGTTCCGGCACATACAGGAGCATGACGCCGATCGGTCTGCCCTGGACAACGAGGGGGACGGCCATCTCGCCGACGTAGCCGAACTTCACCGAGTTGAGAGAGACGTCCCTGCACAGGCCGTCCCACGGCGGCGTCCTGACCGCTATCTTCCCGCTCCTCATGCACTCCGCTATCGGGCACGCCTCGTAGCCTTGGCCCAGGCACGCCTGTGGCACCCTGAACTCAACGCCCGGCAACCGGCACCAGGAGGCTTCCGGGTGAACGAGCCCGTCCGGGCCCACCATCCCGATCCAGCACACGGAGAACCCGCCCGAGTCCACGACCACCCGGGCTATGGACGAGAAGAGGTCCTGCTCCTCTCGGGAGTGCATGAGGGCGCTCATGCACTCCTTGATCATCCTCAAGGAGCGGTTCTTCCGTTGGACCTCCAGGAGGATGGCGTTGCGCCTGCCCCTCTCCTCCTCGAGCTCCTGCATCTTCCCTTCCAGCTTTCTCACGAGCCTTTCGTTGTAGAGCTCGAGGACGCCTCCATCCACCTCGCCGGGGCTGGTCGGGGCAGGACCGGACCGCCCCGCCGAGAGCAACCCCTCGAGTTTCGCAACGAGCTCGTTCGGGGACAAGGGCTTGCGGAGGAACAGGTCGGCCCCGAGGCTGTACGCCAGGGCCTCATCCCTCTCGTCCGTGTAGGTCCCGGTGTAGAAGACGAACAAGATATCCCGGAACCTCTCGTCGGCCCTGCACCTCCTGCACAGGGTGTACCCGTCCATGACCGGCATGAGGATGTCGGAGATCACCAGGTCGAAGCCCGCCCTCTCCATCTTTTCCAGGGCATCCAGCCCGTTGACCGCCGCGGTCACTTCGTGTCCGGATGCCTTCAGGATCGTCTCGAGAAGGTAGCGCGAGTACTCCTGGTCATCTACGATCAGTATCCTCATCGTTCTTCTCCTGCGCGGCCTTTCCCTCCAACCCGTTCTGTGTACCGAGAAGGCCCTTCGCGACCTCCAGCGGCATCGTCCGTTCCGTACACCCTGCATACACTCCCGTTTGCGCCCGGTACACGAGAGGCCCCATGGGCCTTTCCGCGCAGGCGCGGCACCCTGCGACGCGCCCTACCCGGCACGACCCGCGGGAAGCATCACCTTGAACGTGCTCCCCTGCCCGTACGTGCTCTCCGCGCATATGTCCCCGCCCAGGTGATTGACGATCTTCTTCGAGAGGTACAACCCTATGCCCGCCCCCTCGCGGGGCTTGTCCTGGTCCGGCTCGATCCTGCAAAACGGCGCGAAGAGGTCCTCCATGCGTTCCGCCGGGATCCCCCGACCCGTGTCCCTGACCTCTATGACGAGGACGCCCCGCTCTCTTGCGGCATCGATGCTCACCACCCCCCTCTCTGTGAACTTGACGGCGTTCCCCACGATGTTCACGAGGACCTGCTTGAGGAGCTTCCTGTCGGTGAGGGTCCCGAGGGGTCCCCTCGTGCGGACCTCCACACGAACACCCTTGGACGACGCCATGGCCTCCATCATCCCGGCCACTTCCCTCACGAGCCCTTCCACGTCCACGTCCTCCGGGTGCATGTCGACCCAGCCGGACTCTATCCTCCCCACGTCGATGAGCCCATCGATGAGGGATTTCAGGTGCCGGGCGCTGTCCATCACGATGCCCAGCTGTTTTTGCTGCTCCTTGGTGATCTCCCCCGAGATCCCCTGGAGCATGACGCCCGTGAAGCCGATGATCGCGTTCAGCGGTGTCCTCAACTCGTGGCTCATGGCGGCTATGAACATGTTCTTCAGCCTGTCGAGCTCCATGAGGCGGTCGTTGGAGGCCCTGAGCTCCGCTGTCCTCTCCTCCACCATGCGCTCGAGCTCGGCCTTGGCCTCGCTCATGATCCGCCCCGCGATCTCGTGTTCGCGCACCTCGATCGAGAGCCTCCTCGCCCTGAGGAGGATCTCCACGCGGGCGCAGAGCTCGATCTTCATGATCGGCGCGGTGACCAAGTCGTCGACCACCTCCCACAGGTGGCTGCTGATGAGGGTTACGTCCTTTCTGGAGACCACCGCCATGAAGGGGAGGAAGAAGTCTTCGCTATGCCTGCGCTCCACGATGAGCCCCCTCTTCATGCTGAGGACCCTTGCGTCGACGATCCCGAGGTCGAAGCTTTTCCCGAGATCATCGTCCTCGACGCCGATCACCTCGTGGTTGTGCGCCAGGCAAGCCGCGATGAGGTCCCTGTTCGGACCGTGCGGTACCATGAGGAGAATCTTCGCCATGTCCTCACACACCCCGCCGCCCGCGTTCTTCCTCCCACCCATGCCGTCCGGGCGGCCGTGCATATCCACGGCAGCCGAGAGCGCCGCGGCGGCCACGCCCTCACACGGTTTGTCGGCCCCTGCTCACGGCCCTGCCGGAGCCCGGCTATCCCATCATACCGGGACTTGTACCTGGGAGAGGCTTCGCCACGCCTCCGGGGATCCCGCCTTGCCTCCCGCTTCCCCGAAAAGCAGCCCTTGATCCTTAACCCTGCCGAGGGTTTTAGCCAATTCAAAATCAACAAAATAACCACCCATCCTGGATTGTCAAGGGCCATCACTCCTTTTGTGTCAAGACTCGTTAGAAATGTCCCCCTTGTTCAACTCGTCGAAAATGACCCCTGCCCGTATGTCCACCTGAGCACCGTTCAGTAAACACTCGAGGGGGTGGCCTCATCCCTGTTTTCTAAGAAAGATATCCGGCAGATGGGAGCGTATTCCGTCGCGATGGGCCGGGCCCTATCCTTGGGGTTGGGCCCGGCACCGACCACCAGGGGGTTTCCGGAGGACTGTCTCCTCGAGAGACATGATCACTGGGCCGTGCTGACGCCTCTCCTTACGGCTCGGTCCGACCCGGCGCAGGGGGCCCCCTTACCCGAGGTGAGCACCCCCTCGCACTCACTCCCGGAGCAGGCCTCGAACGAGCGTCATCACCTCCCTCACCGAAAGGGGCTTCACCAGGACGCCGCGTGCGCCGTGGGCGAGGCTTTCCTGCTGGATTGCCTGGCTTCGCCTGGGCGAGATCACCAGCAGCATGACGCCCCGGGCCCGCAAGGACTCGCAGCGCTCCCAGATGTCGCGCCCGAATCCGGCTATGTCGACCAAGGCCAGGCCGATCTCCTCCGGCACGGAAAGCGCCCGGTCCAGTTCCTCCATGCAGGCGGCGGTGAGGACCCGCCAGCCATCCGCTTCCAGGCTCCGGCCCAGCAATTCCAGGTTGCGGCGGTTGCCGCCCGCCACCAGGATCGCGGGGCTTGGTCTTGGGGGCCCGTCCCTCATCCAGGAGGCCTCGTCCACTCGGGCGTTCCCGTGAGGATGCCGCGCAGCCCCACGAGCGGCTTGCCCACCTTGAGGCCGTATCGGGTGATCTGGAACTCGCGCAGCGTCCTTTCGAAGTCGCTCAGCCGCTTTTTCAGGACGCCTATGGCCTTGTGCAGCTCGCCCTGCATCTCCAGGTAGCGTAAAAAGACGATGTTGTCCGCCAGGTAGCTGATGCCCACCTCGGTTGCGCGGAACTCGCCGGTGATGTGTTCCACCTCGTTGACCAGCAGCACCGTCACGCCCATGTTCTTCAGGTACGTGCACAGGGCGTGCAGGTGGCCGGTCATGTCCTCGCCGCGCAGGGAGAGACGGTATCCGGAGACGCTGTCGAGCATCACGATCCGGGAACCCTTTCCCTCCACCTCCCTGCGAACCGCGCATGCGAACTCCTCAGGGCTATAGCGCAGCGGCTCTATCTTCTCCACGGCGAGGGTGCCGCGCTCCACCATGATGTAGGCAGGGATGTTGACCGCCTCGCAGCGGGCAAGCAGCAGTTCCACCTCTTCCTCGAAGGTATACATCACCGATCGCTCGCCCCTGCCTGCAGCCTCCTTCATGAACGCCATGCCCAGCGTGCTCTTGCCCACGCCGCTGGGGCCGGTGAGGAGGGTCACCGTACCGCGCTCCAAACCGCCGTGAAGGAGTTCATCCAGCTCAGGGATTCCCGAGGGGATGGTCTCGCGGGCGAACTCCTTCCGGTAGGCCTCCGGCACCAGCCTGGGAAAGACCTCCATCCCCCTGCCGCCAAGCACCATGGCGTGGCGGCCGCCCAGGAAAGAGGACCCCCTGAACTTGCTCACGCTGAGACTGCGGCCCTCGGGCGCGTCATTCAGCCGGATAACCCCGTCGCAGACGAACTGGAGGTCATCATCCGGCGCCTCCGAGCTGCTTTCCGACGCGAAGAGAACCGTGGCGTTTCTCTCCACTAGGAAACGCAGGAAGGAGAGCACCTGCTTGCGGTACTGGAACGGGTCGGCAGCCAGGTAGCGGAACTGGGTCATGGAGTCGATGAACACCCGGGAGGGCTTCAGGTTCTCCACCTCCTCCACGATCCGCCTGGTGATGGGCTCCCGTTCGACCTCCGCGGGAGAAAAGATGTCGTAGGTCTCCACCTCGGCAAAGAACGCCGGCGTGGGGCTCAGGTCCAGGAAACTCACCCCGCCCAGGTCGAGCCCCTGTCGTTCGGCGTTCCTGCGGACCGAAGACTCCGGCTCGCCAAGGCTGATAAAGAGCGCCTTGTCGCCTTTTGCCTTCCCTGACACCAAGAAGTGCAGCCCCAACGTGGTCTTGCCCGTGCCGGGCCCGCCGCGGACCAGATAGGTCCTCCCCGGGATGAGCCCGCCGTCGAGGATCTCGTCAAGCCCCGAGATGCCGGTTGAAACACGATCGTTCTCCATGAGTCCGCCTCCCCTCAGTATATCTCTCTTTCACCTTCCTGGGTGTCTTTTCTTGCAGATCCTTACCAAGGGCAGGGGGCGACTTCCGACAGGAACCACGGCGGCCATTGGGCAATGAACAGGGAAGCGCCGACAGCCCTCGTCATTCCCCATCATAATGGGCCGCTCTCCTGTTGCAAGAGGCTGCCAGGCAGAGGCGTCAATGTTCGTCGAAAATCTATGAAAGGACTGCCTCGTCTGCAACGCCCCCGGCACCCCTGCCGTCTTTGATCCGGAAAGGACCCTGGCAGAATCCGGTCGTGCTCGTGGGACCAGGGCCATGCCCGCACCGGCCGCTCAAGCGCTCGGCGTCCCGGAGGCAGACAGGCTGTCATCGTGCATCATGCCTTACGTGGGATCTCTCCAGGCAAGACAGCGTTCTCCATGTCAAGGCAGGTGCGGCGGCAAGCGTACAATCTGCGTCGATGCGCTGTACGGGGCTCTCATCTGTCAAGGCTGCGAAAGGGGTTCGCTCCTTGCATCTCCGCCTCGAGGAGACACCCATGGGCCGGTTTTGCCTTCTTACCTCAACGGAAGCTCGTTTATGGAGACCTCTCCCTTGCAAACCATGCCCAAACTCATTATTATTATTTAAATATTATCAATGGAGCAGGGAACGACCGGGGAGACCGGCGTGCATTGCCCTACGCATTCGCCGGCCGCCAGAGGATCTTCTCCACCCATTCCACAACGACGACAGGGCTCAGGGGAGACGACGGACATGCGCAGCACACGAACCGATCGCGGGTGCGACAGAAAACGGGGCCTGCACGAGACATCGAACCGGTTTCACCCGCAAGGGGAGACGCCCCGCGCACCTTTCACGACCGCACCAGCCGGCGCCCCGGCCTGGGGTGAGGGGCCTGCGAGATGCACGAACGTGGGCGTTCCTCAGGATCGTCGATGCGAAGCCCTCTGCTGGATGGGTGGGCCTGCGGAGGCAGCATGGCCCTCAACTCGGGCCGGGGCCTTCACCTCGCGCAGAAAACACACCTTCGGCAGGATCTTAGGCCCCGTAACTACCCTGGGTTCCAGGTCAGCCACGCCGGGAACCACTGGGCTTCCGGCAGCAAGGATCGAAAGGGGCCGGGCATGAGCAGCGCCCCGTGGCCTTTCGACAGGGATGGGTCCCTCACGGATTCCAGGAGGACGAGGCATGCCTGCTGCCTCTACCGGGCCGCCGGGGAGGGGTTCGAGCTGCTCAAGCGCCTCCTCGTCCCCACCCTCGAGCACGGCGGCAGGTGCCTGTGCCTGTGCGGCAGGGGGATCGGGGAAGGGATCCCGGGCATCCTCTCTTCATCGGGGCTCGACCCGGAAGGGCTCGTGCGCTCCGGCAGGCTCGCGATCTCGACCACCGAGGGGTCATGCACGGTCAACGGCCTGTTCGACGCATCCCTCATGGCCGCGACCCTCGCCCGGTTCCTGGGTGCCGCTCCCTTGGGGACCCGCGACGCAGACCTGCTCGTGGTGGACGTGGACTGGATGCCGTGGAACGCCAGCGGCGGCGCGGTCGACCCAGCCCGGATCGAGACGTGGCTCGCCCCCTTCACCAGTACCGGCCTGGGCGTAAAGACGGCAGCCCTCTACGGGATGGGGCGCTTCACCCCTGCCCAGGTCATGGCGCTGTCCCTCAGCCAGGAGGTCCTCGTGGTGAACCTCGAGGTCGTGCGCAACCGGCGTGCCGTCAGTCCCGCCGGCCTCTCTACCCTGATCGCAAGACGGGAACTGTCCGAGGCCCAGCTGCATGCCCATCTCGACCTCCTCTCGGGGCAGGCGGCAAGCGCCCCAGAGGAAACGAGGAGGATCGCGGACACGGAACGACCGGACAAGGAGCCTGTCGAGACAGCGGCGGCCCTGAGGGCGAGCGAGCGCCACTTCCGGGACATCTTCGAGGCCTTCCCGCTCGCATACCTTGCCGTCGACCCCGAGGGCCGCATACTCGAGGCCAACCCCGCGTTCGCCGCGCTCTCAGGTTACGGTCGGAGCGAGGTGATAGGCAAGCACCTCCACGAGTTCTCGCCGGATGACTCCCGGGATCTCGTGCGCGAAGTCCTGGGGACACTGCTCAACTCGGGGCTCGTGCGCTCGGCGGATCTCCCCGTCCTGAAAAAGGACGGCCATGTTGTCAATGCGGCCATCGACGGTGTCTTCGTGTGCGACGAGCGAGGGTTGCCGTCCGTCGCCCACGTGGTCGTCCGGGACGTGACCCTGGAGAAGGAGGCGGAAAGGGAGAGGGAAAGACTCCAGGCCCAGCTTGCCAAGGCCGACAGGCTCGAGTCGCTGGGCAGGCTCGCAGGCGGTGTCGCGCACGACTTCAACAACATGCTGGGGGTGATCATGGGCCACGCCGAGCTCGCCCTGGAGGCATGCGGGCCGCACGGCGCCCTCCGGCCGCACCTCAGCGAGATCAGGTCCGCATCCGAGCGGTCCGCATCCATCGTGCGCCAGCTCCTGGCCTACGCGAGGAGGCAGCCAAGGGCGCCCGTGCTCCTCGACCTCAACGCCACGGTGCAGTCGGTCCTGTCCATGATCAGGACCCTGATAGGCGAGAACATCTCGCTCGTCTGGCTGCCGGGCAAAGACCTGTGGTCGGTGGAGATGGACCCGGCCCAGGTTGACCAGGTGGTCATGAACCTCTGCACCAACGCGCGCGACGCGATCAGCGGCCAGGGCACGGTCGTGATAGAGACCATGAACCGGTCGTTCGACGCAGCCTATTGCACGGAGCACATGGAATGCGCGCCGGGAGACTACGTGCTCCTGTCCGTCACGGACACCGGCTGCGGCATGGACAGGGACACCTCGGCCAGGATCTTCGACCCGTTCTTCTCCACGAAGGAGCCGGGCTCCGGGACAGGACTCGGCCTCTCCACGGTCTACGGCATCGCCAGGCAGAACGGCGGGTTCATAAACGTGTACACCGAGCAGGGCAAGGGCACGACCCTCAAGGTGTACCTACCCCGCTCCATGAAGGCCGCCCACGATCTGGCCGAGCCCCCCGGCCCTGCATCGCTCGAGGTGCAGGACAGGGTCCACGGTCTCACGGTCCTCGTGGTAGAGGACGACCGGGCGAGCCTCCAGACGACCAGCATCCTCCTCGAGAGGATGGGACACCGGGTTCTCGGGGCCCAGAGCCCGGCCGAGGCCCTCGTGATAGCCTCCGAGCGGGGTCACGCCATCGACCTGATCCTGAGCGACGTCATCATGCCGGGCATGAACGGCAGGGAACTGGCCCGGCGCGTCGAGGAGATGGCCCCCGGCATCGCATGCCTCTTCATGTCGGGCTACACAGAGAACATCATCGTGCACAGGGGGGTGATCGAGCCTGGGCTGCACTTCATCCAGAAGCCGTTCACCAGGCGGGAGCTCGAGGTGAAGATGCGCGAGGCCCTGGCCGACTCGCATGGGGGAGCCGCTCCCCCCCGCACGGGCCCGGTCGGACGAGAGGGGAGGGGCCCTTGACCCGGCAGAAGGACCCGGGACGTACGGGCCGAACAAAGATCGTTCGAGCAGGTGGGCGGCAGGCTTCCAGCCGACCTGAGGGCCCCTGACCCTCAGGCCGAAAAGACCAGCGAGTCGACGAGGTCTTCGTAGAGCTCGTCCGCCTCTTCCATGACGCGGCCGAGGGCTTCCACGGGGATGCCGGTGAGCGTCCACAGCCCCTCGGGGATGGGAGAGACCAGGGGATCCACGGTGTCGCCCATGGCCATGGCCTTTGCGAGCTGGTCCGCAATGAAGACAAACACCCCGAGCATGCCCCTGTGCGGGTCGACGGACGCCGGGAGGTTCTTCCTCGCCCTGGCCTCGCATGCCTGTGCAGAATGGTGGTACCTGATGGCGTGGACGAGGGGCTCTGGGAAGTGCCACCTGGAGGCGAGCGCCGCTCCCACCTCCGCGTGGCTGAAGCCTATGGCCTCCCTTTCCGCTTCCGCCTGAGAGTCGAACGCGCCGGATGCGAGCGCTTCCTTGACGCGGACCATGTCTTCCTCGGCCGCCTCCAAGAGCACGATGAGGCCGATGTCGTGGAGCAGGCCGGCCATGAACGCCTCTTCCTGCATACCTCGGCCGGCCTCGCCCGCGAGGACCCGGGCGGAGGCCGCGCACCCGAGGCTGTGAAGCCACAGCAGCTCGGGCTTGACGAGCGTGAAGGTGGCCCCGGCGAACGCCCGCACGACAGCCGCCATGCCCACGAGCCCCCTGACCGTGTGCAGGCCGAGCACGGAGAGCGCGGTCGTGACCGACCCTACCTTCTGCGCGAGCCCGTAGTAACTGGAATTGGCCAGCCTCAGCACGGCCGCCGCCGTGGGCGGGTCCTTCTCGATGACCGCCGCGATGTCCCTGAGGGAGGCGTCCTCCCTCGAGACGAGCCTCTCTATTTCCATCACGACCGAGGAGAACGTCTTGAGGTGATGGACCCGCGCTATGAGAGATTCAACGGTTCGCTCCACCCTTGAGCCTCTTTCTCGCCTCGACGGACAGTGCAGCCCTCGCGATCGCCTCCATGAGGGCGCCCGAGGGCCTTTCCCTGAACCTCGCGGCGACCTCCCCTTCCACGCTGGCCTGCATGGCCTCGAGGTCCGCCGCCGACCATTCGCAGGCCGCTTCCTCCTCTATGAAAACCTGCGCGATCCCCTTGCGCTCGATGGCCTCGATCAACGCCCGGCTGAGCACGGTCCCCTGCGCGACGAGGACCACCCCTGAGCCCGAGAGCACGGACTCGGCGAGCACCATGCCCTCGCGGGCATCCTTTAACGCTATGCGCTTCCTGGCCTTTCCCACTGGATGCACCCCATGAACGTCACCCCAGGCATCCTTGTGCCCAGGCTCCGGTCAAATACGATACCAGATCCTTACCTGATAACACACCTGAAGATGTTCGTACCACAGAAATAAAGAAAGATGACAACCTGTTCGCCTGGTTGAGAAAAATGATATTCCCTGATGACACGATCGTACTCCCGGCTCATCACCAGCAACCCTTCGCGTGACTGGCCGCCTCTTCCGCCATGATGCACCACCGATTGTTTTCGATATCCCGTTGCAGGATGCATCCGCCAGGTTATTCAGGCCGGGGGCCTTCTCACTAGCCGGCATCTTCGAGAAGACGCCGACCCTATGCTGGTGCGATCACATGGCATGGTCGTCTCGTTTGCCGTCAAGAGAAGCCAGCCATGCCCTTTCATGCGCAGAGCCCTCAGCGATGAAGCTTTGCCCAGGGCTCACCCCTGGGGGCACCCGGCGCCCGCCGAGGTCCTTGTGACAGGCGTTGCGACGGGTGCGCCCTGTCGCAGAGGTATGACCTCCCTGCGGATGTCTTGTGCACCTCGTTGCCCGAGGGTCACCCTCGAGGGAGGGTGTTGTCGAAGGAGCCGCGTGGGAAGAGCTGGAAAGAGCCGGGCCAGCACACCGGCTGTTCGCGGCCGCTTGAAGGGTGGACGCGGCCGAGGCGCCTGCTGGCTCACCGGTTCATCCAGACGAAGACGCCCTCTCTCGAGGGATCTATCCGGTGCATGCGGCAAAGCGTCTCGATGTTCTTCTCGGTGAGCCTCGTCCCCTGGCTCAAGAGGAGCACGCCCGTGCCGCTCGTGACGTTCCTGGACACCACCATGCCGGGCTTGAGCTCGTGCGGCAACAGCTCCACCTCCGCCGTGCCGCCCTTGGCAGCCACGCGCTCGAGGTACGCCCGGACCACCTGGGGCACGTGCACGACGACCTTGGGGTCGAACTCCGTGTTGACCCTGTCCCGGAGGTCTGCGAGGACCATCTCGAGCGCCCTCGGCTTCGCCGGGTTCATGGTAGAGTCGATGTGGTCGGCAACGGCCATGATCCGTGCGCCGAGCGGGATCTCCTCGCCCTTCACCCCGTCCGGGTAGCCCTTCCCGTCGTATCGCTCGTGGTGGTGGCGGATCAGGGCTGAGACGGGCCTGAGGTCCTCTATCTGGTCGACGGCGGCCTGTCCCCTTATGGGGTGGAGCCTGAACTCGGCTATCTCATCGGCGTTCATCTCGCTTTCTGCCTTGAGGAGCATGACATCTGGCACCCCGATGAGCCCGATGTCGTGCAGGAGAGAGGCCACCATGATGGTCTCCACGTCCGCCTGGGGGAGCTTCATGGCCCTGGCGATGCCGCACGCGAGCTCGGCGACGTTTCGCGAGTGGTTCCTCACCCGCTTGTTCCTGAGCTCGATGAGCCCTGACAAGGCGCCGATCACGCCCCTGATGGTGGCCCGCTCGCGCTGGAGGAGGGCCTTGAGCTTCTCGTTCTGCCTCGTCAGCTCGATGGTCTGTTCCTGGACCATGATCTCGAGCTGGGAGTTCCACTCCTTCAGCTGCTCGTTCTGGGCCCTGATGACCTCGGCCATGCGCGCGTTCTCGCGGGTGAGCTCGAATCGCACCACCGCCTCGCGCACCGCCTGCACCAGCTCGTCGTCGACCCAGGGCTTGGTGATGTACCTACAGGCGCCCGCCTTGTTGAGCGCGTCCTTGATCGTCGCGATGTCCCCGTAACCCGTCAGCAGGATGCGCAGGGTCTCCGGCTTGCGTTCCTTGACGCGGGTCAGGAATTCCACGCCGCTCATGCCCGGCATCCTGTGGTCGGAGACGACCACCCCGATAGACCCGCTCGCCTCGAGGATCTCGAGCCCGGCCTGGCCGGAGGCCGCGGTCCTGACCGTGAAGTCCTCGTCCATGAACAGCCTGGAGAGCGCCTTCAGGATGTTCTCCTCGTCATCTACGAAGAGGACCTCTGTCCTTTGCCGGGTTCCTTCACTCCCCATCCTGATCCCCCGCCGTCTTCTCCCCGGCGACTTCTTCAGCCACGAGGGTGAGGAACACCTCCGCGAGCTCCGGGTCGAAGAAGGAGCCTTTCATGGAATAGAGCATGCCCACCGCCTCCACGTGACTGTGCCTCGCGCGGTAGGAGCGGTCCGAGGTGAGGGCGTCGAAGACGTCCGCGATGCACGCGATGCGGGCATGTATGGGGATGGCGCCCGCTTTCAACCCCCTCGGGTACCCCGTACCGTCGAACCGCTCGTGGTGGCAGGCGATGACGTTCACGACGATCTCCGACAGCCGCGCCTGCCTGGCGAGCTCGGCGCCCCACTCGGGGTGTTTCCTCACGATCTCGAACTCCTCCTCGGTGAGCGGGCCGGGCTTGTTCAGGATCGCCTCGGGCACCCCTATCTTCCCGCAGTCGTGGAGCCAGCAGCCGTATTTCATCTGCCTGACCTCGTTTTCGGGCATGCCGATCGCCTTGCCCACCGCGACGGCGTAGCCGGCCACGCTGTCGCAGTGCCCCTTGGTGTACGGGTCCTTGAGCTCGATGGCGCTGGCCAGCGACAGCAGTGCCGGCTCGTCTGAGTCACGCATCACCGTGACGATCCTGTGCCTCTCCAGGGACTCCTTGACCACACCCACGAGCTCCGCGTTCCGCCATGGCTTCTCGATGAACTTATAGACCCCGCAGCGGTTGATGGCGTCCATGGCCGTCGCCAGGTCGGCGTAACCGGTCAGCATGATCCTCACCGTGTCCGGGCTCATGGATCTGACCCTGGCGAGGAACTCGGTGCCCTCCATGGCGGGCATCCGGTTGTCCGACACCACCACCGCCACGCCACCCCCGGCTACCAGGTCCAGGGCCGCCCACGGGTCGTCGAGGACCGTGACATCGAGCCCCGTGTCAGCAAACAGGCGCCTGATGGCCCTCAGGATGTGCTCGTCGTCGTCCAGGAATACCACCTTTCCTTCCATCTCAGTCCTCTCTGATCGCCGCGATCACCACGCCTTCCCTCTTCGAGGGAGATCCCAGCTCGTTCCCCATGAGGGTGACGGGAGATCCGTACAGCTCCCCTCTGCACCTCGCCGAGCCCTTCTCGATCACGAGGCCGCAAAACGAGTTGATGACCTCGGGCAACGCGTCGCGCCTGTCCATCCCGATGAGCCCCCTCCCGCCGACGCCGAGGATCTCCCGCGCGGCCCTGTTCGCCTGGACAACGATCCCGTCCCCGTCGACGCCAACGACCGCGAGGGGGAGGCTGTCGAGGATCTCCTGCGCCCTCATGAGGATCCTGTTCTGGACGAGGAGTTCCTGGGTCTGCTGTTCCACCATGGCCTCGAGGTTCTCGTTCAAGACCTTGAGTTCGTCGTTGGCCCTCTGAAGATCCCTGTTCAGCCTGGCGTTCTCCGTGGCGAGCCTGTAGTGTTCCACGGCGTTGTGAACCGTGTGCTTCAAATCGCGATCGTTCCAGGGCTTTGCCATGAACTTGTAGATGCCGGCCTCGTTGACCGCGTCCACCACCGCCGCGGTGTCCGCGTAGCCGGAAAGCACGATCCTCACGGAATCGGGCCACCTCCTGCACACCTCTTTCAGGAAATCAACCCCGTTGATCCCGGGCATGCGGTAGTCTGCGATCACGACCTGCACCGGCTGCACCTCGCTTAGGATCCTGAGCCCGTCCTCGACGCTCGTCGCGGTGAGCACCTCGTAGTCTTCGTCGATGAAGACCCTCCGTATCGCGCTGAGCACGTTCGGCTCGTCGTCCACGCAGAGAATTCGAGCAAGGCCGCTCATGAAGCCCCCCTGTGCACGGGCAGCCTCACCGTGAAGGTCGACCCCCTGCCCGGCTCGCTCTCGACGCGTATCTCGCCGCCGTGCCGCCTCACGATGTCGTAGGAGATGGACAGCCCGAGCCCTGTCCCCTTGCCCTTTTCCTTGGTGGTGAAGAACGGCTCGAAGATCCTCTTCAGGTTTTCCCCCGGGATCCCGCATCCGGTGTCCTCGACGCTCACCTCTACCCAGCCGTCCTTTTCCCTCGACTTAACGATGATCTCCCCGCTGCCGTCTATGGCGTGCGCGGCGTTCACGAGCAGGTTCATGAAGACCTGGTTGATCTGCTGGGGGTAACACCTCACGGAGGGGAGCTCGCCGAGGTCCTTCCTGAGACGCGCCTTGTACTTGATCTCGTTCCAGACGATGTTGATCGTGCTCTCGATGCACTCGTTCAGGTCCGCCTCCGTCTCCTCGGGGGCGTCGCTGCGAGAGAAGCTCTTGAGGTCGTGGACGATCTTCTTGACCCTCTCCGCACCCTCGAGGGACTCGGAGATCACGTTCATGACGTCATCGAGGATCGTGCCTATCTTGAGATCCCGCCTCCTCTGCATGGCTGTCTCCCACGCACCCTCCCCCCGGAGTTGCCCGGAGAGCTCCTCGAGGAGCCCCAGGTACTCGAGGAGCCTGCCCAGGTACTTCTCGAGCGTGTTCAGGTTGCTCATGATGAACCCGATGGGGTTGTTGATCTCGTGGGCAACCCCTGCGGCGAGCTGCCCGATGGACGCGAGCTTCTCCGCCTTGATCACCTGGGTGTGCGCATCCTTGAGCTCCGTGTATGCCTTGCGCAGTTCCTCGTTGGACCGCTCGAGGCCCATCTTCATCTCCTCGAGCGCGGCGTTCTTCTCCAAGAGGGCCCGCTCGAGCGAGACCCTCTCGCTCACGTCCCTCACCACCCCCCTGAAGCCAGCCTTTTTTCCCGCACTGTCCACGACGAGGGAGATCGTCGCCTCGGCGTGTACGGCGCCTCTCACCCCTGACCTGATCACCAGGGGAAAGTTCCTGATCGGCTTCCCGGTCGTGTAGGCCTCCTCGAAGGCGTCGTGGAGAGACTGCACGCTCTCGTCATCGAGGATCGCGAACACGTCCGTCTTCAGCAGGGCCTCCATGTCCATGCCCGCGGCCCGGCACATGGAGGGGTTCGCGAAGGTGAACCTGCCTGCGAGGTCCGTCTCAAAGTATCCCTCTTCCATGTTCTCGAGTATCGAGCGGAACTTCTCCTCGCTCTTGGCGAGCGCCTTCCTTGCCATGACCATGTCCGTGATGTCGCGGGCGAACCCGCGCACTCCGACGGGCTCGCCTTCCTTTCGCACGAGGTGATTCGAGTACTCGAAGTAGTGGCGGTTCCCCTCTGCATCATCCACCGCAACGATGCCCGAGTCGCTGCCGTTCTCGAGGATCCTTTGCAGGTAGTCGTCGAAGCCGGGTTTCAGTCTCTCGGGGATGAGGTCCCGTATGTTCATCCGGGAGACCTCGGCGCCCACGAGGTTCCTCCACTCGCGCCTGAGGGAGAGGTTGCTCTCGGAGTCCACGTAGTTGCCTTCCAGGTCGTGGTAGTAGAGGATGTCCGACACGTTCTCGAAGAGCTCCCGGTATTTCGCCTCGCTCTCCCTCAGGGTCTCCTCCGCGCGCCTGGTCTCGGTGAGATCCAGCATGACGCCGACGATCCCTTCCGGGGTCCCCTCGGCCCCCGCCACAACGGCACGTGTGAACCTGACGTCGCGGATGTCACCCGCCGCATTCCCGATCGCCACATCGAACGACTGCTCGCAGGGGTTCTCGAGGATCTCCCGGTCCTTCTCCCTAAACAGGCGCACCTTCTCGTTCGACGTGACGAGGTCCTCGACCCTCAGCCCCCTGAGGTCCTTTCTCGAACGGCCCGAGAAACGCTCGAACGCCTTGTTGCACCAGAGGTACGCGCCCGAGCGATCCTTAAAGAACACCGGCACCGGCAGGGCGTCCAAGATCCGCTGGAACAAGGCTTCAGCGCCCACTGCAGGCGGGCCATCGCTGCATCCGGTCGCAGGATTCGAAGAGATCGTTTCTTCACCATGGATGTCAGGTGGGTGTTTCATGAATAACGTCCCTCTCGTGTCGTACCGCCGGTGTCCTGCCTTCTCCTCGACACGTTCCACGTCCGCGGGCCTTTGAAGCCTCACGCCCCTGCCTGCCCGAGACGCCACCGGCAGCGCGGGGTCATCGAGGAGACCCGTGGGACACCTCCGTCTTCTTCTCCCTTCCTGGTATATCGTCACCTCCGGCCTGCCTCTTGAGCATCATATCCCTGAGAAAAGCAAGCCCATCACCCTGTCCGGCCGAGGGCTCAGGGTGGGGTCGGTACCACCGGGTGCCCCCCGAAGGGACCCCATCCCTTTGACATCTTTGTTAAAGTTATGTAAAACATACGCCATGTATTGGACGCTCAGGACAGTCTTGGGTTCGTACCTCTACATCGTGGTCATGATCGTGCCGCACGTGATCGCCTCCCTGTTCAGCAAAACGGGCGACCTCCCTCACCTCATGGCGAGACGGTGGGCCCGCTTCACCCTCAGGTGTTCGGGATGCAGGGTGATCCTCAAGGGCGTCGAGAACATACCGCAAGGGCCGGCGGTCTACATGGCCAACCACGTGAGCCACTTCGACGTGTTCGCGCTCCTTGGGTACCTCGAGGTGCAGTTCCGCTGGACCGTGAAGAAGGAGCTCTTCCGCATACCCCTCTTGGGGCTCGCCATGAGGAGGGCGGGCTACATCCTCGTGGACAGGTTCAACCACGAGAAGGCCATGGAGAGCATGAAGAGGGCCGCCGCCACGATACGTGCCGGCACCTCCGTCCTCATCTTCCCCGAGGGGACGCGATCCTGCGACGGCGAGCTGAAATACCCATTCAAGAAGGGCGGCTTCCACCTGGCCAGGGAGGCGGGAGTGCCCATCGTTCCGGTCACGGTCAGCGGAACGTACCGGATCCTCCCCAAGGGGGGCGCGATCGTCAGGCCGGGGACCATCACCATCGTGGTGGGCAAGCCCATCGACCCGGCCGGCCACGACATCCCGTCGCTCATGGAGGCGGTATACACGGCCATGAAACTCGGTTATACTCTTTGACCGATGATCGATGACCTGCTCTACCGCTGCCCCCTCTGCGGCGCTTTCGACTGGCTCGACAAGGACAGGTGCGTTTCGTGCAGCGCCACGTTCAGGCTCACGGGGAGGTCGGCGGCCGAGATGAACGGCGAGCGGGCCCCCCTGTCGTACTGGTACGACAGGACCAGAGGGTTCGACCTCGCGTGCGGCCCTGACGGCACGATCGCGAAGAGCCGCCGCGTCACGCTCTCGAGAGAGGCCGCAAGCGGCATGTACCATGGCTTCGCCGGCATCACCGCGTACCACTTCACGAGGGCGAGGATCGACGAGGGGACCCTGACGCTCACCCCCTCGAGCCTCACCTTCGCCGGGCTCGCCGCCCGGATGACCATCCCCATGGAGGGCATCCTCTCCCTCACCATCGAGTCCAACACCCTCATCGTGGTGGGTGCGGGGCACGGCGCCCTCTTCTTCGATTTCCACGAGGAGTCGGGCAAGAAGTGGGAGGACCTCCTGAGAAAGACCCTCGAGCGCCACTACGAGGGAGACGAGATCGTGGAGTTCTACCCGCGGGTGCGGTTGAGATCCGGCATCACCCGCACGCCGCGCACGGAGGCTCCCGCAAGAGAGCTCCGCGCGCCCGCGAGGAGATGGTACAGGAAGGACACGAGCCTGCTCGAGACGATCCTGAAACCCCTGGGGAAGTTCTTGGTCAGGG
>ERZ795045.308-NODE-308-length-65143-cov-6.267530_pt1 | contig 65143 bp, 43 predicted proteins | sample MGYA00375129_ERZ795045 | MGnify/ENA primary metagenome ERZ795045 (study PRJEB30174, sample SAMN05720166) | activated sludge metagenome | isolation source: anaerobic digester from wastewater treatment plant | place: Japan | collected 2015-05-15 ...
GCGCGGAGGGCCCCCAGATTCGCGCGCTCTTGAGCTTGGCAGGCAGGTCGCGATGGACCGCGGCGGCGAAATCGAGGACGGTGCTTCCTCGCGGGAGCGCGAACGGCTTCTCCATATCCGGCTTCTGGCCCGCCGGCTTCCCATAGACGCGGATGACGTCGAGCAGGCGCCATGCAGCCTGACGCAGCTCTTCCAGGCCTTCCCCGGTGCGTGCCGAGACGGCCAGGATGTGAAGCCGCGCCGGAAGGAAGAACTCACTAAGGAGTGCCAGGCGCTCCCCGGCCTCCGGAGCGTCGCGCTTGTTGGCGACCAGGAGCGTGCGCTGATAGGCCAGGCGCGGATCGGCATCCTCCGGCACCTCCGCCACGAGGAATACCTTGGCTTGCTCCAGTCGCTCCAGAACAGCTTGCGTCTCACCCAGGAGGTCATCGCTCGCTAGATCCGCCACTAGAAAGAGGGCATCCGAGCGGCGCAGAAGCCCCGGGAGCCCGGGATCCAGGTAGTCGGGAGTGACGGGTGGGAGATCGACCAGCTGGATCTGAACGTTCTCGTAGACCATCATACCCGGAGTGGGAGCCTGCGTGGTGAAGGGGTAGTCGCCAATGGCCGGCTGAGCATTGGTAAGCGCGGCGAGCAGGCTTGATTTCCCACTGTTTGGCGGTCCAACCAGCGCGATCTGCCCGGCTCCTTCCTTCTCGACACGGAACGCCGTCTCGCGCCGGGCTGGACCGCGGCCGGACATGGTTTCCTGGCGGAGCTTGGAGAGCCGTCGCTTGATATCCGCCTGGAGTTTTTCGGTGCCCTTGTGCTTGGGGATGACGGCAAGCATCTCCTCCAGGCACTCGATCTTCTCCTCGGGGGTGGTGGCCTGCCGGAAGCGCTCCTCTGCCTCCCGGTATGCAGGAGTGAGATTAGCCGGCATTGGGTCACTCCTCTCCAGCTATCGATGGCACTTTCCTCTACGATTCCCCGCCCCGACGCGGCCTTCCTGCAGGAGCGTCCGGCTTACTCGCCGGTGTCTTGCGCGATAGGGGTTTACCCGGTATAATGGGCAGTGTGGCCTGGAGGGAGGATATGATCACGCAGCAGGACCTGAAAGAGATCGAGCGCTACGTCTACGAGATACCCCGGGAGTTTCGCGCCGATATGCGGGTGCCGGCGCGCGTCTACGCGAGCCCAGAGTTGATGAAGAAGATTTTCAGCGACAGGTCGCTGGAGCAGCTGATCAACACGGCAACGCTACCGGGTGTGGAGAAGTACGTCATCGCCATGCCCGATATCCATCAGGGCTACGGCTGTCCGGTGGGTGGAGTGGTGGCGACACGCGCCGACGATGGCATCATCTCGCCGGGGGTCACCGGCTACGACATCAACTGCGGGGTGCGCCTTCTGGCCACCACGACGGAGGCGAGGGCCGTGCGAAAGCGCATCTCGACGCTTGTCGATCTGCTCTTCACGCACATTCCGTCCGGCGTGGGGGGGCGAGGCCCGATCCACCTGAGCGAGGGAGACATGGCCGCCGTTCTCGAGCAGGGCGCTGCTTGGGCGGTGAAGAGGGGCTATGGCGAGAAGGAGGACCTGGCACGAATCGAAGAAGGTGGCTCAGCACGCGATGCGCAGGCGGAGGCCATCACTGATAAAGCGCGCCAGCGCGGGCGTGACGAACTGGGCACGCTTGGGTCGGGAAACCACTTCGTCGAAGTGCAGCGCGTAGAGCGGATCCTGAATCCAGACGAAGCAGAGCGCATGGGGGTGTTCGAGGACCAGCTGTGCTTCATGATCCACAGCGGGTCGCGCGGCCTCGGCCACCAGACGTGTACCGATTACGTGAACATCTGCCGCCGGGCCATGCCCCAGTATGGGATTCAGATTCCCGACCAGGAGCTGGCGTGCGTGCCGTATCAATCGCCCGAGGGGCAGGCGTACTACCACGCGATGCGCGCCGCCACGAACTTCGCCTTTGCCAACCGCCAGGTGCTTTCCCACTCGGTTCGCGAAGCCTGGGACCGCGCCATGGCCGGCGTTGTGAAGGACCGTGAGGTCCGGACGATCTGGGAAGTGGGGCATAACGTCGCCACGCTCTTCCAGCACGAGGGTAAAGAGCTGGTGGTCCATCGCAAGGGCGCCGCGCGCACGGAGCCGGGGAAGCCGCTCCTCATCCCGGGGAGCATGGGCAGCGCCTCTTACCTCCTCGTTGGCACCGAGAAGGCCGAGCGCGAGACGTTTGGCACGTGCGCCCACGGCGCCGGGCGCGTGATGAGCCGCGCCCAGGCAAAGAAGCGGGTGCAGGGTCAGGAGCTGCGCCAGCAACTCGAGGAGCAGGGGGTTCTGGCACGCACGAAGAGCTACTCCGGCCTGGCCGAGGAGGCACCGTTCGCCTATAAGGATGTGGATGCGGTCATCCGCGTCGTGGAAGCTACTGGCCTCGCCCGCCCCGTGGCGCGCCTGGTGCCCCTCGCGGTGGTCAAAGGGTAGGGGCTGCTATCGCGGACCGAAGGGGCTGTGGGGGATGTCGTAACGGTCGCGCACCCGGTCCTCCTCATGGTCGCACTGGTGCTTGGTGTTTCGCACGCGTGAGAGCTGTGACTCGACCTGCATCGCCAGGCCCAGGTTGCGGGTTCGCAGGGCGCCATGAAGCGTCTGCGTCGCCTGCACCCACTCCTGGAAGTAGCGGATATACCAGTTGTGCAGGTTCTGAACTGGCGGGCAGGCGCGCGCGATCGGGCCGCATGAGTTCAGGAATTGGTTGCCGAGGTTCTGCTTCGCCGCAGCCACCTGACCCATGCCCTGGGTGATGCGGGCATATCGGAGGATGAACTCCGCCGGGTCCTGCAAGCCCCCCAACGTGTACGCGTCGCCCAACCAGCCGCCGCCCAGGTCCCCGATCTGCTGGTTGAGCTGGTTGTCGCGCGCCTGGATGAGCTCCAGCCGGCGCAGATACTCGGCGACCAGGTTCCGCTCTCGCGGGTCCGGCCCTCGCGGCGCCGTAGCGCGCGGTGGCGTCGAGGCTGGCGGCCGGTTGCCCTGCACGGAGGGGCCAGTCGGAACCTGGCCCCCGTTGCTCGATGTGACACTGGGGCTTTTCGGGGTCTCTCCCGGCTCTCTGCCGGTGACAGAGCGCCCGGCAGGAAGATTGCCTGGCTGACCCGCGTGAAGCGAGGGCGCGGGGGGGACCTCGCCGGATCGGCCGCCGGTCACCGGCGGGGCGCTCGGGGCAGAGGAGGGTGGATGCGCGGTGACTGCGGGCGCCGATGGCTGATTTCCCGGAGTTCCAGCAGCCACAGATCGGCCTGATGGCACGTTGCCCGGCGTACCCGCGGTCACGCTCGCTCCAGGGGGCAATGAGCCGGGGGTGCCCGCCGTCACGGCGGCGCCCCCAGGACCCTGGCTGCCGGGAACCTGCGCGCCAGTTACCGCGGTGCCCGGGGCGCTCCTGGGAACCCCGGTGGTGATCCCGCCCGCCGGAGCGTTCGCAGCGACTTGGCCCGGCGGGGGCCCCGGAGACGCGGACGGATGGCTGGCCGTCACCCCAGGCATGGGCGCGCCGGGTGACGCGCCTTGAACGTCTCGCGCGCCGGCCGGCGGATTGCCGCGATCCCACGAGCCGGGAAGGGGGGGCAGCGATCCGGGCGCGCCAGGGACATCGCCCGGGCGTACCGCCGCGGCCTGCGTGGAACGCTCTGGGGAACGCCCGGTCAGGAGTGAGCGGGGTACTCTCCAGAGGATGGCAGCAGCCACGGCGAGCGCGCCCGCGAGGACGACAGCTACCGCGGCGGCGATAATCGGCAGGCGCGACGCGCGGGGTGCCGGAGAAGGCGGCACGGAGCGCGCGGCCGGGATCCCTCCGCAGTAGGCGCAGAAGCGCGCGTCCTCGGGGTTCTCTTTGCCGCACTGCGTGCAGATCATCTTCTTCCCTGCCTTCTCCCGCGAGCGGGTTCGGGGCCGGGCAAGCCAATGCGCCTGCTGGCCGCGCATCGCTCCTCCCCGGCGAAAGGGCTACACCAGTTTGATCTCCCGCTGGGCGAACTCATCGCGGATCTCCTCGCGCAGGCGCATCTGTACCCGCTCCTGATAGGGGGCCACCGCCCGATAGCGGATGCGCACTGTCATCTGGGCGCCTGTGATGGCGGTCAATCCATCCACATGGGGCCGCTCCAACAGGCTTTCGCCAAACTCGCGCTCCAGGCGCTCGCCCACCGCGTCGACGGCGGCGCGCAACTGGCCGAGATCCTGTGACGCCGGAACCGGCAGATCGAGGAAAAGGTTCACCGGGCCCATCGAATGGTTGCAGACCATCGATATGTCGCCGTTCGAGAAGATGTAGACCTTCCCCGTGTCATCCCGGATGCGCGTCGTGCGCATTCCAATCTCCTCGACTACCCCCGAGACGCCACTGATGGTGACATAGTCGCCCACGTCCAACTGGTTCTCTGCCAGGAGCAGGAAGCCGGTGGTCACATCGCGCACCAGTTTTTGAGATCCGAAGCCGACGGCGAGGCCAATCACGCCGGCGCTGGCCAGCACCGGGGTCGTGTCCACCCCAAACGCGTTGAGCGCCATCAGACCGATGATGAAGGTGAGCAGATAGTTGCCCGTGCTGCGGATCACGCCCGCCAACGTTTTGACCCGGGCTGCCCGCTCCTTCCGGTCTCGCGCGAACTCCTTTGCTACTAATGGGACGATCACGCGGCCCACAATGTTGTTTAAGAAGTAGCGGAGCAAGATGTAGACGACAAGCAGCCTCGCCACGGCGAGCATGGGGCCATCGGGCGTCTCGTGCAAAGAGGAGACGAACTGTTTCAGAGTCGCGAGGAATCCCATCCTTGCCTCCGGCAGCGGTCGAGAAAGTCGCAATGGCTGCAATGATCGCCCACGATGGGGTCATACCGCTCCTCGGCGCGCATCCGCGCGTAGAGCGCGTGGATCCCTTCGGCGACTGGCTCCACCTCCTGGGCGGTGCGTACGGTGGAAACCTTGCTTCCGGTACGCAGGTGGTAAATGCTCGCCTTTACGCGCGGGCACTCGAAGGTGCGCACGCACAGAAGCTGATAGATCGCTAGGGGCAGGTCATCGGCCACCTCCTCCGACGTGGGCAAGCGCTCGCCGCTCTTATAATCGATGACCTCAAGGCCGCCATCGGGAAGCGAGTCGAGGCGGTCGATACGACCGGTGAGCGCGTAATCGCCCATGTCGATGCGGAGCAGCTTCTCGGTGTAGAGCGTGACGCCCTCCTGAGTGGCCGCGCTCTCGTGGTAGGCGGCCAAAATCTCCCGGCCTTGCAAGAGGCGAGCGCGCTCATCCTCCGCGCTTTCGTAGCCGGCGCCAATCCAGTTTTGCTCCAGGCGGGAGATGAGCGCCTCGGCGTTCTGTGTCTGGGCGCCACCCGCTTCGTGGTACTCCTGCAACGCCCGATGAAGCGAGCTACCGAAGCTGAAGTAGGCGCGCGCGCCGAAATAGCGCGGAAGCTTATCGATGTAGATGTAACGGTATTTCCGCGGGCACTCGAGATAGGTGCAGATCCGCGTGGGGCTAAGCACCCATTTTCGCTTCCGCTGGGATGCATTCGCCGGCCTTTCGGTGCGAGACCGGCTTCGGGGCTGCTTCCCGCCCGGATCGGTGACTTCGATTGCCCTGGAGAGATCGTCCGCCATGGCGCCAGTATAGCGCACACTCCGTGAGAAGTCAAACCGAGGCAGGAGACACGGCGGGATCCGAGAGGGTGGCGCCACCGGATCCCGCTCCGGAAAGAGCACGTAGGGCCAACGACCTACTTGCCAAGAGCCGCTGCCACCCGCTTGGCGAACTCCTCCTTGGGCATTGCGCCAACGAACTGCCCGACCGGCTTGCCCCCGGAGAAGATCAGGAAGGTGGGAATGCTCATGACGCCAAACTGAGCCGCCGTGCTTCCGTGATCATCCACATTGATCTTGGCGACCTTGATGACTCCCGCCTGCTCCTGGGCATACTGCTCCAATACGGGAGCCATCGCCCGACACGGGCCGCACCAGGGCGCCCAGAAATCCACCACCACCGGGAGATCCGCCTTAATCACTTCCGACTCGAACGTCTGATCGGTCAGCTCGACAACATTCTGCGCCATTTAGTCCTCCATCCTCTCGCGTCCGGCTATACCCATTCTTTTCCAACACGGGCCTGCCTGTCAAACGAAGTGCGCAGAGCGCCCATGATCCACTCGCGGTGGCTGGCGGTAGAAGCCCTAAGCGAGTTGTACCCCGCCTGCATTCAACCAACACGGGCCCGCTACCCAAATCGACGCGGGCGCGATCGTACCGCTCCAGCGTCGCAGTGCCAGTCGGGAGCCCCATCACCGCTCATGGGCGATCCTATCGAGACAGTTCCCCCTGAAGGGCGCCCGTTCCTGTCTCGAGCGCTCTCGGAGAATCCGGGCGCAGCCGGAGACCGCGCGAGACCCACGTTGTACGCGCAGGATGGGGGATGAGAGCACCCATCCTTAACAACGCGCGGGTGCGCCCCAAGCCGGATGGCACTCATTCTGCAGCCCCATGCCGGTTGACGCGGGCGTGCTTGCGACCCAGGCGTGGGCGATCCAACACAACATGTCCACTCGAAGGAGGGGTGTGCCATCAAACGCCTTTCCGAGGTATGCATACACCAAGAGCGCGCCGTGTCTGCGCGCGTGCGCGCCCTAACCGAGGCGCTGCGCGCCCATCGAGGCCAGGCGGTATCCCCGGGGGACTGCGTGCTTTCGCCCAGAGCGCGTCGTGGCCTCCTCGCATTGTTGGCGGCGGTGCTCGCCAGCCAACTCGGGTGTGCCTCGCATGTCAGCCGTGCCCCGGGCTCTGCGGGGCCGGAGCTCAACGCGCCCACCCGCGCGGTGGCAGAAGGCTGGCAATACCGCGGCATGACCTTTATCTCATGGACGCGCGACGGCTACTTCCAGCCCTCGACGCTCGTCTCGCTGGATCAGATGGTTGCCCACAACGTGCGATGGGTAGCCATCATCCCACACTGGTTCATGGATAACAAGGAATCTACCCGTATCTATCCCGACCCGGCGCGCTACACGCCGAGCGACGAATCGGTGCGGTATATCATCCAGCAGGCGCACGCGCGCGGGCTGAAGGTGATGCTCAAACCACACGTGGATCCGAAGGATGGCGTCTGGCGGGGTAGCATCACGCCGACGAGTCCATCCGCGTGGTTTGAGAGCTATCGCGCCTTCATTCTGCACTATGCCCGCATCGCCGCGGAGACAGGCGTGGAGCTCTTCTCAATGAGCAACGAGCTCCGCTCGATGACCGGTCCGCCCTATGCGTCCAACTGGCGGTCGCTGGTCGCAGATGTGCGAGGCGTCTATCCCGGGAAGCTGACCGCCGCGGCAAACTGGGGGCCCCGCAACTGGGCGGAGTACCTGCGCATCGAATGGTGGGACGCCGTGGACTACATCGGCGTGAATGCCTACTTTTCGCTCACCGGAGAGCCTCATCCCACGGTCGAGATGGCGATGGCCGGCTGGGAGAACTACCTCAACCCCTGGGGTACCATGGAACACTGGGTGAGTGACCTGGAGGGGATCTCGAGCCGGTTTGGCGGCAAGCAGATCCTCTTCACGGAGATCGGCTACAACAGCAACCCGACGGCCGGCGACCCCTGGTATACCGATGGCGAGAGCATTCCCGACATGCAGGCGCAGCAGAACTGCGTCGAGGCGGCGTTCCGGGTCTGGGCGAATCGGCCCTACATGGTGGGCGGTTTCTGGTGGGAATGGCGCACGGACCCCAATGGCGGTGGGCCCAACAACACCGGGATGGCGCTCAACAACAAGCCCGCCGCGGCGACTATCAAGGAGTGGTTTGGCAGCTCGCCTCAACCGGGAGACACGACGCATCCCTCACCACCAGGCGGGGTGACGGCGCAGGCGCTCAACAGCACGATGGTCCGCGTGGCCTGGAGCCCCTCCACCGATAACGTGGGCGTCACGGGCTATACTGTGTACCGCAACGGCACGCAGGTGGGGACGACGTCCGAGACTGTCTATATCGATAGCGGGTTGTCCCCGGGTTTGACCTACACCTATCGGGTCTCCGCCAGTGATGCTGCGGGGAATGAGTCGGCGCTTTCCGCGGCGGCGAGCGCGACCACCCCGGCGGGTGGCGGGGTGACCGGCTACGACTTTGAGGGCGGCATTCAGGGATGGGAGATCCTGCAGGGCTGCACTCAGGCTTGGAGTGCGACCGAGATTAGGCGGAGTGGCTCGCGCTCCCTCGGTGTGCTCGCGAGCGGGGTCTCCTCCGGCAACCCCGGGTACGCGCGCGTCATGCCGCCCACCACACTCGGCCCTGGGCAGACGGTGACTGCCTATGTCTATGTAGACTCCGCCGCCACCAACGTGAACGGGCGGCTCTATATTCAGGACTCGGCGTGGCGGTGGGTGGCGATGAGCCCCGTGACAGCCTACCGGTCGAGGGAGTGGACGCAGGTGGCGGTGACGGTGCCTCCGGGCACGCCGGTGCCGATCCGGTATGTGGGCCTGCAGTTTATGGCCTTGGGGGGAAGCTTTACCGGGAACATCTACGTCGATGACGTCCTTTGGGACGGTGGGCCCGGCGGCCAGGAGCCAGATCCCCCACGCTACGGTTTTGAGACAGGCACCGAGGGGTGGGAGCGCCTCGAGAGGTGCATCCGGATCGAGAGCAGCAGTGCCGTCAGCGCGGAAGGATCCCGCTCCCTCGCCCTGTGGCTCGAAGGGGCCTCTGCCTCCACGCCCGGCTACGTCCGCACGCGACCGGATGGCTCGCTGGGGGCAGGCGGCACGGTGATGATGCAAGCCTACCTGGACGCGAGCAACACCAACGTCGTGGTGCGTCTCTACCTGCAAGACGCGACCTGGAAGTGGGTCGCGATGAGTCCGACTTCCGTGCTGTCCCCCAGGAGCTGGGCGACGCTGACCCTGGCGGTGCCTCCTTCGATCATACCGCCGATCCAAAACATCGGGCTGCAGGTCATGACTCGCGCCAACACCGGCAGCTACACGGGCAGCCTCTATGTCGACGATGTGCGCTGGTAGCCGCCGGAATCCAGCAACACCAGCCTGCGTGCCCCGGGGCTGAGTCCTCGGGGCACGCGCGCGTTTACTGAGAGCGTTCTATCCCTTCCGGATTCCCACGGGAATGCCCCGGCTTGCTCCTAATCCACACCGCCTCCTCCACTCTCGGCAAAAAAGAGCCGCGCGCAGCGAAAAAGGGTGGAAGGAGGAACATGCTTTGGGTGCGAACTATTAGTGCGATAAGGGCCAGTTCGGGTGGCTGGGGTTTGAAGCCCCTCCTCGGCCCGAAGAGAGGAGCGCATCTTGGATCGACCGCCGTGGGAGGACTCCCCGGCGGGGAGAGCTGGGGCGCTTCGATTTCCTCAACCGGAAGGAGCAACTGATGCATCGACCAAGGCACCTGTTGCTAGCGCTGTGCGCTGGCCTCTGCCTTCTCGCTGGATCGAGTGGCGCGCGGGCAGATGTGGCCAATTGGCACCAGGGTATGACTTTTGCGTCGTGGTGGCACGATGCCTATTTGAAGTCATCCACGATCACTTCGCTCAATCAGCTCGTCAATCTGAAGGGCAACTGGATCGCGATTGTGCCTCATTGGTACATGTCGAACCGATCCTCCACGACCATCTATGCCGAAAACGGGGGAGGCACCGCGTCGGATGAATCGGTGCGCCATATCATCCAGCAGGCGCATGCGCGCGGGCTGAAGGTGATGCTCAAGCCGCACGTCGATCCGAGAGACGGCGCCTGGCGCGGCTCCATCTCCCCGTCGAGCGCCTCGGCGTGGTTCTCCAGCTACCGAAACTTCATCCTGCACTACGCGCGGATGGCCACGGAGCTCGGTGTTGAGATGTTCTGCGTGGGCTGCGAGTACAAGTCGATGAGCGGCTCGAGCTACACCTCATACTGGCGCTCCATCGTCGCCGACGTCCGCAACGTCTACAAGGGCCCGCTCACCTACGCGGCCAACTGGGGGCCTAAGTCGTGGGGCGAGTACTATATGGTGCAGTGGTGGGATGCCCTCGACTACATCGGCGTGGACGCCTACTTCCCAATTACCCGCGCGAACAACCCGACGGTGGAGCAGGCTAAGGCCGGCTGGTACTCCTACACCGACAGCTACGGCCAGACCAACCGCTGGGTGGACGACATGAAGGCGCTCTCCCAGAAGTTCGGCAAGAAGGTGATCTTCACCGAGCTCGGCTTCAACACCGTCCGGAACCCGGGCGCCGAGTGGGAAGTCCAGTCGGGCACGGACCAGACGGGCGCGAAGAACTGCGTCGAGGCCACCTTCCAGGTCTTCGATAAGGAGCCCTGGATGGCCGGAATCTTCTGGTGGACCTGGAACGTGGATCCCAACCGCGGCGGCGCGAACGACCGGGGCATGGATATCAACAACAAGCCAATGGCTCAGGTGATCGCCGACTGGTATGGCCGCGGTGGGGGAGACACCACGCCGCCGTCTACACCTTCGGGGCTCACGGCTCAGCCGCTGGGCACGTCCTCCATCGCTCTGAAGTGGAATGCTGCGACGGATAACGTGGGTGTCACCGGCTACCGCGTCTACCGCAACGGCACGCGCATCACCCAGACCGCGAACACGTCGCACACGGATACCGGCCTGGCGGCGGGGACGCAATACTCCTACCGCGTCTCCGCGATCGATGCCGCCGGGAACGAGTCGTCGCAGAGCGCCGCGGTCACCACGACCACCGCGTCGCCTTCCGACACCCAGAAGCCGTCGACCCCGACCGGGCTGACCGCTTCGACCACCAGCGCCACTGAAATCACGGTGCGCTGGAACGCTTCGACGGACAACGTCGGCGTGGCCGGCTACCGCCTCTACCGCAACAACCTCGAGGTGGCGACGGTCAACACGACGACCTACAAGGATAGCGGGCTGACCGCGGGAACGACCTACACCTACCAGGTGGCGGCCTTCGATGCGGCCGGAAATCGCTCTGACCTGAGCGCTCCAGTGGCCGGCACCACGGCCAAGGCTACGGATGCCACGAAGTATGACTTCGAGGATGGCACGCAGGGCTGGGAGAACCTCGAGGGCTGCGTGAAGCTCTGGAACACGACTGACTTCAAGTACGAGGGCTTCCGCTCGATCGGTCTCTACGCGAATGCGATCTCCAGCTCTTCGCCGGGGTATGCCCGCGTGCGGCCGCCCGCTAGCCTGGGCGCCGGGGCGACCGTGACCGCCAACGTCTACGTCGACTCGTCGAAGAATATGGTCACCGGGCGTGCCTATATCCAGGATGCCACCGGGAAGTGGGTTGCTGCGGGTCCGATCACCTCGATCGGTTCCCGGACGTGGACCCGCCTCACCGTGACGGTGCCTGCCACCGCGCAAACCCCGCTGATGAACCTGGGGTTGCAGTTCATGACGAGCACGAGCACCTTCACCGGCAGCATCTACGTCGATGATGTCCGCTGGGATGGCGTCATCACCGATCCGGGAGAGGGCGGTGGAAGCGGCGGCGGCAGCAGCGAAGCTCTGCGCTACGGCTTCGAGTCTGGCACCCAGGGATGGACCGTCCTGGAGCGGTGCACGAAGATCTGGAATGCCGACTACGTCGCTGCTGAAGGCAATCGCTCGCTCGGCTTCTGGCTGGACGGCGCGTCTGCTTCCACTCCTGGGTACGTCCTGGTGAAGCCGGATGCTTCGCTGGTTGGCGGGTGCACTATCACCGTGCCGATCCGAGGCGGTTCGGACGCCAGCAACGTGGTTGCTCGCCTCTACATCCAGGATGCCACCCGGAAGTGGGTTGCGATGAGCCCAGTCACGCAGCTCACGTCGGGGTGGACGAACCTGAAGCTCGAGGTTCCTACGGGGGTTGCACTGCCGCTCCAGACTCTGGGCGTGCAGATCATGACCAACTCGGGAACCTACAGCGGCTCCATCCACATTGATGGGGTTCGCTGGTAATCCTGATGAGCGCGTGAAAGAGGGCCGCGCGGGCATTGCGCCCGCGCGGCCCTCGCCGTCGTCTTCGACCGAGCAGCAGTCAGCACGCTTTGCTGCTCCCCCCAACGCCGCGGAGCAACCGCTTGACGCCTGCCAGGTTGTAGCGTATACTTGATGAGGGACCTTGCGGCCGTGTGGGCGGGCGGAGAGGCCGCAGAGAACGCCAAGGTGATAGGGATCGTAGCCTCTCCTTGACGGGGAGAGGACTTTCAGGCGAGCGGTTCCGCCGTCCGTAGATGATCATGCGACTGCTTATCATTGATGACCACGACCTCGTCCGGGACGCGCTGCAAGCGCGCCTGGAGGCGATTCCCGGGTATGAAGTGGTCGGCTCCGTGAGCGATGGCGAGCAGGCCCTGGCGATCCTGGACAAGGCCAAGCCCGATGTGGCAATCATCGATTTTCGGATGCCGCGGATGAATGGCGCTGAGTGCGCCAAGCGCATCAAGGAACGTCTGCCGAGCTGCCAGGTACTGTTTCTGACCGGCTTCCCCGATGACGAAGCCCTCCTCGATTCGGTGGGCATCGCCTCGGGGTATGTCACCAAGTCCGCCACCTGGAGCATGCTGGTGCAGGCCCTCGAAGCAATCGCCAGCGGCAAAGCGTTTGTCGACCCCAACCTCGTTCCCGCCATCATGACCCGCGCGGCGGCCGCCGATCAGCACCAGCTTGCCCTCAGAGAGATCGATCCAGACCGCGTGTTGACGCCCACGGAGGGTCGGGTCTCCCTTCTGGCCGCGGAGGGGCTCTCGAACCAGGGCATTGCTGCCCGGCTATCGATGAGCGAGAACACCGTCAAGGCGCACCTCCAGCGCGTCTTCCGCAAGCTGGGGATACACTCTCGCGAGGAACTGGCCGCCAGAGTCCGCTCCTGACCCGCGTTCCGCCGCATCTTCTCGCGACAGATTTCTCCTCTAAGGTTGCGCCTGTCTCACGCCGACGAGCCCGCACCTCGTCCCATCTTCGGCAGCCGGGCATTGGAGCCGGGAGCCCCCGTGCCCAGGACCGATGCCTTGTGTCGGAATCTCAGTCCGGGTGCCGACGACGCCGGCACCCGGAAGAGGGCTGCGGAACGAGCCGCGCGGTCCTACCGCTTCAGAACGTAGACGGCTGCCTCGCCGGGGGCCAAGGCGCAGGCGACGGTCTCACCGGCCTTCACCTTCTTGCCCGAGTAGAACTCGGTGCCGTCGCCGGCGTCCGCGGGCAGGGTGATGCGTCGCTCGACCGATGCGCTCGAGTCGTTCATGGCGCAGACGAGCGTCGTCTTGCCATCGCTGAGGAGTTGTACGACGGCGGGGTCGTGCCCCTGCAAGGCGCTGCGCTTCCCGGTCAGGAAGAGTGGTTCGAACTCAGCGACGAGCCGCGTGGTTTCCGCGACGGCCAGCCACGTACGCCCGTCCATGGGGAGGCGGTCATAGACCAGCACGCCTCCGGTCGAGTCGAGCGAGCGGCGAAGCAGGCGCGCCTTGGGAATCGGCACCTGTGGCGCGGTTATACTCGTGTCGTAGGGGGTCATCAGGGCGCCGAAGAGGACCGGGATCCCATTGAGCGCCTGGATCGTCCCGGGGATATGCTCCACCGGCCGGCCGTAGCCGCATCCGGCCCGGTCGGCGGCTTTCAGCTCGCCGAAGTAGGCCCAGTTGACACCGTAGGTGCGCGGGTTGTCCGGCGTCTGGTAGCCGCTGTAGGCGCTCAGTTTTGTGCCGGGAGCCACCCGGCGGACGCCGTCCTTCAGCTTCGCGAAGACCTGCGCGACGCGGCGCGCCATAAAGTCGGTCCAGGCCTCGTCGTGCTTCTCCTTGATCGTGGCGGCATCGAGCGGCGTCTCCGCCGGGATGCGCGCGAACTCGCGGAACGCCTTCAGGCAGCGCTGGCAGTAGCAGGAGTGCGGCCCATCAAAGGGGTTGTACTCGAAGTCGTAGTCCACGATGTGCGGACGGGCCTCGTCCAGCCGCTCCTTCAGCGCGGCCTCGACCGCGGGCCAGGATTGATCGAGAAGGAGTGTGGTGCAGAGGAGACTCTTGCTCGGCTTGCCCTCGCGATCGATGAGACACTCGTTCGGGTGGGCCTCCAGGTAGGGCCCCAGGTTGATCGACCAGGACTGGAATTTGATGCCCAAGGTATGCGTCATGCCGAAGCGGGGCGCGTTGTCGCTGGTCCACCGGCTGCCGGAGACGATATCGTTGAAGCCGGCGGCCTGCGCCGTGCGCAGCGTCTCCTCGCGCATCGCCGGGTCGTCCATGTTGCCGAAGAACGAGCCCCACAGCTGCCAGACGAGCTGCTTCGGCTGCTTCCCCTTCAGTGGGGGTAGGATGCGCACCGGAATCTCCTGGACAGGCTCGGTAACGGTGCCGTCGTTTGCCTCGCTCCAATAGAGGAAGCGCGTCTCGTTCCCTTCCAGGGAAGCGCCCGGGCGCGTGCGGACGAAGGCGTTGAAGAGCGACATGATGTAGTGCCGGCCAGAGAGGACCGGCTTATCCGCGGTGATCCGCGCCAGCCGCATCTTCTTGCCGTCCACCTCGCGCTCGCCGAGCTGGGTGCAGCGGAAAATGGGCTGCGGATCCCGCTCGCCGTAGTAGCCGGTCGCGCCGAGGATCTCGAACGCGGGCGGCACCGCGAGGGTGACGCTCCAGTCCACCAGCTTCCGTCCGGGAAGGCCATCCGCGATGAACGTGAGGTGCTGTGCGCTATCTCGGGCGATGTAGAGCGCCGGAGACGGCGTGGGCCAGGTGCGCGTCTTCTCCCACAGGAGCGTGTGCCGGAGGATGACCGGCTTCCCGGGATCGCCGAGCACGGCGCCCAGCTTCGGATGATCGCCCGCTTTCGGGGCGATGGCCCAGGTGCTGTCATCGGTCGTGGCCAGGGTGGCGTCGCGGGTGCTCGCGGGTGCCATCCGCCACCGGACGGCTTCGCCCTTCCAGCCGGGGGCTTCCAGACGCATGGCCGCCGTGCCCTTCTCGAGTCGCAGCGCAAAGACGTTCGGGCCCTTCTTCAGAGGTATCTGGATCGGTTCAGTGCCGGCCGATGCCGGGCCCTGCGCCACCACTTCATCGTTGACCAGCACCTCGTAGGGGCCATCACACGCGAGCGTGAGCGTCGCCATCGTAGAGCGCACGGCGCGTTTCACCGCCGGCGTCAGGTAGAGCGGCTGGAGCGTCGCGGCATCCAGCACCCCAAGCGCGACCTCGAGCTCGGCATCTTCTTTGATATCGAGCGGGCACGCGAGCCGGGCCGGGGCCTTGGCCAGGTCGCCGAACGCCAGGATGTGTCGGTTGGCCGCAGGAGAGCGGGTGTTCCAGAAGAGATAGGCGCCTCGTGTCCCCTCAGGAGCGGCCGGGAACTCCGCGGTTGCGGTGTTCCGCCCGGGTTGGATGGCCTCCGGCGTGGCCATGACGACGCCGGGCGTCTCGCCCGCGAAAACCAGGCGTCCGAGGGCATAGGGGTCGTGGAAGCCGCGGTTGGATGGGTTCCACGAGGTCGTCTCTTTGCGCGCCTTCGCGATGCGGCCCAGGCACGCCTGCCAGACATCGCCGGGGCGCGGCGTCTGGCCGAGATCCGCGAACGGTATGGCGAGCTCCACGCTCCAGGAGTTGGCGCCGATGGTGCCCTTCGCCACGGCCCCGGAGTTCCAGGTGATGTCGCGCGTCGCCCACAGGTCAGGCCCAGGGCAGCGTGCATCGGCGATTGTGCCGAGGGCGTTGATGGTGAAGTCGAACACCTGCTTCCCGGTGTTTGATGGATCCAGGAGGGCGATCACGGCGTCGTCGTCATACACCCGGCCATCGCGCTCCGTGATCTTCGCCAGGAACTCGTGCCGGCGCTGCATCGCCACGTTCAGGATCGGCTCCTCGCACTCGAAGAGGAGGTAGAGGCGCGTGTCGTCCCAGCAGAGCCGGACCGTCGTGGGCGCGCTTGCCGGCGCGAGCGACCTGCCGACCAGGAACCCGGTACACGCGACGCTGCTCGCCCAGCAGGGATCATCCGCGACGCCATCAATCTTGGGCGCGGCCTTTGCGCGAGAGACGACGGCGAGCGGGCGGTCGCCAAGGAGGAGCGGGGCCCGGTCGAGCGCGGCATCATCGAGATCAGCCTTCGTGCTGAGGACCACGGCATCAATCGCCGCCGCTTCCGGGGCGCCGGCCTTGCGCCAGCAGGTGATCCCAAAGGCATCGCCTACCTCGCCGGCGGTCACCGGGGCAAAGCGCAGCCACTGCCACTGGCCCGGCTTGCCCGGCTTCACGCTCGCCAGAGTCTCCGCGTTCCCGCCCTGGGTGGTGATCAGACGATAGTCCTCCTGGGGGGCGCCAGGCTGGACCTTCACGTAGACGTGGACAGGCCGGGACGTTCGCGGGAAGGGGAGCCCCTCGAGGGCGATGTAGAGCGGATCCCGGACCACCTTGCCTCCGGAGGCGGCTTGGAGGTCGGCCACCTGGCGCGGCCGCTGAGCGTGTGCCTCGGCTTCGAAGCGCCAGGGGCCGACTTCCGCGTCATACACCTTGGGCGCGGGCGCCTGGGTGACGCGGATGTCATCCACCTCGAAGACCGCGTCCGTCTGAACCGTCTTACTCAAGAAGTGGATGCCGAGGCCGTTGTCCGCCGCGGGAATCACCTTGCTCAGCGAGATCTCCTGCCACTGCCCGGTGAGGCGTTGCGTCTGAGGCGCATAGAGCCAGCCGTTCCGGGCAAGGAGGCAGAGCCACACCTCGCCCTGGCCACGCACCTTCGCGGTGACCGTGGCCAGACGCCCGCCCTCCAGGCCGGTGGCGCGGATCCGAACCCCCTCCAGCGCGCGCTTGCCAGGAAGCGCCGCGCGGAGGAAGCGCTTCCCTTCAGCGGCATCACCCTCAACGGCGACAGGCGTCACCGTAGGCGCATCGGCATGGTAAGAGGATACGCTGCCCACGCCTCCCTCAAAGCCTTCGCGCCACTCCTGAGAGAAGGCAGGCGTGGCGAGCGCGAGAAGCATGGCTGCAAGCAGAGATGATAGGTGTACTTTCATGCCCTTCCTTTTCCGGGGGCTCTTGCCGAGCCCTTTCTGGATCATGCTCCAATGGACAACGGTCAGGCCGGCTTCTCCGTGGCTGGCCCGGGGGGGCGGATCCGCGCCGGCGAGACGACTCACCGCAGGGTGAGCCGGGCTCCGGAAACCGCCGCCTCATGGGCAACGAGAATGGCGCGCATCGAGGCGATTGTCTCGGCAGTCGAGAGGATGCCACTCCCTCGGCCCCGGATCGTAGCGACGAAATCCTGCAGGATGCCCACGGGCGCGGGTTCTGCCACGATCGCCTGTTCGCCGCTCTCCACGGTGACCAGCATCAGCGAGCTATCGCAGGTGCGGTACTCGAGCGTGCCAAGCGTGCCGACCACCGTGATGCGGATGTCACCCCAGAATCGGGAAGCGTCCGGCTGCAGCCAGCTTGGCTCGATGTACACGGAGATGTCGCCCTCGAAGCGGAAGAAGGCCTGCGCGGTATCCCAGAAGTTGTCGAGCTGGAGGAAGCGGCGCTTGCTGAGATAGGCGGTCACCTCGATTGGCTCGCGCCGGGTGAACCACCGGGCCAGGTCTATATCATGGCAGCCGAGATCTACCAGGCAGCCGCCGTTGCGGTCGGCGTCCAGCATCTCCGGGGTGCGCGAGGGGAGGTTGAGCTTGTGCGGCCCGGTCGCGTAGACGCTGACCACCTCGCCGATCTCTCCGGCTTCGATGCGTTTCTTGATCGTGTAGCCGTAGGGGCTGTAGCGCAGCTCCAAGTAGGCCCATGCCTCGATCCCCGAGGCCTGCACTGCCTGCTCTACCTGCGTCAATTGCGGCATGCGCGTGACCAGCGGCTTATCGGCAAAGACGTGCACGCCTCGTTTTGCGCATTCCACGATGACCGCGGCCTTATCGGCGTTTGCCGGGCACACCGCCGCAAAGTCTGGCTTCAGGGTGTCGAGCATCTCCCGGTAATCGGAGAAGGCGGGCACGCCAAGCTTCGCCTGCCGGTCAGCCAAGCGCTCGGAATTCACGTCGGCGATGCCGACCAACTCCAATCCGGGCAGCTTCCGGAAGCCCTGCACGGCGGCGTCGATGTGCCCGTGCGCGAAACCGATGGTAACGAAGCGCATGATAGCCTCCTCTAGAGAGAGCCGAGCCGGGCGCGTCCGGCGCGCCGATACGATGCGAGGTTCCCGGCGGCGCCAGGCGCAAGCTCTATCCTCCAGAACAGGTTCGGTGCAAAGGGGTGCCTTCCTCCCCAACGCGTTGGCTCCCCCTGATGGGTTCATGCCTAGGCTTGGCGGGGGGCAGGAGAATGGCGCGGGAGAGCGAACAGGATGGCAGGGCGCGTGGCGGATTACCGCTGGTGTGGAGCAGCCAGACCAGGACCCTCGCCGCGCCATACGGAGGTCGCAATGAAGCTCGCGCTTTCCGCACGCCAGTTCATGATCCCAGGCGGGTTCTCGATGAGCCTGCCGGAGTTCATCGCCTTTGCCCGCGAGGTGGGCTACGACGGCGTTGAGATCCGCCGCGGCCATCTCGATGAGACGTCCCCCGCCGCGGCGGTCGATGAGGCGCGCGCGGCGCTGGAGAAGCACGGGGTGTGTTGCACCTTCCTCACCGCGCCTGGGATCTCCGATCCGGAATCGCTTCGCCGGGCCGAGCGCGTGGTGGATATTGCCTCGGCGATCGGCGCCCTCTATGTGCGCGTCAGCCCCAACAGTGAACAGTCGATCCCCTGGATCCGCCGGATTGCCGACTATGCCGCGGAGCGCGGGGTGAAGACGGGGGCGCAGCTCCATAACGGCACGCTTCTCGATACCACGGAGCGTTGCGAGATCTACCTGCCTCGAATCGATCATCCGAACTTTGGGCTGGCGTTCGAGGCGTCGCACCTGATCATCGCCGGGCAGGAGAAGCACGCCGAGACCGAGATCGAGCGTCTGGCTCCCTACATCATCGCCGTCTCAATCCAGAATCACAAGCCGATGCCCGCGGATGCGGAGGGCCCGGAGGTGATCACGCTCAATGGACGCAAGTACGCGCTATGCCTTCCGGGCGACCCCGACGGCGTCGATTTCGACTCGCTCTTCCGGGGCCTGAAGCGCATCGGCTTTGACGGCTACCTGACCGTGATGCCCGCGGCCTTCCCAGGCATGGAGAGCACGGAGCTCGCGCGCGTCTACCACAACTTCCTGAGCGCTTACCTTACCTGACGCCTGTTTTCACTGCGTCAGCCGATCTCGGAGAGGATGCGCTGCCAGCGGGCGGGGTGGCTCGGATCCGCGATCTCCGGCTCGAAGCCGAGGCGCAGGTAGGTCTTGATGGCAGGCAGGCGGAAATCGTCGGTCAACAGGTAAGTCTCCTGGAAACCACGGTCGCGCATGTAGCGAAGGACCGCCAGGCAGACATGGAAGGCCAGCCGGTGCCCCTGGTGCGCGGGTACGACGCCCACCCAGCCTACCTCGGGCAGGAGATTGCCCGGGCCGATCACGGTGGTCGCCGTTGCCACGGGCAGGCCTTTCCACGTGACGAAGAAGGTTCCCTCGGGCACGGCGTGACGCTGGCCTTGCAGCAGGCGGACCACGCGATCCACGTCCCACTTGCCCAGGCTTTCGGTGGCGTTGAGGATCGCCGCCCAAGCGGCCTCGTCCCCGGGCCGGTAGGCGCGCACTTCATACCCCTCGGGCAGGCGCGCCTCGGGCAGCCGGTCAAAGCGCGTGAACCGCATCTTCAGCTGGGCCAGGCGCGGCGGCGGGTAGCTTGCCACCACGGGGACGTTGCACGGCACCTCCGCGCGCACGCACCCGATCCCCACCTGGAACTCAACCGCCGCGTCACCGGCAATCCCGATCGGTTCCGGACCGGCGAGGAGCACCTCTGCGGTCGAAAGCGACGGGTGCTCACTCGTGAATGAGAGAGCGTGGTCTTCTTGCGACCACTCGGCGGATGGCCGCTCGCGGCCGGTGAGCGCGTAGATCAGGCAGGGAGCTCCAGGATCCGGGCGGATCCAGAGCGTGCGCAGGCTACCCGCGGGCACGTCCACAGCGGGGGTGGGGCCTTCGCTGGAGGAGAGCTCACTCGCGGTGAAGACGCGTGTCGCCTCCACGCAGACGACCATGCGGCCGGCAAGTGGCCCACAGAGCGGCACGAGCGCGGTGAGTGGCACGCGAACGTCCTCAGCGCCCGGATTGGAGAGGGTGACAAGGCACTCGTCGCGGTCGTGACGCCGGTAGATGCTGGCGCGCACGCCCGGCGCGCCCGGCAGCGGCGGCAGCTCGAACGCGTTCTCGGCATGTGCCGCGCCCACTCCAAACGAGGCGAGTAGCCGCGCCCGGCGGGAGAGCAGGTCACGCTCGTCCGGCGTGCGCCCGCCACTCAGAACCGGCGTTCCCTGGTAGGCCTCCGTAAGCGCAAGCGCGCGCTCGTCGATGCTCTGCAGCTTTCCCGTCAGAAGCAGGTTCGCGCATCCGAAGCGGTGGGCGTTGTAGAAGACACGCTGAGAGAGGGGATCGGCCTCCTCGGGGTCGCGCCACTCGCCGAGCAAGCGCGCGTCGAAGCTGCTGTTCAGCATGCCCAGGGGCAGGATGTTGGTGTTGGCGATGATCAGCCCCTGGCGCTTCCGGACGAGATCGGCGGCATACCGGGCCATTCGCCGCAGGCCGGGCGCGGTGCACCGCCCGTAGGGCCCGGCGCAGCCGTGGCGCTCGTTTCGGCAGAGGAGGCGCCCGGCCCAGAAGTCGATATAGAGACCGTCGAAGGCGTGACGCTCCCACGCGGCGCTTACCTCACGCTCCCAGTGCTCCTGCCAACCCTCGGCGCCGTAGCACATCAGGTGGCTGCGGTAGTTGAACTCCGCTACCGGCTCGATCCGCCACTCTTCCGCGTGCGCCGCGAACGCGGGCGTGCCAAACTCCAGGTCGGTGAACGTCACATAGGGGAGCACGCGCATCCCGTAGCGGTGGCATAGCTCAATGAACCGGTCGAGATCGGCCGGGCGCTCCGGATGCGAGTAATCGCCGGAGCGCCAGTTGGCGCCGCCGATCACCAGGTTGGCGCCCGCCGCGGCCCACGCGGCGATGCTCTTCTCATCGGGCGGATGCCAACCGCTGCGGTACTGGTGCGGGCCGGGCCACCAGACGCGCAGGTCGTTCGCGCGCGGATCGGACATGGCGCCCGGGAGGAGCGAGAGATAGAAGGTGTCGCTCCACTTCCATCCCTCGTCCACGGGGGTGCGCAGGTTGCGGATCGCGAATGCTTCCCACGAGGGCCGGCCCGACGCGACGCGGATCACCATTCCCTCGCCGGCGCGGCCCAGAGGGTCGCCCGTGGGATAGGGACTGGTGTCGGTCCAGCCCCACGAGACCCGGTCGGAATGGGGAAAGACGACCTCGAACCCACCCCGGTCGTTCCCGAAATGGATCCAGGGAATGAAGCGCCCGCCGAGATCCAGGTCGCCCTCGCCAACCGCGTGGCATGCGGGCCGCGCTGTGGCGAAGCCTTCTGCGGCATCCCCCTCGTGAGCGAGGAAGCGGCACGAGGCGGGATCCACCTCGTTCTGCCCGAGGGAAAGCCAGCGGAGGAGGAGCGCCCCCCGGGCCTCAACGCTCACGTCCACTTGCACGGTGCCATCGGCGTCGAACGTGAAGCGGAGCCGGCGCGCGAGAGGGATGGCGGAGCCGTCGACCTTCGCGAAGCCGCCCACGCTCTCGAGGATCACCCGGCTGGCCTCGACGGAGACGAGGCGGACCTGGGCGGTGGCATGGCGCGCCTGGAAGCGGTCCGCGCGCGGATCCACGGCTTCGGAGGCCCACAGGTCCGGGAGCGGGGTGGCGAGCCAGTGGTCGCCCCGGGTGGCGGCGCGCTCCAGGAGCCCCGTCACTTTGGAAAGCGAGCATTCCCACGTGCCTCCGCTGAGGTGGAAGGCGGTTTCTGTTTCGTGTAGTGCGATGGGAGCGAGTTCACGCATCTTCTCTACCCTCGCGAGAAGGACGGGTATGCTCCAGCCAGTGGCCGGCGTCTCGTCCTCCCCGCGGCCAGACTTTTCCGATGTCGGGCAATGAGGGAAGATTCGCCATGACCCGCGCCCAAGCCTGCCTGGAATGCGCCGGCGTGTATAGGGCGTCCTGCCACCTGAGCCATCCGGGATGGTGGGGCCGGGAGGGGGAAGTATCGCGTGTGGGCCAGCAGCTCCGTGCTCCTGCTGGCCCACGCGAATGGATGCGGCGAAGAGATTCCCGGTTACTCCCAGCCGCCGGGGTTCGGGTCAGGGCGGTTGTACAACTCTGGGAACTTCCCCTCGGCGACGCCGCCTGTCTCGTCTTCCTCCGGTGGGGGCAGCTTCCACGGCCGCTCCGGGAAGACGGGCGTTGGGAACTCAGACTGTTCAATGACGCCCCGCTTCTCCAGATGGGCCATGCACGCGCGGATGCAGCCCTTCGCGCCGCACACGGCGAAATACCCGGTGTGGCTGAGAATCTGGCGGTAGTAGGGAATGACGGAGTTTTCCGGGAATTCCGCCGAGGGCGCCCAGGCCGCCTGGCCCAGCGAGTAGGTCATCTTGTAGGCGGCCTCTTCGGAGAGCGTGCTCTCGCGCACATGGAGGTCCAGCCCTGGGAGTGACTTTTTGAGGAAGGGCGACGCCTCCCAGTTGAGGCCGTGGTGTGTCAGCGTACACCGGCCCATGTGCACGTCGCCCCACTCGTAGCACTTATCCTCGATCTGGATCTTGATGGTGGGGCGCTCGCCGGGGAGGGGGATCGCCCCGCCGGGGCACTCCTTGGCGCAGCGCATGCACCGGTTGCACAGCGAAGGCTCCGGGAGCGGGTCTGGCTCTAGCTCGGCGTCGGTGAGGATGGTCCCGATGCGCACGCGCGGCCCGAACTTCTTCGTGAGGAGGACTTTGGACCAACCGATCTCGCCCACGCCGCATGCCACGGCGGCGATGCGCACCTGGATATTCACGTCGGGCGCCGGGCGGTCGGGCGCCACGGGCGGGCGCGATCCGGTTCGCTCGGGCACCCCCGGGTAGAGCGGCACCGCCTCCCAACCGTGGTCCTCGATGAAGCACGCCGTCTCATAGGTGACCGCCGGTCGGAAGAGCGTGTTGAGCTTGTTGTAGGAATAGAAGGTGTAGTTTGCCCAGTGCGTGCCCTCGGTGATCCCGCGGTACGTCCCGCGCGGGATCGGCTGGACGATGGTGATCACGGAGCGGCAGTCGGGGAAGATATTCTTCGGGTGCATCTGGCGCGGCGCGTTGGCGAAGCGCTCGATGTTGGCGATGCCTACGTCGCCGGCGCCCGCGCGAAACGCCGCCTCCTTGACCATTGCTGCCGTCAGCTTCACGGCTTTCTCCTCCGGATCGAGGCCCTCGCGCCGGGCTGGCAGGCCGGCCAGCGCCATCGGGCCCGATCCCTGAACGGTCGGAATCTACTTCTCTCGCGCGTCGGCTCTCGCGGCGCAACCAAGGTAGGCCGGATTGCCCGCCTCGTCCGCGCCGATGGGCCGGTGGAACAGGTCGAGCGCCCACGGCTTACGCTTCCGGAAGCGGTTCTCGAACTTGTTGGCCAGCTTGCCAGCCTCTTCCAGGCGCACAACGCAGGCGCGCGCGCATGCAGCGGCCCCCCGGTCCGGGCGGTCACCGCGCCCCGGTCCGGCCATTGCGCCGTTGGGGCAGGAGCGACAAACGCGGTAATCGATCGTGGCGACCTCCATCTGGTGGCCCGGCACGCCGGCGATCACCTTCTTCTCCACGTCAATCGCGCCGAACGGGCAGGCATCCGCGCACGCGCCGCAATCGCCGCAGAGCCGCTTCTCGATCACCGGGTCCGGCTCCAGGACGCAGTCGGTGAGGATGAGCGCGAAGCGCTGCCGCGGTCCATATTCAGGCGTGAGGAAGAATCCGCCCAGGCCGATCTCGCCCAGGCCGGCGGCCTGCGCGGCGAAGTCGAGGTCCACGATGACATTCGGCGCGGGCTTGCCCTCGGCGACCGGGTGTCCGACCGGCATCCCATCGGGGGCATAGCCGAAGAGGGGCACGGCCTCGAAGCCGTGCGACTCGATGTGGCAGGTGACGTCGTAGGTGGTGCGCGAGAGGAAGTTGTCCTCCAGCCACCGGAAGCCGAACATGCCGTAGGTGCTGTTGAAGTTGGTGCCTTCCTCCACGCCGCGCAGGGCGCCGCGCAGAATGCGCCGGCCCAGCACGATGACCGACCGGCATTCCGGGAAGATCGAGATCGGGCTGCGCTCGGGGCGCAGGCTCTCGAAGCGCGCGATGGGCGCGATGCCCACCAGATCCGCGCCCTTCTCGCGGGCGTAGCGTTTCAACTCCTGTGCGTTCATGAGGTGTGATCTCCTCCTTTTGGAATGTGGCGTGCCGCCGCGGGTGACGGCGCGCCGTTGCCGCGCCTTCCGGCTCAGGCCGGGCGCCTGGCCCTCACGCGCTCGCTCATCTCTCGGGCTGCCCTCTCCATCGCCTCCAGAACCCGGTCCCGGTGCTCGCCGGTGAACCGGTGCTCCGGCAGGTGAAGCCCCAGAGCCGCGGCAACCGTCTCTCCCTCCCACACCGGATAGGCAATTCCGACGACATGGCCCTCGCTGGTCCGGATGACGCGCCCATCGCGGCGGGCCTGCACAAGCTCCGCCTCCATCTGCTCTCGCGTGCTTACAGGCGCGGTGGCGTAGGTCTCACTCGTCTCCAGGCAGCTCTTGCGGCGGGTGTCATCGAGATAGGCCAGTAGGAGCCTCCCCGTCGCCGTGCGGAGCGGGTCATACAGCTGGAGCCGGTCCGAGCGCACCTGGACGATCTGCGTCCCCTCTACCTCGCACAGGGTCACCCGCCGGCCCTGATGGAGCACGGCCAGGAGCACGGTCTCTTGAGTTTCCCCCGCCAGGCGCTCCAGGACCGGCTGGGCGACGTGGACCAGATCCTTCCGATAAGGCCCCTGGGCCGCCAGCGCGTAGGCCATCGGCCCCAGCCGGTAGCCCTTCCTCGGACCAAGCTGCTCCACGTAGCCTGCGGCGACCAGGGTCTGCAGGATGCGCGCGCACGTCGCGGCGTTCAGCCCCACCCGTTCTGCGATCTCGCCCAACCCCTTGGGCGTCTCCGGGGCGTTCGCCACACACTCCAGAATATCAAGTGCTCGTCGGATGACCTGTATCATTTTCGCATTGTGAAATTGGTTTCCGTATAGCGCAATTATACACCGCCAGCCGGGTGGGAGTCAAGGGGTGGAAGAGGGTATTGTCCGGCGCGGCCCACATGGACGCGCGCCGGTGTCGATACCACGGAGGAAAGAGACGGATGGGATTTCGATAAGGAATCGGAAGCCTCGGAGGCAACGCACAACCCGGCGCGTGGCGCTAGAAGCACCGCGCAGCTTGCGAGCGAAGCCCTGCCGGGCTGGATTGGGGATACTCTAAGATGCCTCAAAACGGCGGTGGCTGGGGGGAGCCCCGCAAGGGCTTTGTCGGAAAGTAGCACGGAGCCTCGGCTCCGCGCGTGCGCGCGGCCCTCTCTCGGAATTCCAAGGAGACGGAAGGGCGCTTACTTTCCGAACCGCCGCCCCCTTCCAACCCCGCGCCAGCCCAGGGAAGGGGAGCTAGCGCGGGGCATTAATTGGAGAGTACTAAAGGTGTCCAAAGAGTACAGCGGTGCAGACACCCTGGCCAGGCTGTGCGGCCCGCGGGGCTATGGGAGAGGATGCCGGAGAGGTCCGGGCACTGGAGCCGGGGGTCTCTGTCCGCACCGGATTCCTTAGGCTAGTCGCGGAAGCGGGGCACGCGCTGGAAGACGATGTAGTTCGAGTCGTGGAAGTTGTGCGCGCCCCGGTAAGCGGTGCGCACCGCGGCGATCAGGTCATCGCCGTCGAACTGCCAGTCGACGTACTGGAAGCCCACCTGCCTCTCCGGCTCCGGGTCGGGCAGGAGGGAGTTGTCGAGCAGGGTGCGCTCGTGCTTCCAGTGGCGGAGGTCGGCGGACGAGTGCAGGCTGAGCACGGAGCGCTGGCTCGGGTTCTCTGGGTTGGTGACGTTATTCGAGAGGGTCCAGTAGCGCCTGGAAACCGGGTCGTAGCGGATGGTGAACTTGGTCATGCCGCCCGGGAAGTCGATGAACCCGGTTTCAGGGTCGAACGTGAGCGTGTGCGTTTCCGGGTCGAGCGCGACCATCGCGGCGTGGCCTTCGGGGGTCATGCTGTGGACGCGCAAGATGTTCCATAGCCGGCCATCGGGGCCGACGACGACGTTTCCCTCGAGCCAGCCACACTTGCCGTCACGGTCAAAGGAGGGCGGGTCGGTTTCTTTATCGTAAGGCAGCTTGTTGGTCATGCGCCATCGTCGGGCATCCAGGAGGTCTGCATCCTCAGGCGCGGAGATGACGAGAGCGAGGAAGCCGGAGCCCCATCGGGCATCGTGGCAATCCTCGAACGCGCGCCAGAGGCGCCCGGCGTGGAGGGTGACCGGCACCGGAGCACAGTGGTAGTTCGGGTTTTCCCGCCCTGGCCCGCCGGGGAAGAGGAGGCCGGTGCGCTCGTCTACCGGCGTGGTCCACGAGCGGCCGCCATCCTCGGAGCGCCGGATGGCGATGTCGCCGTATTCGGCGGTGCATCCCAGGAGGTAGAGCGCGCCGCGGTGCAGGAAGAGAGAGGACCAGAATGCCCCGGGGATCTCGGCAATCCGCTCCCAGTGTGCCCCCTCATCTGCGGAGCGGTAGACGTGCGTGAGGTACTCGCGCCCATAGTGATCATGGGGCGCGCCGGGCCCGAAGAAGTCGTGCGAGACAACCAGGCTGGCGTCCGGCAGGCGGACGATGCTGGGGCTCCCCAGGTAGGCGCGCGTCTCCGCGGGGCTATGCGCGACAACGCTTGCCAGGGGATCGAGCCGGGGCGGAACAGGATGCATGGCAGCCCACCTTATCAGAAGGAATGGGAGGCGAGGGCGCCTCCCATCCCGTAGCGGCGCTTAGAAGTCGATGGTCTTGAACTGCGGCAGGTAGTCGCGGTTGACCTCGAACATCTCCTTGACCATCGAGCGGATCTCCTCCAGCGAGAGGACCGCCGAGGTGAGCGGATCGTAGCAGATGGAGTGGAAGACGAGGCGGGGATCGCCGGAGAGCGCGCCTTCGACGGCCATCTCCTCGTTGTTCGCGCTGATGTTGACGAGTGCGGCGCACTGCGGCGGGAGCGGTCCGACGTGCACCGGGTTGAACCCGCGCCGGTCGGCGTAGATCGGCACCTCCACGCAGCATCCCTCCGGCAGGTTATCGATCAGGCCGAAGTTGCGCACGTTTCCGTTGAAGTGGAAGATCGTGCCGTCGCCGCACACCGCGTTGATGATCGAGGCGGCATACTCCTGCCCGCGCTCCAGGTTGATCGGCTCCTTCTTGGCTAGCCACGCCTTGGTCTCTTCCTTCCACGTGTCCTCGCGCGACATGTAGTAGTTGAGGATGTAGGCATGGACGCCGGGATTCCAGCCGGTTCCGTGGGTGCAATACTTCTCGATCAAATCTGGGCGCTTGCGGAACCAGGCGTTGTACTCCGAGTTGTGCCCGCTCGACTCGGTGACATAGTAGCCGAGGTGCTTGAACATCTCGTTGCGCACGATCTCGTGGTTGTAGATCTCGGGGTCCTCAATCGCCTTGCGGAGGAGCGGATAGGCGTCCTGGCCCTTCCACTTGAACTCCAGGTAGAACGACTGGTGATTGATGCCTGCGCAGAGGTAGGTGATCTCCTCCATCGGGGCGCCGATCCACTTGGCAAGCATCGCCGCTGTGCCCTGCACGCTGTGGCAGAGGCCGGTGCTCCGGATCTTCGTCTGGCTCTGGATAGCGCGGCAGAGCATCGCCATCGGGTTGGTGTAGTTGAGGAAGATGGCGTCGGGGCAGAGCTCCTCCATGTCGCGGCAGATGTCGAGCATCACCGGGATGGTGCGCAGGGCGCGGAAGACGCCGGCGGGGCCGCGGGTGTCGCCCACGTTGATGTCTACCCCGTACTTCTTCGGGATCTCGACGTCGTGGCGCCACACCGAGACGGGCGCAGCAAGGATGGTGCAGAGGACCGCATCTGCGCCCTCGAGGGCCTTGCGCCGGTCGAGCGTCGCCTCGACCTTGGCCGGATAGTTGCCGGCATCGACGATCCGCTGGACGGCGGTCCGCGCGAACTCCAGGCGCTCTTCGTCGATATCCATCAGGCTCAGCGTGGAGCCTGATAGCGCCGGGAAGGTGAGAATGTCGCGCACGAGGTTGCGGGTGAAGCCCAAACTCCCGGCGCCGATGAATGTGATTTTCGGCATGGAAACACTCTCCTAAAATCAGTGACGTGCTTGAAGCTCCCTCGTCGGGGCGCTCTCGTCTCGTACCTAGTACGCGCGTCGGCCTTCGGATTCCTGCTTGCGTGTTTGCTTGCCACCTCCCCTGGCCGGGTGTATAATGGTCCGGGTGATGCACTGGCTGCCGGACTGTGGGGGGAGCTGCGGTCGTCCAGCCTGAAAGGTGCCTCGCGGGGCAGGCAGCCAGGGGAAGGCGCTACCATGGATGCTGCCCTTGCCTGGGTTGTGCTCGGTGTCTCCCTCGCCGGCCTTTCTTTCGCGACGCTCGTTCCGGGCTTGTGGCTGCCCCTGCCTGGCGCCGCGCCGGAGATCGGCGACGCAGAACGCCCGGTCACCAAATCGCTCCTGGTGGCGGGCGGCGCTGTCGCACTGGCGCTGTTTCTCGCGACGCTCCCGGGGCGCCCGCCCTGGGCATCCGGGCAGGCGCTTGGCGTGGGCTACCTCCTGGGCGCGGCCAGCGCCCTACTGGCGGTGGCGCTGCTGCATTACCTCCGCTCGCGCGTGGTCATGGCGTCGGGCGAGCCGGCGCCCGCCGCGCTCCAGCTCGCCGCAATCTGTGGCGCCGTTGGGCTCCTCTCGCTCGGCGTTCTTCCCCTGGCGGTGGCGGCGCTTCTCTTCTCTACTGGCATCATCGACGCGCTCCTGGGCGTGGCCCTGGGAAGCGTGCTGACGGCTCTCCTGGCGCGTCTGGGCTATGCCTTCCACGCGGAAACGGCCCCCGGGGCCCCGGATGGGGCGACCTTCCAGAGCTGGGCGATCTACCTGGCTACGCTCGCCGGCGCGCTCGCTTTCGGCTTCTACCACTTCCCGCCCACGCAGGCGCTCGCGCGGGCCGTGCCGCTCGGTCTCGGCGCGGTCATCATCCTGGCGGTCGTGGCAGCAGCAGGCCTGTTTGGCGCCGCTCGAACGCCGGCGCGCGCCTTCGCCGGCACAGGAGTGCTGGCCACCGTGGTCCTGGCGCTTCTCGCGCCTATCACGCTCCCCCGGTGGGTGCCCGAAGGCGGGGCCGCGTGTATCGTCTTGCTTGGCATCGGCACGGGGCTCCTGGGCGCGCTTCTGGCGGCCAGCTTCCCGCCTGGCAAGGGGGGCACGGGCGAGAGTGCTGGCGTCGCGGCGTTGATGATCCTTGGTCTCTACGTGATGGCGTTCGACTGGCTCCGCGGCTACGGCGTCGGGCTGGCGCTCGCAGGCGCGTGGGCCGCCGGCAGTGGCGGCCTGGCCGCGCTCTGCTGGCGTGACCTGGTGCGTGCCAGCGCGCTCCGGTGGCAGCGCCCGGCGTCGGACGAGAGCGCCGATCCGGCCCCGGTGGCGCTCTTCCTGCACCAGCTCCTCGCGGTGGGATTGCTCGCGCTCCTCTTCCGGCTCTTCCTCGAGCGATACCGCCCGCTGGCCACCGATCTCAGTCTCACGGTCCACTTCACCTTCGTGGGGCTGGTCGCCGGTGCCCTCATCCCCCTCTGGATTGCGGAAAGCCTAGAGCGCCGGGCGGCGTACGTGCGACTGGCTTCGGCCCCCGCGGTGCGGGGGACGGCGGTTTGCGCGGGGCTTCTGGCGGCGGCGGGGATCGCGTTCTGGGCCGTGGGCGCTCCCGCGGCGGTTGGGATTGTCTGGGGGATGCGTTCACTCGTCGGCCTGCTCGCCGGATTGCTGGTCGCCGGCGTCTTCTTGCTCTTCCCGCGAGGGGAGCGGGGGAAGGGGATTGGCGCGCAGGCGTCGCTCCTCGCGACGGTGCTCATCGCCCTGGCGACCGTGCAGCTTGCCCACCTGCTGGAGCCGCTCGGCGTGCTCCACCGCGAAGTTCGGGTGACGGTCCTGGGCGTCTTCGCCGTGCTCGCCGTCCTCTCGATGCTCCTGGGCCAGTGGAGCGCGCGCGGCGCGTGCAAAGCCGCGTTTAGGCTGGAGGGCGAGGGGGAGGGAACCGATGGCCGCTGAGGCGCAGGCATGGGAACGCTGGGAAGCGGGGAGCCGCTTCCGAACGCTGGCGGTCGTGGCGTGTGCCGTGTGGGCGGCGGGTCTCCTGGCGCTGTTTGCCTCGCGGCAGGTCCCGATGGGCGAGATCCGGGGGCGCGTCACCGCCGAGGATACCGGCCAGCCGGTTCCAAAAGCAAAGCTCCTGCTGGCGCTGGCAAGCCCCTCGGTGCCGGGGCGCAAGCGCCAGCTGCTCGTCGACGAGCGCGGCTACTTCCACCTGCGCCGGATCCCCGCGGGGGAGTACTTCGTCTCCGCGTCCAGCCGGGCCCACCGTCTCCCGCCCACACGGCTGACGATTGCCGAGGGCCGGGCGACCGAGGTGGCCCTGGAGCTTGCCCCCACCACGCCTTTCCTTGATGTCTACGTGCCCCAACACGTCTTCGTGCCTGACGAGCCGGTGCAGATCACCGCGCACGGCTTCACGAGGGAAGATGCGCTCACCGTGGAGGCGTATCGGGTGGACCCGCTCCGGGTGATGCGCGAGGCGCGCGGCTCGCTGTGGCGCGCGCTCGTTCCCAATGCCGCGAGCGACGCCTTCGGCCCGGAGGAGCGGGTGGCGCTGCGCCAGGTCGCGGGAGCCGCTCCGGTGGCGCGGTTCTCGCACGTTCCCGCGCGCGATGGAGAGGGCGTCTTCACCCAGCGGATCACGCTTCCCCTGAAGGATCCGGGGCTCTATGTGGTCGCCTGCCAGGGCGACGGCATGGAACGGATTGACTGGGTGATGGTCACCGGCCTTGGCCTGATCACGAAACGATCCGGCTCCAGAGTGCTCGCTTTTGCCGTTGACCTCGCCACGGGCGAGCCGGCGCCCGGCACGGAGATCCGCGTCTATGCCGAGGACGGCGAGCGCCAGAGCATGGTGGCAGATGAGCAGGGCATCGCATCCTTCCAGGCTGGCGAGAGCGACCTCCTGCTGGCCGCGCGCCGGGGTAACTCGATGGCGTTCATCCGGCTCTGGGGAAGCGGGGCGCAGGAAAGCGGGGAGCAGCAGCGGGTTTTCCTCTATACGGACCGGCCGGTCTATCGCCCGGGTGCGCGCGTCCGGTTCAAAGGGATCGCGCGCGCCGTGCGCGGCGAGGAGTTCCTGGTGCCGGAAGGGAAGCCGGTGCGCGTGGAGGTCCACGATCCCCGCGGCACGCTGATTTACGCTGCTGAGCGCATGACGAACGACTTCGGCTCGTTCCACGGCGAGCTGGAGCTCTCGCCGGAAGCGAGCACGGGCACCTACACCCTTTCGGCGGAGTGGGGAGGCCAGAGGCACGACGAGTATTTCGACGTGGCCGCCTACCGGAAGCCGGAGTATCAGGTGGAAGTGATCCCCGAGCGCGCGGAGTACACGCGCAGCGAATCGGGGTGGGTGACGATCGAGGCGCGCTACTACTTCGGGGCGCCCGTAGCGGGCGCGCGCGTCGATTATGTCATCATGCGCAGCCCGATCTGGAGCTGGCAAGAGGAGGACGCGGAGTATCTCCCCTATGGAGACCAGACCGGCGAGGGCGAAGTGGTGGCGACGGGAGTGGCGACGACCGACGCCCGGGGGCGCTGCCGCGTCCGGTTCGAAACGGCGACGCCCGAGCTGGCCACAGGAGAGGAGGCCGGGCTCGATTGGGAATCGTTTGACCACCGCTACTCCATCGAGGCCACGGTGTTCGACCAGGGTCGCTTCTCGGCGACCGGATCGGCCCGGGTGAAGGTGTGGCGCGGCGAGCACACGCTCGAGGTGGAGCCTGGCCGCTTCGTGGCGGGCGCGGGCGAGGAGATCCCGGTGACCGCCCGCGTGCGCGACCGCGCTGGAGCGCCGCTCGAAGGCGTGGATGTCGAGCTCCGATTTGTCCGGCGCGATTGGAATGACGAGGGCTTTACCCTGGTCTCCGTGGGAAAGAGCCGGGGCGCCTCGGACGCGGAAGGACAGGTAAAGGCGCGGTTCCAGGCGCCTTCTGCCGGAAGCTACCAGCTGGTTGGCCATACCCGGGATAAACGCGGGAATCGGATCACCGCCACCGCCTACCTCTGGGTGAGCGGACCCGGGGGCGGGAGCGCTCACGCACGCCTCCCAGACTTGCAGGTGATACCCGACCGGCGTGAGTATCAGCCGGGCGATGAGGCGACCTTCCTGATCCAGACCTCCCGGCCCGGCGGGACGGCCCTGGTCGCCATCGAGACCGACCGGCTTCTCGACTGGCGGCTCGTGCCCCTGAAAGAACGGTCGATTCCTTTCCGGATGCGGGTCACCCGGGAGCATCTGCCAAACTTCACCCTTTCCGTCTGTACCGTGCGCGACAAGGAGATGGCGCTTCAGGAAGCCGGGGTGAACGTTTCATCTCGCCCGCGGGCATTGCGCGTGGAGGTTACCCCGGATCGCGAGGTGTACGCGCCGGGCGAGCGGGCGACGTACCAGGTGCGCGTCCGTGATGCCAATGGGAGGCCGGTGCAGGCGGAGCTCTCGCTCGGCGTCGTGGATGAGTCGATCTACGCCATCCAGGAGGACCGCGCGGATATCCTCCGGGCGTTCTATCCCCGGCGCGCCAGCCTGGTCGAGACGAGTTTCTCCTTCCCCCAAATCTACCTGAGCGGGGCGGACAAAGGGGGCCCGGCAGAGAGCGTGCGCAAGGAGTTTCCCGACACGGCGCTGTGGGTGCCGGTGGCCCGCACCAACGCGCAGGGTGAGGCGACTGTGGCGCTCGCCGTGCCCGACTCGCTCACCACCTGGCGTGCGACGGTGCGCGCGCACACACGCGAGACGCTCGTGGGCCAGGCGGTGAGCCGGATCACCTGCCGCAAGGAGTTGATGGTGCGGATCCAGGCGCCGCGCTTCCTCACCGCGCGCGACGAGGTAACGCTCTCGGCGATGGTACACAACGAGTCCGACGCCACCCAGCGCGTGCGCGTCTCCTTGGATGCAGAGGGGGCGCTCCCCGCCGGCGCGCGTGAGACGGCGATCACTCTCCGCCCGGGGCAGGCCCGGCGCCTCGACTGGAAGGCGAGCGTTCAGGAAGCGGGCGACTGTCGCCTGGTCGCTCGGGCACGCGCCGAAAGCGGGCTGACTGATGCTGTGGAAGTCCGCCTGCCGGTCTTGCCGCACGGGCGCGTGAGAGCCGAATCGCGCTCCGGCAGCCTCTCGGGCGATGGAGTGGCCGAGGAGAAGATCCGACTGCGCTCTGACGTCCTGAAGCAGACGAAGGTGACACTGCACCTGTCGCCCTCGCTCGCCTCGGGGATGCTGTCGGCGCTCTCCTTCCTGGCGACCTACCCCTATGGGTGCACCGAGCAGACGATGAGCGCTTTCCTGCCCGACCTGCTGGTCCATCGCACCCTCTCCCGCCTGGGGGCGCGCTCGCCCGAGATGGCGAAGCACCTGGAGCGCGAGATCCCTAAGATGGTGGATGCCGGGTTGCAGCGGCTCTATCGCTACCAGCATCTGGATGGTGGCTGGGGGTGGTGGGAGCATGACGAATCCGAGCCGGAGATGACGGCCTACGTGGTCGAGGGCCTCGTCCTGGCGCGCAAGGCCGGCTTCCGAATCAATGAGAGGGCACTGACGCACGGCGTGGAATGGCTGCGCGAGCGCGAGGTGACGCGGATTGCGCGCGAGAGAGGGATCTCCTCCTCCCGCGCGGCCCAGCTGATGGCGCAGGCGCGCGCGTCCGGCGTGCCCGGGCTGGCGCTGGCCGCGCCCACGGCATACCGAGCATCGAACCTTGGCGTGGAGCGGGCGACCGTGCTGCACGCGCTTGCCCTCGCGGGCGAGGGTGGCCCAATTCGCCTGGTGTTGGGGGGGCAAACTGGCGCTCGTGCCACGCGCGAGAGCGGTACGCTCGCCCGGCTCGCGCTCGCGGCGCGCCGAGCAGGGCTGGTGGCTGAAGCCGAGAGCCTCTGCCGGCGGCTCGTCGCGCGATCCAGTGAGAGCGCCAACTTCTGCCATTGGAACAGTGACGCCGAGACGACGGCGCTCGCGCTCCAGGCGATCCTGGCCGTGCCGGGAGAGCCGCGCGACGAGCGCATGGCGGTCGCCGCGAAGGCGGTGCGCTGGCTCCTCTCGCGCCGCGAGGACGGCTATTGGGGCTCGACCCAGGCCACCGCGCGCGTCCTCTTCGCCCTGGTGGAGTATCTCGAGGCGACGGGCGAGACCGCACCGGCGTTCACCGTCACTCCGGCCGTTAACGGGCAGGCGCTCGAACCGGTACGCTTCGACGCGCGCTCGCTCTTCCAGCCGGAGGTGACCATTACGCTGCCCGCAAGCGCGTTGCGCGCGGGCGAGAACCAGATCACGCTGCGCAAGCAAGGCGCGGGCAGCCTCTACTACACGGTGCGCGCGAGAGAGTTCGTCACGCAGGAGGAGATCCCCGTGCTGGTCGGTGGCGCCGGGATCGCGGTGACGCGCACCTACCACCGGCTCCGCTCGGATCGCGACCCCAAGGATGGCACGCTCCGGCTGATGCCTTCGCCGCGGCCGGTCGAACACCTCCGCGCTGGCGAGACCTACCTGAGCCGGCTGACGATCCGCTCGCCGCGGCGCTATGAGCACGTCGTGATCGAGGAGCCGCTGCCGGCTGGATGCGAGCCGCTGGTCCGGGAGCGCACCGGCGAGGGTGAGTGGAACCGGTGGTGGACCCACGTGGAGACGCGCGACCACCAGATCGCCTTCTTCGCCCGGCAGCTCGACGCGGGCGAGCGCGTGCTGGAGTATCACTTCCGCGCCTCGGTGCCTGGGGAGTATCATGTGATGCCTGCCGTGATCCAGGGGATGTACGACCCGGAGGTGCGCGCCGGCGGCGCGGAGACACGGGTGGAGGTGCGATGAGACGGCGCATGGCCCTGGGGCTCCTTTCCGCGGGGTGCCTACTCCTGGTGGCGGCGCTGGGATGGGCCGGGGCGCGCGGCGCGGGCACCGAGTGCGTGCTCGGCAGCTACGGCACCAGCCTTCGCGGGCGCACGCGCGCGCAGGTGTTCAACGCCCTGCGCGCCGCGCAGAGCCTGGATGGCGCCGTGCTCCAGCCGGGTGAGACGTTCTCCTTTAACAAGCGCGTGGGCCCCTGGAACGCCGCCGCCGGCTACCGGAAGGCGCCCGTCAGCTTCGATGGCGAGATGGTGCCCTCGTACGGCGGTGGGGTGTGCCAGACCTCCACCACGCTCTACAACGCCGCGATGCTGGCCGGCCTGGAGATCGTGGAGCGACACCGGCACGTCCGCCCGCCGGCCTACGTGGCGCCCGGGCGCGATGCCGCGGTCGCCATGCCGGGCGTCGATCTGCGGATCCGCAACCCCTATCCCTACCCGGTGCGCATCCAGGCCCGGAACATCGGCGAGAGCCTGATCGTGACGGTGCATGGCCGGGGCCCGCGCCGGCCCACCGTCCTCCGCACCGAGGTGGAGAGCGTCGCCCGGCCCTTGCGCGTGCGCGAAGCGGGGATGTGGAAGCGCGGGACCCCGGGATTCACGGCGCTCACCTACCGCCAGGCAGGCGCGCGCGCGGAGGTCTCCTCCCACCTCTCTTACCCGCCGGTAAATGGCCTGGAACCGTAGCCGCGGCAGCACGCCGGGATGGCGTGGGGGCGGGGCCGGTGATGGCCCCGCCTGCCCGACTAGAAGTTGCTGCCGGTGGTGACGTGGAACCGCCCGCCGTCGCCACCGAAGGCGTAATCGAGGCGCAGGGGGCCGAACGGCGTCGCCAGGCGGAAGCCGAGGCCAATCGCCGAACGAAGGCCGCCCGTCTCGAAACGCTGGTCGCCTCCCCAGGCGTTGCCGAGGTCCAGGAAAGCGGTGGCCTGCACGGCGCTCGTCAGCTGATGGCGCCACTCGGTGGTGAGGGCGAGCATCCGCGTTCCGAGGAAGCGGCTATAGCTATAGGAGCGCAGCGTGTTCGGCCCGCCGAGTGAGTAAAGCTCCGCGAAGGGCAGGTTTCCAGCCGACCAGCCGAGCTGCACCCGCGCCGCCAGGGTGTTCTTCGGTGTCAGCTTTACATACTGCGTCTTCGTCAGCCCGAACTTCTGGAAAGCGCCGGATGCGCCCGCGGCCCTTGAGTGCCCCAGCTCGATGAAGAGGCCGTCGCGCGGCACAGCATCGAGCAGGGTGAAGGGGTGTGATGGACCGCGCGATAGATTGAGCCTCACGCTGGAGACGCGGGCCGGCGTGGTCAGCGCGCCGGCCTCGGCGAAGAGATCGACTGGCGCCGTGTTGTAGTCCACATTCTCCTGCCGCAGCAGAACCCCAAAGGATGTGTCTCTCCCCAGCTCCCCGACGAGCGTGGCCCAGGTGCCCCGGCGCCACTCGTAGCTCTTGATGTTCTCCGTGTCGATATCCTCGCTGAAGAAGGAGAACTGGTACGCTCCGGTGTTGAAGTAGCGCAGCCCTGCCGCGAGCCTCCGGCTGAGCAGCCAGGGGGTGTAGTAGCCGATGTCATACCCCGTCCGCGCCAGGAGCCGGGATGCGAGGTCGTGCTCCGTCAGGTAGGCGACGGTGGAGTAGGTGCCGCGCTGCCAGTTGACGTAGAGCGTCTGCCCCGTTCCGAGGAAGTTCGTGTCGCTCCACTGCACGTAGCCCACCATGCCGGCGTTGGATGCGTAGCCCATCACGGCGGAGATGGAGCCGGTGTAGCGCTCCTTGACATCGATGTTGAGGATCGCCTTCCCCGGCTCGGAGCCCGGCTTTGGTTCGATGGCGACGCTGTTGAAGAAGCCGAGGCGGTAGAGCCGCTGCCGGTCATCGGCCAGCCCGCGGGCATCGTAGACATCCCCCGCGCGCACCCCCAATTCGCGGAGGATCACCCCCCGCCGGGTCCGCTTCGTGCCGGTGATGGTCACCTTCTCGATCCGGCCCTCCTGGATCGGGATGGTGACGACGCCCTCGCTATCGATGCCGGCACCAGCTTCGATGTAGGCCAGGGGAAAGCCGTTCTCATGCAGAAACGTCTCCACCCGCTCCAGGTCTTGCTCGAATGTCTCCACGTCGAATGGGGCGCCGGTGCGCGTTCGCAGCAGCGACAGCAGCCGCTGCTCGGGCAGCTTCGTCACCCCGGTGAATCGGATCGCGGTGACTCGCGCTGCCGCGGCGACATTGGCCGGCTCAGCGGCCGCTCGTGCCTCCGGGGAAGGCCCCAGAAGAAGGATCCCCAATACTCCCAGGTACGCTCGTCGTGCCAACGTCCCCCTCCACATCACGACACCCGATCCACGTGAACGCGCCAGAGCACCCGAGAAAGGGCGCGAGCGGCCTCCGAGGCAACCTCCGCAGGCGTCTTGCCTTGCAGGGCGGCGTCGGCCTCGGTGACGGTCAACAGGGTTTCACCCGCGACTGTGACGGCTGTGCCGCCGGGGGCGACGCGGACATCACGCATCTGAAGGTCGCGCTGCAGGAGCCGGCCGAGGTGCTCCGCGATGGCTCGGGCGTGCTCCGTACCCGCGGCCGTCTGATAGATGACGATATCGCCGATGGCGACTTCGGCCGCCTGGGTTTCGCCCACGGTGATATCGCGCGCCAGCGGGCGCAGGTTGTCCTGCACGGCCAGCCGGTTGATGGGAAATCCCTGGGCCCGGATGTACTCTTCCAGGGCCTTGGCGCGCGTGGTGCCCGGGGGATGGGTGCGGAAGATGCCCGGCGTGGGCCCCGCCTGGCGGCGCTCATCGCGCGCGAGCCGCTCGATCAGGGTGAGGGCTCCCACGGGATTGTACTTGCGCGCCTTAATGAGGTACTCGACACCCGCGCGGTCGGCCTCCATCTCGGCCTCTTCGCCGTACTGGTTGACGTAGGCGGTCTTAAGCAACTCGGCGCTGAAGATCATGTTGCCCAGGGTATCTGTGCCGGCGCGTCCCAGGAGAACGGCGCCGAGGATGCCGAGCAGCACGTAGCGGTTGGCGTTCTGCTCGCGGCGGATCAGGTCTTTCACGTGGTGTCGCGCCGCGTGCGCCACCTCGTGAGCGATCACGCCCGCGAGTTCGTGATCCGAGCGCACATAGGTGAGCATTCCCTTGGTGACGTAGGTGAATCCGCCTGGCAGCGAGAGGGCGTTGATGTCATCGGTATCGAGGATCTTGAAGGTATAGCGGTAGTCTGGCTCGTCGCAGACGGCGGCGATGTCGCGGCCAATCGCTTCCAGGCGCGCGAGCTGCTTCGGGTCGCGCACCAGGCGGTATTCCCGCTCCAGCATGGCGGCGGCGCGTCGGCCAAGCTGGACCTCCTCATCCTCCTTGCGCGCCCCGGCCTGCTTCGGCGGGGCGTTCTGCTCGGCAGGAGCTTTGGAAGCCGCCGGGCGCTCCTGGCTGCCGTCGGGCTTCCGGCCCGCATCGGGCGGTGGCACGGCTTCGGCGTTCGCGGCCGGCGGACCGGGCGCTCCTTCGGGCACGGCATCTGCCCGGCACGGGGCGACGGCCATGAACAGCCCTAAGAGACACGCGATTCCCAGGCGGATCAGAGGCACGGCCGGCGCTTGTGGCGTGCTCTTCCTCACTCTCTCCTCCATCTTCCCGATCCGCGAGCCGCCTGCTGGTGATCGGAGTGACCGGCCCCTATCTGGCCCGGCCGGACTCGCCATCCATCGGGCGTCCGCCATCGGATCGGGTGGCGTCCGCTCGCTATTCGGAGAGCCGACTGCAAGTTTCCAGCCGAACGCCCAAAGCCTGCCCGCTTGAGGTGCATTCGTCTTTACAAACGCCGGGGGAGTATGCTACAATCCACGCGACGCGGTTTCAGCCGCTTCCCCCCTCTGTCACCACAGAAAGGAGGCCAGCCGTTGCCATGGCCAAGAAGGTGAACGTAGCCCTGATCGGTTACAAGTTCATGGGCAAGGCCCACAGCAATGCGTTTCGACAGGCCCCTGTGTTCTTCGACCTCGATGTGGAACCGGTGATGAAGGTCCTCGTCGGCCGAGACGAGGCGGGTGTGAAGGCGGCCGCGGAGAAGCTCGGCTGGGAGAGCTACGCGACCGACTATCGCGAAGTGGTCAACCGCCCGGATATCGACCTCGTCGATATCGTGACGGGGAACACGTCGCATGCGGAGATCGCCATCGCCGCCGCCAAGGCGGGCAAGCACGTTTTCTGCGAGAAGCCCCTCGCGATGACGGTGGGCGAGGCGAGAGAGATGACGCAGGTGGCCGAGAAGGCCGGCGTCAAGCACTGCGTCAACTTCAACTACCGGAAGCTTCCCTCGATTCAGCTGGCCAAGCGCCTCATTGACGAGGGGGCGATCGGCCGCATCTTCCATTGGCGGTCGGTCTATCTGCAGGATTGGATCGTCGACCCCGAGTTTCCGTTGGTGTGGCGCCTCAACAAGGCCGAGGCGGGCTCGGGCGCTCTCGGAGACCTCGCCGCCCATTCCATCGACCTGGCGCACTTCCTCGTGGGCGACATCACCGCCGTGACCGGGCACATGGAGACGTTCATCAAGGAGCGCCCCGTCGCCACGTCGATGAGCGGCTTGGTGGCCACCGGAAGCGAGGAGCGCGCACCGGTGACCGTGGATGACGGCACGATCTTCCTGGCGCGCTTTGCCAACGGCGCGATCGGCACGTTCGAGGCCACCCGCTTTGCTCCGGGGCATCGCAACGGCAACATGTTCGAGATCAACGGGAGCGAAGGGAGCATCCGCTTCAACGTCGAGCGCCTCAATGAGCTGGAGTTCTACTCTCGCCGTGATCCGGCTCACGCCCAGGGCTTCCGAACGATCTCGGTCACGGAGGGGGGCGAACACCGCTGGATCAATGCCTGGTGGCCCGCCGGGCATATCATCGGGTGGGAGCATAGCTTCACCCACCAAGTCGTGGATCTGCTGGATGCGATTGCTCAAGACAAGCCGGCAACGCCCGACTTCCGCGATGGCCTGCGCGTGCAGCTCGTTCTCGATGCCGTGGAGCGTTCTGCTCAGAGCGGGCAGTGGGTGTCAATCGAGAAAGAGTAGTAGCAGGAGGGGGCCATGCGGTTCATGCCTGGCCCCCATCACCTTATCGCGATAGAGATTCCAGATGCGAAGGCGCGAGGGCCGGCAGCTAGGGCGTGGGACCGGAGCTGCCACGGCCTGGCTCGTGGCTTCGTGATAGAGAGATAGGAGAACCCCATGGCAGGTACCCCAGTCAAGATCGGTATCATCGGCGCGGGCGCCATCGGCCAGCGCCGGCATATCCCCGAGGCAATAGCCAACCCCGATTGCACACTCGTGGCCGTGTGCGATGCGAATGCAGAGCGCGCCAAAGAAGTGGCTGCCAAGAATGGTGTGAAAGCCTACACCGACTATAAGCAGATGCTCGAGACCGAGAAGCTGGACGCGGTGGTCGTCTGCGGGCCCAACACGCTCCACGCGCAGCAGACGCTCGACGCGCTCAAGGCCGGCTGCCATGTGCTGTGCGAGAAGCCGATGGCGACCACGCGCGAAGAAGCGCGCGCGATGATCGACGCCGCGGAGAAGGCGGGCAAGAACCTGATGATCGGGCACAACCAGCGCCTGATGCCCCCGCACGTGTGCGCCAAGCAGATCCTGGAGAGCGGGAAGCTCGGCAAGGTGATCTCTTTCCGCACTGCATTCGCGCACCCAGGACCGGAGTTCTGGAGCGTCGATAACCACGCCGGCACCTGGTTCTTCAAGAAGGGGATCGCCAGCCTGGGCGTCACGGGTGACCTGGGCGTTCACAAGGCAGACCTGATGCGCTGGCTCCTCGGCGACGAGTTTTCCGAGGTGAGCGCCGTGATCACCACGCTCCACAAGCGCTACCCCGATGGCTCGCTCATCGATATTGATGACAACGCGGTCCTGACCCTGCGCACGCAAGGGGGTATCCTGGGCACCCTCATGGTGAGCTGGACGAACTATGGCGCCGAGGACAACTGGACGGTTCTCTATTGCGAGAACGGCGTGCTCTCCATCGGCACCGATCCGGTGTGGAACGTCATCGTGAACTATCGCAACGGTGATGTGGAGCAGCACAAGGTGGGCGAGATCTCGACGAACGTGAAGCAGGTCTCCAGCGGCGTGCTGGACCAGTTCGTGGCCGAGATCCTGGCCGGCAAGAAACCCGCGATCGATGGTGAAGAGGGATATCGCGCCCTCAACGTGATCCTCACCGCGATGGAAGCGGCCGCGGCAAACAAGACGATGAAGATCGCGTAGGGCCGCGTGGCAGAAGAGGCGTAGGCGGTCGCCGAGTCAGCTCTGCGGCCGCCTGCTCGCAGGAGGACGCGGCCTGGGGTAGTCTGGCAGAGAGGCCGGGGCGTGCGTGCAAGGGCCCCTCGTTGCTCTTCCCTGCGGCTCTTGAGGCGAGAGCGACCCGTCCGGAGTGAGACGGCGCAATGCCGCGGGGTTTGCCCAGTAGTTGCGCAGTGTATTGAAGTACGACTGCGTATGTGCTAAGATGAGGTTAGATGGCGAATCGCGTTGCCGTGCGGGGTGCGCGATAGCGCCGGCGGCTGGAAGCCGGCCGAGTGGGCGGCCGGGCCGCTATCGGGAAGAGCGGAGTTCAATCACACTCATGAGGATGGGTAGGGCGCGATGAGCTTTACACGCTATGAAGACGTCATCCGGCAGATGGAAAAAGAGATGGAGCGCCTGACCGAAGGGTGGCGCGGCTTCTTCGACCCGATGCCTGGCCGTTTCTGGCAGCCTCGCACGGATGTCTACGAGACGGAGCGCAATCTGGTCGTCAAAGTCGAGGCCGCCGGGCTGCGTGTCGACCCGGACACCGGATCGCTTCCTGATGTGCGTGTCGACCTCTCGCCGGATGGACGCGTGCTCACCATCCGCGGCCAACGCGTCGAGGACTGCGGCGAGTGCGTCGGCCGCGTGCGTTGGTACCGTTTTGAGATCTACTTTGGGCCGTTTGAGATTAGCATTCCGCTGCCGGGGGGTGTGGCCGTCGAGCGCGAGAAGATTACCGGTAGTTACAAAGACGGGTTCCTGATTGTCATTTTGCCCAAGGTGGCCCGAGCAGAACGCTCTGTGGTACACACGATTCCCGTCACTGGCGACTGACCCGCCAGGCGGTGAGCCGCCGTGACGGCGGAAGGGGGAAGTGACAGCCGGCCCATGAACTGAGGCTTTTGAGGCAGTGAGGATAGGCGATGGATGTAAATGAGGGACAGACCCCAACCCAAACGGGTGGTGAAGAGAGCGGCGTCAGCATTCCGGAAGAGTTGAGCCTGCTGCCGCTGCGCGACACCGTGCTCTTTCCCGTGGTGGTGGTCCCCCTGGCCGTATCGCGCGAGAGTTCCGTCAAGCTGATCGATGATGCCGCGGTATCAGGGAGCCGGGTGATCGGTACGGTGGCGATGAAGTCGCCCGAGATCGAGAAGCCGACGCTGGATGATGTGTACCGGATCGGCACGGCTGCCGTCATCCATACCATGCTGAAGCTGCCCGAGGGCGTCCGTCTCATCGTGCAGGGACTCCGGCGCATCGAGATCCTGGAGTGCTTGCAGACAGAGCCGTACCTGCGCGTGCGCGTCCGCGTGCTTCCGGAGGATACCCCAGAGGCAGAGCTTCCTCAGGATGCACAGATGGAGCTGGAGGCGCTGCGTCGCAGCGTGGGCACCCTCTTCCAGAAGGTGGTTTCGCTCTCGCCCGACCTGCCCGACGAGCTGCAGGCGATTCCACAGAATGTGCAGGAAGCCCATGTCCTCGCGGATCTCATCTGCGCGCATATTCGCCTGCCGATCCAGGAGAAGCAGGGGCTGCTGGAGATCATTGACGTGCGCGAGCGCCTGCGCCGGCTTGCCTCGCTGCTCCACCGCGATCTGGAGATCCTGGAGCTTCAGACGAAGATCCAGTCGCAGGTGCATACCGAGCTCGGGAAGATGCAGCGTGACTACTATCTCCGCGAGCAGCTCAAGCAGATCCAGAAGGAGCTGGGCGAAACGGACGAGCGCACCGCGGAGATCGAGGAGCTGCGCGCGAAGATCGAGGCCGCTCAGATGCCCGAGGAAGCACGCAAGGAGGCGGACCGCGAGTTGGACCGCCTCTCAAAGATGCCTCCTCAAGCCGCGGAGTACACCGTCGCCCGTACCTACATCGACTGGCTCGTCGCGCTCCCCTGGAACACCAGCACCGAGGACAACCTCGACATGCGCGAGGTGCGCGAGGTGCTCGATGCGGATCACTACGGCATCGAGAAGGTGAAGGAGCGCATCCTGGAGTATCTAGCGGTGCGCAAGTTCAATCCGGAGAGCCATCGCCACCCGATCCTTTGCTTTGCCGGCCCTCCGGGCGTGGGCAAGACCTCGCTCGGCAAATCGATCGCGCGTGCGCTCGGCCGCAAGTTCTTCCGCATGTCGTTGGGTGGCATTCGCGACGAGGCAGAGATCCGCGGGCACCGGCGCACCTATATTGGCGCGCTTCCGGGCCAGATCATCCAGGGCATCCGACGCGCCGGATCGAATAACCCCCTCTTCATGCTCGATGAGATCGATAAGGTGGGTGCCGATTTCCGTGGCGACCCCTCCTCGGCGCTCCTGGAGGTGCTCGATCCGGAGCAGAATGGCAGCTTCCGCGATCACTACCTGGATGTGCCGTTCGATCTCTCGCGGGTGTTGTTCATCACCACGGCCAACGTGCTGGATACCATTCTGCCACCTCTGCGCGACCGCATGGAGATCATCGAGCTCTCCGGCTACACCGAGCAGGAGAAGATTCAGATTGCGCGCAGGCACCTCGTGCCGAAGCAGATGGGCGAGCACGGCCTGACCCCCGATCATATCCGTTGGGAGGACGACGGGATCCGGGCTATCGTCCTGGGCTACACGCGTGAGGCGGGCGTGCGTAACCTGGAGCGCGAGGTCGCTGCCGTCTGCCGCAAGGTGACACGCGAGTTTGCCGAGGGCCGCACCGAGCCGGCGGTGATCGATGCCGAGGCGGTGCGCCGCTATCTGGGCGTGCCGCGCTTCGAGTATGAGGAGATAGCCGAGCGCACCTCGCAGGCGGGCGTCGCCACAGGGCTGGCGTGGACGCCGGTCGGTGGCGATGTAATGTTCATCGAGGCGACTGCCATGCCTGGCGGGCGCTCGCTGATGCTGACCGGGCAGTTGGGCGATGTGATGAAGGAGTCGGCCCAGGCGGCGCTCAGCTACGTGCGCTCGCACGCGACCGAACTGGGGATCGATCACAACTTCTTCCGGCGCAACGATATCCACGTTCACGTGCCGGCGGGGGCGATCCCGAAGGATGGACCTTCCGCGGGCGTCACAATGGTGACCGCCATTGCCTCGCTCGCCACTGGCCGGCGCGTTCGCAGCGATGTGGCGATGACCGGCGAGATCACGCTCACCGGCCGTGTTCTCCCCGTGGGTGGCATCAAGGAGAAGGTGCTCGCGGCACACCGTGCTGGCCTGAAGCGGGTTATTCTTCCGGAGCGCAACCGCAAGGATATGCTGGAGGACGTGCCGGAGGAGGTGCGCCAGAGCATTCAGATCGAGTACGCGAATACGATGCGTGACGTACTCGATTGGGTTCTCGAGCCGGAGGATGCCGCGCCCGCCGCTGAGGAGACCAGCCCGCGACAGGGGCAGGCTACTCCCGAGCGGATCGCCGCCCCCTGACGCCTGTCGCTCTCGCGTGAGAGCGCAGTGTATTTGCGCAGGCCGCTCCCCTCGATGGGCAGCGGCCTGTTTGCATGTCTGGTGGCTAAGCCGCCGTGCCTGTTTCGCCGGAAAACGGTTCGGGTAACACCATCGAGGAGCGTGCATCTGTTGCGAACCAGAAGCGGGATGGGTGCGTCCATAGCAGTAGTGTCATCAGTACCCGTCTGGTGGAAGGGGCGCCTCGCCAGGGCGCGCCGGCGGGTCCGCGAGCCGTACATGGGAGATCGTAGGAGCAGGAGCAGGAGAATGGGCTACCAGAAAGGCGGCGGGGCCGAGGCGGATCTGGTTGAGCGGGTGGAGGAAGCGCTCCTGGAAGACGAGCAGGTGCTCTCACAGTGGATCGAGGTCACTCGGGAAGAGGGGATCATCTACCTGCGCGGCCGCGCCCCGAACGCCCGGGCGCGAGAAGCAGCGACTCGCGCGGCTGCCCGGGTTCCTGGGGTGCACGCGGTAGTGAACGAGCTGGAGATTCACCCTTAGGCATCGGCTCCAGATCGAGATCGGGCAGGACCTGGGCGGCCGAAGGCTTCGTGCCATAGTGGCCCTGCTTTCCCGCCAGTGCCAGCACCAGGGCGATCTTCCCAACGGCGGTATCGAGGCTATCGACGGTCGTCAGGCTGTAGCGAGCGAAGTACGCCATCAGCGAGAGGGGGCACTCCGCACGCTCGCACGCCACCGCGGCAATCCCCTCTTCACGAAGCACGTCCGCGATCCGCGCCTGAATGGATGTGCCGTCGGACATCGCCTGAGCCTGCGCCTCCGTGGCATCGCCCACGATCAGCGTGACGGCATCGATAGGGAGCGTGTAATCGCCATCCAGGACAAGGCCGGGCGAGAACTCACCGATCACTCGCAGCAGATCCGGCTCGTTGCCCCGCACGATGGCGCGCGTGATCCGTGCGGCCAGTTGTCTCTCCGCGCGCGTGGAGTCTTGAGTATCTATTCCGCTGCGCGTCAGGATAGTCTGGCGGCTGTTGGGGTTCTCGGGAAGCAGCGGCTCCTGCAAGGTGGTGATTGAGCCGACCGAGGCGCCCGCCGTGGTGAGCAAGTACTTTGTCTCTCGCACAAGGCTGGTATCGATCCCCTGGCCGGTGATGAGCAGGCCGATCCGCTTTCCCACGAGGCGCCCCTGCACTACCGCGGGCACGGTCTGCCGCAAGGCGTTCTCCAGGAGGCGTGCCTGCCCGCGCAGCTGCTCGTTCTCGGCACGCAGGCGGCGATCCTCCGCCTGGATCCGATCGAAGCCGCTCTTCAGGCGCCGGATCTGACTCTCCACCGAGGGTGTGCCCACCATCGACGAGCCGATCAGGATCCCCACGGCCAGCGCCAGGAAGACCGCCACGAGACTCGCTACGTGATACCTTAGCTCGATCAACTCCGCCTCACTTGCCACTCACTGCAGACTCATCTATCACCTAGTTCGCCGCCGCGCAGGCCACTCCCTGGCTTGAGATAGGCTCCCGAAGCACGGGCGCCTAGAGATGGCGCAGCCAGAGCTGGAGGCGGACAGCCAGGAGATCGATGAAGGCACGCGCGCTATCGCTTACGGAGAGGATGACGAGGGTGAGGGTGACGGCGCCGACGAGCAGCCAGACGATATCCAGGATGCGCCAGCCGCGGTGGTAAAGGCGGCTGACGCCCTTGGCATCGACGAGGATGGAGCCCACCTTCAGGCGCGAGAGGAAGGTGCTGCTCATCCCCTTGCGCCCCTTGTCGAGGAAGTCTTGCAGCGAGAAGTGAGACCCAACCAGGACGATCAGGCGCGCGCCCTTGCGCTCCATGAGGATCATCGCGACATCCTCGCTGGTGCCGAGGGCCCGGAGCACCGAGGCAGGGACTCCCAGCTTGCGCGTTCTGGCCAGGCCCGGGGCATGCGCGGTCTCATCCTCCGGTTCCGTCGAGCCCGGCTTGCGCGGATAGCCGTGGACGATCACCTCCGCGCCACAGCGCAGGGCTTCGTCACTCACGGAATCCATGTCGCCGAGAATGATGTCGGGGCGCAGGCGCATCTCCAGGAGCGCGTCGGCACCGCCATCCACGCCCACGAGAACCGGGCGTTTGTCACGGACGTAGGGGAGGATCGCTTGGAGATCCTCGCGGTAGCCCTCGCCTCGGACCACGATGAGGACATCGCGTCCGTGGATGCGTGTTCGAAGCTCGGGGAGTGCCTGCTCATCAAAGAGAAGCGTCCACTCCTCGGAGAGGTAGTCGAGGGTGTTGCGGACGAACGCCTCCATCTCGACGGAGATGTTGGCGCGCGCGCGCGTCAGGGCTTCATCCAGGAGCGCACGAGTGAACGGACGGGCTGCGGCAATGCGCTGGCCGCCCTCATAGATTCCCCCATCCTCGCGGATCTCGATCACCGTGCCGGGGGCCACGCGCTCCAGTAGATCCGGGTCGGCGCTGTCGAATAGGGGGATACCCGCCGCCAGGATCGCGCCCGGGCCGCCCGCCGGATACCGCCCAGTGAGCGAGACGGCGCAGTTGATGACGGCGGAAACCCGCCGGTCGATGAGTGCGTTGGCGCAGACGATATCGATATCGGGGTGATCGATAATCGCGATATCGCCGCGGTGCAAGAGGGGTATGAGCTTTTTCGTTTTTCGTCCGGGGCGGGCAGCGCCCCGAATGGCTCGTGCCAGGGGAAGCCGCATCAGCGCTCCGCTCCCCCGGACGAGCGCGAGAGCATCTCTCGCGCGTGTTCTCTGGCCATCGCCGAGCCCTCCTGACCGCCCAGCATCCGCGTCAGCTCGTCCACACGTTCCTCATCCGTGAGGCGGCAGAGGCGGATGACCGTGCGCTCCCCCTGGATCTCCTTGCGGACCGTGAAATGGAGATCGCCCCGGCTGGCTACCTGGGGCAGGTGGGTGACGCAGAGGACCTGCTTCTCCTTCCCCAAAGCCGCCAGCTTCTCCCCAATGACGTGCGCAGTGCGCCCGCCGATCCCCACATCCACCTCGTCGAAAATGAGGGTCGGCACGCGATCCACCCGCGCCAGGATCGACTTGAGCGCGAGCATGACGCGCGACAACTCGCCTCCAGAGGCGATTCGCGCCAATGGCTTCAGCGGCTCGCCCGGGTTAGGCGAGATCAGGAACTCGACGCGGTCGGTCCCGGTGGGGCCCAGCGCGCCTATCTCAAGCGCCACGCGGAAGCTCGTCTTCTCCATCGCGAGCGCGGCGAGCTCTGTCTCTACCTCGTCCTGAAACCGTCCCGTCGCCTCGTACCGCAGCTGGGTGAGCCGTTCCGCGAGGGATGTGATCTCGGCGTGGACGGCCTCGCGCTGCTGGCGCAGCTCCGCTTCGCGCTCCTCGGAGTGGGTCAGCCCATCCAGCTCCGCCGCGAGTTGCTTGCGATAGGCGAGGATCTCCGCGATCGTATCGCCATACTTGCGCTTCAGGTGCTGGATCGCGATGAGGCGCTCCTGGACCTCCTCCAGGCGCTCCGGGTTGAATTCGATGCTGTCGCGATAGGTGCGGAGCTCCTTCGCGACATCCTCCAGCTGGTAGAGCGCCGATGCGACCGGCTCGAGGAGGGAGGAAGCGGAGCGGTCGACCTCGGCCAGACCCTCCAGGAGCTCCTGGCACGCGGCTAGACTATCGAGGAGCGCGTCGTCGCCACGGAGCCGGTCATAGGCCTGGCTCGCGTTTAGGAACAGTTTCTCGGCGTTGGCGAGCCGCAGGCGCTCCGCTTCCAGCTCCTCTTCCTCGCCATCGCGGAGGCCAGCGGCATCGATCTCCTGGATCTGGAACTGGTAGAGGTCCACCTTCCGCGCCCGGTCGCGCGCGTCGGTGGTCAGCTTCTCGATCTGCTCGTCGAGCGAGGTCAGCGCGCGAAAGCGTTCGGCGAAGCGCGCGCGCAGCTCCATCACCTCGGGGCCCGCCCAGGCATCAAGCAGGTCCAGATGGCGCGATACCGAAAGGAGCGATTGGTGCTCATGCTGGCCATGCACATCGATCAGGGTGTGCCCGAGAGCGCGCAGCATGGAGACGGTTGCCAGGCGACCATTGATACGGCACTGGCTTTTGCCGCTGGCCTGAAGCTCGCGGGTGACCAGGAGCAGATCCTCTTCGCTCTCGATTCCGGCTTCCGCCGCAGCCGCCCGGGCCTCGGGCGCGTCCGACAGATCGAAGGCTGCCTGGACGACGGCGCGCTGGGCCCCCGTGCGGATGAGATCGTAGTCGGCGCGCATTCCCAGGACGGCACTGATGGCGTCGATAATGATCGATTTGCCCGCGCCTGTCTCCCCGGTCAATACGTTCAGCCCGGGGCCGAAACGGACACTCAATTCATCAACCAGTGCAAAGTCCGTGATGTGCAGTTCGGATAGCATAGGTGGATCCACGCGGCCGTAGGCCGCCCTGTCTATTCTACCATTCGCAAGCGTTTCACGCAACGGCAGGGACGTGGCTCTCTCCCATAGAGGGGGGTCGCGCGCGCAGCGAGAATGCATCCAGAAGGCTTTCGGCGAAGAGGCCGCTCTTCTGGTGATGCCAGCCACCGGCGGGCGCCAGGACGAGGCGTCGGTCGAGTGGGCGCCTGGAAGGAGACAAGATGGATAACCGCCCCGTGCTAGAGCGCTTGTTTGCGTCCGGCGGGATTGCCCTCCGACGTAGCCCGCTGCTCGAGAGCCCCCCGCCCCGTTGCGCACTCCCCGGCTGTGGGACCGGATTGAGGGCATGCTCCTCGGGCTCGCCATTGGCGACAGCCTGGGCAACACCACGGAGGGCTTGCTGCCGGACCAACGCGCCCAGCGGTATGGCACCATCCGCGATTACCTGCCGAATCCCCGCGCGGAGAACCGCCCGGTTGGCCTTCCCTCGGAGTACACTCAGCTGGCGATGTGGACCCTGGAGCAGCTTCTGGCGGATAAGGGCCTGGTACCCGACCACCTGGCGCGCCGCTTCTGCCAGCAGTGGATCTTCCGCGTGAGCCGCACTCTCCGCGAGTTCATCCGCCGCTATAAGGATGAGCAGGTTCCCTGGGAGAGGGCGGGGGTAGCGTCCGCGGGGAATGGCGCGCTCGCGCGGATCGCCCCCATCCTGGTGCCCCACCTGCAGCAGCCTTCGCCGGCGCTATGGGCCGATGTCGCCCTCGCTGCCATGCTCATTCACAACGACCCGGCCTCTATCGGCTCCTGCCTGGCCCTGGAACGGCTCCTCTGGGAAGTGATGGGGCTCTCATCCGTCCCGGATCCCAGGTGGTGGGTTGATCACTTCTGCTCCACGCTCCACCCCCTGGAGGGCGAGGCGACTTACGAGACGCGCTCGCCGCATGTGCCTTATCGGGGGCCCCTCTGGCTCTTTGTCGAGGCGAGCGTCCCGCGGGCAGTCAGCGATGGCCTGTCTGTGCGCGACGCGTGCGACTGGTGGTACTCTGGCGCCTACCTGATGGAGACCGTTCCCTCGGCGCTCTTCATCCTCGCCCGCTTCGCGCACGACCCCGAAGAGGCGATCGTGCGCGCCGTCAACGACACGAAGGATAACGACTCCATCGCCGCTATCGTGGGCGCGGTCGTGGGCGCTCTCCACGGCAGAAGCGGCCTGCCCGCCCGATGGATTGACGGCCTGCTGGGAAGAACCGACGCCGCTGATGACGGGCAGGTGTTCGAGCTGGCCCTGAAGGCAACCGGCGGTACGGTGTGTCGCGTGGATGAGCTGCGGCCCGACGATATCCTGACGTCCGTCGATAACGTGCGTCCGGGAGATACCGTCTTCTTCGTGCGCCAGGCGGATCACGAGGTCGAGCTCCGGGCCTTGAGCCAGGCACACCGGAAGGCGTTCACCGGAATCCGGTATCGTGTGGTTCAGGGAGACGAGCCGGGAAGCATACTCTTCACCCTGGAATAGGCCGCCGCACTCCACTCTCGGGCGAGGGACGCCCGCCAGCCAGAATCGGTCTTTGCGCGTCCTGGACTCTCGCCCAGAGATTCCGTCATGAGAGGGGCGCACGCACGCGCGGAGCTCGAAGCTCCGCGCTGCTTTACGGCAACGCCCCTGCGGGGCTTCCCCTCCCAGCCACCGCCGTTTTGAGACATCCGGGTGTATCGCCCAATCCAGCCCGGCGGGGCTTCGCTCGCAAGCAGCGCGGTGCTTTTAGCGCCGCGCGCCGGGTTGCGCGCTGCTTCCGAGGCTTCGGATTCCTTATCTCGGAATCCCAGCTCGCCACGCGTGCTTGTGTCGTCTCCTCGCTTTGTGGTATCCTGTGGCAGGGGGATGGACAGAGGATGGTGATCATATCGGGCGGGACGCTCCTGGACGGGACCGGGGCGCCGCGCATCGTAGCGGATGTTGCCCTTTCGGGAGACACGATCGTCGCTATCGGAGACCTTCGTGATGCCGCGGGCACCCGGATCGATGCCCGCGGTCGCTTCGTGACACCCGGGTTTATCGACCTGCACACTCACTCGGACGCGACGGTCCTGGGCTTCCCGTCGATGTCGAGCAGCGTGCGCCAGGGGGTGACGACGGAGGTATCCGGGAACTGCGGGATGCAGGTTGGCTTGGCCCTGGGCACCCCCGAGTTTGAGCTCGAGCAGCGGCTCTACCACGGCCCGCGCCCCTTCTGCTGGACCTCGCTCTCAGAGTTCGCCGCTCAGGTCGAAGAGCAGGGGATTGCCGGCAACCTGGCGTTTCTGGCGGGGCATGGCACGCTGCGCAAGCGCGTCATGGGCTGGCAACGTGGTGCGCCGACCCCGGAGGATCTGGCCCGGATGCGCGCCTTTCTCCGGCAGACGCTAGAGGATGGGGCGTTTGGCCTCTCCACCGGCCTGGAGTATCCGCCCGGCTCCTACGCCACTCACGCCGAGATTGCCCCTCTGGTGGCCGAGGTGGCCACGGTAGGTGGGGTGTACACGACGCACCTGCGCAACGAGGGTGACCACCTCGCCGAGGCCGTGGAGGAGGCGCTGCGGGTGGCGCGCGAGACCGGAGCGCGCCTGCAGATCTCGCACCTCAAGGCAGAGGGCCGGCGCAACTGGGGCAAGGCGTGCGAGATGCTCGCGCGCATCGACGCCGAGCGCGCCGCGGGCATCGATGTCGCCTGCGACGTCTATCCCTATACCGCGTTTATGACGGGGCTTTGGGTTGTGGCGCTGCCCGCCTGGGCGCAAGAGATGCCCGCCGAAGAGATCTCGGAGCGGCTGAAGGAGCCCGGCTTCCGTGACCGCGTGGCGAGCGACATGGCCGAGATGGAGATCGATTGGGAGCAGCTGCAGATCGCGATCGCTCCGCAGGACCGTTCGCTGCAGGGGCGTTCCGTGGCCGAGATCGCTCGCGAGCGCGGCATAGCACCACACGAGGCGGTTCTGGATCTCCTGACGGAAGGGCTTGTGGTTGCAATCGTCTTCGCCATCTCGGAGGAGGAGATGCGGACGGTGCTGCGCGCGCCCTTCACCAGCGTCGCCTCGGATGGCACCACGCGCGTCGCTTCGGAGGCGGCGGACGAGGACCGCGTCCACCCGCGCTGCTTCGGCACCTTCCCGCGGGTGCTGGGCCGCTACGTGCGGGAGGAAGGGCTTCTCTCGTGGGAAGAGGCGATCCATCGGATGACCGGGCTGCCGGCGAGCCGGCTTGGTCTGCGTCAGCGCGGCGTCATTCGGCCGGGTGCCCGCGCCGACCTCGTTGTCTTCGATCCCGCGACGGTACTGGACACGGCCACTTTCGTGACGCCGGCCTGCTACCCACAGGGAATCGAGCACGTCTTTGTGAACGGCGTCGCCGTCGTGCGCGACGGCGAGGAGACAGGAGCGCGGCCAGGACGTGTGCTCCGCAGAGGCCAGGCCGAGTAGGCCGCCGCGGGCAGGAGATAAGATGCCCTCACGACCGCTCCACATCGGAATAGAAGCGCGCTACCTCTTCGCCCGGGCAAAGACGGGCATCGAGAACTACACGACGCAGCTCGTTCTCCATCTGGGCCGCCTGCCCGATTTGCCGCCCGTCACCCTTTACACGGATGCGCCTCCCGAGGAGACGGACGCGGTGACCGCGGAGATCCTGCGCACCCCGAGCCTGCGCGTGTGCGTCGTGCCCCGGCGTCGGCTGTGGCTGAAGGTGTGGCTTCCCAGGGCAGCGCGCCGGGATGGGGTCACCGTGATGCACTTCCCGGGGAGCATCTTGTCGCTCCTCCGACCCTATCGGGCGGTCACCACGATCTACGACCTATGCAACGTGCGCTATCCGATGCTCGCGGTGGGGAATGAGGCCCGCCTGATGCAAGGAGTGGTGCGCAAGAGCGCGCTTGCCGCGACGCGAGTAATCGCGATCTCGCAGGCGACCGCCGATGATATCGCGGAGCTTTACGGCGTGCCGCGCGAGCGCATCGTTGTTACGCCGCTCGCGCCGGATCCTCGTTTTCAGCCGGTGCCGGACGCGGCGGCGCGTGTCGCCGCGCGCTATGGCCTGCGCTCGCCGTATCTCCTCTTCGTGGGCACTCCCTACCCGCGGAAGAACCTCGCGCGGGTGCTCGATGCCTTCGCCCAGCTTGGTCCGGCAGGGAAGGGGGTCACCCTCGTGATTGCGTCGCGCAAGGAAGAGGCGGCCGCGGAGGTGCTGGCACGGGCGCGGGTCCTCGGCGTGGAGGAGCAGGTGCGCTTCCTGGCCGGCGTGCCGGATGAGGAGATGCCGGCGCTCTTCTCAGCGGCCCAGATGCTGGTGCATCCGGCGCTGTGCGAGGGCTACGGGCTCACACTGGTGGAGGCGATGGCGTGCGCTACTCCGGTGATCACCGCGAACCGGTCGTCGATGCGCGAAGTGGCGGGAGATGCGGCGCTCCTGGTCGATCCGGAGAAACCGGGCGAGATCGCCGGCGCCATCCGGCGCCTCCTGACCGATCCGGAGGCACGCGAGATGTGCATCCGCCGGGGCGCTGAGCGGGTGGCCGGGCTTACCTGGGAGAGAACGGCGCGCCTGACCCTGGATGCTTACCGCGCGGCGCACGAAGGGAAGTGAGGGACGCGATGGTCTCCGTTGTAGCTACCGTGTGGAATGAGGCCGGGTCGTTGCAGGAGTTCCTCCGGGCTCTCCTCGCGCAGACGCTCCCCGCGGATGAGATCGTGATCTCTGACGGCGGGTCCACCGATGGAACGCGCGAGCTTCTCCAGGAGGTGGCGCACGAGGAGCCGCGCGTGCACCCGATCCTGTTGCCGCGATCCAACCGCTCTGTGGGTCGCAACGCCGCCATCGAGGCTGCCAGGAACGAGATCATCGCCGTGACGGACGCCGGCTCGCGCGCCGATCCCGACTGGTTGGAGCGGATCACCGCGCCCCTGCGCGCCGACCCGACAGTGTGCATGGTGGGCGGCTACTACCGGGCGCTCGCCAGGAGCCCGCTCCAGGAAGCGATCGCCGCAGCCACGGTGGTGCCACCGGAACGCGTGGATCCCGAGACGTTCCTTCCAAGCAGCCGATCGCTGGCCTTTCGCAAGGAGGCGTGGGCGCGGGTAGGCGGCTACCCAGAGTGGTCGGACCACAACGAAGATACGATCTTTGCCCTGGCGTTGCGCCGGGCCGGCTGTCGCATGGTGTTCGTTCCGGACGCGGTCGTCTCGTGGGAGCCTTCTCCCGACCTGCGCCGGCTTTTCAAGCAGTTCTACCGCTATGCGCGCGGCGATGCGCAGGCGGGGCTCTTCTTCGGGCACTACTGGAAAAACCTCGCCATCCCGGCCGCGGGAGCGGCCTACCTCCTCGGGCGCCGGCATCCGCGGCTGCGCGCCGCGGTGGGCACCGGCGTGGGCCTTTATCTCGCGAAGCAATCCCTGCGCGCGCTGCGCCAGACACGTAGCGCCGCGGCCACCGCGCTCACCCCCGCCGTTGCGCTGACGCTGGATATGGCCCACCTGACGGGATACGTCCACGGCATTCTCGACCGGCCGGCCATTCGCCGGGCGCGCGAGGATGCGCCCGGCGAGTGAGGAAAGACCGCCTCTTCCTTGACTTCGCACCGGGGACGTGGTACACTGCCAGGTGGCGCCACGCCTCGCGCGGTGCGGGCGCCAGTTGCCATCTACTACCGCGCGTGGATGCCTGTACTTATGGATCTCCTGGAACAGTTGAACCCGGTGCAGCGTGAAGCAGTGACGCATCCGGATGGACCGTTGCTCATCTTTGCCGGCGCAGGCTCGGGGAAGACGCGCGTGCTCACCCACCGAGTTGCCTGGCTCATTCGCGAGCGCGGGGTGCACCCCGCGCACATCCTCGCGGTCACGTTCACAAACAAGGCCGCGAAGGAGATGAAAACCCGGATTGCTAGTCTTGTCGGCTCCCTGGAGGAGAGCATCTGGATCGGCACCTTCCACGCTCTCGCCGCGCGCATGCTGCGGATGCATGGAGAGCATATCGGCCTGGATCCTGGCTTCGTGATCTACGACGACAAGGACCAGGAGACCGTGGTGAAGGAGTGCTACCGGGAGCTTGATATCGATGAGAAGAAATACGCTATCCGGGCCACTCTCAACGCGATCAGCCGGGCCAAGGAGCGGCTGATCGAACCCCGGGAGTACGGCCGCACTGCGATGGACTCCTTCGAGCGCGTCGTTGCCAACGTCTACCCGGCCTACAATCACAAACTGCGCCTCAACAACGCGCTCGATTTCGACGACCTCATCGGCTGCGCCGTAAAGCTGCTCCGCGAGGCCCCCTCGGTGCGCGAGGAGATCCAGCATCGCTTCCGACAGGTGCTTGTGGACGAGTTTCAGGATATCAACCACGCGCAGTATGCCTGGATGCGCCTGGTGGCCGGGAAGCACGGCAACGTCACCGTGGTCGGCGACGATGACCAATCGATCTACTCGTGGCGCGGCGCCGATGTCGGCTTCATCCTCGCTTTCGAGAGGGACTATCCCGACGCCCGGGTGGTGAAGCTGGAGCAGAACTACCGCTCGACGCAAAAGATTCTCAGTGCCGCGCATGGCGTGGTCAGCCGCAACCGGATGCGCGTCGACAAGAAGCTGTGGACCGACGGCCCGGAGGGCAAAGAGGTCACGGTTTACTCGGCCTATGACGAGTATGACGAGGCGCGCTACGTCTGCCAGATGATCGCGGCAGGATGCATGGGGAAGGGGCGGAGCTACCGTGACCACGCGGTGCTCTACCGGATGAACTCGCAATCGCGCGCGCTGGAGGACGAGCTGCGCAGGATGGGGATCCCCTATCGCGTGGTGGGCGGGCTCCGGTTCTACGACCGCAAAGAGGTGAAGGATCTGATTGCCTACCTGCGCCTGGTCGCCAACCCGGCCGACTCCATCTCGCTGCGCCGCGTGATCAACGCTCCGCCGCGCGGGATTGGCGCCACGACGATGGCGCGGCTGGGCGACTACGCCATGAGCGAGGGAATCTCGCTCTTCGAGGCGATGCGCCGCGCCGGCCGCGCCCAGGGGATACAGCCGGCGATCCGCAAGCGAGTCGCCGACTTCGTCCTCCTCATCGACGGCCTTCGCGAGCTGGCCGCCACCGCGACCGTTCTCGACACCCTGAAGGCGATCATCGCGCGCACGGGCTTCGAGCAGACGCTGCAGGGCGAGACCGTGATTGAGACCGATTCACGGAAGGCGAACGTTCAGGAGCTGCTGAAGGTGGCGGAGGAGTTCGTTGGAGGGGGCCACGGCTCGGCCCTCAGCGCGTTCCTGGAGGAGATGGCGCTCGTCTCTGATGTCGATAACCTGCGCGAGGATGAGGATGGCGTGGCGCTGATGACGTTGCACGCCGCTAAGGGCCTGGAGTTCCCGGTGATCTTCATGGTCGGCCTGGAGGAGGGGATCTTCCCGCACAGCCGCTCGATGGGCGACGATGCCGCGCTGGAAGAGGAGCGCCGGCTCTGCTACGTGGGCATCACGCGCGCCATGCAGGAGCTGTACCTGCTGCACGCCTGCCGGCGTGCCTCCTGGGGCACGCCCCAATACAACCCGCCTTCCCGATTCCTGAAAGACCTGCCCCCATCGGCAATCGCGCGAGACGCGGAGAGCGCCCGCTTTGGCCAGGCTGGCACGACCGTTTCCTTGCCCCCGCCCCCGAGCCCTCGCGTGGCAGACCGTCACGATTGGGAATGGGATTCGCCTTCGGCCAGCACACAGCCGGGCACGCCCCTCGACGCGGAGGCGATCCTAGCGCGCTACCGGCCGGCAGAGCCGGCTTTCCGGCCAGGAGACAAGGTGCAGCACGCCACCTTTGGCACGGGCGTGGTCCTCAGCGTCGAAGGCGAGGGCGACACCGCGGAGGTGAGAGTGCACTTTGCCGGCAAGGGGATGAAGCGGCTGGCGCTTGCCTACGCGCAGCTCTCGAAGCTGGGGAGTGGGGTCGGCGAACCCGGGGGTGAGGATCCGGCGCCAGAAGAGAGCGCGGCGGTCGATGCGCCCGAGGCCACGGAGGTGGTCCTCTTCGCGCGGGGCGACCGGGTGGTACACCGCCGTTTCGGCACCGGCACCGTGGTCTCCGTGCATGGCGAGGGTCCGACGGCGGAGGTAACCGTGCAGTTCGGCCATGCTGGCACCAGGCGCCTGGATCCGGTGATCTCTGGACTGGAGAGGGTCCGCCCGGCATGATGCATCCGCTCCGACCCCTCCATGTCGGCCCGGTCGTGGTCGATCCCCCCCTGATTCTCGCCCCGATGGCCGGATTCACCCACTATCCGTTCCGGCTTCTCTGTCGCGAGCAGGGCGCGGGGCTTGTCTGCTCAGAGTTCGTCAGCAGCCACGGCCTGGTCCGCCGGATGAAGAACACCTGGGTGCTGGTCGACCTGCACGATGACGAGCGTCCCGTGTCGGTGCAGATCTTCGGCGCGGATCCCGCGGTAATGGCGGATGCCGCGCGCATGATCGAGGACGCGGGTGCGGATATCATCGATATCAACATGGGGTGCTGGGTGCCCAAGGTCTCCAAGACAGGCGCAGGTGCAGCGCTCCTGCGCTCTCCTGAGACGGCCAGCGCCGTCATGCGCGCCGTGGCCGAGGCCGTTCGCGTGCCGGTGACCGTGAAGATCCGGATGGGGTGGACAGGCCAGAACCTCACCGGGATTGATATTGCCCGCCTGGCGGAAGACGCGGGGATCCGTCTGATCACCATCCACGCGCGCCCGGCCACCCGTGGCTACGCGGGCAACGCCGATTGGGACTACATCGCCCAACTGAAGGCATCCGTGTCGATTCCGGTCGTGGGCAATGGCGATGTCCGCTCGCCCGAGGATGCGCTACGTATGTTCCGACATACCGGATGCGATGCCGTCATGATTGGCCGCGGTGCGTTGGGCAACCCGTGGCTCTTCCGGCGTTGCCTCGCCTTCCTGCGTACCGGCGACCCGGGGCCCGAGCCGGGCGTTCAGGAGCGCATGGAGACGGCGGCGCGGCATGTGCGTCTCGCCCTCGCCGAAGGCCCGGAGGATGTGGTCATCCGCGAGATGCGCGCGCATCTCGCTCACTACGTCAAGGGCTTTCCGGGGGCAGCGCCCCTGCGCGAGCGCCTGATGCACCTCACTCGCGCGGATGAGGTTCTTGAAAGCCTCGCCGCGGCCGCCACATCCCTCCCCGCGGGGACCGCCGGCTCCTAGAAGCCGGCCCGGCTGCCGGCGCGCGCTGATCGGGACCGGCCGAGCGCAATCCACCGCACCTTGGGAGCCCCGGGTGTTCGCCCCCTGTCCATCCGTGTCCGTTCATCCGAGGTTCGGTGCCGGGAATCGCGCATGAATACTTGACAGGCGCTCGTAGCCCTGGTAAGCTCTGTCTGGCGGCACGGTTATCGGGCTGCCTTGGGAAAAGATGCCCTGCACGGGGCAGTGGTCTGCCGGGATGAAGCGGTCTATCGGGGCTCAATCCCGGCTAGAAGGAGCATGAATGAAACGTCGTGGTTTTCCCTGATCGAATTGCTCGTCGTCATAGCCATCATCGCTATACTAGCGGCGATCCTCTTTCCGGTGTTTGCCCGGGCCAGAGAGAATGCGCGCAAGGCGAACTGCGCCTCAAATCTGAAGCAGATAGGCCTGGCGATCCTCGCCTATGCGCAGGATTACGACGAGATGCTCCCCCAAGTACTCGCTGAAAAACGTGCCTACCACGGCCAACGACTGGCACGAAGTCATTGACCCCTACATCAAGAACACCCAGATCAAGAAGTGTCCGAGTCTCAACGCGGCCCTGGGCTATGGGGCGAACTGGCGGCACATCATCTGCTACCCCAAGGAGGACGACGCTGCCATGGGCAAGGATGTGACCCTTGCGCAGCTCCAGCGCCCAGCGGAAGACCTGGTGGTCTGCGACAGCCACTCGGGGACGACCGGTGAGGGGACCGGCGGATCCGCGGCGATCTACTGCCCGCACTGCTACTCAACGCCGCCGTATAGCTATGTGAACTTCGCCGTCTCCTCGCGACATAGCTAGGGCGCGAACTGCCTGATGATGGACGGCCACGTGAAGTGGTACACGACGACCAGCATTCTGAAGAAGGACGCCTCCTCCATCTGGGCGCACACCAATCCATAGCAAAGCGATCAGAGACCGAGTAGAGCCAGTGCCGGGGATGCCAATGGGCATCTCCGGCTTTTTTTTCTTGGGGCAGGCGTTCCGCAGGTGCAGCGGCGACCCAGTATGGGGAGCGGTGGGGTGAGGGCCAGCGACGAGCAAACGCGCGATCAATAGAGCTGGCTCCTGAGCTATGCGGCGGGGGGCGAAAAGGCTTTCACCGGAGTGGCTCCCTACCGATGGGTGGGAGAATCCCGTGGGGGATGGAGCCGCGCGGGGCCTTATGGCGGAAGGATGCGGACTCCTGGCTGGCCAGGTATCGACGAGGGGGAGATGGGGTAGTCCGGATGCGCGGAAGGCGGCATTGCGCTGATGACACAAGGCTGGGGGCGCGCAGGGCGATAAACGCGGCGGGCGGGGCCACCATAGCCCCGCCCGCATGATGCGGGGCCACCATAGCCCCGCCCGCATGATACGCTCTTTCCCAGAGGGCTATCCGAACCAGACGGCGTAGCCCTCGTAGAGGTTCTTCCCGGTGGCACCGAGCAGACCCCACACAATTCCGGCGGTGAAGAAGTGCCCCAGCGCCAGGCCGAGGAAGCCGGGGAGGGTCTTGCGGTAGAGCGGCATGCCGCCGAAGCGGAGAACCGCTACCTTCACCAGCCAGACCAGGAAGAAGGGCCACCAGAGGAGCGACCCGAAGGCATTGCCGACCGCGTAGCCGAGCGGGTGCAGCGGGAAGCCGACGATGCGCGTGCGCAGCATCTGGAGCACCGTAGCGATGCCAAACCCGGTGACGCCGGCCATAACGCGCGGCTTGTCCATCGGGCGCGGGGAAGTGGCCGCATTGATGGCGGTATCATACTCCATCGTCGCCATGCTCCAGCCCCAGATCCCGTTGCGCACTTGCTGCGCGCCGACGCGGTAGTAGCCCGAGAGGTGGAAATAGAACGCGAGCGCCAGGCCGGCTATCAGGGCAATGGTGAGCCCGATGATGAAGCGCCTTGGCTTCTCGGAGGTCTGATGCGCTGCGCGCAGGCTATCCACCTGATAGCCAGAGAAGGCGACCGGAAATCCGCGCGAGAGGAAGGTGAGCATCGCCAGTGCCGTCAGCGTGGATGGATCGCCCCCGGGCGCCAGCGGGGCGGTCCCCAGTATGGAGAAGAGCATCGTCTTGGGCATTCCGAAGGGGAAGCACCAGACGAGCGGGATGCCCGTTTCGGCGCGGACGCGCGCGTAGGTGAGCGCGATCGCCAGGAAGATGCCCAGGTAGAGCGCGCCGACCCACCACATCATACCGAGCATCTTGCAGAAGACCAGGAGCGCGATCACGCTGAGCCAGAATCCCCAGAAGGCCCACCGATAGCCGCGCATCTCCGGCTCTGCCGACGACACAGCGGCGCGCGCGATGCTGATCAGATGCCCCTTGCCCAGATAGAGAAGGAGCAGCGCCATGGCGATGTAAGCACCGAAGCTCTGTTCCTGCATGAAGGGCATGCCGGCCTCGCGATAGCCCATGCCGCTCATCACCACGGCCGCCAGACGCTCGAGCAGGAAGGTGGCCCAAATCGAGAAGGTGATCTCCGCCGAAACCAGGTAGCCAAACCCGATCAGCTCCGGACGGTTGTAGATGGTGAGGCCGCCGACCGCGTTGAATGGGGGCGTCGTGAAGGGGATGAACGAAAACGAGTTCTTCCACGCGGGGAACGACGGCGCGACGGCGTGGATCATGTTGGCGAGGTTATAGACGAACGCGATCGCGAAGCCCGTCCACATGACCGGGTTGCGGAAGAACGCCGGGATCCCTCCCGAACGCGGCTCCGTATCCGTGATCTCCAGGGGAAGCTGCACCAGCGGGAAAGTGAGCTTCTCCTTCTCCACCCAGGGCCGGTGCATCAGCATCACCAAACACATCATTGCCAGCCACAGGGCGACGAAGAAGCCGATCCACGCCAGCAGCGGACCCACCCAGACGCCCCACGGGATCGGCGCCCCGCGCAGCGCCTCGTAAACCCCCCGAATCGCATCCGGGTCGCGCACCGTGGCCCATTCGGGAAGGTACTTCTGCGCTTCCTCCAGCTTGTTGCCCGTCTGGTTGAAGTAGAACGGGGCAGTCATCAAGGCAAGGAAAAAGCGCGCTACGCCGCAGCTGAACGACATCGTGGAGACGCAGACAAAGAAGAAGATAAAGAGCATCTCTCCACGACTGAAACGTCGGTCTGCCCAGGGGGTGTAGGTAAGCAAAGTGTTGGCGAGTAACACCAACAGAATTGCCGCGACCGCGGGGATCGTGGGCACGCTCTCCGTGATATAAACTCCGAGAGCCACGATCTCCGACTCCCGGATCCAGAACCCGGCTACGACCGTCAGGAAGAGGCCCGTAAGGATTGCCCGGGGGGTTACCGCGCCGCGGCGTTCAGGGCTATCGGCTTGACCCGGTTCCAGCCGCTCGTCCATTGGGTCGCTCACCGTATGCTGGGGCATGGCCATCAGCACGCCATCCTTTCCACTTCCAATCCAAGTTGGAGTAGTTCTCCCGTATCAATTCGCCGTGTTTCGCGGGGTTCCTTGTGGGAAAGCGCTTCTCTTTCACACGGGCACTCAGATGCTTCTCGCCTCTCCCAGGGGGTGGTCGCTTCCTCGCCCAATTCACGCTCCATTTCACGCGCTCGGAGGCGTTCTGGCATGCATCGTGCGCCCGCCAGGCGATGCGGTCGGGCCCAGAGGAATGCCGGAGGAGAGGCGAGTGACCAATACGGACGGGAAGACGTCCGCTCCGAGAAACATCTGGCAGCAGCTGGCACGCGGATCCGTCTTCCTCTTGAGCGTTGCCGCATGGGGAACCATCATCTTCTTGATGCGTGACCTGGATCCCATCCATGGGCCTTCGGCCAGGCGGGCGGAGGTGAGAGTGCTCTCCGAGATGCGCCTCTACTGCGCGCATAGCGTCGCCCTGGGCCGGCTGGCAGAGGCAAAGGCCATCCATGAAGAGATCCGACAGTTTGCCGGAGAGCGGGTAGTCTCTTACAGCCAGGAAGTAGCTCGCCTGGATGCGCTACTCCGCGAACGGCACGGGCGAATGCATCGCGCCCACACCCGCGAGGGCCAAGATCCGGCGCTCGCCCGTCTGGAGCGGCTGAGCGGCGCCGCGTTCGAGACGGCATTCCTGGACGAAGCCCTTTACCGCAACGCGCGGGCGCTGCAACAGATCGAGAGCCACCGGCAGCGCATCGGTGATACCGCGCTCAACTATCTCCACGATCGTCTTTGCGCGGAGCTCCGCGCCGAACGAAAGCGCCTGGAGGGATGGCGGTCGCGCTGGTACGGCAGCTCCCCAACCACGACGCCCCAGGCAGCTTCGCCGGGTGAGGCCTGGTAACCCGGACCGGCTATCGACCGGCGTATCGTCCTCTCGCCCGGTTCCGGCGAGCTGCCTCGGCGTGCCAGCGGATTAGGGGCGTTCGCTCGCGATCCGCGTCTCCAGGATGCGCCCGGCATCCTCGCGACAGCGCTCGATGGTGCGCATGACGGCCAGGGTCTCCTCTGGCGGCACGAGGAGAGGCGTGCCTTCGCGGATAGCAGATGCCAGGTTGCCGTAGAAGTCGACCGCCAGGCTCGGATCCACGGGGAAGCTCTCTTCCCGGAAGGGCACGTTGTCGCTGGGGTAAGCGCGATTGGCGCTCGCCAGGCCGGGATCCAACGCCTTCTCCGGCAGCTCGGCCGGATCGAAGTAGCGCACCGTGAAGGTATTCCGCTCCAGGGTGACGGCGCCGTGCGCGCCCCACACCTGAAGCTCGTAGGGCCGGATCGCGGAGGCCTGATTGATATCAATCTCGCCGAGGACGCCCTTGTGTGTCTCGATGAGGATCTTTACCACGTCGTCGGCATCGCCCAAGGAAGCGACCAGGCGGAGGTTGCAGAAGATCCGCCGGATGTCATACCCGATCAGCTGGAGCACCTGGTCGATGCAGTGCGCGCCGTAGTTGTTGAGCATGCCACCGCCATACCGCTGCAGGCTCTGCCAATCGTTGCGCCGCGCAAAGTTGAAGAGAGCCCGGCGCACGTGGTAGACCTCGCCGATGGTGCCCGCCTGCAGGATGCGCGTGAGGTGCTGGAAGTAGGCCATCACGCGGTGGGGTTGATAGACGGTGACAAGGCGCCCGCGGCGGCGCGCCTCACTCGCGATCGCCTCCGCCTCGCTAACCTCCTGCGCCATCGGCTTCTCGATGACGATATGGTGGCCGGCGCTCAGCGCGGCCAGGGCCATGTCGTGGTGCAGGTGGGTGGGTGTGGCGATGGTGACCACATCCAGGTCCGCGTGGCGCAGCAGGTCGGCAAACTCGGCATAGGCGGTCACGCCATAGGTGCGCTCCGCCTCCTGGCGGCGTTCCGGCTCAATATCTTGCACGGCCACCAGCTCGAAATCGGGGTGCGCTGCGAGCGTCTTGCAATGGAAGCTCCACCCGATTCGACCCAGTCCCGCCACTCCGATGCGTAAGGGTTTGGTCGCCATTTCATCGCCTCTCGTTCCGCAGGTTTGGCGCTGCCTGGGGCAGGCCCGCTCTATTGTACTGGCCGGGGCGGTGCCGGTCAAGAGGAGTAAACATTCAGTTCGAGAATGGGATCGGGGTAGAAACTGCCGGGCATTTCTGCTATAATGGGCGTTGGGAGTCCCTCCAGTAGCGGCATGCCGACTGCCTCGCGCCAACCGGGGCCAGGGGGGGCAACCGCGCGAACAGCTTACGTCGGGAGGAACCATGAACCAGGCTGCCGGGCCGGGCGATTTTCCGCAATCCTTCACGAGCAACGAAGAAGCCGATTTCCTCGTGGACGATGATCACCCCAGGGATGAGTGCGGGGTATTCGGCATCTGTGCCCCTGGCGAGGATGTGGCCCGCCTCGCCTATTTTGGCCTTTTTGCGCTGCAGCACCGAGGACAGGAGTCTGCCGGAATCGCCGTCTCGGACGGGCGGCGCCTCAAAGTGAGCAAGGCGATGGGTCTGGTGACCCAGGTCTTTGATGAGGAGGTACTCCAGAGCCTGCGCGGCGGTTTCGGGATCGGGCACGTCCGCTATTCTACCATGGGGTCGAGCGTCCTCTGCAATGCCCAGCCGGTCGTTGTGGAGACGCCATACGGCCGGATCGCCGTGGCGCATAATGGCAACCTGGTGAACTGCGCGCCCTTGCGAGATGAGCTACGCGAGCGCGGCATCACGTTTGAGGGCACCAACGACTCTGAGGTGGTGGCCCAGTTGATCGCTCGCTATCACCAGGGCGATCTGGAAGAGGCGATTGTGCGCGCGCTGGCGCGCCTCGAGGGAGCCTACGCGCTCGTCATCCTGGCGCACGATAAAGTCGTGGCCGCGCGCGATCCGAACGGCATCCGGCCCCTCTGCCTGGGGGCGCTCAACCACGGCCACCATGTGGTCGCGTCCGAAACGTGCGCGCTGAACGTCGTCGGTGCGCGCTTCATGCGCGAGGTGGAGCCGGGCGAGATGGTGGTGATCGATGCCGACGGCGTGCGAGAGTTCCAGGCGGTGCCGATCCAGGACAAGCGCCTCTGCCTCTTTGAGTTTATCTACTTCGCTCGTCCCGATAGCTGCATGTATGGCCGATCGATGCACCTGGCGCGCCGGCGCATGGGGCATATCCTGGCGGATGAGCACCCGGTGGATGCCGACGTGGTCATCCCGGTGCCGGATACCGGCACCCCGGCGGCTATCGGCTACGCGGAGCGCTCGCGTATCCCCTTTGGCGAGGGCCTTATCAAGAACCGCTACATCGGGCGGACCTTCATCCAGCCACACCAGCGCCTTCGCGAGCTGGGCATCCGCATGAAGCTGACGCCCCTCACCGAGACACTCGCGGGGAAGCG
>ERZ795045.314-NODE-314-length-64184-cov-5.389371_pt1 | contig 64184 bp, 54 predicted proteins | sample MGYA00375129_ERZ795045 | MGnify/ENA primary metagenome ERZ795045 (study PRJEB30174, sample SAMN05720166) | activated sludge metagenome | isolation source: anaerobic digester from wastewater treatment plant | place: Japan | collected 2015-05-15 ...
CAGTTACGGCAGCGGTACGGCATCCGGATTTCTCATCGAAGACACGGCATCAGTACGGCATCAGGTTTTTGCATCCGCAACGCATCGAGTACGGCAACGGGCAATTCAACACAGGCAAAGGGCCAGGTCTGGAGAGCAAAACATCACGCCGATACATCCCGGAGACTCTCCCCACGCAACGTACAACGGGTAAGAAGGAACGGATGATGGTTTCTTCGCCGAACAACCCATAACATCATTTGGAATGGCAACGCGGCAACACATCGGGTACGGCATCTGGACCATGGGTTGCGAAGTCACCCGCGGCAGGAGAGCAGAGGAGGTATTGTCAACACGTTTCGCCATGACATCCAGCATTCGCCGGATACAGTGCAGACCGGTGAATCAAGTACGGCATCGCGTTTTCATGGCATCCACCGATAGGCGGTCCGGCTTTTCAACTTGAATGACATCTTCGATCGCCGATCCCTTCATCCCTGCATCCTTCCTTCTTACTGAGGAAAAGGCTCTCCCCCGAGAGCCTTTTCCATTTTAATATAAATCCCAGACAACGATCTCCGGCATACATTGTTCAGTATATTTTCAAAAAAAGAATTTTTTCAAAAAAAGACACCTCCCCTCCCAAGGGAATTAAAACCTTTCGGTTTTCCGGCCGTTTTTTTTGGAAAAACACCTCTTCACCTTTGACAAAAATGTCAAACGAAACCATATTAATGATATCCAACCTGTAAATACGTCGCGGCTCGAAGAATCTCGAGAACCAACAAGGCAACCGGAAAAAGTGGCAGGGGAATGGGTTTGATCCGGATCTGTTCGACCATCACGGGTGAAGTTGCGCGTCTTTCAACGATCCAACTTTTTCCGAGATCGATAGAATAGAGGAGCCAATGACCCTCCATGAATATTCCTGAAGCCCTGATGCCTTCCAACCAGGAAGAGCGCGCCGCCTATGAAGAACAAATCGGCTTTTTTCAGGTGACAGCGCAAGACCGCCAAGCCCTGCGCGAGCTGGCCCCCCGCTTAGTCCCTTTGTTGCCTAAAGTCATCGACTGCTTTTACGATACCCTCGGCGCTTTCCCCGCTACCCGTATGTTTTTCACCTCTCCCGCCGTGGTGGAGAACCTGAAGACCGTCCAGTTGGAGTATTTCACCGACCTGTTCTTCAATCCATTCAATCTGGAAAATATCCAAAAACGCAAGAATATCGGCAACACACACGTGCGCATCGGGCTGCAACCCAAATGGTATATCGGCGGGTACGCACTTTACAGCCAGTACCTCTTCGCGATCCTCCGGCAAATTTACCCGGATGATCCTGTCCGCCTCGAAGCCTCCCAAAGCGCCCTTCTCAAAGCCATCTTCCTGGACATGCAGGTGGCCCTGGAAACTTATATCGAGCGCTATTCCAGCGAGCTGATCGAGGCCCGCACCGCCTTGGAACAAAAACTCTGGATGGAAGACCGTTTGCTGACGTTCATCCTCAATGAAGCCACGGATGCCATCGTGGGTCTGGACGAGCACGGCCGCATCGCCACCTGGAGCCAAGGGGCGCAAAGTATCTTCGGCTATAAAACTTCGGAAACTTTGGATAAATCCATCGCCGATCTAATGCAAGATCCCAGCATGCTCCACTGTTTGTTCGAAGAAGCTCAAAAAAAGGGATCCGCCACACTGCAAGGGGCCCATTGGCTCTCGAAAGATCGAAAACCCATTGACGCCAATGCCACCCTGACCTACCTGCAAGACCAACACGGCACCCATATCGGCTGGACCCTGTTGATCCAAAATCTCACCGATGTCCGGCGGCTGGCCGAAAAAGTTAAAAGTATGGAACAACTCACCGCCATGACTAAGATCACGGCGGGAGTCTCGCATGAAATCCGGACCCCCCTGGGCGTCATCGCTTTGACCGCCGACCTCATCCACCACCGCGTCAATGCCCTCCTCGAACAATGCTCCCCCGCCCTCCAGGATGAAAATAAGCGGGAACTCGATGACCTCATGGCCGAACTGCATCTCGAAGTTGAACGCCTTAATGAAATCGTAGACCATTACCTCGTGCTCTCCCATATCAAGAAACCCAACAAACAGCGCTGGAATCTCCAATCCTATCTCCAGGACATCCTCGCTGGTCTGCGGTCCCGCTCCTCCGATACGCGTATTGAAATGTCCCTGGAAGCGGACAACGACATTTACGTGGATATCGATCCCACACATTTCCGCCGGATTTTCCTCAACCTGTATGAAAATTCCCGCTACGCCATCCAGGGAACAGGCCGGATCACGGTCACCGCGCAACAAAGCCACGGCCAGGCCGAAATCAAAGTCCGGGACAATGGGATGGGAATCCCCCCCGAAAAAATGGACCGCATTTTTTCGGCTTTCATCACCCACCGCCCCGGCGGAACCGGTCTGGGGCTCTATCTGGTCCGGGAAATCGTGGAGGCGCACCACGGCACGGTCACCATCGAAAGCACCGAGGGCAAGGGAACCACGGTCATCATCCGGCTGCCGTTGGCCCGGGAGGAGGTTCACACCGATGCCGCTTCCTGAAAAAAAAGCCCCCACCGGCCACCGGATTTTAATCGTGGATGACGATGAAAAAATGGCCCGCATGCTGTGCAAAGCCCTGAGCAGCCAAGGTCATCACTGCGTACTCGCGTTCAGCGGCGAACAAGGCCTGGCGCAGGTGCACAGTCAACAATTCGATCTCATCATTACCGACCAGGTCATGCCCGGATTCGACGGCGTGACCTTTGTGCGGAGTGTCAAAGCCATCGATTCCAGCATCCCCATCATCATGATGACCGGCCATGGCTCCATTGACATGGCGGTGGAAGCCATGAAAGCCGGGGCGTTCGATTTTCTCACCAAGCCGGTACGCCTGGCTGAATTGCAGGTTTACGTGGACAAAGCCCTGGAATCGCATGAAATGTTGGTGGAAGTCAAAGAGCTGAAAGACCGGCTCAAGAATTTTCAAAAGAAAAACATGATCGTCGGCAAAAGCCAGGCGATGCGCAACATCATCACCCAAATCGAGCAAATTGCACCCAGCTCCGCCAACGTCCTCATTACCGGCGAAACCGGAACGGGCAAGGAAATGATCGCCGAAGCCATCCATGCGTTGAGCCCCCGGTCCGCCAAACCGATCGTTAAGGTCAATTGCGGCGCGCTCCCCGAGTCGCTGCTCGAATCCGAACTCTTCGGTCACGTGAAAGGCTCCTTTACCGGCGCCTACAAGGATCATCAAGGCCGTTTTGAAAGCGCCAATGGAGGCACCATCTTTCTCGACGAAATCGGGGAAATGTCCCCGTCCGCGCAAGTGCGGCTATTGCGGGTCTTGCAGGAAGGCGAATTCGAACGGGTAGGAAGCAGCCAACCCGTGCAGGTGGATGTCCGGGTGATTGTCGCCACCAACCGCGATTTGTACAAGATGGTGCGGGAAGGCAAGTTCCGCCGCGATCTGCTCTACCGGATCAACGTCTTCCACCTGGAATTGCCCCCCCTCCGCGAACGGCGGGGCGATATTCCTTTGTTGGCTCAACACTTCATCGAAAAATACGCGCAAAAAAACGGCAAGAACGTCCACGGGCTGGGCCAATACGCCTACGAAGCCCTGGAAAACTACGATTGGCCAGGCAATGTCCGGGAACTCGAAAATGTCATCGAACACGGCGTGATCCTGGCCCGCGGCGACCTGATCCGTCTGGGTGACCTGCCCGAGATGTTCCACCGCCCCCGCAAAGGAGAGCGGGACGGTCTCAAGGAGTCCGGGAAAATCATTCTCCCCCTCGGGCTGACCGCCGCCCAATCCGAGGGCATCTTGATCCGGCGGACCTTAGATCTCACCCAAGGAGATAAAAAAGCCGCCGCCAAGATCCTCGGCTACAGCGCCCGTACCCTCTACCGGAAACTTAAGGAACACAAGATCCCCCTGAATCAGCGGTATGAAAAAGGAGAATAAGATCCACTCCCGCCTCCCGGACTCAAATCCTCAGCGGCTTTCCATTATCATCCCTGAGCAACAGGGCCCGGCTTCATGAGGCCCGAATCCCACGAAATCCGGCAGGTAAAGGACCGGTGTTGATTTCCATTGCCATCCTTCTCTTTGGACTGTTCTTCTTGTTGTTGCTTTTGGAGGTGCCGGTGGCCTTGGCGTTGGGATTGCCGGCGTTGACCGCGATTGTGCTCTTCGGGTTAGCTGATCCCATCCTGATCGCCCAACAGATCTTCTCGGCCTTCGATTCTTACACCCTGCTGGCCATCCCCCTCTTCTTGTTGGCCGGCCACTTGCTGGGGGAATGCGCCCTCTCCCGCCGCCTGCTCGATGTGGTTTTGATCACCCTGGGCCGGGTACGCGGCGGAGTGGCCGTAGTGACCGTGGTGGTGTCGTTGCTCTTCGCGGGCATCTCCGGTTCCGGACCGGCCGATGTGGCCGCCCTAAGCGTACTTCTCTTTCCTCTCCTCAAAGAATCCGGTTTCTCTGAAGCCCGTTCGGGAGCGTTATTGGCCGCGGGCGGGGGCATCGGCATCATCGTGCCGCCCAGCGTGGCTCTTATCCTGTATGGCGTGGTGGCCGAAACTTCCATCAGCCAACTGTTTCTGGCCGGCGTGCTCCCCGGGATCACCGTCAGCCTGGCCTTGATCATCGCAGTGCTGTTGTTATCCCGCCGGGACCAGATCCCGGCTCACCCACCCCGCCTGGATTGGTCCGTTGCCGGAGGATCCATCCTGGCCCTCCTTGCCCCCGTGATCATCCTGGGCGGCATTTATCTCAGCATCTTCACTCCGACCGAATCCGCGGGGGCCGCGGTTCTTTATATCTTCCTGGTGGATTGGATTTTCTACCGCTCGCTTTTCCAGGAGGGAAAATTACTGAACGTGCTCATCCGCACCGGCCGGGGATCTGCCCAGATTTTTTTTATCATCGCGGGAGGTTCCCTCTTCGCCTGGGTGCTTCACCAGACTCACTTAACCGAAGACTTGAGTGGGGCGGTTTTGCAGATCTCCCAGAATCGAATCGTATTGCTTCTCTTGATCAACGCCTTTCTGCTCATCGCCGGCTGTTTTATCGACGCCATCTCCATCATTTATATTTTCGTCCCGGTTTTCCAGCCGGCGCTCCAGCAAGTGGGAGTCGATCCTGTTCATTTCGGCATCATCCTGACCGTTAACATGGCCATTGGCCAGATCACGCCGCCGGTGGGGGTTAATCTTTTCATGGCGTCCACCACGACGGGGCTCAATGTATCTCAACTGAGCCGCGCGGTGATTCCCTTCCTGATCGCGGAATTCACCGCCTTGATGGTGATTACCTTTCTCCCGCCCCTCTCTTTGGCGTTGCCGGGATTCATGCGGGCAAAATAAGTCGAATTCCGGCAAATAGGCTGTATCCATAATGCGGGGCATGTCGTGGAGTGATCCTAAGGCCTCAACAAAATGGAGCTATTCCCGCCTGCAAAGCCGGAAGGGGAGCGGAGGCTCCCCTTCTAGCAGGAATCTCTTCTGGGCGGCCGAATCGCTCACACCTTGGCCAGCGCCGCCGCGTTCTTGTGGATTTTACGGATCGCTTCCGCGATCTGATCCATGTCCTCTTTCGTGCCCAGTAACATGCTTTGGAAAAACCAGACCGCTTCCTGGCAGAGCTTGTCATTCTCCGGGCAATGGTTTTCCTTCAGGTACTGATCGATCCGCTCCTTGGAATAAACCGCCTGGAAAGTCCGGTTGCGCAGCGTCTCTTCGACAAACGGTTCCTTGTTCAGGGGAGTATAGCCGCCGCCGCAACTAATCCCCTCCGCGTTCAACGCTTGGAGGAATTTGGCGCGCGGCACCCCCGCGAATTGGGAAGCATCATACCGGAGCATGTACAGATGATAGGCCGTACGGGTGCAACCCTCGTAATGCTTGGCCGGTTTGATCCCGGGAATCTGCTGGAGTTGCTCCGTGAGATACTCCGCGTTGGTCTCCCGGATCCGGGCCTGGGCTTCCAGACGGGTCATTTGCTGAAGCAACAACGCGCCCTGAAACTCGGTCATGCGCATGTTGGTCCCGTTATGAATGTATTGATAGCCGTATTTGTTGGTTCGTTCCCGCCCGTTGGAATGGAACGAATAAGCCCGGTCGATCAACTCGGAATTGTTACTGATGATCGCGCCGCCTTCGCCGCTGCTCAGGTTCTTGGTGACCTGAAAACTGAAACAGCCTGCGTCACCCCAGGATCCCACCTTGCGGCCCTTCCATTCGGCCAAATGGGCCTGGCAGGCATCTTCGACTACGTACAAATTGTGCTTCTTGGCAATCTCGAGGATGGCATCCAAATTGGCCACGTACCCCCCGATGTGTACTGGGCAGATACAGCGGGTGCGTTCCGTGATCTTTTCCTCGATCTTGGCCGGGTCCATCTGGAAAGTTTCCGGATCGATATCCACGAAGACGGGCAGGGCAAACCGCAAAAAGGGGACATTGACGGTCGCCACGAAGGTGTAGGGCGGAACCAGCACCTCATCACCCGGCCCGATGTCCAAGGCGCTCATCGAACCGAACAGGGCATTGGTCCCGTTGCTGGTGGCCAAACATTCCTTTACGCCCGTCAGTTTCGCATATTCCTTTTCGAACTGGTCCACGTAATCCCCATTCAAACGGCACCAGCCCTTCTTTTGGAGCACATCCGCCCAAGCCTCTTCGTCATTTTTCTCAATCATCGGCCAGGAGGGAAAACCGCTATTCCGCACCGGCTTGCCCCCCAAAAGAGCCAGTTGGCCATCTTCGCCCGCTTTCTCCGACGCAAGCACTGCCGGCGCCGCCAGGGAAACCACCGCGGTTCCGGCAGCCGCCGTTTGCAAAAATCGACGCCGTTTCATCTCTTCCTTCTTCATGATCGCTCTCCCCAAATCCTTTGCGGGTAAAACGGTTAACCGTTTGGATTTGAATTATGTTTGGATTTGAATTCACTATATCACGATGCCCAATCCTCTTCCAGGATTCAAATGGAAAGGAAAAAACTCACGCAAGGCGAGATCCTGAGCGGAGCCAACATCCTGCTGGCCCGCCTTTTTTTCCTTATGGATCCCTTGATAAATCTTGTTGTCCCGGCCCCTGGATCAAAATGGGGATCAAACAATCCGCGGAGGCGGTTATCCTCCGCCCCCGCGGAAAAAGTTGGATCCTGGAGTCTCACCGGTTAAATATGCCGGTACGGTTCACGTTCATCCCGGTCCAGCCACCGGTTGGCTTCCGGATCATTGATAAACATCTCATTCATGGCGTCCCAGTACAGTTTTCTTTTTAAATGGCCGCAGATGTTGGCCAAATGGCAGACGGAAACCGAACGGTGGCCGATTTCCACATCCGTGATGGGCCGCTTGCGGGTTTTCATGCAATCGATCCAGTTCTGCATATGGTCGTCGCTCTTGTATAGATGGACATCCGTATCCTTCAACGGCTCTTTCAGAATGTCCTCGGGCGTGGAGCGGATCTTTCCCCGGGTGACGAATATTTCCCCCTTCGGCCCCCGGAATGTCACCCCGCCTTCGCCCCGGCTCTTGAAATAGACCTTGATGTCGTTGGGATACTCGAACGTGAAATCGAAACTGGTGAATGTATTGTAGAATCCCGGCCGGACTTCCGCCGTGCCTTCCACGGACAGCGGCCCGGAACCATCCATCCCCAGACCCCACTGCATGATGTCCAGGTGATGCGCCCCCCAATCGGTCACCATCCCGCCCGAATACTCGAAGAACCAACGGAACTCCACCCGCGCCCGTAACGGATTGTAGGGAACCTTGGGCGCCGGTCCCAGCCACTTGTCCCAGTTCAGACCCGGCGGTACCGGTTCGTCTGGCACCCCTTCCCGCTGGGGGGCGCCGCCGACGACGACATCCACTGATTCAATCTTCCCGAGACGCCCGGATCGGACGTATTCACACGCGGTGCGGAACTTGTCATCCGAACGCTGCTGACTGCCGGTCTGAAAAACTTTACCGGTTTCCCGCGCCACGCGGACCACATTGCGCCCCTGGTTAAGGTACAAGGTGAGGGGTTTCTCGCCATAAACGTCTTTCCCGGCCCGCATGGCGTCGATATAAATTTTGGCGTGCCAGTGATCCGGAACCGCCACCAACACCGCATCGATGTCTTGGCGTTCCAACAAATGCTCATAATGCTCGTAGGGTTCCACGGCGTGCGGAGGCATGGGATACCGCTTCATGCCGCTCCCCCGGCCTTCGACCCACTGGCGGTCGAGATTCATGTGATCGTCGAGAATTTTCAGGGCATTCAACAGGAACGGCCGGTCCACATCGGCAATGGCGGCAATTCGCAGATCGGAATGGCGCATGGCCCCGTTCAGCAGATCCATGCCCCGCCACCCCAAGCCGATAATCCCCACCACGAATTTATCGCTGGGCGCGTCCTGCCCGAAAACATACCGGGGAACGATGGACGGCACGGCCGTCCCCAGCCCCAGCCACAACGCCGAGCTCCCCGATAGTTTGAGAAAATCCCGGCGTGTCGTTTTGATTGTTTTCACCAATTCCCAATCCTTTCTCAGGTCTTCCTGCGGTGGAATGGATTTTTGAAAATCGCGGTATCCTACCATACACCCGCGCAGAAGGAAACCGCCTGATTCAAGGCCCTGCGGGATAAAACCGCGAAAAACTCAACCGATGGATTTTTGCCGGTATCCCACTTTTCCGGTTTGAAATCCCGTTTACCGGTTGACCCGCGGGAAACGGAGTATAAAATGAATTGTACACAGGGGATTGTGCCGATTTGATGGCCACCGGGCTGATGGCAGGATTGACGCGCCGGTGGAATGAATATAAACTATTTCTACTTTTTATCCGCCCCAAAGGGGGTTATTTTTTTGTATAATTATTGAAAGACAGGGTAATGCGATGCCAGGGCGCGTCGTGATGGCCGCCCCTCGACGGATGGAGGCAGATTCGAGACCAAGCAAGGATTGGACGTCATGGGTGAGAGCCTTTTAAAACGCATCATCGAATCATTGAAAGGGTCCAAATTCATACAGACCCGTACGGGGGAGTTTATTTACGGTGTCCTCACGGAATTGGATACCGTCACGTGGCCTTCCAAGGAAGAAGTGTATAACTCCACGGTGGTCGTGCTCATCACCGTCTTGTTTTTCTCCCTCTATAGCGGTCTTTGGGATGTAATTATGACCTTTGTCCGGAAATGGTTCTTTGTCTTATACACCTGAAGGAAATCCATTCCGAACGTTGGAAAGAAATGAGCCAAGCGATCATGGCGAAAAACTGGTACGTCGTACACACTTATTCCGGTTTCGAAAACAAAGTCAAGGAAAATATCGAAGCCACCGTGCGGACGGAAGGCCTGTCTGATCGCATCTCGCAAATTATCATCCCGACAGAAGAAGTGGTCGAAATCCGGGACGGCAAAAAAACCTATTCGTCCCAAAAAATCTTTCCCGGGTATATCATCATCGAAATGGAGCAGGACGAGGAAACCTGGGCTCTGATTAAAAACACCCCAGGGGTCACCGGATTTGTGGGGACAGGCCGCCATCCCCTCCCCCTCTCCCCCGAGGAAGTCGAGAACATCATGGCTCACATGAGCGCCACCGAGGACCGGCCCCGTCCCAAGGTCGTGTTTGAAGTGGGAGAACAACTCAAGGTCATTGAAGGCCCCTTCTATAACTTCACCGGCTACGTCGCGGAAATCAACGAGGAACGCGGCCGCCTGAAAGTCATGGTGGATATTTTGGGGCGCTCGACGCCCGTGGAACTCGACTTTCTGCAAGTCGAGAAAATTTAGGTAGATACGATAAACCAAAGCGATACTTTGTGGTTTGATTCGCTGTCAGGAGTGAGATTCTCATGCCTCCCAAGAAAATGATCGCCCAAGTCAAATTGCAGTGTCCCGCTGGACAGGCGAATCCCGCGCCTCCCGTAGGTCCCGCCCTCGGTCAGCACGGGATCAACATCATGGACTTCTGCAAACAGTTCAACGAGCGGACCAAAGACCAGTCTGGCATGATCATCCCTGTGATCATCACCATCTATCAGGACCGCTCCTTCACCTTCGTCACCAAATCCCCCCCGGCAGCGGTCCTCCTTAAAAAAGCCGCAAAACTCGCCAAAGGTTCTGGTGTGCCCCACCGCGACAAAGTCGGTAAAGTTACGCGCGCGCAGTTGGAAGAAATCGCCAAGATTAAAATGAATGATCTCAACGCGTTCAGCATCGATAAAGCCGTCAGCATGATCGCCGGCACGGCACGCTCCATGGGAATCGAGGTGGAAAACTAATGCCAGCACATGGAAAACGCTACCAAAAGATCGTGGATGGCTTAACCCGGGAACCTGTCTCTCTGGAAGAAGCCGTCAAAATGATCAAATCGATCGCCACCGCCAAATTCGATGAGACGGTTGAACTGATTGCCAATCTGGGCATCGACCCCAAGAAGGCCGATCAACAAGTGCGAGGCACGGTTTCCCTGCCCAACGGCACGGGAAAATCAGTGCGGGTCGCCGTCTTCGCCGAAGGGGAACAAGCCACCGCGGCCAAGGAAGCAGGCGCGGAAGTGGTGGGCAGCGACGATCTCGTCCAAAAAATCACCGAAGGCTTTTTGGATTTCGACGTGGTCATCGCCGCCCCGGATATGATGCGGCACGTCGGGAAACTCGGGAAAATCCTCGGGCCCCGTGGCCTCATGCCGAACCCCAAAACCGGTACCGTGACCAACGAAATCGCCAAAACCGTCAAGGAGTTCAAAGCCGGGAAAATCGAATTCCGGGCCGACAAAGCCGGCGGCATTCATGTCCCGGTCGGCAAGGCCTCGTTCACCGACTATCAGCTGCTCGGGAACATCCAGACGGTGATCGCCGCCTTGCTGCGGGCTAAGCCCGCCACGGCAAAGGGCACGTACATGAAAAGCGTTTACCTGAGCACCACCATGGGCCCCAGCATCCGCCTGGATCCCAACTCCCTGCGCGATGTGGCGCGGGCGGCCTAAGGAGGCGTACGGCGCAGTAGCGCGTTGAACCATTCTTTGGGTAAAGCAGTCGAGCGAACATCAATCGAAGACAGCAGGTTCCTTTGGGTAAAATGCCCTGCCGAGATTGAAGCCGGATAAGTTCGCCTTGTTTGAAATTCCTCGTTGCCGGAAAAACCGGCCGGGGATTCGACCTTGCGCGTACAGGCTCAATCTCTTTGCGGGATTGGGCCTTTTTCATCGCCCAAGGCGCCAGTGAAATTACCAGACCGGATCATGCAAACCGTCTATTTTGTCCGCCACGGCCAGACCGAGTACAACGTGCAACGACGCTTGCAAGGCTGGAACGATTCTCCGCTTTCCCCTCAAGGGATCGAGCAGGCGCGTATCCTGGCCAAGGCCTTGGCTCCCCTGGAAATCCGGCACGCGTTGGCCAGTCCCCTGGGGCGGGCGCAGCAAACCGCCGCGATCATCCGGGAAGAGGCCGGTATCCCCATGGAAGCCACCCCGGCATTGCGCGAAGTCTCCTTCGGCGCGTTCGAAGGCCACACCCTGGACGAGTTGGAAATCCATTTTCCGGGAATGTGGGCGGCCCGGATGGCGGACAAGTGGAATTACCGCCCTCCCCAAGGCGAGTCAAACGCCGAGGCGGTCCCCCGGGCGCGGGAAGTGGTGAAACGCATCGAATCCTGGGGGAACGGCGGTCCACTGCTGATCATCGCCCATTTCGCCATCAACCGGATTATCCTTTCTCTTTTGGCGGATATCCCGCCCCGGGAAACGATCGAGATGAACGTCCCGCACACGGTGATTTACCGGGCCCAAAAACTGGATGGCGCCTGGCGGATCAGCTATCGGGACGCGGAAGACCCTCTAGGCGGTTTTCTCCCCGGGTGGATCCGGCAAGAGGATCCCGCCAAACCCATGGGGGGCTGAAAATGCAGGAATGGACCTGGATACTCGCCTAAGAATATTTCTCCCTCTCCCTCGGGGAGAGGGCCGGAGTGAGGGGATAAGGGGTGCAGGCTTTCTGTCTTCGATTCCCTTACGTCCTTGAGGTCCTTTGGGTTCTTTGGTTCTATGACCTTTCCAAAAAGGCAACACAAGGATTGATGACATAATAAATCCGAACGCGAAGGAGGTGAGACGATATGCCATTACGGCGGCAAGACAAACAAAAAATGGTGGATGAGTTTAAGTCCTTGATTGATAACTCATCCGGTTTTTTGGTGTTCGATTACCGCGGCTTGAACGTAAGTCAGATTTCTGCCCTGCGCCGCAAGGTCCGCGAATCCAATAGCACGTTGCGGATCATTCGGAACCGCATGCTGAAATTGGCGGTTTCCGATCAACCGTACCAGGAAATCAACCAAATCCTGACCGGTCCCAGCGCGGTGATCTTCGCGGGTCCGGATCCGGTGGCCCCGGCCAAGGCCCTGGTGGATTACGCCAAGGATTTCGAATTCGTCAAAATCAAAGGCGGTGTGGTCAATGGCCGGTTTATGGACGCCGGCCAGGTCGAATTGTTGTCCAAGGTTCCACCACTCGAACAACTGCAGGCCAAGATCCTGGGCGGCATCAAAGCCCCGGCCAGCAACATTCTGGGCGGCATCAAGGGCCTCTCCAACAAACTGCACGGGCTCATGAAAGCCTATGTGGAAAAGTTGGAACAGGCGGCATAAGCCGCCATTGCCCGGTATCCAGCGCACCTGCCCTATGATGTTGAGGTAAAAGTAAATAATCCCCTCCCCCCCTGGGAGAGGGCTAGGGTGAGGGAAGCCCTGAACGGACTACCCTGCGTCCTAACAATCGGGTTACCAAGAGTTCCGATTCAAACAAACAACCATTCATTGATAAAATTCAAAGGAGATGTAACTCATGGCTAGCGAAAAAATCGAAAAAATATTGGAAGAGATCGGCGGGCTGACCCTGTTGGAAGCCAAAGAATTGGCCGACGCATTCGAGGAAAAATTCGGCGTGACGGCAGCCATGCCCATGGCCGGCTTTCCCATGATGGCGGGCGGACCAGCGGAAGGCGCCGCGGCGGCTGCCGAGGAAAAGACGGAATTCGACGTCATCCTTGCCAGCGCGGGCTCTCAGAAGATCAAGGTGATTAAGGTGGTGCGCGAATTGACCAACCTCGGCCTGAAGGAAGCCAAAGACCTGGTTGACAATGCTCCCAAACCACTCAAGGAAGCCGTCAGCAAGCAAGAAGCCGAGAGCATCAAAGCCAAACTCGAGGAAGTCGGCGCCACAATCGAAATCAAGTAAGAAATCAAATCCGACGTCTGCATGTTTTCGCGAAAAAGCGGGATCGGAAAAATCCCGCTTTTTTATTGGATTCCTTTTTTCCAGAATGCTGAACTTTCTCCGTGCTTGATATGTGGGGTGAAAAAGGATGGGAACACCAAACGATTCCATCTCCCTTTGGCAGAGGGTCAGGGTGAGGAAAGCTCTGAAAAGGCAGGAGGCATTCTTTCTCCGCGATCAAGTAAACAAATGCCGATACTATTCTTCGTTGGTTGGGTTTAACATACGTATCGTAAAGGCATTGGCGGTTGAAATGGATGTTCTCCAACCCTTTTTCCCATCCAAACTTCGCGACAAGGATTAACCCCAAAACCAGACTGAATGATGAACCCCCATCATCCTATCACTTTCATCCTATCACTTTGTTTGGAATGAATCGCGAAAATATTACTTGACAATCATAGAATCTCCCATCCCCATTTTGACCATCTCCTCAATCTCCTGGCGGATGCAGTCACACGCGATGTCACAGATCTTCAGCACCATCTCGCTGCTCACCCGGTAGTACATGCGGGTTCCCTCCCGGCGGCTCGTAACCAGCCCCGCCTTGGCCAAGGCCACCAGGTTGGCGGATGCGGTGCCGTGCTTCATCCCCGTTAACTCGGCGATCTCCCCTACCGTCAATTCATGATCCTTCAGCAGTTGCAGGATCATCAGGCGGGCAGGTTCGGCCATGGCTTTGAACCGCTGTGCCATCAGCCGGTACATTTCCTCGTTCATCAAAGTGATATCATTCATATTCATCACATCTCCGGGAAAAAAAGGTACAATGATTCTTGCATTTTCTTCTTATCTATTATACAATAGGATAGTAGAAAAGTAAATAGCCAATATCAATCCGCGAAAAAGGATCTTTCTCATGAAACTGGTCCTGAATCTCATCATCCTCTTCGGGGGACTGGCCGTCTTAGTGGGATTGTTGCTTTGGATGCAAGGCTCCTTCACGCCGGACCGGATCGAGCCGGCGCTGCTGCCCGAAGCGAAGGCGGAGGCCGCCGATGTGCCCACGGTGACCGCCGCGTACCGCACCATGGACCAAACCGCCGAGGCGGTGGGTTCTATCCAATCCCGCAGTACAACCAACGTGGCGAGCAAGATCCTCGCCACAATCCTGAGCATCAACGTCCGCCCCGGCGACACGGTAAAAAAGGGCGATCTCCTAATCACCCTGGACGACCGCGACCTGTGCGCCCGGATGCAACAATCCCGCAACGCGCTTGAGGCGGCCAAGGCCACCTATGACAAAGCTGTGCGTGACCGCCAGCGGTATGAGGCCCTCTTGAAAACCCAATCCGTTACCCAAAACGCTTATGACGAGATGGTCAGCGCGGAACGGATCGCCCAGGCCCGCTTGGAACAAGCCCAGGAACAAGTTAATGAAGCCGAGGTCATGCTCTCGTACGCGAGAATCTACGCGCCGGTGGACGGAACCGTGATCGAAAAGTTCGCTGATCCCGGTGACTTGGCCTCGCCCGGCAAGCCCTTGTTGACCATGTACGATCCCACCAACCTGCGGGTGGAAGCGGCGGTCCGCGAACAGTTATCCGGCCGCCTCAAAATCGGTCAAAAATTGAAAGTCCGGATTGACGCGGTGAATAAGGAAATGGAAGGAACCGTGAATGAAATCGTGCCTTCCGCCGATCCCGCCAGCCGCTCGGTGATCGTCAAGGTTGAAATTCCCCGCGAAACGGGCATCTTTCCTGGGATGTTCGGCCGGATCGAGATCCCCCTGGACCCCGTAAAATACCTGGTGATTCCCCGGGCCGCCATCCGGACGGTCGGCCAATTGGAATTCATCACAGTCAAGAAAGACAACCAAATGGAAACCCGCGCGGTGCGCACGGGCCGGCGGTGGAACGGGGATATCGAAATCCTCTCCGGTCTGACGGAAGGGGAACACGTTGTGATTCGACAGGAGCCGGCGGCATGACACACGGAAACAAACTGTCTCCTTTCAGTAAAATTGTCGAAATCTTTCTGGATTCGAACCTCTCGGTCATTCTGATCATTCTCTCCCTGTTGGCTGGGGCGTCTGCGTTGATGATCACTCCGCGGGAGGAAGAGCCCCAGATCGTCGTGCCCTTCGCCGATGTATATGTATCCGTCCCGGGCGCGACGTCAGAAGAGGTCGAACGGTTGGTGGCCACCCGGCTGGAAAAGCTGCTGTGGCAGATCGACGGGGTTGAATATGTCTATTCGACTTCCATGCCCGGACAGGCGGTGGTCACGGTACGGTTCTATGTCGGTGAAGACCGCGAGCGCAGTTTGGTCAAGCTGTACAACAAGATCGATTCCAATATCGACAAAGTCCCTGACGTGGTTGCCGGTTGGGTGGTGAAGCCGATCGAGATCGACGACGTCCCCATCCTCAACCTGACGTTGTACAGCGGCGGCGCGGACGAATACACCCTGCGCCGGGTGGCGGAGGAGGTCATCGACCGCCTGCAAGGTGTGAAAGACACCGGCAACACCTTCATCGTCGGGGGATTGCCACGGCAAATCCGGGTCGAATTCGACCGGGAACGCTTGCAGGCCCATTCCCTCGCCCCGCTGGAGGTGGTGGAAAAAATCCAGGCGGCCAACGTCAATGTCCAGGCGGGTTCCTTCCAGCGGGATAACCTGGAATACCTGGTCGAGGGTGGTACGGTGTTTTCCTCGGTCGAGGAACTGAAAGACTTAGTAATCGGGGTTCACAACGCCCAACCGGTGCATCTCAGTGACGTCGCCCGGCTGATCGACGGCCCTGCCGAACGGGAAACATTTACCCGCGTAGGCTTCGGCCCTGCCATACTCCTGAAGACCGATCATAGTCCCTTCTTAAAAAAGGATCCTATCCACCGGGATCAGAGTGTGCCGGCCGTTACCTTGGCCTTCGCCAAGAAAAAGGGCACCAATGCGGTATGGGTGGTCGACGAAATCCTGGAACAGTTGGAATCGATCAAATCCCAGGTTATCCCCGACGATGTCCATATCCTGATCACCCGCAACAACGGCGAAACCGCCAACGACAAGGTCAACGAACTGGTGGAAGGCCTGTTAATCGCCATCCTCACGGTCATCGCCCTTATCGCTTACCAACTCGGTTGGCGGGAGGGCCTCATCATCGCCTTCGCCGTGCCCATCACCTTCGGCCTGACGCTGTTCTTCAATATGTTGCTCGGGTACTCCATCAACCGCGTCACCTTGTTTGCCTTGACACTTTCCCTGGGTCTCGTGGTGGACGATCCCATCGTGGACGTGGAAAACATCTACCGCCATTTCACCATGAAAATCCGTAATGCCCGGGATTCGGTCCTCCATGCGGTGGATGAAGTCCGCCCCCCGATTATCCTCGCTACGCTGGCGGTCATTGTCTCTTTCGTTCCCATGTTCTTCATCACCGGGATGATGGGCCCCTACATGGCCCCCATGGCGCTCAACGTCCCCTTGGCTATGCTCATGTCACTCCTGGTGGCTTTTACCATTACGCCGTGGATGACCTACCACGTCTTCAAACATGAATACGAGCACGCCACCGCAGAAGCCTTCGATCTCCACCAAAGCACCGTGTACCGGGTATATCGTGGGATAATTCAACCCTTTCTCAAATCGAAACTTTTGTCGTACGGCTTAATTCTGTTTGTCATTATGTTGCTAATTGCTTCGGCGCTTCTTCCCGCGTTAGGACTGGTTCCGTTGAAGATGCTGCCATTCGATAACAAGAACGAGCTCCAACTCCTCATTGACATGCCCGAAGGCACAACCTTGGAACAGACCGACCGCGTGGTCCGCGACTTCGAATCGTTTCTCCGGCGGGTGCCCGAAGTGACCGATTTCGTCTCCTATGTGGGCCACGCCTCGCCCATCGACTTCAACGGCATGGTCCGGCATTACTATTTCCGCGAAGGAGGCCACCTGGCAGACATCCGTATCAACCTCGCTCCCAAGGAACACCGCAAGCAACAAAGCCATACCATCGGTCTGCGGCTGCGGCCCGATCTCGCCGAAATCGCGAAACACCACGGCGCCAATGTCAAACTGGTGGAAGTCCCCCCCGGCCCGCCGGTCATCTCCACCATCGTGGCGGAAATCTACGGCACGCCGGATAAATCGTACGACGAGATGATCGAAGTGGGCCGTCTTGTCCGCCATAAAATGGAAACCATCCGGGGTTTGGTGGATGTGGACGATTATGTCGAAGCCCCCCAGCCCAAGCTGATCTTTGAAGTGGACCGCGACAAGGCCGCCCTCAATGGCATCACCTCCCGACAAATCGCGGAAACCCTGGCACTCGCCTTGGGCGGAAAGAACGCGGGCGTAGTGCATGTCCCGTCCGAACGCCATCCTCTTTCTATTTATCTCCGGCTGCCTCAGGAAGAACGTTCCAGCCGGGAAGAGCTCGCCCGCGTGGCGGTCAAGGGCGATTCCGGCCGGTTAGTCCAAATCGCCGAGTTGGGCACGTTTGTGGAGAGCAAGCGGGACGTATCGATCTACCATAAGAATTTGGAACGGGTGGTCTACGTGCTGGGCGAAATGGCGGGCCGCGCCCCCGCGGAAGCGATCCTCGAACTGCAATCCTATTTCGCGAAAAATCCTCTGCCCGAAGGATTCCACATCGTGTGGAGCGGCGAGGGCGAATGGCATATCACCATAAAGGTGTTTCGGGACCTCGGCATCGCCTTCGGGGCGGCGCTCATTGGTATCTACATCCTGCTTATCATCGAAACCAATTCGTTCGCCATGCCTCTGGTGATCATGGTGGCTATCCCCTTAACTATGATCGGCATTATGCCCGGCTTCTATTTTCTGAATCTCCTTACAAACCGGACCGTAGGCGGGTATGAAGATCCGACCTTTTTCACGGCGACCGCCATGATCGGGATGATCGCCCTGGCGGGCATCGTTGTCCGCAACTCCATTATCCTGATCGATTTCGTGCACGCCGCGCTTAAGGAAGGGCGGCCGCTGAACGACGCCCTGATCGAGTCGGGCGCGGTCCGCTTCCGTCCGATCCTGCTTACGGCGGGCACCTCGCTGCTGGGAAACGTGGTGATCACCCTCGATCCCATTTTCAGCGGCCTGGCTTGGTCCATTATTTTCGGCATCTTTGCCTCGACGACATTTACCCTGGTCGTCATCCCTGTGATTTACCATTTGCTGTTCGTTCATAAATATCCTGAATTGGAGGTATCATCATGACCACGGAAAAAATTGTCCGTATTGCCGCGGGTTTTTTCGTGATGGCGAGCGTCGCCTTGGGATTGTTGCATTCCCCCTGGTGGTTCGCGTTCACCCTCTTCGTAGGATTGAATCTCTTTCAATCCGGCTTCACCAATTTTTGCCCTCTGGAACTGATTTTGCGGAAAATGAACATCCCGAGGTGCCCTTTGCGAAAGGAGAATCATCATGTGGAGTGACATTCTGGTTATCGCGGGTTTCATCGTGTTCTGGTACATCCTGATGCGTTATCTGCTGCCGGCTTTGGGAATTCCGACCTGCATGTCCGGCGCGTGCCAACTGAATAAAACGGAGAAAAAAGGGAGCAAATCGAATGCCCAATCCGAATAAGCGAATCATCATCATCGGAGGAGTCGCGGCCGGAACCAAGAGCGCGGCCAAGGCCCGCCGGCAGGATCCCCACGCGGAGATCACCATCTACACCGACGAGGAATACATCTCCTACGCCGGGTGCGGGCAGCCGTATTACATCGGCGGTGAAGTGGAAAATCGCGCCCAGCTGCTGGCCCGCACGCCGGAACAATTCCAACAAGGACACCAGATTACCATCCATACCCGCCACCGGGCCACGCGCATCGATCCCCAGGCCCAGACCGTGGACATTCTGGATCTGGTTGCCAACCAGATCCGCACCGTGCCCTACGACGCTCTGGTGATCGCCACGGGCGCAACACCCATCATCCCCTCCCTGCCTGGCGTGGATCTGCCCGGTGTGTATGTAATCCGGACTGTCCCCGTATCCGACAAAATCCGTAAATTTCTGGACGAAGGCCGAATCCAACTAGCAGTGGTGGCCGGCGGAGGATATATCGGATTGGAGATGGTGGAAAACCTGGTCAACCGTGGGGTCCAAGTAACCGTGGTGGAACGGGAAAAACAACTCGCGCCGCTTTTTGACACCGACGTGGCTGCCCATATCCTGCGGGTTCTGGAACAAAAAGGCGTGCGGGTGATGTTGGGCGCGGGCCTCGATGCGATCCAAGGCTCGCCGGAACAGGGCGTAACCGCGGTCACCGTGGCGGGACAAAGTATCTCTGCCGGCCTAGTGATCCTCTCCGTGGGCGTCCGGCCCGAAACACGGCTGGCCCAGGAGGCAGGGATCGAGATTGGCCCCACGGGAGCGATCCGCGTCAACGAGTTCATGCAAACCAATTTTCCGAATATTTACGCCGCGGGGGATTGCGTGGAAGTCACAAACCTCGTCACCGGCAAGCCCGCCTGGATTCCCCTTGGGTCCACGGCCAACAAACAAGGGCGTGTCGTGGGGGAAAACATCACCGGAGGAAGCACGGTGTTTCCCGGCGTGACGGGAACCAGCATCTTCCGCGTATTCGATCTCAATGTGGCCAAAACCGGCCTTACGGAAAAAGAAGCCCAACGGGAAGGCTATGACTATGAGGCAGTGGTGGTCCCGGCCGAAGACAAGCCGCATTACATGCCCGGGCATAAAACGGTAATCACCAAACTGATCGCCGAACGGTCCACGCACCGCCTGCTCGGCGCTCAAGTCTGGGGCGCAGGGAATGTGGACAAAGTCATCGACACCCTGGCCACCGCTCTGTATTTCAAGGCTTCTGTGGAGGACCTCAGCCGGCTGGACCTGGCCTACGCCCCGCCCTTCGCCCCCGCGATGGGTAATGTCATCACCGCGGCCAACGTCATGCTCAATAAATTGGCTAAACACACCGAGGGCATCCTGCCCCTGCAAGTTTTGGAAAAATTGGAAAAAAAGGAGGATTTCATTTTCTTGGATGTCCGCGATCCGCAAAACATCGCGATGCTTTGCTGCGAATCATGCCTGAATATCCCAGCCGGCCAGTTGGAGTTGCGCTGCGTCGAGTTGCCCAAGGACAAAGAGATCATCACCACCTGCATGATCGGCCTCAACGCCGCGGCGGCCTGCCGGATCCTCAAACGCCACGGCTTTCAAAATGTCCGTTACTTGGAGGGCGGCATCACCGCCTGGCCCCGCCCGGTGAAGAAACAGCAAAACTGAAAGATAAGAAAATGTGCCAGTATTTCCCCGCGGATGAAGGCGCTCCCCTGGCTACAGGACTGAAAAATCCCTGCTCCCTGGAATGGTACACCGGGATTGGCCGGATCACTTTGCTGGTGGATCAGGCCAATCCCGTGTATCTGTTCATTTCGATCGAGGGAGAACCGCGGAAGTGCGTCGATCTGGCACCGTTCCATTTAACGTTCGCGGACCGGCAGGAAACGTTAGACTTTTTGGAACAACTTCGGGATTCGGAATTCATGTCCGAAATCTTGCAGGAGGAAGAGTCGATGCAAAACGGCTGGGACGCGTTATAAAGTTTCTCCAATAATGACTCTCCGGCCTCTTCTTCTCACAAGGCCTCCTCAGCCCGCTCGCCAGTGCGGATCCGTACGGCATCGCTCATAGCGAAGACGAAAATCTTTCCATCGCCGACTTGGCCGGTGTTTACCGTGGCGCGGATCGTATCGATCACCTGTTCGGTCATATCAGCCTTGACGGCGATTTCGACCTTGATCTTGGGCAGGAAATTCACACTGTATTCCCGGCCCCGGTACAGTTCGTGATGCCCTTTCTGGCGGCCGAATCCCCGGACTTCGGTTACGGTCATGCCGGTAATTCCGATTTCCTCCAAGGCGGCCCGCAAATCTTCCAATTTGTGAGGACGAATGATGGCTTCGATCTTGTTCATGAGTTAGTTCTCCTCTGTTCTCGCGATTTGGCTCATGCCCGGGGCCAGAAAGTTGTAGGCGACTTCACCGTGCAGCGCCAGATCCAGTCCGGACACTTCTTCATCGGGCGTTACCCGCAAGGGTGTGATGAGTTTCACCACGTTCAGTATGACGAAAGTCCCCACCACGGCCAACGCGTATCCAGCCAATACGCCGATCAATTGCTTGCCCAACTGGGCGGGATTGCCGTAAATCAAACCATCGGCGGCCGCGGAATTGACCGCGGCGCTGCAAAAAATACCCGTGGCCAAGGCTCCCCACGTCCCGCCGATGCCATGCACGCCGAAAACATCCAGCGAATCATCATAGCCGAATTTGTTCTTCAGCACATTCACGCCGATATAACAAAATACGGCGGTCGTGAAACCGATGGCCAACGACGAAGGCACACTGACAAACCCCGCGCCGGGCGTGATCCCCACCAATCCGGCCACCACCCCCGTGGCCGCGCCCAGCATGGTCGGTTTGCCGCGCAGAATCCATTCCAGAAACGCCCAGGTCAATCCAGCCACCGCCGCCGCCGTGTTGGTCGTGGCGAAGGCCACCGCCGCGATGCCGTTGGCCGCTAGAGAACTGCCCGCGTTGAAGCCAAACCAGCCGATCCAAAGCAGCGCGGCGCCCACCACCGTCAGCGGCAGGCTGTGCGGGGGAACGACCATCCGCGGATATCCGAGCCGGCGGCCGATGATCAGGCAAGCGACCAGGGCAGACACCCCTGAACTGATATGCACAACTGTCCCGCCGGCGAAATCCAATGTTCCCAACTGGAATAACCATCCGTCACTGGACCATACCCAATGCGCCAGGGGATCGTATACCAGCGTGGACCACAACACCGAAAAAAGCACAAACGCCGGAAAACTGATCCGCTCTACAAAGCATCCCGAGATCAAGGCCACAGTGATGATCGCGAACGCCCCCTGGAACATCGCGAACACCAGCGCTGGGATACTGCCGCTGGCCTCCGGCCCTACTCCCATAAACGCGAAATGCTTGAGGTTGCCGATGATCCCCCCGATGTCATCCCCAAAAGCCAGCGAGTACCCCCACAAAACCCATTGTACCCCGATCAGGCACATGCAGAAAAAACTAAACATCAAAGTCGCCAAGACGTTCCGCTGACTGACCAGCCCTCCATAAAACAAAGCCAGGCCCGGAGCGGTCATCATCAACACCAACGATGTGGCCGTCAACAGCCAAGCCGTGTCCCCGGCGCTGATTTCGGAAACGGCGTCGTCGGACCAGGCCGGAGAGGCTAGGACCAGAAACACCGTCAGCCACAAGCCGATCCGATGGAATGAGGAAATCGTATGAAATCTATACATGCGCATCACCTCAAAAAAGAGATTGATAAGCCCACAGGAATCCGTCTGAATGGAAAAATGTGAATGATCCGGCGCTTGGCCCGGTTTCACGCCAAGGCTGTCAATCTCTTAGGGCAATGGCTGTGCCAGAATGATAGAAGGAAGAAAAAGCGGATGGATTTTATACTATATCTATTTCATATCAAATGACTTGTGATTCATACTCCAGAATATGCTTTAGGTAAGATCAGCCCACTCCATCGATCCGGATATGCTGGAATGTAATCAAGATGTTCAAAAATAAACAGGGTAACTCATTACTCTAATGCGGAACTTTCTCAGTACTCTAATCGGGGTATGAGGAAATAGGGGAGCGCTTAAACGACCCCTCTCCCTCGCGGAGAGGTTTAGGTCGAAGGTACTCCTGAAAGTACAAGAATCCCTATTTTTGCAATGCAGTTACTTCCATCTTCCTATAGCACAGAGGCCACATGGGGATGCACCTTGACGGAATCCGGGAGTTCGTACTCGAAAAATCCCTTGCCGGTTTTGACTCCTAAATGCCCTGCGCGAATCATTTTCTTCAGCAAAGGGCATGGCCGGTATTTGATATCCCCCAGTTCCCGGAAGAGATGCTCCATTTGGAAGACCACGGTATCCAGGCCCATGGCGTCGGCCATATGCAAAGGCCCCATCTCCATGCCGCAGCCCAGGACCATGGCCTTGTCGATGTCCTCCGCCGAAGCGACTCCTTCCATCAAGGCGAATACGGCTTCATTGATCAGGGGGATCATCACCCGGGTGGTGACGTAGCCTGGCCATTCGAAAACCTCGATGGCGGTTTTTTGCAACGTAATAGCAAACTCCCGCACCAACTGATAGGTTTGATCACTAGTCGACAGCCCCCGCACGATTTCCACCAATGGCTTTTTAGGAACCGGGGGCTGGAAATGCATCCCAATGAAGCGGTCCGGACGCCCGGAATAAAAACCCAGGTTGCTTACCGACAAGGTGGAGGTGTTGGTAGCGTAGATCACATTCGAACGGCATATCTGATTCAACAAATCATAGATCGATTTCTTCTTCTCCAGGTCTTCATCGACCGCTTCGATAACCAGATCCACCTCATTGAATCCCTCATAAGTGGTCGTGGTTCCGATGCGAGACATGATCAACGCTTTTTCTTTTTCGGTGATTCCCCACTTGGCTACTTCGGTGTCCAAGGAGGCTGAAATCCCTGCCAAGGCCCGGTCTATCGCTTCTTGATTTACCTCTTGAAAGACGACCGCGATACCCGCCTCGGCGGTCACTTGAATGATCCCTTGCCCCATGGTGCCGGCGCCCACTACTCCCACTCGTCGAATCGGCATGTTTCAATCCTTTCTCTTCGTCCTGAAGAATCCGCCCAGATGACCACGAATCCCCTTTGGCAATGCGCCTGCTCCCTCCAACACAACCTCTTCTACTCTACAATATCCCTCCTGATTTTTCCATCCGGATCAATGGGTCGAAGGGCATTGGGCCATTTTTGGATGATTTGATCTTGGAGAAAAATGTGTTTTCTCCAATAACTTTTGTGCCAGAGAAAGCAAGGCCTCCTTCCGGAACGGCTTGGCCAGGCAATTCACAGAATGACGTTGCAAAAAGCGGCAATAAGGCTCCTTTTCGGAACAAGCCGTCATCACAATCAAGGGCATTGCGGGAAACCGGCTGCACAGAACTTCAATGAGCGTCAGGCCATCCATCCGGGGCATTTGCAAATCGGTAATGACCAGATCAAAGCGGCCGGCTTCGATCCGGTCCAAGGCATCTCTCCCGTCGCTTGCGGTGACCACCGAGTATTCATTGGCGGGAAAACAGGTCTGCACGGCAGACCGGAAGGAACGATCATCATCCACAATCAATATCGAGAATTTCGGCCCGATAGAACCTGCCATGATGGTTTCTCGAATGATCCATTTTATTACAATCAGTGAATTATGAAATCAATCCTTTTGCCTCTCTCTTGATCGAGAACATTGTATCATGGGATTCAAACTACGTCCAAGAAATAAAGATTCAACCAGTTATCGTGCGTCTTCCACGGATGGGACAACCGGCGGGCTTTTCGAAGGAAATCCGTCGTCAGGGTCTCAGGGTGTCAGCGCCAAATGGCAATTGGCACAGGCAGGGATTTCATCGATGCGGCCGGCCGCGTGCAGTTCGCGCAACCGGCGGTATTCGGGCCCGTTCCAAATTTCTTCCACGGTTTTTCCATGGATGTTTCCCACCGTCAAAGAGCGGGCGGAATCGACACAGCAGACGGTCACTACCCCGTCGGGATGGATGAACATCCGTTGCCACAATTGCGGACAGCAGAATTTTTTCCCGCCAACCAGGGCAGGTTTAAGTGGCGCGATGGGGTACAGGGCCTTATCCATCGTGTTACGCTGGCTGTTGTGCTCGATGTAGTCCACGAAGGCCACCGCGTCGACTATCGGCTCGAACAATGCCTTGAAATCCTCCCATTCCTGGCCGTTTTCCCGCATCCGGACCATGGAAACCCGTGTAAACGGCTTTACCGAACCCATTTCGTCCCGGATCTGATGAAACCGCACAATGTTCCGCAACACTTTGTCGTAATTGGCGTTCACACGGATCCGGTTGTAATGCTCCCGGTAAGGGGAATCGAATGAGAAAAATAACTTATCGAGTCCCGCCTCGATCAATCCGCGGGCAATCCGTTCGGTCAAGAGTGAAGCGTTGGTGTTGAACATCACGTCCACGATCCCCCGCTCCTTGGCGTAGCGGATCATCTCCACCAGGCGGGGATTCATCAGAGGCTCACCCAGATAATTAAACTTGATCGAGCACAATCCTTTTTCCGCGCCTTCGTCAATCAACCGCCGGTAGAGTTCAAAATCAAAATTCTCGACTTTCCAAAAGGTCCCGGCGTGAACCATATCCGTCCGGGGGCACATGGTGCATAACAAATTGCAATTCGACGTGGCCTCTATATCCAAGTGGATGGGGAACCGCTCCACGATGTGCCGCAGGGGATATTCATTCCACTTCCGCCGGTATTCCCAATAGACCGGAGGCAGCGTGCTTTCCCATTGCTGGGTGCGGGCACTTTCCAACTGGTGATAATTGTGATCCACCTTGGTTTCAACAACGGTGGAAACTTCACTGGTCATTGATTCCGTTTCACTCGAGGCATTCATTTTTCCAGGACTCATTTTTTTACAAATTGCTCGTGGTTTACACGGTTTCTCTTTCCGCTCTACGTCCCTGATATATATTGTCACCATTATCGGCCTTCCATTTCGATCCTTGAAATCCAGGAAAGCCAGGCCGTGAACCATTGGAAGGAATTACAATTCGATATACATTGTATTCAAAAAAAATCCATGGGAGAGTTTTGATGAATCTGGCGTTTTCGGAAAGCGGTAAATCGAAGATTTTGAGTCTTATCTTAGTCCACGCGTTCCCTCTGAATGGAGGCATGTGGAAGCACCAAGTGAACGATTTATCCGATATCCTCCACGTCTACGCGCCGGACTTGCCCGGCTTTGGACGGTCCAAACCTTTTGAAGACGCGCCAAGCATGGCCGATTACGCGAAAACGCTGATTCAATTCATGGATGAACAGGAACTGGAGAAAGCGATTTTCGGCGGCTGCTCTATGGGTGGATATATTCTGTTCGAATTGTGGCGGCAGGTCCCGGAACGGATCGCCGGCCTGATCCTTTGCGATACACGCGCAGAAGCCGATACTCCGGAAGCCCAAGAAAAACGCCTTCACACGATCGAAGACATCCGCAATCAAGGCACGGATAACCTGGCCGCCTCCACGATCCCCAATCTCCTCAGTTTCAATACGTTGGAATCCCGTGAAGACGTCGTGGCTGAAGTCATCGAACTCATTCATGACAATTCGCCGATCGGTATCATCCACGCCCTCCAGGCCCTGGCCGCCCGTCCCGATTCCACCTCTACCCTCGCCGGGATCAACGTTCCCACTCTGATCTTGGTGGGCAGCGAAGATATTTTGACTCCTCCTTCTCTCGCCCGGAGCATGCAATCCGCCATCCCCAACGCCCAATTGGAAATCTTGCCGGACGCCGGTCATTTGTCTCCTTTCGAAAATCCACAAGCGGCCAACCAAGCCATTCGAAAGTTTCTCAAGAAATCAAAATTAAAATAAGGAACCTGAAGTAGTTTTGCGGATTCGTACCGCAAACGCCGTGAAGGGATTGACCACCATCAGTTGGTGGATTTCCTCCTCGGTCCACCGGGCTTGCCGCAAGGCAGGCAGAAAGGTGGTATATGCTGTATCGAATCCCCGGAAACTTCCTCCTTTCGGTTCTCCTGGCGAATACCATCCCGCATCATGCGAAACCAGGAGCCGGCTCAATAGCCCACGTTGCTTTAAGGTATTAACCCGATTCACGCATTCCGCTACGGAACCGGTGTCGATGTTGTCGATTTCAATCCACATCCCCTTTTGCGCCGCGTCGATCCGGGATTTCAGTTCCCAATCGCTCTGGGCATGAACCCAGATGAATGCTTCCGGCTTAACTCCTTCTTCCGCAAGGATCTCCATCTGATCCATCGCCGCCCGGGTGTTGCCGGTATGGGAGGCAATGGTGAGTCCCGTACGGGTATGAGTCCGAGCCGCAGCCTGCGCCAGCTTCCGGTCGATTTCGGAAAGTGGTCCCCCATCCACCCCGATCTTGATGAATCCCGGCCGGATTCCCGTTCCCTCGATGCCCTCCTGCCACTCCTTGACCCATCGATCCGCCAGTTGGTCTGCGGTTTCTTGATAGGCATGCTCGGGGATATATCGATCGTTGGCGGCGCCATAATATCCGGTATTGGTGAGAAGGTGTAATCCTGTGGCATCAGCCAAACGCTTGAGCAATAAAGGATCGCGCCCGAGATAAGCGGGTGTGCATTCAACAAATCCTTGGCATCCTAACTCCCTCACTTTTTGCAAGTAAGGTAAAATCACCTCATACGCTTCCTCGGCATCGTACCGGTCCCGGCTGACGGCCTCCGCGCCGATGAAATCCACGAGAACGTGTTCATGGGATAACGTGCTGCCCAAAACTTCTGGCGGGATGGGACCGAGAACGGTCATGATCTGGCCTTGATGAAAGGATGATTGTGGATCAACGTATTTCGCCGCCAGAGAACCGATGCCAGCAAGCCCTCCGGCCAGTAAAAATTCCCGGCGATTCATAAGTTATCTTCCTTATCTTTTAGAAATTGGGTGAGGGTGCCGCAATGCAAACGCATCCTGTCCACTTTATTTTTCCGGTAGCAATTCCAGAATCACAAATACTGGCCGGTGATCGGAGGCTACCGGTTCATCCAACACTTCCACGCTCACCACGCGCCAGCGGTCCGCGGGACGGTAGAGCACATAATCGATCTTGACGCGGGGCTTATCCGCAGGAAACGAAAAGTACTCGATTTCCTCTCCCGCGGCTTTCCAAACCTTTCCGAATTCCACCATGGCCGGGCTGCCGGGTTGCGCGTTTAAATCGCCCGCCAGCAAACTGGGGGTATTTGGATCCTTCAGAGCGATCTCATTGATCACCTTAGCGGCTGCCACCCGGTCGGTGTAATCCGCCGTGTGGTCCAGATGGGTAGCGAAGAAGCGGATCATCGTGGTATGGTCTTTTCCTTGGGGAAGATCCACATGCTGCTCGATGACCATACGCCGCTCGTGCCCTGGCGAGAAGGGCATGGCGTGATATTGTTCTTTCTGAATCTTCAGGCGGGTTAACGACAGGATACCGTAAAATCCCCCCTCGAAGTCAATCGCCGGAGCAAAGAAATGCTTCAGTCCCGTGAGTTCCGTGTATCGGGCGCCTTGATCCACCTGACCGCTCCGGTTGGTCTTTACGTCAATCTCCTGTAGAGCTACCAGGTCCGGCGTGACCGAACGAATCACCGACGCGATGCGCGGCAAGTCGATTTGGCCGTCCATTCCCGCGCCGTGATGCGTGTTATAGGACAAAATCCGCAGCAAGACCGGATCATCCGCCATCCCCGGCGAAACGAAAAACAGCACACAGAACAGCGCAAAAAACCCTCGTTTCAGCATCATGAAACCAGTCTCCTTTCTAATTCATTCAAGCAAGAAGTAATCGTAACATGAAATTGGGATGGACGCATCCGGATCCGTATCCAACGGTTGAAACCAAGGCAGTTGTTGCGCGATCCTTTGCCGGGACGCAGGATTAAGGGGTGATTATGGGTTACGCGCCGCAGGCTAATCCATCTTTCGTGTTACGTGTTTGCCCTTCCTAAATCTTCATAATCTCTTGCTCATCGCCCAGTCACGCAACGCAGTAAATACTCGCAGAATCCACTTCCACAAATTCCGAGGACCAATACAATCGTTTTTTAATCATGAAATTATCATTGAAACCAATTTCGGCCTTATTCCTCGCGGCCTGCCTCGGAATTCCCAGTCTTCCCGCCCTGGGTTGCAGTATTCCCGTATACCGCTACGCCCTAGAACGGTGGGAGCCGGAAGTGTTCGAAATTACGATATTTCAGCAAGGAGAACTGACATCCAGGCAAAAACGGCTCCTTCTCGAACTCGATCGCTCCTCCTGGAATGAGGAGAAACAATTCAACTTCTCTCTGGACATTGTTAACTGGGATGAACTTCAAGGACAGGATTCTACCCCGTATGGATTGGATACGCCTCCACCCCTGTTTCCGTGGGTCGCGGTCTACCACGCTGCTCCCGGACATACGCTCAGCCCATTGCTGACCGGACCGCTGGAAGAGGAGTGGATTCAATCGGTGATTGACTCTCCGGCGAGGCAAACCATCGCGCGGCGGTTGATTGAGGGGGAATCGGCGGTGTGGTTGTTCCTGGAAAGTGGTGACCGGGAGAAAGACGAAAAAGCCTTGGCCATGCTGTCCGGCCAGTTGGAATTACTGGAAAAAACCTTGCAACTCCCCGATCCCAACGCGCCACCGCTGTACGAGAAAGATTCGGCGGAAACTACAATCTTGGTCGATGATTTCAGCGATGTGGATATCACAGATCTGCGGATAGATTTTTCCATCCTGCGGATCTCCCGCCACGATCCCGCGGAACAAATGCTGATCGAAATCCTGCTGCACAGCGAAATGGACTTGGTAGATTTCGATTCGGAACCAATGGCCTTCCCTGTGTTTGGTCAAGGAAGAATACTTTACGCGCTGGTGGGAGGCGGGATCGAGCCGGAAACCATCCGCGAGGCGTGCGAATTCATCGTAGGACCTTGTTCCTGCCAGGTTAAGGCTTTAAATCCGGGAACCGATCTGCTGATGCGGGCTGGGTGGACGACTTCCTTGGAAACCTTGCTTGTCCGCGACAAGCCCATTCCGCTGCCCTTCGGCCTGGCCCCGTTGATGGCTGGAGATGCAATTCAGCCCACAACTCCAACAGGTGGAGTATCCATAACCCGCGAGGCGGAACATTTCAATCCTCTCTTGCGCAACTTGAGCATTGCGCTGGGAGTGTTAATTTTTGTGAATGCGGCGGTGGTGGGGATCTGGATAAAACGGCGGGCAGCCGATCAGGCGTAATCCGGTTCGTTGCCTGGTTTCCACTTAATGTTGCACCCTATGCTGGGCTTCTGGTCCGGCGAGACCGGCTGTCCCTTCAATACAGCTTCAATCGCCGCACGGATGTCTTCACCAGTGAGAGGAATACCGTTCCCTGGCCGGCTGCCGTCGAGTTGGCCGCGGTAAACCAACTTACGATTCCGATCGAAGAGATACGGATCGGGGGTGCAAGCCGCCCGGTAAGCCTTGGCTACCTCCTGCGATTCATCGAACAGATAGGGAAACACATACCCGGCCTCCTGGATCTCCCGGGCCATCATCTCCGGGCTGTCCTGGGGATGAGTCACAATGGTATTGGAGTTGATGCCAATCATGGCCACGCCCTGGTTTTGGCATTCCCGTCCCAGTTCCGCCAACAGCGGGCGGACATGCTTGACATAAGGGCAGTGATTGCACATGAAGATAATGAGATAGGCCCGCGCGTTTGGAAAATCATTCAAGGAAACCATTCTCCCCGACGGATCGGGCAGCGCGAAATCCGGTGCCACAGTTCCCAGCGGTATCATAGTGGAGGGCGTCAAGGCCATGGATTAGAATCCTTTCTAATGGATGTCCCTTAGTTTGTATAATCAAGGTAGAACTTCGAGAAGGAACGATCAAGGAAAGAAGGGGAGAATTTCCAGTTTATCCAAAGCCGGTCATCCTCATCCCTGTCTTTGAAGAAAAGGCGATGGATTGCGCAGAAAAAAGTTTTATCTCACCCTGACCCTCCCAAAGGGAGAGGGAATACATTTCCACGATGGGAATTTCATTTTAACCTCGACAAGACAATTAACTCCCTCCATATCTGAAAAAGGTCAAACTCATGTGTGGACGATTTTCCTTGATTTCATCCGAAGAACTTATCCGTAAGATGTTCCGGCTTAACCGGACCCCACTGAAGAAACCCCGATACAACATCGCCCCCTCGCAGCCGGTGGCAGCGGTCCGGCAAACGTTTGAGGATACGGACCGGGAGATGCTCTTCATGCGCTGGGGACTGATTCCCTCATGGGCCAAAGATCCCGCCATCAGCCACCGGATGATCAACGCGCGTGGCGAGAGCGTGTTCGAGAAGCCTGCCTTCCGCCAGGCCATCCGGCGGCAGCGGTGCCTGATTCCCGCCGACGGCTTTTACGAATGGCACAAACTGCCCGCCACGGGGAAATCCAAAACCATATCCCAACCCTATTACATCTACCTTCGAAACGGCAAGCCTTTTGCCTTCGCTGGATTGTGGGACGTATGGCAAGGCGAAAAGGAGCCGGTGTTGTCCTGCGCCATCCTTACCACCGCCGCCAATTCGCTGATCCAAGCCTTGCACGAACGCATGCCGGTGATTGTCCCGCCCGAGGCCTACGACCTCTGGTTGGATCCCGCTATAACCGCCGATGAAATGATCCAGCCGCTCCTGCGCGCCTACCCGCCGGAAGAAATGGCCCTGCACCCGGTCAGTTTACGGGTCAACAGCCCGGCCTATGACAGCCCGGAGAACATTCAGCCGATTGAGAGCCATCTTCCGCTTCTCGGATAGCCCTCCGGCTGGAATCCCACGTGGTTTTGTGATAGGTATGTAGCCCCGGATATGAAATCCAATTTTTCATCCATCTTTTCAGGGATAAACATCATTCGTCTGAATCCCCCTGAAGGGAAGGAGAAACCAAATTTCCCTCTCCTCACGGGAGAGGGTCAGGATGAGGGAATGATACGCAGCTTTACCTTTTTCACCATGACCTTCTCCCCATGGGAGAAAAAAAACAGGAGCCGCCGTTCATCATGAAAAAAATCGCTTTGGTAGTATTTCTGAGCCTATGCTTCGTTATCTCGTCCGGACTGTTTGCTTCTAGTACTGCAGCGCCAAGCGGGAAAATTTTCTACATATCGCCTCAGGGAAACGATGCCTGGTCCGGGACGCTCTCAAAGCCGGCCCGGGGCAGGACGGACGGCCCTTTCGCGACGATCACCTGCGCCCGCGACGCCATCCGGCAACTGAAGAAGGATGGCTCCTTTAATCAATCCGTCACCGTTTACCTTCGGGGTGGAACGTATTTCCTGAAAGAAACGGTTGTGTTTACTCCCGAAGATTCCGGAACGGAGCAGTGGCCCATCCGGTATGTCAATTTCGGGAACGAGACGCCCATCCTCAGTGGCGGGCAGTTGATCGAGACGGACTGGAAAACCAGCGGCGCGAACCAAATCCAGGCCATCCTGCCCGAAGTAAAGAACGGAGACTGGTATTTCTATCAACTCTTCGTCGATGGCGAACGTTGGACCCGCGCGCGCACGCCCAACGAGGGTTTCCATACCATGGCGGGTGAAATGCGCCTCGAAGGCCCGGCGCGTTTCACGTTTCAAGATGGCGATATCAAAAAGGAGTGGATTGAGTATGGCGACGTGGATGTGATCGGTCTTGCCAAATGGGCCGAAATCCGCATGCCGATTGTCGATGTGGATGAAGCCAACCGTACCGCCACGCTGACCAAACAGGTGCCCCCGTCCAACTGGCAAGGAGAAAACAATCCCCGCTATTGGATCGAAAACGCCCCCGAAGCCCTCGATCAACCTGGCGAATGGCGGTTGGAACGGAAGACCGGCACTCTGACCCTCAACCTGAAATCCCCGGAACGCCCGGCGAGAGTAATCGCGCCGCGGCTCCCGAACCTCATCCGGCTGGAAGGCGATCCCCAGGCGGGGCAACCCATCCAGTATTTATCCTTCGAAGGGCTGACCTTCGCGCACAGCCGCACCTCCAAACTCGAGGATGGCTATGGCGACGTGCAGGCCGCCCATGACATCGACGCCGCTTTCATGGCCACCGGCGCGGAGCATTGCGTGGTAAAGCAATGCCGCTTCACGCAACTTGGCAACTACGCGGTGGAATTCAACCAGGGATGCAAATTCAACCAGATTGCCGGCAACGAAATGTCGGATCTCGGCGCGGGGGGTGTGAAAATCGGCGAGCGCGCCCGGCGGACCGAAGCCAACCTGATCACCCGGCACAACCTGGTGACCGATAACCGCATCCATCATATCGGGATCATCTATCCCGCGGCGGTAGGTGTCTGGGTGGGGCAAAGCGATCACAACACCATCGCCCACAACCACATCCACCACACCTACTACACCGGCATCTCCGTGGGCTGGACCTGGGGCTACGCCCCCACCGGCGCGCATCACAATATCATCGAGTTCAACCATGTGCACGACATCGGCCAGGGGATCCTGAGTGATATGGGCGGGATCTACACCTTGGGAACCCAGCCGGGCACTGTAATTCGCAACAATATTTTTCATGATATCTATTCGCATACTTATGGAGGATGGGGCATCTACCCGGACGAGGGCAGCACGCGCATCTTGATCGAAAACAACATCACCTACCGCACCAAAAGCGCGGGATTCCACCAACACTACGGCAAGGAAAACACCGTGCGTAACAACATTTTCGCCCTGGCCAAGGAATACCAGGTCATGCGCACCCGCGCCGAGGCACACGTATCGTTCACGTTCGAACGGAATATCGTATATTTTGAGGAAGGCGAACTGCTGGGTAGCAATTGGTCAGGCAGCAATTACCAATTCGACTACAATCTGTATTGGAATCCGAAAACCCGGAATTTCAAGTTCGCCGATTGGACCTGGGACGAGTGGCGCGCCAAGGGCCAGGACACCCATTCGAAAATCGCCGATCCGCAATTCGTGGATCCGGAGCACTACGATTTCGGCTTGAAATCCGGCTCACCCGCGCTGGATCTGGGATTTCAGCCCATTGATGTCAGCCAAGTGGGGCCGCGACCGTAGGATTTTGAGCGCCGGCGGCGCGTCTTGCGCATAGCCCATGGGAAAGAGACGATAAAAGGATAATTCCTTCTCACTCTGGGAGAGGGGAAGGGGGAGGGAAACCCTGAAAAGGCTCGATATCTACTCTCCACCCAAACGCTTGTTCAATTTCATTCTGGCATACCCAGGCGTTTCGAGAATGCCATGGTTCCGGGTATCATGGCAGAAAGGCGCCTGCGGAGTAGAGAATTTATGCAATCAGGATAGAATCCGCTACGGAATGAGAATCGAAATGAACCGGTTCATGGATGGATCAACCAACTGATGCCGTCAACGAAGGATCCTTTCATCCTGGAAATCAGTGCCAATTCCCTGGCCTCCGCCATCGCCGCGCAGGAAGGGGGAGCGCAGCGGGTGGAGCTGTGCGACAACCTCTACGTGGGAGGCACCACGCCTAGCGCGGGATGCATGATCCTGGCCCGGGAGTACGTTTCGCTTCCCATCCATGTGTTGATCCGGCCCCGGGGCGGTGATTTTCTCTACTCCGACCTGGAATTTGAAATCATGAAGCAGGACATCCAGATCACCAAAGATCTGGGCATGGAGGGAGTGGTCTTCGGCATTTTGAAAGAGGATGGCACGATCGACAAGGAGCGTTCCCGCGAGCTGCTGGAATTCTCGCGCCCGCTTTCCGTCACGTTCCACCGCGCTTTCGATATGACCCCTGATCCCTTCATCGCGCTGCAGGAAATCATCGAACTGGGTTTCGACCGCGTCCTGACGTCCGGCCAAACCCGCAACGTCATGAAAGGCTTGGAACTGCTGGCCCGCCTGGTGCAACAAGCCCAGGACCGGATCCGCATCATGGCCGGCGGCGGCATCCGGGAAGGCAACCTGGCCGAACTGATGTTGAAAACCAAGGCCCACGAGTATCACGCTTCCGTCCAATCCCGCATCCTCAGCCGCATGGCTTACCGTAATCCCAATGTCTCATTGGGCGGGATTCCCCAGATCCCCGAATACGAAATCGCGGTCAGCGACGCCGGCCGCATCCGCACAATGGTGGCGATTGGTCAGAAAACGTGGGCGGAAATGAAAGGGTACACCTGAAACCCGCTATCATTTCAACCGCAAAATCCGTCCCAGTTCCACGGGGAACAGAAACCGTCCCAACGCGCCGTAAACCAGTAGGCTGAGGCCGATGCCAAATCCCACCCGCAAGCCCCATCCCAGGTTGGTGCCCCCCGCGGCGGGGAATATCCGCATGGCGAGCCAACAGGCGGCGGCCATGCCCAGCGAGGCCACCAATACCCGTAGGAAAAAATCAGCGATGGGCCCCATGCGCAAGGCCTTCATCCGGCCCAAGAGCAAATGGAGCAACAAGCCCGTATGCAACGTGCTGGCGATGGCCGAAGCCAAGGCCAGCGACCACAACGGCCAGCCGCCCGCCACAAAAACAGCGCACAGGGCGATGTTGCACGCGACGGCGATGGAGCCCGTGATCACCGGCGTGCGGAAATCATGATGCGCCTGGAACGCTTGCACCAAAACTTTCACCACCGTGTAGGAAAGCAGTCCCAACGCGTACATCCCCAGCACGGAATTGGTTGGCTGCAGCCATTGTTCCTCGTGGAACTTTCCGCGGTCATAGATGAGGGCGGTGATGTCCTGCCCTAACACGATGAATCCCACCGCGGAGGGGATCATCATCAACATTAAATATTTGATCACGTCCACCAGGGTCTGCGCCGCGTCCTGGTGATTCTCTTGTGAAATGTATTGCGCGATCCGGGGGAACGACGCGGTCGCCAGCGCCACGCCCACCACCCCCAGCGGAAACTGGATCAGCCGGAAGGCATAATTCATCTGCGATACACCGCCCTCGCCGTAATGAGTAGCGAAATACGTCTGCGTGATCAACGCGTTGATTTGATATATCGCCAGGCCGAACACACTGGGCGCCAACATCCACAAAAATTTCCGGACTTTGGGCGAAAACGGCGAAACCCGCCGCAAGGGGAAATAACCCACCTGCCACGTGGGAGGAATCTGGACCGCGAATTGCAGCAGGCCGCCGGTTACCACCGCGAGCCCCATCACCCACATCTGCGCCATGCCCTCATAATAAGCGGCGGCAATAAAACTGCCCGCGATCAGGCTGACGTTAAAAAACGACGAGGCCATCGCGGGAATGAAGAAATACCGGTACGTGTTGAGAACTCCCATCGCCCAGGCCGCCAAGGCCACGAAAAACAAGAAGGGAAACATGATCTGTGTGGCCTTCACTCCGGCTTCCACCCGCCAGTCGCCATACGGAGAAACGTTAGACATCACGGCCGCGCCCGCCCCGGGATCGTCGGGAAAATTCAGCAAGAACGGCACGAACCAAGGGGAAAGAACCACCGCGGCGGCACACACGGCCCCCACGGTCAGCGTGAGCAAATAAAACACTGCCGAACCGAGTTTCTTCCCCTCCTCCTCCCCCTCCTGCGCGCGCACCCGGCTTAGCAAGGGGATGAAGGCCGCCGACAAGGCCCCCTCGGCGAACAACTGCCGGAACGTGCTGGGAATCCGGAAGCCGAGCCAGAAAATATCCTGCCACGCGGCGGGAATCAGCGCGGCGATGCATGAATCCCGCACCAGGCCCAGCACCCGGCTGATCAACGTGGCCAAACTGAAAGAACTGGTCGATTTGAGCAAAGAATCTTTTTTCATAGTCCACCCAATGGCATGCATTGTAGGCGGTCGGCCAACCCGATCGAAAGGGATGGAGAATAATGGAGTCCTTCTTTCCACCTTATGCCGGCCGCCCACCCGCGATATAATGGCCGCAAACTTATGGAGCGTCACTCCATCGATCCTTCGAGGAATGAAAATTCACGCAGAATTGGGAGAAATCAGAATGGCAGACAAAACCCCCGCCAAGACAGGATTGAACCGCAGGGAATTCATCTCGAAGTCCGGCGCCGTGACCGCGGCGGTGAGTGCCGCGGCCATTGCCGGCCCCGCCATCAATGTGCTCGGCGCCAACGAGATCATCCACATGGGAGTGATCGGGCCTGGCAAGCGGGGCCGGTATCTTATGGACCAGATGCACCGCATGTCCGCCCAGACCGGCAAGGAAGTGCAATTCATCGCGGTTGCCGATATCTTCGAAGGCTGGCGCATGGAAGGCGTCAAACAGGCGATGCGCGTCGCCGAGGAATGCAAGGATTACGACCATCACAAAAAATTGCTCGAAAACAAGGATGTCGACGCGGTCATCATCGCCACGCCCGAGCACCAGCACGCCTACCAGCTGATCGATGCTGTCCAGGCCGGCAAGGATGTCTATTGCGAAAAACCCATGGTGCAGAACATCGCCCAGGGGAAAAAGGTGCTGAAGGCCGTGCAATCGAGCGACCGGATTATCCAGGTCGGCACGCAGCGCCGCAGCGTCCCCCTGTTCTACCAGGCCAATGAAATGGTCAAAAAAGGCGAGATCGGCCAGGTGACGTATTGCGAAGGCTGGTGGCACCGCAACGCCCGCGATGGACAACCCGGACCCTGGGCTTATGAGATTCCCAAAAACGCCAGCGAAGACAACATCAACTGGAACGAGTTCTTCTACGACGCCCCGAAAAAGCCTTTCAGTCTAGACCGTTATTTCCGGTGGCGCAGCTATTGGGACTACTCCAATGGCATCGGCAGTGACCTGATGGTCCACCAAATCGACGCGATTTGTCTGGTCATGGGCGTGGGGATTCCCAAAAGCGTCATCGCCTCGGGCGGCCTCTACCGCTGGCACGACGGGCGCGAAACCCCCGACACCTGGAGCTGCGTGATGGAATTCGAGGAAGGCTTCCAGATCAATTACGACGCCCGTTTCAGCAATATCACCCGTCCCAATCAGAAAGATCCCATCGCCGCCCGTCTGGCCTTGATGGAAGACGGCCCCGAGAAGAAGAAACTCGAGGAAGCCTTGGCCACCCTGGCGGAAGGCAAGCAATTCGAGGAACAGATTCATGACTACGGGATTCGCATCTGCGGTTCCAAAGGGCAAATTGAAATCTTCTGCCATTGGGAAATGAACGTCTGGCCCGAACCCGGCTGGATGTGGGGCGATGAATCCAATTTGAAATACAGCCGGCATCAGTACGGGGAAAGCCAGCCCGACGCCAACGACCGGGCGGTGCGCGATCATCTCGAGAATTTTGTGGACTGCATCAGGTCCCGCAAAAAGCCCAATTGCACGATTGAGGAAGGTTTCAACGGCGCGGTCATCTCCAACATGGCGACGCTGTCCTACCTGAACCACCGGAAAGTCTTCTGGGACAAGGAAAAGCAGGAAGCCAAGCTGGCGTAATCGATACCTCATCACTGCAAAAACAAACCGGCCGCGCCCCAAAAAACGCGGCCGGTTTTTATTCTTTCTTCTGGATTTTCATCACATTCCAAGGCAGATCCGCTCAAGTGAGGTTTTCCCTCACCCTGGCCCTCTCCCGGGGGGAGAGGGAATGGTTTAACGCGAGATTTTAGTTAGCAATTACGTGTCCTGGAAAACCCACAAATTCGAATAGATCGATCTTTCATATCATGACTTTAGGCGACTCCGCGAAGTTGGGATCATTCATTAAAGAAAAAGATATGCTTCGTAGCCCTTTTTTTCATATTGGCTGGTCCGTATACGATTCCGTTCTCATTGCCGTTTCCTCTCCCTCCGGGAGAGGGTTAGGGTGAGGGAATGGCTTCACTGCATAGATATCCTTTCCGATTGCTGCTTTATCCGCCCTATCTTCTTTCTGAGTCATCCCTACACCCTCCGCGCCCTCCGCGTCTCGGCGGTGAAATCACAAGCACGAATCCCTCCCTACCTCACCCCAACTTCCATGGCTCCCGGTATTCATAATGCAGCAACCGGTTGGCCTCCTCGTGGTTCGTCACCCGCTCGGCATCGGCATCCCACTCGATCCGGCTGCGGGTAGCCAGGGCAATGTTCGCCAAATGGGCAAATGTCGTGGAACGGTGTCCGGTTTCCGTGTCACAATTGCACGGCTGACGCGATTTCACCGAATCCAAAAAATTGCGGACGTGCTGGTCCGTCAAATCGGCATCCAGCCGCTTTTCCTTGATGGGTTCCATGTAGGATGCGGATTTTTGAAACTGGCCGCCTTTGGACGGAACCACGACATAACCCGATCCCTCCTCCCCCGTATACAGATTGCCTAAGGTGCCCCGGAATTCGATCTCTCCATATTCCAAAGCGGAGCCGCCGCTGGCTTCGTAGAGGCCGAAAACCACTAGAACGCCCGAGGGCAGTTCGAAGACCACTTCCATCGTATCGGGGATGGTCCGGTCATCTCGCAGCGCGAAATTCCCACCATGCGCCGAAATGGATACCGGCGCCTGTTCATTCAACACCCACCGGATCGCGTCAAAGTAGTGCACACCCCAGTTGCCTGCCTGCGAGGAATAGGCCTGCCACCATCGGAATTTGTAGGGAGCGATGTTATAGCGGTATTTTTGCGCGGGGCGGGGACCCAGCCACAGGTCCCAATCCCATCCCGCGGGCGGATTCGTCTCGTCCATCCGCCCGATGCCATCCGGATACATATTGCTGATATGATACGCCCGGGCCACGGTGACCTTGCCGATAGTTCCCTTCCCTACCAGTTCGGCCGCTTGCCGGTACAAATTGGACGAGCGCCGGTGCAGGCCTACCTGCACGATCCGCCCGGTACGCTTTTCGGCTTCCACCATGCGGCGGCCTTCATGGACGGTGACGGTCAGGGGTTTCTCGACATAGACGTCCTTCCCCGCCTCGCAGGCTTCGATCATTTGGATGGCGTGCCAGTGATCGGGTGTGGCGATCACCACCGCGTCGATGTCCTTCTGCTCCAGCACCCGGCGGAAGTCCTTGTACTTGGCGACCGGATTGGAAAACGTTTCCCCCATTGGCGGGATGCGCCCTCCTAACGTATCCAGCAGGATCGGGTCGATTTTGTCCCGGTCGCGTTCCAGGTAAGGTTCATAGACATCGCACAAGGCCGCAATCCGCGCGTCCTCTTGTTTCAAGAAACTGGCCAATAGTTGCGAGCCCCGGTTGCCCACTCCGATAAAACCTACGTTCACTTTTTCGTTCGGGTTTGCACCGCTCAGCACCGCGGGCGCGCGCCACAGGCTCCAACCCGCCGCGGCCGCCGTGGTGGTTTTCATAAACACGCGCCGTGATGTTTTGGCCTTTTCTTCCCTCATCACCTTTCTCCCTTCCTGAGGCATGAGTCTCCCTTTGGTTATCTGACTAGAATACCGGAAAGCAAAAAAAGTTTCTCCCTTTCCCAAACTAAGAAGAAGATGCTTGGGTGACTGTATGTTACCATAGAACCAATACCGCAGACGGAGGATCATACCTATGCAACGCGTATCCCCAATTTACGCACTTCTTTGTTTATTCTTGCTCATTGGGCCGTTTATTCCATTGATGCATAGAAACGGCTCTCCTCCGGCCTTTGATTGGCAATCCTCCAAGCCGGAAGAGCAAGGCATGTCGGCCTCCCAGCTGGACGCGCTGGTGGAGATCCTGCGTTCCCACTCCACCGCCGGCGTGCTGATTATCCGCCATGACCGCGTGGTATGCGAATGGTATTCGGAGAAGTTGGGTCCGGATCAAAAACACTACACCGCGTCTCTGGCCAAGGCTCTGACCGGCGGGATGTCGCTCGTTCTGGCCTTGCATGACGGATGGCTTCAAATCGACGATCCGGCGGACCGCTACATCCCCGCCTGGAGAGACGACCCCACCCGCGCGGGCATCACCATCCGCCACCTGGCCACGCATTCGTCCGGAATCGAGGACGCAGAAGTCTCAGGCATGGGGCATTTCGAATCGGGTGGCTGGAAAACCCGTTTCTGGAAGCAGGATCCCGATCCCTTTACCATCGCGCGCGACTGGGCGCCGATGAAATTCAAACCAGGCGCGGCGTTCGAATACAGCAATCCTGGCATGGCCATGCTCTCGTACGCGATCACCGCCGCCCTGCAAAAAAGTGAACACAAGGACGTGCGGACCTATCTGCGCGAGCGGATCATGCGGCCCATCGGGGTGAAAGATGAGGAGTGGTCCATCGGCTATGGCAAAACCTTCAAGATCGACGGCCTGGACTTGGTGGCCAACTGGGGCGGCGGAGCGTACACCGCCCGCGCCGCGGCCCGCGTGGGCCGCTTGATGCTGCGCCAGGGCGATTGGGAGGGCACAAGACTGATCGATGCCCAATGGGTGAAGAGGGTCACTACCGACGCGGGAACGCCGGAACCGTTCCGCGGAGAAGGCGAAGGCCCCTGTCCCAAAGCCGGCCTGGCCTGGTGGGTCAACGCGGATGGGATTTTGTCCAAACTGCCCCGGGATGCCTTCATGGGCGCGGGAGCGGGCAACCAGGTGCTGGTGGTGATCCCCAGCCTGGATCTGGTGGCCGTGCGCTTCGGCGGCAACCTGGATCCGGCGAGTTTTTGGGGAGGCCTGGAGGCGTATTTCTTCAATCCGCTCATGGAGGCGGTTTTAGAATAAAGGAGAATACCGATCAAACTTGGCTCATCTTCAAAATCCGCAAATATCCTAAAAATTGTGTGTGTCTGTCCCTCCTATCAGATTATCCCTTCCCTGGTAAGTGCATAATCATCCTTACACTTTCCCAATTTACTTGACTATGTCAACTAATTTGATAAACTAAGTCAAGTATATCTGAAAACCAGGATTTCACCTTCAGTACAACGTTTGGTGGAAGTCGAGTTGGAAGCTGAGATAAACTCCTGATCACTGCCCCAGAGTTATCCATCTTTGAGATAAGAATTATATAGAGGAGGTCGTTGTTCGCATGCAACCCAATTATGACCCTGAAGCCGTAAAACCGATGGAAGAGGAGTTGGAATTCGTGGGCATCCAGCCCCTGCGCACCGCCGCCGAGGTGGACGCGGCCCTCGCCCGGCCAGGAACGACCCTGGTGATCATCAATTCCGTCTGCGGATGCGCCGCCGGGGGAGCGCGCCCCGGCGTAACCCGCGCTCTGCAACACCACACCATTCCCGATCACTGGGTGACCGTGTTCGCTGGGATGGATCACGAAGCCGTCCAGCAGGCGCGCCAACACATGCCGGAGATTCCTCCCTCCTCTCCCTGCATCGCGCTGTTCAAGGACGGAAAGTTGGTCCATATCCTGGAGCGCCGTCATATCGAACAGATGGACGCGGACCGAATCGCTGAAAATCTAGCCCAGGCGTTCGATTCGCATTGTTCCGCCAAAGGACCCTCGATTCCCGCGGAGAAATTCGCGCAATTGAAAACCGTGAAACAATGCGGATCAACAATCCCGGCCTTCGGTACGCGATAAACTCCCATCCCCTCACATTCGCCTATGATCCATGGGGAGTTTTCTCCATGGATCTTTTTTTGCCAACTCCGGCCCCCTCCGCGTCCCGGCGGTAAATGCCCTGCGCTGTGACCAAGGCCACCCTAATATATATGTACCAAAATATGTAACAACCGGCCTGTTACGGCGATATTACTTCCTGAATTCCCAATCGGATCCTTTAAAACTACCCGCCACCGGCGGCGTTTTATGGTAGAACAGGATTGATAACCAAAATACCCAAATTTGAGGAGGAATACGAGAATGATTCCAAGAGGGTTTGCCGTGTTGACTTTGTCAATTTGGATGGGAAGTTTGGCGGGAGTTGGAGCCGAAGAGACAAAAATCATTGACTCCAAGCCCGTGTATGCCGCGTTGTTCAAAAACGGCATCGGCCTGGTGGTGTCCCGGGCGGAACTGCCCGAAGCCTCGGGCGCGTTCCGGATCACGCCCCTGCCGGACGCGGTGCTGGGCAGCGTGTGGATCAGCTGGCCGGACCACCTGATTTTAGAAGATATCCGGGCCTCGCAGGCCAAAATCGAGCAGTCCATGCCTGCCGCCAGCCTCCCCGACTTGCTGGAGGCTAACATCGGCAAGACCGTCCGGTTGCGGATCAAGGATACCTGGGACCAATACACCATCGTCGATATCCCCAAAGCCCATGAGGAGCCGGTTCTGCCCCTGTTGCGTGATTCGTTGCCCCTGCCTCCCCCGCCCGGCCGGGGAGAGATCGTGATCCTGCGCGACCGGGAAGAGAAACTCCAGGCCTATCCCCTCCATTGGATGGAGGCCATCAGCTTTGTGGAGCCGGAACCGGGCCTGACCATTCAACGCGCCACGATCCAAAACGTGGTGGATTTCCACGCGGCACTTAAAGGAACAGCGCAGGCGGAAAATCCCGTGACGCTGACTTACCTCTCCAAGGGCATTGCCTGGTCACCCAGCTATGTGGTGGACATTTCGGCCGAGGGCAAGGCTTCGCTGTCCGCCAAGGCGATTGTAGTGAACGACCTGGTCCCGCTGGACAACACGGAGCTGGAACTGATTACCGGCTATCCCCACATCCAGTTCAGCGAAACTCCCAGCACCTTCTCGCTGGCCCCCTTGCAACAGATCCTCGATCAACTGCGAATGGGAAGGGACCGGCAGGAATCGCTGATGCTCTCCAACATGGCCGTCCTGGCCCAGCGCGCTGATTTCGGAATGGCGGCCGCCCCCGCGCCTTCCATGCCCTCCACCCCGGTGATGGGCGAAGGCGACGAGGACCTGTATTTCTACAAAATCCCCTCCGTGACCCTCAAGAAGGGCGAGCGCGGGTATTATCCTCTCTTCTCGGGCGAAGTGCCCTACGAGCATCTCTACACGTGGGAGATTCCCGATACCATCAACGAATTCACCCCCTTCCAGCAGCGGCCCCCGGCCGAGCCCCCCAAGCCGGTGGTCTGGCACGCCCTGAAACTGACCAACACCACGGGCAAGCCCTGGACCACCGCGCCCGCCGTCACCATGAAAAACGGCCGCATCCTGGGCCAGGACACTATCGAATACACACCCGATCAGGCCACCACCGATCTCAAGATCACCCAGGCGCTCTCGATCAGCGGCGAGCATAATGAGTACGAGATCGATCGGCAGCGCGGCGGCACGCAATTCTACGGCAACAATTACGACCTGGTGACCGTGAAGGGTGAACTGGCGGTAACCAACTTCAAGAACGAGCCGGTGATCCTCGAAATCACCAAACTCCTCAGTGGCGAGGTGCAAAAAAGCGAGGGCGATCCCCAGATCGTCCGCCTGGCGCGCGGCCTGCGCTCGGTCAATCCCGCCTCGCGGCTGATCTGGAAACTCGAGGTGAAACCGGGCAAAGAAAACCTGAAGAAGCTGGAGTATGTGTATCGTGTGTACGTGAGAAGCTGACAGGCCCGGGAATACTGTTCAGCCCCATCGGATGAAAAGGCGCCCAACCCAGGCGCCTTTTTTATGGTATGGCATTCGATTGAGACGGCTTAATTTACATAAATATTATTTAAAATTTCAATATTTTCTTGTCAGATGGATATATTTTATGATATTTTTTTTCCAGGGACCTGCATCAACGGGAAGATTTCTCATGGTGAAGGCGGATTATTGCGACCGTCACGGGAAAGAATGGCTGGAAGAGTGGTACGCAAAGTACTTCCAATACGCATTGGACGTGGCGTACCAAATTACACGGGAGCGGGAAGCGGCCCAGGATCTCGCCCAGGAGGCGTTCCTGCGCATCCTGGTAGCCATGGCCGAGGGCCGTTACGCGCGAACGTCGGAATTTCAAACGTATCTCCACCGGGTCGTGAGAAACTTGAGCCTCAACCACGTCATGCGGCGCAAGGAGATCTCATTCGAGCCTCCGCCTTTGGAATTGACAAAGGATACTGATGATCCTGATCTCCAAAATAGAATCGATAGAATGGATGCCCTAAAATATCTCTCGGCTTTATCGCCGCAACATCGTAAGGTGTTCATATTGTATTACTTAAAGGGTAAATCGTATGCTGAAATCGCCTCCCGTCTCGGTATATCGAAAAAGTCCGTTGGGAACATTTTATACCGCGGGAAGAAAAAAATCCGGGGATTTTTAAAAAATAATGAGGAATGGGAGGGGGGTGGGGTGTTTAAATAATAGAAGATAAAAATAAAAAAGAAGAAATTTATCATGGACTTTGGAAACCGGCTTAAAATAAGCAGACCTATAGTAGCTTTATTTCTTTTTGTCTCATGCGGAGAGAGTACACCCAATCTCTTGATCGATCCGTCCGTGATCATCATGAATTCCGCTGTTCCGGGTTCCACGAAAACAACGAATGTCTTGATCACAAATATCGGACCATCAAATGCGGCAGAACTGAATGTTAGCACCTCATGTTCCTGTACGGCGGTCAATACAATTCCTTCTTCTTTGCCTGTAGGTGCTTCATTTGAAATGGAAGTAAAAGTCAAGGTTCCATCTGTCGAGGGTCCTTTTACCGAACGAGTCGTATTACGGTATAAATCGAATCATCAAGTAGAGCCGTTTCAAGAGGAAATAATCATCAAGGGGAATGTAGAAAAAATGTTTAATATTTTCCCGCGAGCTGTGCTTGTCGAGATTGTTGATAAGCAGTCGATATATGAATCGTGGTTCATGGTCCAAAATTTGCGTTACAAATGGGAAGGTATTCATTCAAGTGAATTTTTGAATAAAATGGAAGAAGCGGTTGCCGATGCGCACGAGGGTGTCGATGTATCTATCTATATGCCTGAAAAATCCCCATCCCTTTTGTGGGGGAGAGTGCGCGTCGATGCGGGACAATTGAACAAAAAGGCGAATGGTGAATATACTTATCATTTAGTTGTCGTCTCTTCGAACGATGAGATTTATGAAATGGATATTCCAATATATATCCATGAAAAATTCACAACATTCATCCAATTACCTCAAGTCATTCATTTCAAGTATCCCCAACCTTTTCCGCTCCGATTTATCATATCCTCGACACAACCGGTACAAGTCTCGGACGCCATCATTCAACCTGTGTCCCTATCTCTGCCGATCAAACAGGAATCAAGAATGATTACCGATTCTAATTGCGAGACCTATGTGGAAATATTTCCTCCGGATATTACAAGTTTGCCATCATCTCTTCGATTGGCCTATTTACGGATGACATTCAAGAACAACCCGTTGAAAACAATTCCGGTTTATTTCGAGCGATGAAAGGAGGATGTGGATGGATTGATGTATAAAAACAGGAATTCAAAGTATAACAATTCAGAAAAGGAGAGAAAAAATGAAAATCCGGTTCTTGTACATCGTTCTGGGTTTCGGATTACTCATGGCGTTAAATGCGAGTGCGGAACGCTTGACCGTCCAGTTGATGGTCAAACAAACCATGATGCCTAAGAGTCCACTCGCTGCTCAGTTTGCCAATCCGGAAATAAGTAAAGCGGGAATTGCTGAAGACATTAAAACACAAGTTAATGCGGGCATTGTTTACGAGAAAGGACATACGATTGAATTTCCCATCGTGGCCACGATTGAAATTGATGATTCGGGCAAGATTACCAGTTTCCGCTCGGAATGCATGGCGCCGCAAAGATTCTTTCCCGGAACGCCAACTTCGGATGGTCCTCCCATCGTGTACTATCACGAAATTCACATCCGCACGCCCCAGGAAGAATACATGCGTGTGGAAGTAGTGGATAGCGGAAGATTATTGCGGCATGCACACTTCGTGAACGTGAAACAGGAGGAATTTGCCTGGCCAGGCTGGTTGACCGCCTGGGTAGTCGACACGAACGATGCCGCGAAGTATATGAATGATATCAAGCATAATAAAGTCCAGCCGGTTGATAATGGTAGCCATTGGAAAGTTTCATATCAGGCGCTTGAAGTAGAGATTGACAAAAGCCTTAAATGGCTTCAAACCAATGAAATCAGGCGTTTCGAATTTTTTAGTGGTTATGAAACCTTGCCATCTGTGTGTTATAAGCATCCGGAAATATCCTACGAGTTTAAGATTGGATCCGTGGAATTGTACGCTGGAGGGGAAGATCCATTTCTTATCCCCGAAGACCCTGATATTCCGGTTGTTGACGTGAGCAAGCAATAAAGAGTATCATTTAGAGGAGGAATAAAATGATTCAAAAACTTCATCGATTCCTTTCATCGCGCATTTTATCAATCATTCTTGTCTTGTCTGTTGGTATGCTTTTTTCGTATAATATCGTAGGACAACCTTGTCCGCTTCCGTATGGTTGGTGTCACCAATATGGTTGTGTGTACAAAAATAATAACCAGTCTTTTTATTTATCATGGTACATGTGTCAAGGAGGAGTGAATTGCAATTGGTGCGTAGATTTGGCCTACCCCCGTTCTCCTTCCTCCGGTTATGTATGTGAAGCAATTACTGTTGTACCGCCAGGGGGTACTGTTAATATCTGCACACCTGGTGGAACCATTTGGGTCGATTATATGAGGCACCCATGCAATACAACAAATGGGCAGTGTGAAATACGGTATTGGGCTGGGACTATACCAGTAAATCGTCTTTGTAATCCACCACTGACTGCCACGAAAACATGTTGATACATGATGGGAAGAGGGAGGCAATGTATCTAAATTGCCTCCCTCATTTATAAACATCACGCAATTTTTATCTATAATATGATCTATAATATGATAGATATATCTATTTGGCATAATAAATCCACATCAATTATTTTTTATTTAATCTTTTTTATTTTACTACTAAGCTTATATATTCCCGCAGAGCGTGTAGATCTATGGTGGCATCTGCAAATCGGAATGGATATCCTTGAAAATCAGAAATGGCCCAGTCCCGATGATTATTCATTTACAGCCCAAGGCTCTTCATGGGTAGTTCATTCATGGGGAGGTGATTGTATCCTCTACTTGCTTTTTAAGTTAGGAGGCATCCCCCTTTTGGAAACAATAAGGGTTATGTCCCACGCGATATGGTCATTGACCATTTATTTTATTGTTAGAAAACAATGCCAGAGACTGGATTTTAGTGCTGTTGCAGCATTTATGGCGATGATTTTAATCGGCTTTCGAGAAATCCGGCCTTACTTGATTACTGAATTGATTGCCTTGCCCGTATTTGATTTTATTTTGCAATTAGGATATTTCACCATTCCAATATACTTTTTCCCATTGATTATATTGATATGGATTAACATTCATCCAGAATGTATAATATTTATTGTCTTCTTATTCATAGCTTTCTTGGAACGTATTGTCAGATTCAATTATTTGTCACAGATTGATGCAAAATGGATAAAAATTGCTATCATATCACTTATATGTTGCATGATTAATCCAGATCCAATTCGACTATTTTTAAGAGCCATTGAAGGTGTCCAATATCCCTCAGGTGATTGGTATAGTTTGTTTTTTTGGTTGAAATTATATCCGCGTTATTATTTTGTATATTTTCTAATTTGGTTTGTTTCCTTAGCAATCTTTGTCTTTGGTATTTGTAATTCGGTCTCTAATCGGCTATTTCCACTTATCTCTGAGTTAATTATTGGTTTCATAGCCACATGTTTAAGTTTTATTCATTTTCGGTTTGTTTGGTTGTCTGTATTTCCTTTAATTCTTGGAATACATTACCTTCGATTATTTTGTCAAAGAAATTCTAATCAATTGAAAAAGCGCATAGTATTAAATATTACTATCCTAGCATATGTATTTTTGGCTTTATTGCGGGAAAAGCCTGAATATCCTGTATACTCACTCGAGGAATCATTTCCAGTGGACACCATGGAATATTGGGAAAAGGCAAAATTGGATGGTAATGTTTGGTGTGATTGGAATTGGTCGGGTTATGTAATTTGGAAATCCAATGGAAAGGCAAAGGTATTTTCCGACACACGGATCGAACCATTTTCTGAAACTGTAATCGAACTAGGACGTCATCCGTCACAAAAGATTATGCTTATAACAGATAAATTGAAAGATTATGATACTGATTATTTAATATTGCCTGCCGTAGGAATGACAAAAACTATTCAACAGCTTGAAATAAATAAAATTGGTGATATTGTATATAAAGGTGAAGAAAGTATTTTAATCAAATTAAAATAATAAATATGACTTTGAGATACAACTTATTTCTTTTTTCCACTCCCTTCCAATGTTCATGCACTTTTTTATGATGATAGACATGCTTCACACAGTTTTGCCGTCTGAACCCAATGTTATCCATTGGTCCTCGTTGCGGGATGATACCCAACTTGGCCTTTCGCGCCTGTATGAAGAAACCGTGATCAAACCGTTCCTGGACGATCCGGAACGGATACAGACCGATCGGCGCGGTGAATTGGAGCGATTTTTTCAGGAAGAATTCGAGAAAAACAAATCCGAGAAGAACCTGCACGCGGCGATCGTCAAAAAAGCAGCTCTGTATCTGGCCACCACCCATTTCCTCCTGCATGAATTGATTCCCCTGGCGTTGGACGACGTGAGTTTAAGTATTTATCCCGAATCCCCTTACGCCACTAACATCAAGTCCATCAACGAAAAAATCAGCCCCCCGCGGGATACCGATTATCCCGCCCTGTATCTCGTCCGCGCCTGCGGGAAACAATCCCTGATCTATTTGTCCGAATATCTCACTTCCAATAAAAAATCCCTCGGCAACCGGTTGCAGGCCGCCGCCTTGTTACGCGAGCTGGACGCGGAAACCGCCCTACCACTTTTCCAAAATCTGATGGAGCAGAAGGATACCGCTCCCACACTCCGGTTCGGCCTGCAGGCTTTGCTGAAGCATCCCTTCCCGCCCCTGGATCCTATCTGGGGCCTGATCGAGCGGGGCCGCCTGGACAAGGCGCAAGAGAGGCTGGAACGGATGAATTAATGGTTTGTGTGGGATTTTCATTCTGTCCACATTCTCGCACTCACTAATACCCCCAGCCCCGCCACCGCGAACGCCGGGACCCAAAAAAGAAGTTTGTCCTTCAGGGTTATGCTGATTTTGACGTTAGGAAAGATAATTTCCAAATCGGCCTTGGGCACGTTTTTAAAATTGAGGAGATAGGTCTGCCCGGGGACGAACTGCAGTTCGTGCGGTTTGATCCCTTTTTCTTCACTTTACCATATCAAAAAACTTCAAATTCGCGGCGGGAAACGAGTAGAGTTCGAATTGCGCGCGGGGGATCCATTTGAGGACACTGTGGTAAAGCGCCTGGGGGCGGCCTCCGGTATGTTCGCACAGATACAAATGCAGCGTGACCTTCAAATGCGAATACGCGTGATGGACCGTGGCCAAATGGGACCGGACGCGGATTTCGATGCCCAACTCCTCCCGGATTTCCCGGATCAATGCCTCTTCGTGCGTTTCGCCTGGTTCGACCTTGCCGCCCGGGAATTCCCACAATCCGCCCAGCATGCCGTCCGGGGGGCGTTTTCCCAAAAGATAGCGGCCGTTTTTGCGGATAGCCGCCGCCACCACGTGACAGTGGGGAAGTTTCTTGGAGGGCCGCTGAGCGGGGATCCGGTCTTGGAACCCTAGCGCCCGGGCTTCGCAACGCGCGCGTATGGGGCAACCGGAGCATAGCGGTTTCTTGGGCAGGCAAATCCGCGCCCCCAATTCCATAAGAGCCTGGTTGAAATCGCCGGGCGAACGGGGCGGGACCAAGGCCTCCGCGAGTTCCCATAACCGATTGATCGTGGCGGCCTGGTCGATCCGCTCTTCGATCGCGTACAACCGGGTGAGCACGCGCTTGACGTTGCCGTCCAGCACCGGCGCTCTCACGCCGAAGGCGATGCTGGCGATGGCCCCCGCCGTGTAGCGCCCGATGCCGGGCAGTAGTTGCAATTCCTCCACGGTGGAGGGGAATACACCCTTGAAGCGTTCGGCGATCACCCGGGCGGATTTAAGCAGATTCAGTGCGCGGGAATAATAGCCGAGGCCTTCCCAGAGTTTCAGGACGTCATCCTCGCGGGCCGCGGCCAGGCTATCGACCGTGGGAAAGCGCTTCAAAAACCGCGTGTAGTAATCGATCACGGTTTCCACACGGGTCTGCTGGAGCATGATTTCCGAAAGCCAGATGGCGTAGGGATCGCGGACGCGCCGCCAGGGGAGATCCCGCCGGTTGCGGCGGAACCAGGACAACAGGGCGCGGCGGATCGCGGGGACTGGGAGACCGCGGGAAATCAGACCACCCATTGTCCGCCATTGACGTCGATGGTCGCCCCCACGAGGTAGCTGCTGTCGTCCGAAGCCAGGAAGGCCACCACCCGGGCGACTTCCTCCGCAGTCCCCGGACGGCCGATGGGCACCCGGCTCATGAGTTCACGCATAACGTCCGGCGGGGTGAAATGCGTGTGGAAAGGGGTGTCGATGATGCCCGGAGCGATGGCGTTGACGCGGATGTTGTCGGCGATCAGTTCGCGCCCCATGGCTTTGGTGAGGGTGATGACCGCGCCCTTGGCCGTCCCATACGCTGACGCGCCGATGCCCCCGCCGAACCGTCCGGCGACCGAGGCGTTGTTGATGATCACGCCGCCGCCGCGGGCCTTCATGTCGAGGCCGATTTTCTGCGAGAGCCGCACCACGCTCCACAGGTTGAGGGCCATAATCTCGTCCCACTTGTCCTTGCGCGTTTCCAGGAAGGGCATGCGTTCGACGAGTCCGCCCGCGTTGTTGAAGAGAATGTCCACCGGGCCGAATTGGTGATGAATATCGTCCACCAACCGGTCGATGTCCTCGTCCCGGGTCATGTCCACCTGGAAACCGATGACCTTGCGGCCTTTTTCCCGGATGGCCTGTTCCAGCGCCCGCGCGCCGTCCGCGTTCTTGTTATACGTGAAGGCGATGTTGGCCCCTTCGTCCGCCAAGGCCAACGCGGAAGCGTATCCGATGCCGCTGCTCGCGCCGGTGATCAACGCTTGTTTGTTTTGAAAACGCATGCGGGTAACCCTTTAATCGTGGATTTGGATGTGTGGGTGAATCCTATCGCGGGATGAATTTCGGGGCAATTCTCATGCGGCCCTTCCAGAGCCGGAAGCCGGTTTGGGCATTGGCAGATTCCGGGATCGTTAACCACCCAGCCAACAACCGGGAACCTATTCCCCCTCCCCCGAAAGAGGGCCAGAGTGAAAGAGTTTTTGTAGGGGCGGACCCTAAGAGTCCGCCCCGATACAAGAAGGATTACCATGCCCAACCTCATTTGACGATAGGAGTCAGTTCGACATCAACTTTCTCACGTTCTTTTCCAAGAATCCGGCTGGCATCCAGAATCTCGATTCCCGATAAAAGGCCGTCGGGGCCAAAGTCCGCGGTGATACCTTCCGGTAAATCCTGGTTGGCGGCCTCATCAGAATTGATCGGCCGCAATTGAATATAGCGCGTCAATTTCCGCGTCATAAGTGATTTTCATCACTTCTCCACCAACATCAACGTGGGCGGTGTGGGATAACGGCCGCTGGCCCGGCCGAACACCCGCAAACCGCCTTGGGTGCCCGGAGCGGTTTTGATTTCCACCTTGAACGGCGCGTCTTTCTCCAGGATTTCCTTCGGAATGGATAAGCGTTGGAAATACCCATACGAGCTGGGCGGGGCCAGCCGGAAGATGTTGCTAAGAATCCCCCGGTAATCCGCCGGATCGTCGGGCAGGTCCAGCGTGGCGAGAAGTTCATCCTTCACCCATACTTCCACTTTGGATGGGTACTGGTTTTCCACGTCGGTCTGTGGCGTGCTTTTGGCGCGGATTCTTTCTTTCCAATCAACCCGCTCATTTCCGGCGCAGGCGGCGAGTTCGAACATCAAGTACGCTTCGTCCGCGGATTTTTTTGTCAAAACAGTCCCTTGGTGATTTTTCACCAGGTAGGTGACCGAAGCCTCGCCGGGGATAGAGACCACGTCCCGCCCGCCTTTCGGAAATTCGTCCAACGTGCCGGTGATGGATTCATACTCCACCGGTTCCCAGCAGTAGTAATACTCGGTACGGGACCACATGCGCAGCGCGTATTCACGGCTCACCCCGCTCCCGAAATTAACGCAGGTCCAGAAGTTCCGGGCGACCAGGTTCCCCTTCGAATCTTCCACCCAGGCATAAAGCACGTACAGCCGGCCGGGATCGTCCCAGAACTTGAGACGGATGGGCTTACCCTCCGTGACCGTGTACGGTTTCCCGCTGATGGGCGCGTGTCCTTCCCGGTACTTGATCCATTCCGCGTCGTAACTGCCCATGCCGTACAGTTGCCATTTCAATTGGAAGTCGCCTCCCTCGCGTCCCGAAAAGAGGCTCAAGGCTACGGGAACCTGGTGCCGGACCGCGCCAAAGAAGAACCCCATGAAGTTGTCGGTGTCGCGGGGCGTGGGCAGCCGTTCGCCCGGCGTCGCGCCAAGGATGAGAAAATCGGCGGCGTTCAGATCGCGGCAGGTAAACGGCTTATGTCCCTCGGGCACGGGGACGAATTCTTCATACCCGAACACCTTGCGGGAGCGGTCGTAATTCATGAAACCGTTGTGTTCCCACTCGATGTCCTGCAGTTCGGTGTACACATAACCCATGATTTTGGGATGCCGCCGCAGTTCCTGGGTAAGGTAATGGAAGCACCAGGAGATGTCGCGGTCGCCCATGCCCGCGCTGACGCCGCCGTACTCGCTGTTGATCAGCGGCTGGGTTTCCTGGAAATAGCCTTTCTGGAAATTGAAGGGCGAACCGGGGAAGGTTTCCTTCACCACGTGTTCGATATGCTCCCGTGCCTTGGCATGGTCATAGATATAGAAGTGCCAGGAGTTGATGTCCGTGACAATGTGGTCGTAGTTGCAGGCCGAGTTGTCTTCCACCAGCCGGGTGGGATCGAGCGCCTTGGCCTTGGCGTACATGTCTTTGACAAATTCGACTTGCTCCGGATATTTGAAATTCAATCCCCAAGTCTCGTTGAAGATCACCCAGGCCAGGATGGAAGGGTGGTTTTTGTCGCGGGCGATGGCCTGGCGCATCGTGTATTCGAACGTCCGCTTGGCTTCCTCCGTGAACTTGATGAAACAGGGCATGTCGTAGAGCAGCGTCAGGCCGAGGCGGTCGGCCCAATAGTAGAGGCGGGGTTCGTCCACCTTGATGTGGATGCGCAGGTTGTTGAAGCCGAATTCCAACGTGTCTTCCACATCCTTTCGGATCGCCTGGTCCGTGGGATAGGTGTAGATTCCGTCGGGATGAAACGCCTGATTCAGCGCGCTGAGGATGTAGAAGGGTTTGCCATTCAGCAAGATGCACTCGTCTGGCATGCCGCCATATTTGCCCCGGCCGACTTCCCGGAACGCAAAGTAGGTATGAATGGAATCCACCATCTCGGATCCGTCGAACAGGTTGAGTTGCACGAAGTAAAGCGTGGGCGACTCCGGCGACCAGAGTTGGGGATTTTCCACGGTGATTTCGCCCTTCCCTCCCTCGATCGCATCGGAACTATGTATGGAAGCGGAAGAACCGGCGTCATCGGGGGGAACATCGGGCAGCAGAACCACTTGCATGGCATTTTGCGTGGGCCGGCTGGGCGTTACTTCAACCGATACGCGGCCGTCCACCGTGGTGGTGAAGCGGACATCCTGGATCGTGGCGCGGTCCGCGGGGCCGGCGGCTTCCAGGTACACGGTCTGCCAGATGCCGCTCGTGGTGGTGTACCAGTTGACCTGCTTGCCGACGGGGTGCTCGGGATTGGTGGTGTCAATCACCTTGACGGTCAATACATGTTCGCCTTCGCCTTGCAGTGCGGGATTGATGACGAACGAAAACGGAGTGTAACCGCCGTCGTGTTCGCCTACCAGGGTTCCATCCACCCACACCTTGGCGTACCAATCCACCGCGCCGAAATGCAGCAGGATTTGTTTGCCATTCCATTCAGCGGGCAGGGTAAAGCGGCGCTGGTACCACGCCGTGCCTTTGTAGTTCGTATCGGCTATGCCGGAAAGCCGGCTCTCCCACGGATAAGGGACCGTGATGGTTTTCGGCCAGTCGGCATAATCCGGTTGGAACCAGCCGTTGGTTTCCCCGGCGTTTTCGGGATCGAAGGCAAAATTCCACGCGCCATTCAGGTTCAGCCAGGCATCGCGACGGAAATCCGGCCGGGGATGCTCAGGCCGGGGGATTTCGGCGGCGTATGATGACAACGCAAACAGCAGGAACACCGGCAGCGCAAGAAGCTGGATCGGGACTCTTTTGAAAATCATATTATTTCTCCTGAGATTGATCGGTAAAGCGGTGATATGCCGGGAAAGGACTCTCCCCCACACCGGCCCTCTCCCAAAAGGGGAGAGGGATGTTTTGAAACGGCCGGTTGTATTGGATGGATCGCCCCAATCCATCGGACTCCGCTCTCTTACCTTTTAATCCATTTTTTAAATATAAGGTATAAGATCATCAGATTTGTGCGTATGGCATTACCCGGATTCGAATTCGGCGTCTCCTCGAAGGGGCGATGAAAACCACCCCCAAGTTCCCTCTCTCTCCGGAAACCAATCTATGTTTCCTCTCCCTCTGGGCCACACCTACTCCCTCTCCCTCTGGGAGAGGGCCGGGGTGAGGGAATTACTTAATGTCCGCTTCCATCTGTAGGAGAAAGGAAAAAAAAACATCTCTCCCTCCCTTTCGTGTTTCCCAAACGACCCTCACTACTTCACCACATTCACAATCGTAAATCAATGGCCTCGTGTGTTGGTAGAACGCGGTCTGAGAAATGGGTATCATGTGGCGGTCCGGAAAACGGCATACACTTCCCTGGGGATAGGAGAATGCGATGAGGATTTTGGCGATTCACGCGCATCCCGATGATATCGAGTACTTTGCGGCAGGGACTTTGTACATGCTCAAGCAAAACGGGCATGAAATCTTCATAGCCACCATGACCGCGGGCGACAAGGGATCGAAAGCCATGGATCCCATCCAAACCGCGAACATCCGGCGCGAAGAGGCCGCGCGCGCCGCCCGGGTGATTGGGGCGGAATACGCGTGTCTGGAGTTCGGTGACTACGAAGTGTTCGATACGGACAATGCGCGCCGCAAAACCACGGAGCATATCCGGCGGGTTGCGCCCGATATCCTACTCACCGCCCCACCCACGGATTACCATGCCGACCATGAGGCCGCCAGCCGCCTGACGCGCTATGCCTCCTTCGCCGTGGGGCTGCCCAACTACGTGACCGGCCGCGCTCCCTGTCTCGACCAGGTCCCGGCCCTCTATTACATGGATCCCGCCGGGGGAGTGGATCTATTCGGCAACCGGGTGGATCCGGATTTTGTCGTGAACGTCACTTCGGCCATGGAGATCAAGAAAGACATGCTGGCGTGCCATGAATCCCAGCGCGACTGGCTGCGCTCGTACCACGGCGTGGACAATTTCCTGGAGGACTTGGTTGAATGGTCCCGATCGCGGGGCGAAACCTATGGCGTGCCCTTTGCCGAAGGATTTAAACAACACAAGGGATTCGCGTATCCCCAGGAAAATCTCCTGGCCCAATGCCTGCCCAGCGAAGTGATGGTGATGGTATATCCGAAGGCGTGAAACAACCTTCTACCCAGGTGCCGTACTTTCTCAGTGCTTCACTCATAATATGAGTATGGATGGGAAGGGGACTTGGTTCTCTCTCCCTCGAGGAGAGGGGGAGGGTGAGGGAAGCCTTGAAAAAGCGTAATTCCTTCTTGCTCTCCAAGCGCGCGGATAGTGGCGGATGATTTTTTTCTTTCCCCTACTTCATTTCAGCCGCGGGCCGGAATTCATTGTACTGAAAAAAATTGTCCCAGATGGAATCCAGAATCATCAGGCTTTCACGCAGCGGCGGCACGCGCAGCACGCCGTTCTCATCGGTTCGGATAAGGCTTTCTTTCTCGATCTCCTCCCGGACCTGATCCTTGAAAACCACTCGCCCTTCGATGGCGCGAAGTTTGGTCAACGCGTCCTCCACATCGAAATTCACTGTCACGCCGAACCGGCCGGCCAGCCATTGCTCGATCGTCCGGTCCAATTCCTCCTTGGTCAATTTCTGACCGCTGGTCAGCAAGTGGTAATAGGCTAGAATGGCCTCCTTGCTTTCCTCTTCCTCGGCGGCGTCGATCAGGCATTGAAACACGCCCGTGTTGATGCCGATGCACCGGAAGAAGAGCGCCTGCGTCACATCGTTCAAAAATTCCACCCATTTGTTTTTATAATTGAGATATTGCTTGATGGCGAATCCCCCCAGGATGAGAGACACGGAAGCCAGCGCCGCGATCATGGGGATCAGGCTGTTCTGAACCACTTCCTCGGTAACACCGAAACGTTCGGCCGATTTGCGCAAACCGATCATGAAAATGATGAAGCCGGTAACCATGATCAGGTTCGCCGAAATTTTGAGGAGAGTGCTCATTCCCACGCTGACCGCCGGGACCAAAAACAGAAGTTTGTCCTTCAGGGTCATGCTGATTTTGACGTTGGGAAAGATAATTTCCAAATCGGCCTTGGGCACGTTTTTAAAATAGAAGAGATAGGTCTGCCCGGGGACAAACTGCAATTCGTGCGGTTTGATCCCTTTTTTTTCAAAATAGGCGCGGTCCTTGAAGCGCACCAGGAGAACTACCCGGTTCAGGGCCTCAAACGTGATGTTCCGGTAATACAAGGGATACACGCGCTTGCGGGCCGTGACCATGCGGGATCCCCGGTAAAAACACAAGAACCGTTCGAACATATCGAAGTCCACATGGATGTTGAGGTCGATCAGCGACCGGTCGCGGAACGATTCCACCAGTTGTTCCCGGGAAAGCGGATGAAAATTCGCCTTGAGCAGAATGTGTTGAAAATCCTCGAAAAACGCGTCGATTTTCTCCCGCCGGGATTCCGGCCGGAGGCAGAAAAAAGGTTGACAATCGGAGTCCAGGTCCATAACGGCGAAATTTTCCTTCAGGTTTTCCTGGATGGAATGAAAGTGGAAATGATAAAACGCGTTGATCATCCGGCAAAACGTCCGGAATTGAACCTGCTCCTCTTCATTTAATTTCCCGTCCGTCAGGCACATTTCGATCACATCCGCGCGGCGGAAGGGTATATAGGTACCCCGCTGGGATTCTTCGTGGATATGGTTCTGCGTCGCCTGAATAACGTCCATTTCGTTTATAACTGAAATCCGAACCGTCGTGGGCCAGAGAGGAAAAAAGATGATTGTCTATTCGTATCGTACCACTCGTATCGTACCACGAATGATCAAAATCCGGCAAGGAATCAGGCAACTCGCGTAATGGCGGGATTCCTCCGAATTAACTTCCAACACCATTCCACACTACCGTTTTGTATCCCGCTGTGATGCAATAAGGCAATCCGGGACCGGGCGTGTACCGGGCCGGTGGAGAACCGGACGCGGCCGGGGCGGGACCGCAAGGATCATTCAACCAGGGATGGCATGCGAGGTACGATGCGGTGGAATACGAAAAACGAGGGTCGAACGGGGGAGGCAGCCGGGCGTATGTGTACCAGTTGGCGGCCGTGGCGGCGCTGGGAGGTTTGTTATTCGGGTATGACACGGCGGTGATTTCCGGAGCGATCGGATTTCTCGCCACACGGTTCGATCTGGGAGCGGTGTGGAAAGGGTGGGCCGCCTCCTCCGCGCTGGTGGGGTGTATCATCGGAGCCGCCACAGCGGGAGTGATCAGCGACCGCCTCGGCCGCAAGACCGCCCTCTTGCTTTCGGCGGTCCTGTTTCTGGTATCCGCCATCGGCACAGCCCTTCCCCGCACACTGTTGGAATTTATCCTGTTTCGAATCCTCGGCGGGATCGGGGTGGGCATCGCGGCAATGCTTTCTCCATTGTACATTGCCGAAGTGGCCCCCGCCGCCATCCGGGGACGCCTGGTTTCCATCAACCAGTTCACCATCGTGCTGGGCATGTTGGTGGTCTATTTCGTGAATGCCTTGGTCGCCGGCATGGGCGACGAAAGTTGGAACGTAGCCTGGGGCTGGCGCTGGATGTTCGGCTCGGAAGCCCTGCCCGCCTTGTTGTTCTTCTTCTTGCTCTTCCGGGTCCCCGAAAGCCCGCGCTGGCTGACCAAACAAGGAAACGAAGAACGCGCGCTGGCGGTTCTCACCCGGATCCGGGGCGCGGTATCCGCGGAGGAGGAGCTGGAAGATATCAAAAAAACCATCGCCCAGGAAAGCGGTTCTCTCCGGCAATTGTTACAGCCAGGATTGCGCGTGGCACTCTTGGTGGGAATTTGCCTGGCCATATTGCAGCAAGTCACCGGCATCAACGTGGTGTTGTACTACGCGCCCGAAATCTTTAAAACCACGGGCATGGTTAGTACCAAGGCCATCAACGACACTGTGATCGTAGGCTTCGTAAACCTGCTCTTTACCCTGGTGGCTTTCGCGATTGTGGACCGCTTGGGGCGCAAGCCGCTGTTGCTGATCGCCTCGGCGGGCATGGGCCTCTCGTTGGTGTTGCTCGGTTATTTCTTCGTCTTGGAACGGTTCGAAGGGCCGTGGGTCCTGCTGTTCATGCTCGCGTACGTGGCTTCATTCGCCGTGGCCATGGGGCCGGTGGTCTGGGTGGTGATCTCGGAAATATTCCCCACCCGGGTACGCGGCCGCGCCATGTCCATCGCCACCGTATGCCTTTGGATTTCCTGCTTCGCCGTGTCGCAGTTTTTCCCGCTTATGCTGGAAACGCTGCATGGCTCAGTGTTTTTCATCTACGCCGCCATGTGCGCCGTGGCCTTCCTCTTCGTGGCCGTCTTCGTTCCCGAAACCAAAGGCAAAACTCTGGAGGAAATCGAGCGGAAATGGATGGCAAAGAAAATGGCATGAACTATACATGGATATTGTAAAAGGGAGGAATCACCATGTTCTATCGTGCGGCTTGGTTTTGTATGTTGATCTGGGGATTGGCTAACGCGGGCGTCTTCGGGAATGCCGCGCCCGAATCTCCTCAGGGAGTAGTGATCGGCGTGCCTCCCGGCGCGTCGCGGCTGGAACTCCTGGCGGCCCGGGAAATCCATCGATACCTCTATCTGCGGACGGGAGAACGGGTTCCCATTGTGACGGGAGATGCCCTGACCGACTCCCTGACCGGCGCGATTTACGTGGGCTTAAAGGATCGCTTCGAAGTACGGAACGATCCCGCGGCCGCCCGGGAGATCGCCGATCTGAAACCGCAGGAGTTTCTGCTGCGCTGGGAGCATACGGATCAAGGCCGCATGCTGTACGTCATTGGCGGGGACGGGCCGGGGACTCTGTACGGCGCGTACCGGCTGGCGGAACACCTGGGCGTGCGGTTCTACCTGCATGGCGACGTCATTCCGGATGAGCGGATCCCCCTGCAGGTTCCCGCATTGAATGAAACCGGCCGCCCGCTGTTTGAACTGCGCGGCATCCAGCCGTTTCATGATTTTCCGGAGGGGCCGGACTGGTGGAACCTGGACGATTACAAGGCCATCCTTGGCCAGTTGCCCAAGCTGCGCATGAACTTCTTCGGCCTCCATACCTATCCGGAAGAGCGCCCCAACGCCGAGCCGACGGTGTGGATCGGATCGCCGGGTGATTTCGACGAGACCGGGCAGGTGAGTTTCAGTTATCCATCCTCTTACATGAACACCCGGCGGGGCAATTGGGGATACTTACCCAAGTTGATCAGTGAATACGCACTCGGCGCGGATTTGTTGTTCCATGACAACGTATACGGCCCCGAGGTCATGGGAGGCTCGATCCCCGCGCCGGTGGAGGAGGACGAATGCGACGCCGTCTTCAACCGGACTGCCGCGATGCTGCGGGAGGCGTTCGTCTTCGCGCGGGGATTGGGCATCAAGACTTGCGTGGGAACAGAAATGCCGCTGATCGTGCCCGCGCGCGTGAAGGAGCGGTTGCAGTCCTTCGGGAAAAATCCGGCCAGCCCAGAGGTGACACGGGAACTCTACGAGGGCATGTTCCAGCGCATCATGAGGGCCTATCCCGTTGATTATTACTGGTTGTGGACGCCGGAAGGATGGATCTGGGAAGGCGCGGGCGCGGAGGAAATCAACGCCACGCAAACCGACCTGTCGGCGGCGGTGGACGCGGCCAAGAAGGTCCAGGCGCCCTTCACGCTGGCGACCTGCGGCTGGGTGCTGGGCCCGCAAACCGACCGCGCGTTGTTTCACCGGATCCTGCCGCCGGAGATGCCCATAAGCTGCATCAACCGCGAGGTAGGCAAGGCCCCGCTGCAGCCCGATTTCGCCCGTCTGAAGAACCGCCCCGCGTGGGCCATCCCCTGGCTGGAAGACGACCCCGCCCTGCTGCAGCCGCAACTGTGGGTGGGACGCATGCGCGCCGACGCGGTGGACGCCAAGGCCTACGGCTGCACAGGCCTGATGGGCATCCATTGGCGCACCCGCATCCTGGGGCCCAACGTCTCCGCTTTGGCCTGGGCCGCCTGGGACCAGCAGGATTGGTACGACCCGGCCACCGATCTCTCCCTCATCCCGGAAACCGAAGGCGTGGTGGGAGGGCAATGGATCGCGAATCCCACGGCGGAAATCGCGAAGACTGAGGATGATGAACTGTACCGCACCGTCCGCAGCGCGGTGCGCTCCTACCACATCGCCGTTCCCAAGGGAAAGTACACCGTCACACTGCAATTCTGCGCGCAAGAATCTTCCCTGTTTGCCGTGGCCATCGAAGGAAAAAGCGTACTGGAAAAACTGGATATCACTACCGCGGCGGGAGCCAACACGGCGCTCGATTACACTTTTATGGACATTTCCGTCGATGACGGACGGCTGGATATCGAGTTTTCACCGATGATCCATAATCCCAGCATTGCCGCCTTGGTAATTCAATCGGATTCATTCACCAAGAAGATCAACTGCGGCGGGGAAGCCTATAAGGATTACCAAGCCGATTGGCCGGCTTCCAAACCTAAACCACGCCACCTGCCCGCCGGGGATTTCTACCAGGATTGGGCGCGGAGCCAATTCGGCCCGGCCGCCGCCCGCGAAATCGCGGCCATCTTCACCGCGCTGGACGGCAATCTGCCCCGGCCCTCCGATTGGGTGGACGGGCCTGGAGGAATCAAACCGGATCCACGCCCTTGGGAGACGGTCCAACGGGAATACGAATTCGTCGGAAAACTGGAAAGCCTGCGCGGGAAAATCCAGGGCCAAGGCAACCGGGCGCGTTTCGATTATTGGCTGAACCAATTCCGTTTTCTGCGCTCCATCGCAAAAGGGAATTGCGAATGGGCGGCCTTGAACCAGGCCATCCAGAAAGCCAAAAACGAGCCGGTTGCGACCAAGCGCCAGGCGCTCGCGCGGCGGGAATTGTTGCCAATCCGGTTGCAACTGATCCAAACCGTGCGCGAAGCATACACCGCGTTGCTGGCTACTGTCAGCAACACGGGCGAGATGGGTACCGTGATGAATCTCGAACAGCACATCTTCCCCCTCCTGCTGGACAACACCGCCCAAGAGATCGAGGCCGTAATGGGAGAAGCTCTCCCGGAAAACGCCCGCCTCCCCAAGGGCTATAAAGGCCCCGCACGGCTCATTGTGCCCACGGTGCGCTCTTCGATCGAAGCCGGCGAGCGCCTGACATTGAAGGTGATCGTGCTGGACTCCCGCAAGCCCCGCGAGGCGGCCTTGTTTTGGCGGGAGATGGGAATCGGAGAATTTTCGCCAATCCCGCTCACACACATGGGACAAGGCGTGTATCTCGTGGACTTGCCGAACGACGCGTCGCGGAGGGATTTCGTCGAGTATTACATCCGGGTCCGGACGGCGGGCGGCACGGTGTTGTATTATCCCGATACCGCGCCGGAGACGAATCAAACGCTGGTCGTGATGCCGAAAGGATGAATGGGATTCACAAAGCTCAGCCGGTTTGAAGAGATAAGCCGGCGTTGGAACGGGAAGCGGCACAGCCTGCAACCCATAAAGAAGTTATTCTTGATCAGAAAGAGCCACTTCAATCTCACATCCACAGGATTGATTTACACCCTCCAATTCAAGCCGGACGGACTTGATTTGGAAAGAAAATACCCCCCCGGCTCAATCCTTCAATCCCTGGAAATTCGGCTCCAACCGGCTGGTGTCCTTCAGAAGATTATCCCAGCGGACGGCATCGTTTCGGTAGGCGGCGGTCCGGCCCAGAATCGTCACTAGGTTGCTGCGCACACTCGGCGCAACCGTGGGATTCGCATAGTCTCCCTCCAACAGGCTCTGGTGGAACGTGGCGATATTGGTAATAACCCCATCCGTGAAGATATTCCCCGTGTTCCCGCCCGCGTAGGGATTCTCCCCGCGGATCCGCACGTCGCCGCCGTACTCGGTTTCGATCACTCCCTTGGAACCGTACATGCGGTTCTTGATCCCGCCAGGCGATTCATAGCCCTCGAACTGGCGCGAGCTGAACGAAATGCCGACGTCGTTGGGATACTGAAAGACACACAGGAACGAATCATGGCAATCGCCGCCGTCATCCCGCACCTTGTGGCCGCAAGATCCGAACGCCTGCAAGGGCGGCTGATCCATGATCCAGCTGGCCACGTCGAGCGTGTGGATGTTCTGCTCGGTGATGATGTCGCCCGAAAGATTCTTGTCCAGTCCCCACGCCCGCAGCCGGTTGGCGGGATTCTTCGGATCGGCCTTCATGTACTGGACCTGATCGGCCCAGGGATTGCCCGCGTGATACGTGGACTCGCCGAAGGCGAACTCGCCCAGGGCCCCCTCGCGCACGCGCTTCAGCGCTTCCTGGTACAACGGATTGGCGCGGGTTTGAAAATCCACCAGGAAACAGAGGTTCTGGGCCGTGGCCCGCTTGCCGCTTTCCTCGATGGAGAAACATCCGGGGACATCCACGGCGATGGGCTTGGCGACATACACATGCACTCCCGCCTCTACGCCGGCCGCCGCCTGAGCCGGATGAAAATAAGGCGGTGTCTCGATGGCGATGGCGTCAACCAATTTTTTCTCTAGCAGCCGCTTGTATCCCGAGAGGCCGGTGAACCGGTTGGCCGTAGGGATGTCGAACAGATCGCCGTAGTTGGAAACGCGGTCGTCGAAATAATCGGCCGCCGCGGTGATTTCATACCCGCCGTGCTTCTGGAAAAGTCTCGAAATCCATACTCCCCGGCCGCCGCAGCCGATCAAGCCCAACTTGATTTTGGCATTGGCCGCGTAACTCTTCACGGCGCGGGAACTCATGACCTGGAAGGATATCGCGGACGCGCCCGCGAGGAACGCGCGGCGGTTGATTGATTTGCCTGGCTGAGTGGGATGATGTCCGGTCGACATGTTCATAGCCCGCCTTGTGGGATGGAATCTGTCTCCGCTGGATTCACCTAAAGAACACAGAGTTATCCGGCGTAACGAAAGCATCATTGCATAGGGCAATGGAAGACGTCAAGAATATGGTGGGGGGAG
>ERZ795045.320-NODE-320-length-63569-cov-168.255912_pt1:0-37500 | contig 63569 bp, 53 predicted proteins | sample MGYA00375129_ERZ795045 | MGnify/ENA primary metagenome ERZ795045 (study PRJEB30174, sample SAMN05720166) | activated sludge metagenome | isolation source: anaerobic digester from wastewater treatment plant | place: Japan | collected 2015-05-15 ...
TGTCCGCCGGCCGCGAACTCGCCCAAGAACTCATGATCACAAACCTCATGAAGAGGGCAAAAAAATGAGACTTAAAGGCAAAGTGGCCCTCGTAACGGGGGCCAGCAAAGGAATAGGTAAGGCCATTGCCATCGGTTACGCCAAGGAAGGGGCCAAGGTCGTAGTGGCGAGTCGCTCCCTTAACCTCCTCCAGGGTATCGAGAGGGAAATAAGGGCACAGGGGGGTGAGGCCTGGGCCACGTTTGTCGATGTGCGAGATTTAAAAAGCATAGAAAAGGTCGTTCAGGAGGCGACACAAAAATTCGGCCGCCTGGACATTATGGTAAACAATGCGGGTATTTCCATGGCGCACCCATCAGAAACCCTTTCTCCGGAAGACTGGAAAAACGCCATTGAAACGGATCTATACGGCGTTTTTTACGGTTGCCAGTGCGCAGCGAAAATCATGATCCCTCAGGGCGGGGGTTCCATCATAAATATTAGCTCCGTTTACGGCATCGTAGCCGCTCCCGCGCGGGCAGCCTATTGTGCGAGCAAGGCGGCAGTCAATATGTTAACCCAGGTACTGGCCATTGAATGGGCAAAGAAAAATATAAGGGTGAACGCCATTGCCCCGGGCTATGTGCGCACCGAACTGGTCCAGGGTGTCATAGAGAAAGGAATGCTTCCTATGGGGGCGGTAGAAAAGAGAACCCCCTTAGGTCGCATCGGCGAGCCAGAGGAAATGGTGGGACTCGCCGTTTACCTGGCAAGCGACGAATCGTCCTTCATGACGGGGAGCATCATAAACATCGACGGGGGCTGGGCCGCATACGGTTATCTGTAAACTTTAACCAACCCTTGCCCTTCTACCTGTTCTGGGCGTAAGATAGTTAAGTGCCACCATTCTCGAAAAAAAGCGCGTTCCTATGAACGGAAGGGCGGACCTTACAGATTACCTGCAGAAAGCCCCCAGTGCCCCCGGCGTCTATGTGATGAAAGGGGCCGAGGGGGAAGTCTTGTACGTAGGCAAGGCGAAAAATCTAAAAGCCCGCCTAAGGGCCTACATTTCCCAAACCGACAACCGACCGATGATTCCCTTTCTTGTAAGCCGTACCGAGCGGATCGACTTCATCGTGACTGCTACGGAAAAGGAAGCCTACCTTCTTGAATACAACCTCATCAAGAAACACAAACCCCGTTACAACATCTTATTTCGCGATGACAAAGCCTACTTTCACTTGCGCCTTGACCCCCATGACCTATTTCCGCGTTTTCAACTGGTCCGACGGCCCCGCCGGGATCACGCCCGCTATTTCGGTCCTTACCCCTCGGGGAAACAGGCGAGGGAAACCCTTAAGTTCCTTCATACCATTTTCCCCTTGCGCACCTGTCGGGATGTGGAGATGAAAAACAGGTCCCGCCCCTGCTTGGAATATGAGATTGGAAGATGCGTCGCCCCTTGTGTAGGTCTCATTGACGCTTCGTCGTATCGGGAACTCGTGAAAGAAAGCCTGGCCTTTATGGAAGGCAAGGCCGACTATGTGCTGGGCGAGCTGGAAAAGAAAATGAGAGAGGCAGCAAAAGAGGAGAGGTTCGAAGATGCCGCCCTGCTTCGGGACCGTATCTGGGCGATCAAATCCACCCTGGAGAAGCAGACCGTATACTTTCACGACCATTTGAACCGAGATGTCTTTGGTCTTTACCGGGAAGGCCATTTATCACAGATTTCCGTCATCTTTTTGCGAGAGGGAAGGGTTATTGGGCAGCGCTCTTTTGCTACCATCATCTCGGACATGGATAGCCCCGAGATCCTATCCCAGTTCATTTCGCTCTACTACGGCGAAAAAAAGGAAATTCCGGATGAAATAGTCATCCCCATGCCGGTACCGGAACGGGAGCTCCTGGCTGAATGGATCACGGCCAAAAAGGGAAAGAAAGTACGCCTGATCTTCCCCCGCCAGGGCCCGGGGAAGGAACTCATCCAACTCGCCCTTACTAACGCCAGGCATAGCTTGCGGGAGGGTAAAACGGAAACAAAAAAAGAAGAAAGCCTCCTTCGCCTGGCAAAACTAATCGGGATGCCATCGGCACCCGAGAGAATAGAGTGTTACGACATTTCCCACCTCGGTGGCTCTAACGCCGTAGGCTCCCAGGTAACCTTTTTTCGCGGGGAGCCCCTGAAAGAAGCGTACCGACGCTACCGTATCCGCATCCACCCAGGACAAGACGACTACGCCATGATGTACGAAGTGCTCACACGGCGCCTGAAGCGAGGACCCACGCCTGAGCCCAATTTGATTATTGTCGATGGCGGCAAAGGGCATCTTTCCGTAGCCCAGGCGGCGCTGAAAGATATGGGGAAAGAAGGCATCTTTGCCATGGCCTTGGCCAAAGGGGAAAAGAAAGGAGAGGAACACCTCTTCCTACCTCACCGCAAAGACCCTTTATTTTTGAGTCGCCATCGTGAAGTGTTACTCCTTCTGGTTCGGATCCGGGATGAAGCCCATCGTTTCGCCATCACTTATACGAGAAAGAAAAAGGAACAGGCGGTCCTCCTGTCGGAATTGGACCAACTCGTGGGGGAAAAAAGGAAGCGCGCATTGCTCACCCATTTCAAAGGAGTGGATGAGATAAGACAGGCCTCCCTTGCCACCCTTATGCAGGTCAAGGGCATCGGGCGGAAAACAGCCGAAAAAATTCGGCAATATTTTAACGGAGGGCAAAATGATTAAATACTATTCTTCCACGGTCATGACTAACCGAGGACCGATCCATCTATCCTGGCAATGGGAAGAAACGGGGGGGTGGAAACTCTCCCGTATAGGTCTGCCATCTCATACTATCCCTCTTTATGCCCCCGCCCCACGAGAGCCCCTCGTCGTGACGTGGGAAGAAAAAATTGCGAGACTCCTTGCGGGCCATGAAGAGAGATTCAACCTGGAGGCCCTCGATCTTACGCCTTTAAAGCCGTGGCAAAGGCAGGCCCTGCTTAATTGTTTATCAATACCACGGGGATTCGTAACAAGCTACAACCTTCTGGCCACCGCCTGCGGCATGAATCACGGCGCAAGGGCAATCGGCTGGGCCATGGCGCACAATCCTTTCCCTCTGATCATTCCCTGCCACCGGGTGGTCAGGGCCGATGGCACGTTAGGTGGCTATGGGGGAGGAGGGCAGTGGAAGAAGGACTTGCTTTTACAGGAAGGGGTGCGCTTCTCCAGGAAAGGCCTCATCGATAAGACCTGCTTTATTTCTCTTTGATCTCTTTTGAACCCTTGCGGATTCTCTCCTTCTCGTAAACGACGGCCATATTGTCCCGATGAATCACTTCGTCGTAGTCCTTGTATCCCAATATTTGCTCGATCTTTGAGCTTTTCTGCCCCATTATCTTCTTTACCTCGTCGGCACTGTAATTGGTGATACCTTTTGCGATGACATTCCCCTGCCCATCCACACAGGAAACGGTATCCCCAACACAGAAATCGCCTTCGACCTTTATAATCCCCGAGGGCAGAAGGCTTCGACCTTCATTTACGATCGCCGTTCTTGCCCCATCGTCGAGGGTGAGTTTACCTCGCGAGCGGAGGGTATAGGCAATCCAGTATTTTCGGCTACTCAAAGCATTGGCCTTGGGTAAAAAGAGGGTCCCCTTTTCCTTTCCGTCAAACAAATCCCTCAAGATACCCTTTTCCTTTCCCGGAGCGATCACATAGGGAATACCGAAAGCGGTAACTTGTTTGGCTGCCGCCACCTTACTTTTCATCCCCCCGGTTCCGACATCCGAAGTGTCCGGCGCCGCGGCCTGCTCGATCTCATCTGATATCTCTGCCACCAGATGGATCACCTTCGCTTTGGAAGAGCGATGGGGGTTCTTGTCGTACAACCCCTCGATATTGGTGAGATTAACAACGATGTCTGCATCGATTATATTGGCCGTCATGGCGGCTAACTGATCGTTATCGCCAAACCTAATTTCCTCTACCGCCACCGTGTCGTTTTCGTTGATGATGGGTACCACCTTCCATTCGAGGAGCTGATTCAGGGTATTCTTAATGTTGAGGAACCTCTTTCTTTCTGTAAGGTCGCTCATGGTGAGCAAAATCTGTCCCACATAAACGCCGTACTTACCGAAGGCATTGGAATAAACCCTCATGAGACGGCTCTGACCGATGGCCGCCGCCGCCTGCTTCTGAGGCATGCTCTTCAAAGGTCCCGTGATGCCGAGCCGATGCTTACCGGAAGCAATCGCTCCCGAAGTAACGATTACTACTTGCTTGCCACGATTTCGCAATTCCACTATTTCATCCACCAACTGCTCGATGATATGCAGATCTAACCCATCTTCGCCCGTAAGCACGGCACTTCCTATTTTAACCAACACTCGCTTAGCCTTATCAAAAATTTCCTTTCTCGCTAACGCCATGTCTTTTACCCTCATCGTTAATTAACCAAACGGCGATCCAACGCGGAGGAAATAGCCGCCATTACTTCCGCTACTCCTTCTCCCGTCATCGCGGAAAAGGGATATACCTTGATTCCCCTTTTTTTAAAAACATTTATCTCTCCCGGCATTCTCTTTCTCACCACGGGTAAATCTATCTTATTTATCGCCACAATTTGCGGTTTCAAACCCAAGGCAGGATTGAATTTTACCAGTTCGCGATTGATCATTTCAAAGTCATCCCAAGCCCGTTTCCCTTCTTCCTGCGATAGATCGAGGATGTGGAAGAGCACATGGGTTCGCTCAATATGCCTTAAGAACCCCGTACCCATGCCCGCCCCTAAATGGGCATTTTCTATGAGTCCCGGAATGTCCGCCACCACTACGCTCTTCCCATCTTTTAGTTCAACCACACCTAAGTGGGGCTCTAAAGTGGTGAAGGGGTAGTCTGCGACTTTGGGGCGCGCCGCCGAGATACGGGTAAGGAAAGTGGATTTCCCCACGTTGGGTCTGCCGATGAGGCCTACATGGGCCAAGAGTTTGAGTTCCAGGTAGACTCGCCTCTCTTCTCCCGGTTCACCCTCCTGGGCGAACCGAGGAGCCCGATTGGTGGCCGTGGCAAAATAGGCGTTTCCTCTCCCTCCTCGCCCCCCACGTGCCACGATCACCTCGACCCCATGGGTATCCAAATCTGCCAAAAGCTCCCTCGTCTCCGCGTCGGTAACGACCGTACCTACCGGGACGATAATTACCACATCCTCCGCATTTTTTCCCTTGCGGTTGTTTCCCTCTCCATGTCCGCCGTGCTTGGCGATGTAATGCTGTCTATACTTTAAATCGAGAAGGGTCGAGCAAAACTGGGAAGCCCTGATTACAATATCTCCTCCCTTTCCCCCGTCTCCGCCATCAGGACCGCCGCGGGGAACATATTTTTCGCGTCGAAAACTCACACAGCCACGCCCACCGCTACCTGCTTTCACGTAAATTAAGGCTTCGTCAATGAATTTCATTCCTTACAAAAAGGAAAGGCCTCTTTTCTTTTATCTTTCAAAAGAAAAGAGGCGCTTATCTTTCCCCGCTTGAAAAATTGAAATAGCAATGCTTAAATCGCCGGGTAGACGCTAACTTTCTTCCTCGTTTTATCCATGCGCTCGAACTTTACGACCCCATCGATCAATGCGTAGATGGTGTAATCCTTCCCCAAACCCACATTGTTTCCGGGGTGAATCTTCGTGCCCAACTGCCGCACGATAATCGAGCCGGCCCTAATTTTCTGTCCACCGAAAACTTTCACGCCTCGGCGTTGAGCATTACTATCCCGTCCGTTGCGAGAACTGCCCTGTCCTTTCTTGTGAGCCATGGTTTTCTTCTCCTAATTGATGACGATTTCCTTTATTTTTACCCGGGTGAGCATCTGTCGATGTCCCGTTTTCTTGCGATACCCTTTTCGCCTCTTCATCCGGAAGACGTAAATCTTCGGTCCTTTCTCCTGGCGTACAATTTCGCTAATTACCTTGACCCCTTCCACGACAGGGGTCCCCAGTTTGATTTCCTGATCTGTGGCCCACATAAGGACCTGATCGAAAATCACCTCCTCACCCCGATTCCCAGGCAGTTTTTCTACTGCAATCTCATCGCCCTGAGATACTCGGTACTGCTTCCCACCCGTTTTTATGACCGCATACATCATCGACTACTTCCTCTGTGTTTTTTTAGAATATGTAGATTAATCAAATTATTCTCCATCTGTCAATAGATTAGTTTTGAAAGTTGTAAACTCTTTTGAAATTTCTACCGCCTTTGCCTGCTCCCTCGAAAGGCCGAGCACAGAAACCAGCAGCTCCACGGGGCTTACCATACCATGAGGGCTAAATTTAATTTTCAAGATCAGGCGCCCCTCATCATGGAGGCTCATATCTTCCACCAAGTGCCTCACTTCTCGCGTCTCCTTTTGCCCTTTCCTTTCGAAAACGATTTCCCACCTTTCCTGGGAAAGAAAATCCTTCACTTTCTCACGAATTTCGCTTGCCGCCACTTCCGAGGGAGGTAAAATGGCACTGAAGGTAAACGATTCAATACTCTCGGCAAGCGAAGGTGTCGAATCAGGTAGTTTCCAGGCATGGAGGATTTTTATGCCTGCGGGGAGATACTTGTTTACCCTCTCCGGCAATTCATCGGTCTTTAGGTCGGGCAGATGCAAATAGATATCCACATACTCCCCCTTACTTTCCATACCCACGGCAGTAGCATACGCAAAGGACATCTTGGGATGGGGACGGAACCCTGCTGTAAATTGTAAGGGCAAATGTGCCCTCACCAACGCCCTTTGCAAGACGGTAGATAGTTCCAGATGGGAGAGAAACCTCATCAGGCCCCTCTTGGTAAATAATAGGCGGCATCTTACAGTCTTTTTCTCTCCTTCGACCAACGAACGGGCCGACCATGATTCCTGCGGTAACTCCTTTGCCTCCATGGGCCGAATGACCTCATGGTCACATGCGCCACAGTGGTAACAGCCGCTCGTTCTACAATCCGGCGTCAACTCGGCCCGCTTCGCCCGCCAGGCTTCGGAAAGCAAAAATCCTTTGTCCAATCCACCATCGATAAAATCCCACGGCAGGGTACCCGAAGGGTGACGTTTAGACATCTTTTCTTCTACATCCAACCCAAACTCCCCGATTGCTTCCTGCCACAAGTCGTAGCGAAGCATATCCGCCCAGCCATCAAAGCGGCATCCCTTCACAAAGGCACGCTCCACCAACTTTCCCATTTCTGCATCTCCCCGGGAGAGAAGCCCTTCCAATAAACTCATCCTCGCATCGTGCCATCGGAACTCCAGACGTCGGTGACGAAGGAGAGATTTCAGCAATTCCTGCTTTTCCCTCGTTTCTTCGAGACCGATTTGTGCTTCCCACTGAAAGGGAGTATGGGCCTTGGGGACAAAAGTGGAAACACTCACCGTTATCTGACCACCCTGGCGCGTCTGCATGAGTACCTGAGTGACGAGGTCTGCAATTCCGTATAAATCTTCTACCGTCTCCCCCGGCAGGCCTATCATGAAGTACAGCTTTACGGCCCGCCATCCGGCATCAAAAACCCTCTTTACCGTGGTGAGAAGATCCGCGTCCGTATTGCACTTGTTTATCATATCCCTCAGCCTCTGGGTCCCCGCTTCCGGCGCAATCGTGAAACTCGTCTTCCTTATCCGCTTGATCTGCTCAATCAGTTCGCCCGCCAAGGTTTCTACCCTTAGTGAAGGCAGGGCTAAAGCAATACGACGGGGGGCATAACGGTTGGCCAGGCGCGTAATGAGGGGGGCAATTTGAAAATAATCCCCGGCGCTTAAGGCCAAGAGGGAAATCTCATCCTGGCCCGTGGCAGCAACTAAATCCTCGGCGAGCTTTGCTATAACATCCGGGTTCCTTTCCCTCACCGGCCTCCACACCATGCCGGCTTGACAAAACCTGCATCCTCTCGTGCAACCCCTTGCAATTTCGATGGTGATCCGATCGTGGACGGCCTTGACAAGGGGTACCGGAGGCGCATCGGGGAAAAAACTTTCGTTTAAATCCTGCACGACCCTCTTTTTAATTCGCCTACCGTCAGGGTGAAAATCGGGGCAGTAAATCCCTTGGATTTCGGCAAGCAACTCCAAGATTTCTTTTCGCTTCTTTCCCCTTTTTTTCGCTAAAAGAAACGTCTTTGCTATCTCTAAGATCACTTCTTCCCCTTCCCCGATGACGAAGAAATCGATAAAGTCCTGCATGGGGGCAGGGTTGAAGGCACACGGTCCTCCTGCGCAGACGATGGGGTCATCTGCCCTTCTTTCGCTTCTCCGAACCGGGATTCCTCCCAGATTCAGCATGTTAAGGACATTGGTAAAGGAGAGTTCGTACTGAAGGGAGAAACCCACCAGATCAAATGCCCGTAAGGGTGTTTGCGATTCCAGGGAAGAGAGGAGCAGGCCATTTTGCCTGATGATTTGCTCCATATCCGGCCAAGGGGCGAAGCAACGCTCAGCCACCACGTCCTCTTCCCTGTTCAAAAGGCCGTATAGAATGTGAAGGCCCAGATGAGACATACCCACTTCGTAGGTATCCGGAAAGGCCAGACAAAACGAAAACCGAACATCGGCCCGGTTTTTTATAATGGTGTTTACTTCCCTGCCCAAATAACGACCGGGCTTTTGGACAAAGGGGAGGAAGGGCGCCAAATAATGAGACACGATCAGATTAACCTTCTTCTTCCCGGGGAAGGTAGCGGTACCAGTGTTCCTCTATTTCTCTCAGCTTGGATTTGGCAAATTTGCGCGGAAAATCCGCTTTCTCGAGATAAGGCAGAGTATTTTCTCTAAAGTTTTTGAGGAGATCGTCAAAGACCTTTTCCCGTTCATTATTGTTAACGAAGGTACGGGCTTTCCTATATTCGTATACCCCCTTGGGACCGAGGGTTCTTACCAATTTCTCGTGCCGTTCCCTCTGCTGGAAAAATTCCGGCCTAAATTCAACTTCTATTTGGGCGACCAGCTCTACCTTAGTGGTATCCGCGGCAATCGGCCGAGAATAATCCCAAATTTCGAGGGTGAGCCCATTGGAAAGTCTTACTCTCTCGTGCAATTTCACGGTTTTATCACCTACATCTATACTATGAGCTTGCCTTTTATCATCTTTACCCTTGACCTGCAACGCCAATCCTCATATAGAGAACGTCATCCCCAGTGAGGTAGCTCGATGAACGCGATGCACGATCCCCATCTGTGTCAACCTGATGAACGAAAATCGTGTGGTGCCTGCTGTGGGTTGTATAACTATGCCGACAGCCGTCGTGAAGCGTTGGTAAGACGCCTGCGCAAGAGAACGGCCCTGTTTCGGACCATCCCCAAAACCTTGACAGGATTCCATCTCTACGAAGAAATACTGAGAGAAAAAGAGGACAGGCTAAAGCGTTACGAAGTCATATATTGTTGTGAATACTTGGGTTTTCTTGATTCGGAAGAAAGGAAAGTAGGCTGCCTCTTGCACCCGGCGCAAAACGGAGGGGAAGATTTCCGGCAGGTCTCGTTTTACGGACAAGAACTATGCGCCGGCCACTTCTGCACGAGTTATTATTATCTTTCCCAGGCCGAAAAGCAGTCTATCATCAACATCTTAGACGATTGGTACCTCTACGGCCTCGTCATTACCGATATCGACCTGGTCAAATCTTACTTCCGTTTGATCAGTGACGGTATCGGAGAAATGCCACCCGCCACCCTGTTCCAAGAAGCTCCCTTCAAACGTCTCGCTTACGAATTCTTCGCCCTGAAAGTAAACTGGCCCTTTCGCTCGCCTGAGGTACATAGATTCGGAAAATACTACTTCGACGGATCGCAATACATGATAAACTATATAGATTATAAGAAATTCAACCGCCCCTACTCCCCCTTCGACCATATTTTCCTGAGTCTATCCTCGGAATTCAAAAACGGGGAGGAAATAGACCAGGCTGAGGAAATAGTGAGGCACCATATTTATCGGTTCATCCAAGCCTATGAAAGGAGGAACTTAGGTGAAAAAAGAAATCCTCATTTCACGCGATACGATTCTCCAACGGATAGATGCCTTAGCCAGGGAATTAAACGCCTACTATAAAGGAAAGGAACCGGTCGTAATCGGGGTGCTAAAGGGGGCTTTCGTTTTTCTCGCCGATCTCGTCCGTCGTTTTGAATTTCCCTGCGCCATAGACTTTGTAAGGCTGGCAAGCTACGGCAGCGGCACCGAATCAAAGGGCACCGTCACTATCACGAAAGACCTGGAGATTGATATCGCAGGCAAAGACGTACTCATCGTGGAAGACATCGTCGATACGGGGATTACGCTGGATTTTCTCGTTCAAAAACTCAAAGAAAGAGCCCCTCGGTCAATTGCGGTATGCGTTCTTCTGGACAAATACGAGCGAAGGAAAGTGCCTTTCCACGCTGACTTCGTGGGATTTCCCATAGAAGACCATTTTGTGTTAGGCTACGGCCTCGACTATAACGAACAGGGCAGGTCTTGCCCCGATATATGCATGGTAAATCTTGACTGAAAGAGTAGGAGGGTAAACATGATTATCCCATGTCCCGCATGCAAGACAAAATACCGGCTCGATGAAGAGCAGATTCCCGCCGAGGGCGCGTGGTTGCGTTGTACTCGCTGCCAACATCTCTTTTTTTACCAGTCAGAGCGCGAAACGTGGGAGGAAATTTTCCCGGAATCGGAATTAGCAGAGAAAACACCACCCCGCAAAAAGCGCCTACCCTGGGTATGGATTTTAAGCCCTATCTTGGTCATCATCGTGATCATAGGCCTTTTCTTTGCCTTTTACCTTCCCGGAGGAAGCGTGTTTCTTCCCTTCACCCAAAGTAGCGTCCCGGAAGAGGCGCGACCGGAGTTAAAAGCCGCCACTCAGATCAAGATCACCGATTTGCGCCAATCCTTCGTGGAAAATACCCTTCTTGGGAAAATCAGGGTCGTCCAGGGAGCGGCCGTAAACACCTCAGCCAAATTCATGACCCGAATCAAGGTAAAGGCCGAGCTTTACGATGTGCTCGGGGTGCGCATCATGGAAAGTTATGCCTACTGCGGAAACATCTTAACGGACCAAGAACTATCCACCGCGACGGAAGAAGACATAGTAAAGAGGCTCTCCCTACCCTTAGGAACGGAGGTATCTACGGAAAAGGTACCGCCCCAGGGTACAGTTCCCTTCATGATTGTCTTTATGAGGGAGCCGCCGGGGGCAGAGAAGACGTTGGTTATGCCTTGGGAGGCGGAGTTCCTGCTCCAATAATCAAGGCAGGTTCCTTACAAAAGCCGCCATCTCGTCTATGCCCTCGACAATTCGCGGGCTCAGTCTCAAAACGGCCGACCCTACAGTAAATACGTGCCCTGTGCGCACGGCCGGAAGCTCTTTCCATTTCATTATCTCCCCCTTTCCCCCACCATGACCCACAAAAATCACCTCCGGGGCAGCACTTACGATTTCTTCCCGGGATAAAACAGGATAGTTAACCCCGAATGGGGAAGCGATATTCTTCAGGCCGAGCAAGTTCATCACATCGTCGATGGCCGTCCGCGGCCCCGCCACGATCAAGGGTTCTACTTGCAAAAGGAAGAAAGCCCTCTTGCCTCTACCCGGTCGCTCGGCTAAATAGCGTTTCATATGCGATTCCACTCCTCTGGCCAGCTCCTCGGCTGCCCGATAAACGCCCAGGGCAGCACCCAACCTTCTGATTTCACCGCTTAGGTCCTTCAGACGCCGCGGACGATACACATAGGTCGGGATGTTAAGCGTGCGAAGCCTTTCCCAGATGTGCCTGGGATTGCCGTCATCGGTCAGAATTACCAGATCGGGCTTCAGAGTTACGATGGCTTCCAGCGAAGGGTTTGCCATATCCCCCACCCGGGGCTTTTGCCTCACCGCCGGCGGATAGTTACATTGACGGCTTACGGCGACTACCTTTCCCCCCTGTCCCAAGGCATATACCGCTTCCGTCACGTTGGGAGCCAGAGTGATAATTCGCGTAGAAGGACCACCATAAGCCCCGGTGGATAAAAGACATAGGAGGAGACTCAAAGTGACGAAGGTCGTAACCTGCCCTCTGATGGGGGAACAAATCATGTGCCTATACCCCGCACGATATCGGCTATTTTCTTTGCCCCTAACTCCTCCATCACGAAGTACTTGGCGCCGAGAAGTGCTGCGACCTTTTTTGCCCGGTCTGTCTTAAGGAGAGAGGATTTATCTTCCGTATCGACAACGAGAAAGTCTGTGCGCGGAAGTTTACGCATTTTTTCTGCCAGCTTCACAAATTCCGACATGACCGGTTCTTTCGAGATGCTCACATTGGCCCTGCCATCTGTGACCAAAACTATCACAAACCGCATCTCCGGCATCCGCCGGGCTTGGGCGACAACCATTTCGTAGGCAGAAATAAGTCCCGCATTCAAGGGCGTCTTCCCCCCTACGGGCATCTCCCTTAGTCGCCGCGCCGCCAAGGTGACGCTGGAAGTGGGTGGGAGAAGGACAGAGGCCTTTTCACCCCGAAAGGCCACCATGGCAACGCGGTCTCGATACTTATAGCAGTCCATAAGAAGCGACATGATGGCTCCCTTCGTAGCAGCCATCCTCCTGTTTACACCCATAGAACCTGATGCATCGGTGACGAAAATCACCAGATGCCCCGTTTTCTTTGCCCTCCGCCAAAATCGCAGGTCCTCATCTTTGATGATCAGAGATGTCGTTCTTCCTCTCCGCGTTTGATAGGGGGCCGCCGCCCTTACGGTCGCGCTTAAGGCAATGTCCTTTTTTCCCGTCAGGGTAACGCCTACTTGCCTTCCACCCTGTTTTTTTGCCTGCGTGGGGGTGCGGCGCCCATCCGACGATCGCCGCAGACGATCCATAGGAAAAAACAGGCGCCTTACCTCAAAGGTTGCCCCGACCTCGAACACCTCGTCTTTACTTCGGCCCTGCCTGGGCCCAGGGGGTAACGCGTCGTGGGCATGGGTCCCCTTCGTAGATTCAGACGCCGCCGGTGGTGGGTCAGGCGGCGTTAAGAAAGCGGGCGGGGGTTCAGAAAAAAGCACGAGGGATTTAACTGCCTCTACATGGGCTTCAAGAACCTTATTTTCTCCCCATAGAGCTGCATAGGCCTTGGCGGCTTCCAGCAGATAAATATCTCGGCGATGACTGGTGATGCCGTGGGCCAGTACCCGGCAGGCAATGGCCTTAATCACCTCTTCGGGAACCTCCATCTCCTTAAGTCGCTGGCGGGCCTGGGCAACCAGAAGCCGCGCCTTTCCATCCTCGCTCACGTTTCGGCCAAGATTGAAGCGTATAACCTCCGCACGGTTAGGCTCGTCTTCAAACTCTTCCAGCAAAACATAAAAGCCCATCCTTTCCCAGATGGCGGAAGGTACCGGCCCGGCTAAAGGGTTCGCGGTCGCTACGAGGGAGATGGCCCCTTCATCGAGATGGCGTAGGAGTCCATAAAGCGCGGAAGGGGAAAGGAGATTGATGTCATCCACCAAGACGATACCGCCTATAGCGCGCTCCAAAATACCCTTCGTTAACAAGGCTTTACCCGTTTTTAGGGACCTCTCGAAATCGAGCCCTCCCCACATGGCTTCTTCCGTTACGTGAAGAGGAATTTTAACAAAAGGCACCTCCGTGGGCAGTAGGTCTCTCAACAGCTGGGCGATCAAGGATTTTCCCGTTCCCACGGGGCCCGAGAAAACAACGCCGCCGCAGTGGGGATTAATGGCCAGCAGGAGAAGGGCCAGTTTAGCCCTTTTTTGACCCACCATGCCGGGTAAAATATCGATTCCCTTCATCATCTGTTCAGCAAGGATTCCAAGGTCTTGCCCTCCTTATCCATCTCATCGAATGGCATCTTCCTTAGGCGATGGGGAAAGGCAAGGCGAATGGCCTCTTCTACATCTCGCAACTCGATACTTTCACGACCATCCAGGGCGGCGAGTGCCCGAGCCGCCTTGAGTGCCGCTATATCACCTCGATGCCCGTAAATGCCGAGCTCGGTCGAAACGGAAACTATTTTATAAAGGATTTCGTCCGTGAACTTTACCCGCGTAAGCAGCGCGCGGGCGCGAGATATCCTCTCCCGGAGAGATGACTGCGCCTCTTCCCAACGTTTGAGAAAACCTCGCGGGTCGTTATCGAAGGATGCCTTCCTCTTGATAACCTCCACCCTGCTTTCGGCATCCACGATGGCATGGACATCCACCACCAGGCCAAAACGATCGAGAAGCTGGGGGCGCAGTTCCCCTTCCTCCGGGTTCATCGTCCCTACCAGAATGAATCGGGCAGGGTGGGTGAAGGAGATGCCCTCCCTCTCTACGGTATTAACCCCCATGGCGGCCGCATCCAAAAGCAGATCCACGAGGTAATCTTCGAGGAGATTTACCTCATCCACATATAAGAAATTCCTGTTTGCCTCCGCGAGAATCCCCGGAGAAAAATGACGTTCCCCTCGCTTGATGGCGAGCTCTATATCCAACGTTCCTACCAGACGATCTTCCGTTATCCCTAAGGGAAGTTCCACCACCCGCATCTTGGTCATTACCATCGGGAGTTTTTCACCGGCTGCCTTCCTCTCGGCACATACGGGGCATAAATCGCCTTCGGGATCGCAGTTGAACGGGCAATCCTTTACGGCCGGACGCTCGGGAAGCAGATCGGCCAGGGCACGAACGGCGGTGCTCTTGGCCGTACCCCTTTCACCCATGATCAAAAGCCCGTTAATGGAGGGATCTATAACATTTACAATCAAGCCCTCTTTCATCTTTTCCTGGCCGACAATGGCCGTAAAGGGGAAAATCATTTCATCACCTCTTTCATTGCCTCTTTCCAGTGTAAGATTTCTTCACTCGTTACAATATCCACATTTCCTCCCTGCCTCTCGCCTTTGGGGTCCTCGATGGTTTCTTCCACATAACCCTCGATTTCGAGGTAAAACATCTCCAAGGCCTCCCTTACCTCTTCGGACGGCCGCCACAAACCCCTTTTTTCCGCCTCTAAAAGGCGACGAGCCATTTCCTCAATGGCCCAGGGATTATGCTGGGCAAAATATTCCCTGTTTTCCTTATCCATAATGAAGACCTTAACCACATCATCGAAGATGGCACCGTCCACGGCCCCGGTCGTCGCCTGCCACCCATACAGGCGCCCCACCCTTTTCATAATCTCCCCCGCCCCTTGGTAACCGTGTCTCTTCATCCCTTCGATCCAGCGGGGGTGGAGGAGCTTGGCCCGGGCTACCCGACGAATTTCCTCCTCCAAGGTACGAATGCTCACGCGGGAGATGTCTCGCGTGTCCCCGTAGTAATTTTTTATCTCCTGCCGCCCTGAAATGACGCGGGCGGCGTTAATCATACCCCCATGGACTCCAAACATGCTGCAACATCCCGTTAGATCATACTCATCCGTTATGGCCCGATTAAAGGAGGCATCCACCGTGGCCAAACTTGACGCGAGCTCCCTATGGGCCGCTTCTCCCATCACACCCCGGCCATAGGCATAGCCGTTCCAGTAAAGGAAAACCTGGGCCAAATCTTTATCCGTCTCCCAGGCGGAAGCATAGACGGCCAGCTGCGTCCCCGCCTGATAGGTCCCAGGCATGGAGGCAAAGATCCTAAACGTGGCCCGGCGTAAATCGCCTTCCGTCGGTGCAAGCACTCCCGCCAGTTTTTCCAGGGTGTGTTTCCTCACAAAGTTCATTTCTACCGGTTCGTCGAGGAGGGCCACCTGTTTTACCGCCTCGTCGAGAAGAGCAATGGCGGAAGGAAAATTGTCCCGGGTAATACCGGATACCCTAACGGTAATGTCAATCCGAGGCCGACCTAACTCCCTTAAGGGAACAACCTCCAACCCGGCGATTTTCCCCTCTCTATCCCAACGGGGCTTTACCCCGAGGAGATAAAGCATCTGACCCATACCCTCTCCCTTAGACCACATTATATCCGTGCATTGCCAATAAAAGGCTATGTTTTCCGGCCAGTTACCCTTTTCTCCCTTGTACTTTTCCACCATCTTCTCGGCCAGGGTCTTTCCTATCTCCCAGGCAAGAGGGGAAGGAATCAAACGGGGATCGAAGGAGTAGAAGTTCCGCCCCGTGGGCAGTACCCTATCATCCCCCCGGGTAATCAGACCCGAAGGCCCCGGGGGCACGAAACCGGCGTCCAGACCGTTGAGAAGGGCACCTATTTCATCGGAAGCACGGAGGCGGCGGCACAAATCTGCCATTCTATTTTCTACCTCGTCAATCACCTCTCTTTTCCCTCCCAGCAGCTCATAAAGAGGCTGGCCCTCTAAAAGATGCTTTCGACAGACCTCCCTTGCGTAGTGGTCCAAATCTTCATCGCTTTTTCTCTCTCCTGTACCCTGATGCCTTAAGAGACCCTTTAAAGAATGAGCGCCGCTTTCATAACGTAGAATGGACCAGACAAAGTCTACCAGTCGCTCCCCTTGAGGTAGGTTACCCATCACGTGCATACCATCAGGCAAGGCGGTAGATCGCATGAGCTCTAACTGCGCTCTTAAGGCCTTGACGATTTCGTCCGTTATTTCCCCGTCGGGGGTCCAGGCATGGAGGCCCATTTTCCCGGCCAAGGAGATAAGGTGGGGCTTTAAGGCGTTGAGGCGCACGGGGCTTCCTTCTTTTCCTAACTCTTCGTATTCAGAGAGGAGTTTATAGAGCTTCTCCCCTTCACCATAGAGACTTCCAGAGACCATGACCGTCTGCATGTGGTCGACGAGACACGCATAAGCCCTTCTCTTGGCCACGGTTCCTTCGGGGGGATTATCGGCATTGTAAATGTACAGGTGTGGTAGGGAATGGATACCCATATCGGGAAAGCACTTGGCGGAAAGGCCCGTCCCCTTCCCGGGAAGGAACTCCAAATTCCCGTGGGTACCCACATGGATAATTGCGTCGGCCCCGAACCTCTTGGCCAACCACCAGTAGGTGGCCAGGTACTGGTGGGGTGGAGGGCAGAGGGGGTCATGGAGTATCTTGCAGACCCGACCATCGCAGCGGGCCCCGGCGCATCCCCTTTTCGGCTGAACGCAAACCATTACATTGCCGTACCTCACCCCGGTTACCACGATCCTTCCGTCGTGTACCATCGCCTCACCCGGCGGCTCGCCCCACGTATCACGCATCTTTTCCCGTGCTTCGGCGGGTATCTCCTGCCACCAATTTTCGTATTCTTCTCTCTCCACAAGAGCGATTGCTCCACCGCTGGCCACGATATCCGAGACGGTCGTCCATCTGAATTCGGATATGGCCTTTCTCCTGAGAATTTCCTCTCGCAGGGCTTGGCCGTGAGGGGGTGGGGTTACCGCATACCCCATCTCGGCCATCCTTTTCATTATATTCACGACACTTTCCATGGTGTCGAGATGGGCCCCGGCCCCAATGGTCGCTTCCAGAGAGGCGCAGGGATTGTTGTGCAGAACAAAAACCACCTTCTTTTCCCGGTTGGGTTTTTTCTTCAATGTGAGCCACCGAGAGACGCGGTGGGCAAAGCGTTCCATCCGCTCGGCAATGGGAACATAATGACTGCCTTCATCATCCACCACCCCTACCACCAGAGGTTCGATCGCGCCCTCGAATTCGGGCATGGCCAGGCTCCAGGCCACCTGGCTACCTAAGCCATCCTCAGATGACCACCACATTTCACCGGTCTGATAATAACTTATGACGGGGCAAAAAAGGGGCACGTTGAGCCGGGTGAGGAGATTTACCCCATCCGGCGTCATTTTATCCGTCTCCCCATGCGCGGCCGAAAGGGGAAAAGAGGTGAGCCGTACGATGCCGTCGACCAGGCTCTTGTCCCCTTCCACGAAATACCTATTTATCACTTCCCACCCGCTCAGATTTCCCAGATTCTTGTCTTTGAGAGGGTAGAAGAAAGCGGGAATTACCGCCCAATGTCTCTTTTCCAAAGCCTCGATGATGGCATGAACGACGGCCGTATTACCTGTTACCCAATCCGATCGAGAATAAAGGAGCCCCACCCAGCCGGTTGGTTCAAATTCTACCCGGGGCAGGTACTGAGACAAGTAGGCATCCGTCTCCGTGAAGACCTGAGGAAAATGAGGGTGCCACAAACCCTCCCAAGGAAGTTCCGTCGGTAACCGATAATCGAAGGCCGGGTCGATAAAATGGTGGATGAGATATTTCAACAGATTCAACATATTTTCCCTGCCACCGAAGAGGAGATAGCGATAGACAGTGGCGGCCACCTCATGATCGTAAACGTTCCGCTGATCGGTCGAACCGACGACGACAATGGGCACTCGCTCCTTATACGCCCGACATACATCGTCCACCTGCGTCCATACGGGATCGCTCGTGCGGTAAAAGAGGGCAATGGTCGCCCGGTCGAGTTCTTCTTCCAACACCGACCGCAAAACCTCATACCGCCCCAAATCCTGGGTAGAATAGGCGGCCAGTTCTACGGAAAGCGACGACGCCGCCTCCCTTAAAAGCGGGATCCAACTGGACCAGATCACGGCCAACATCCTTATGTTACTCGTCGTAGTCATTGATCAACTTCTTTCCCCAGAAGAAAAAAACCACCCCATAGAGGAGAAGCACGAAAAGAGAAAGCCAGGCTTCCCCATCCATGACGGTCTTCCGGATCAAAATGTTCGTGTGGGTGAGGGGGAAAAGGTAAATTATGCTCTTCAAAATAAGCGGGATCCGATCGAGGGGGAAAAAGGTCCCACAGAAAAAGGCCATGGGCATGATGATAAAATTGGAATACGTAGCCGTCTCTTCGTGTGATTTCGTCAACATCCCGACGATGACCCCGAGGGCAGAAAAGAGGAAACAGTTGGCCAAAAGGGCATATGCGAAAGGCCACGAAAGAAAAAACTCGGGAGCCATTACGAAACCGAGGATGATGATAAGCAGGGAAGCAAAGAGTCCCTTGACCATGCCCGCCAGAATTTCCCCGATGAGGATGGAAGAAGAAGAGATAGGGGCCTGAATGAACATCTGAAAGGTTTTGAAATAGAGGCGGCTCAAATTCACCGTGCCGGCAACCCACGTGTAGGCATTGTTCATGGAACTCATCGCCACCAAACCCGGGATGAGAAACACCAGGTAGTTGACCCCGTCTATTTTCACCCGGTTCCCCAAACCCAATCCGAAGGCAAAGAAATAAATAACGGGTCCCACCATGGCGGAAAAGATATAGCCCAACTTGAAGAGCTTGCGGCGAAAATGGATGAATTCTTTCAAGAAAACAGGCACCCAGCCGGGGGTTTTCATTCTATTCTCTCTCCCGTTAACTTGACGAATACGTCCTCCAAATTCGCCTCCCGCACCGTGACGGCAAATGGCTGCCTGGCAGCACAGCTTCTCGCTTCCTCGCGGGTACGGCAGAAATGCTGAATGAGACGTCCTTCCGCATCTATATGTTCCACTACGTAATTTCCCACTGTTTCCTTCAGCCGGGCCGGTGTATCCAGGGCAATGAGGCGCCCCCGATTGAGAATGCCCACGCGATGACAGAGTGCTTCTGCTTCCTCAATATAGTGGGTGGTTATCACTACCGTCCGCCCGTTTATCGCGGAATTACGCACTATATCCCACATCTGTCTCCTGATCTGGGGATCCAACCCGATCGACGGCTCATCCAAGAAAAGCACTGCCGGGTTGGCGAGGAGGGCACGGGCGAGAAGCAGACGCCTCTGCATACCCCCGGAAAATTCTGCCACAATCGAATCCTGCCGCTCCAAAAGGCCCACCAGATCGAGACTTGACGCAATCCTTTCCCGCCAGTCGGGAACTCGGTGAAGCAGCGCGTAGATGATAAGGTTCTCCCGGGCGGTAAGTTCGCGGTCCAGATTGTTTTCCTGGGGCACCACGCCGATGATATTTCTTACCTTATCCCTATCCTTCACGATATCGAAATGACCGATGCTCGCCTTCCCCCCATCGGGACGGGTCAGGGTAGTTAGCATGCGGATGGTGGTACTCTTTCCCGCCCCGTTGGGACCTAAAAGCCCGAATACCTCTCCTCGCTCGATGGTTAGGCTCACACCATCGACGGCGTAGAGGTGACCGTACTTCTTGGTTATCCCTTCCAAAACGATCATCTAAGGCTTTGGGCTCCTAATGAAGATTTCTCCGTTTATCTCCCAGATTTTCAAGGGCAATTCGTAAAGAAAACTCAGATTCTCGGAGGTCATTACCTCGCGCGGTGGGCCCTTTACCACCATCCGGCCTGCCTTCATGAGGGCCACACTGTCGGAAAACTGGAGGGTGAGGTTGGGGTCGTGCATGGTCATGAGCACGGTAAGCCTTCTATCCCTTACTATCTGTCTCACCCGCCTCAGAATCTCTACCTGATTCCGGTAATCCAGGTGCGCCGTCGGCTCATCTAAGAGCAGAACCGGCGTCTCCTGGGCGAGGGCCCGGGCCAAAAGGACCAGTTGACGTTCACCCCCGCTCAAATTGGTATATGCCCGGTTCCCTAAATGGCCAATGCCCATCTTTTCCATGGCTTCTTCGGCACATCGTCGATCCACCCGGCTCGGAGTAGAGAAGATGGGCACGTAGGGTGTCCTCCCCATGAGCACCACCTCTTTGATGGGATACGCAAACGGCGGCACGTGGTCTTGAGGCACAAAGGCGCACAGGCGGGCCCGCCCGGAAGGGGTCATGCGAGATAAGTCGAAAGTCCCGCACACGATGGACCCCTTCTGGGGCGACCAAAGCCCTAAAATACATCTGAAAAGGGTCGTCTTCCCCGCCCCGTTGGGGCCGAGGATGGTCGTTATTTCGCCCGCCTCGACCTTGAGGTTCAAGTCCTCCAGCACCCAGTTGGCCATGTTTGGGTGGCGAAAGTACAACCCTTTTACTTCCAGTGAGACCGTCACCAGGAGTTCCCTTCCGTTTTCGTAAGGAGGAAAAAAAAGAACGGCGCCCCCACCAGGGCAGTAATGATACCGATGGGCAGATCAAAGGAGGTCATACTCCGGGCCAGCGTATCCGCCAGTATCATGAAGGCTGCTCCACCTGCGCAACTGGTGGGTACCAGTACCCGATGATCCGGGCCGATGGCCAGCCGGAGGAGATGGGGAATCATGATCCCTACCCAACCTATGATCCCGGAAAGGGAAACGGTAATCCCTACGATGAAGGTAGCAAACAGGATGAACAAAATACGTTCCTTTTCCACATGCTGCCCGAGGGAATGGGCTTCCATATCCCCCAGGCTCATTACGTTGAGTCGCCATCGCATGAGATATATCGGTACCATGCCCGCCGTTACCCCCACGGTTGCAATTTTCACCTGTTGCCAGTCGGCAAGGGAAAAGCTCCCCATCAACCAGAAAACGATGCTTTGGAGCCGGTAAGGGTCTACCAGAAACTTGACGACGGAAAGACAGGCGGTAAAAAAAGAGGAGACCACCACCCCAGAAAGAACGAGCGAAAGCCGAGAGAAAGCCCCTGTAGCCCGGGCCATGGTATAGGCTATTGCTACGGCCAGGCACCCAAACAGAAAGGCGGCAATCTGGATGGGGATACCGGGGAAGAAGGCCACACTGATAGCACATCCCAACGCCGCCCCCGCCGATATCCCTAAGATAAATGGATCCGCCAAGGGATTGTGGAAAATGCCCTGCAGGACGACACCGGAGGCGGAAAGGGCGGCACCGGAAATGCCGGCCAGAATCAATCTGGGCAAACGGATGTCCATGATAATGGTTTTTTCCGGCCCGTTTACGGCTTCCGGATTAAACAGAAGGGAGACCACCGTAAGGGGGTCTATTCTATAGGAACCGAAAAACACCGAGACCAAAGCGATGATGACCGGGCTCATCATAAGGGCTACCAGCACTAAACGCTTCTTCACTTTCCTCTTCACCTCACCGTCAGGCCGAAAACCCGCTCATAAAAGTCATTCTTCACCCGGGGGAAATCTATATCCCTGTAGTGCTCAGGATAAATCTTCATTGCCATCCAAAGGCCCAACAGGTAAACGCGGGGAGAACAGGTGGCCCAAGGAGGTAGGCGATAGACGCGTGCCTCCCTTACGGCCCGAACGGACTCCCACCGCCCGTCATGGAGAATGGCCTCCGGTCCATAGCGGGCATGCCCCCAGATGAAGATGACGTCGGGATTCCAGCCTACGATCGTTTCCACGGGCACTTCGCCATAGCGTTCCCGGATCTGTGCCGCCGCATTCACCGCCCCGCACATGCGGATAAGGTCATCTGCAAGTCCCCCGCGGCCGGCACAACTGGTCGGGCGGGCCCCCAACCAGAGCACTTTTCTCCGCTCGCTTACGCTTAAGGAACGGCGGTTTTTCCAGATCTGGGATATGTCATCCATGGCGTTTGCAATCCTTTTTGCCCCTCTCCCCTCTTCGAAAATCCTTGCCAACATGAGCGAGACATCTTCGACCTCCTTTACGCGCTCCGGATAGAGGGAAAGCACCTTAAGTCCAAACCTTTCCATGTATTCCACCTTTTCCCGGCGTGTGGCCCAGGTAATTACGAGATCGGGCTTTATCCGGAGCAAGGTTTCTATATTCACATTCCACGCCGACCCCGCTTCCGGTATCTCTCTTTTCGCCTCCGCCATCGCCCGTTTTACCACATCATTTTCATATGCGTATCGGCTGATCCCCACCACCCGATCCCATAGTTTAAGGGCGGGAATGAATTCGTAGGCCTCAAAGAAAACGGCCCTCTGAACGGGGAGTACTATTTTCACGGGGCGAAGGAAGCTATCGCGCACCACTGTCTCCGACGAAGTCGCCGGTACGGGGAGGAGAAAGAGAAAAGCCCCGATCCAGAAAGCAACACCGATTGCAACAAAATCGGCTGATTTCACCATTTAGAAACGCATCTCCAGCTCCAGGAACCAGGCCCGTCCGGGTGCCTTATAGGAATAGAAGTAATCTTCACCGTTTATGTTGGTCACCGTGGCGCATAAACTGAAATACTTGAGAAAACGATACTTGAGGCGGGCATCAACCGTCAAGTATGGGTCGTAAGAACCGGAAACGCCATTTACCTCATCTGAGTTGTCGTCCGTAGCATATCTCTTTCCCACATATCGCGCAATCACGGAAGCATAGATCGGCCCCCATTCCATCTCCAACCCTGCATTCCCCATTCTCTCTGGAATCTGGGTGAGACGCTTGCCCACGGTTTGCGGCTTGGCCACATTTTCCTTGATCCTCGCATCCGTGTAAGTGAAATTGGCAAAGAGACGCCAGATTTTTCCAAGGCGCTGTTCGATTTCTCCCGAAACCCCCTCACTTTTTGCTTTCCCGGCATTGATGTATTCATCCGTGCGCGTATTTCCCACGACGGGCCCTGTCTTCCGATAGATAAGGTCGGTTAAGTGATTGACGAAGTATCTCAACTCTACCCGGGCGCCCGACCACAGGCCCTGCGCGACCGCCACATCCCAGGAGGTGGTCTTTTCCGGCTTCAAATCGGGATTTCCCTTATAAGTGACCTGGGGTGTACCCGTACCGACCCAGGTACGGTAAAGCTCATAGATCGTGGGGGGGCGAAAGGCTTGCCCGAGGGAGGCCTTAAAAATCGTCTCTCGGAAGGGTTTATAAACCAAGGCCCCCTTGGGGCTGATGGCCGAGTCCGACCGGCGGGGATAAACATCGGCCAAAGCCCCGGTGCCAAATTGATTGGCATAACCGTCAAAGGTTTCCCAGTAATCGTACCGGACCCCCAGCCAAAGGGTAAGCGGGGAAAAAAGACGGATTTCATCTTGAGCGAAGAGGGCTAAGTTGCGCGTCTTGCCGCCTGCGTTGTACGTAAGGGCCTGTTTCGAATCCTCATCCTTATAAAACAATAAGGAGTACTCCTCCGTATCGGCCTTACCTGAGGTTACGGCCCCTCCCACCGTCACGAGATGACGCTTAAAGAGGGGATAGGTAACCTGAAGGTCAAAGAGGTAATTCTGGTTGGGGGTAGAGGAGAGTTTTCCGTTTTTTCCCGTTAGGGTCGCATAGGGGGCCGAGGTGTTCGGCAGGGTGTACCAATTTTCCCCCTCATCGTTTAGGCCCAAGCTCATTTTTGCCTTGGCCTCCCCAATCTGCGTCTCCAGGGCGAGGCTGTAAAGGCCTGTTTCCTTGTAACCCGATCCACTTGCAAAACTTGCCTCCCGCACCGAAGAGTAACTGTAGATAAGCTGGCCGGAAGCGTTCCTTAAATAGGTATGGGGCTCATCGTAGTTGTATCGGTAACGCAAGCGATTGTATACCACATCGATCTTTGTCGTCTTGGAAAAATCGTAGGAAAATTTGAGGCGCAGGCTGTCATCCCACCACGTGTTGTCGCCCTTATCCCCGATTATATAGCGAGGATTTCCTTGATAATCCGTGGTCGGAATATAGCCCGTTATGCCGACCGGTGGCCTGGCCGATTGAACGTTCAAGTCTTTCGGATAGCCGTTGGTTGCTTTGAACCCGTAGCTAAAGAAAACATGCGCCTTTTCCTGCCATTTATCACCGTAGGAGAAATAGTGCCGCTGCCAGTCGTCCAGCGCTTCCCCCCGATGCCAACTCGATCCGTAACCCGTCGAGAAGGTAAAAGAGCGCTTCTCCGGCCGCTTTGAAAAAATGCTCACCACCCCACCCATGGCGTTGCCTCCGTAAAGGCTGGAAAAGGGACCCTGGGCCACCTCGATCCTCTCCACATCCCCTAAGGGCAGGCTCACGAGATTCACATCTCCCGTATAGGCGTTATTGATGGGTACCCCATCGAGGACGACGAGTGAACGATTCTGGCCAGGAATACCGCCCAAGGTGACGGCCTGCAGCGTATCCATCAAGTTGGCCCGCCGATTGAAAACCCCCGGAAGCGTCCCCAAGGCACTATCGACGGTTTGCCCGGGGGAGTGCTCCAACTTCTCGCCCGTGACAACGAAAACCTGACCGGGTGCGGACTGAAGCCCTTGGGGAGTCCTCGTGGCCGTTACGACCACCTCGCCCAGGTGGGTCGCTTCTTGAGCAAAAGAAAAAGAGGAAGATAAGGTGAAAAAAATAACCACACCCACAAGATACCTGCCTTTCATCATCAACCTCCTCAGTCTAATCTAAAACGGACCACCAACAGGGCCCGGGATGTAACTGCCTGGCCGTTCTTTCTGGCGGGGGTAAAGGTAGATTTTTTGACCGCCTCGAGGGCCGCTTCGGTAAACCCATAATCAGCCCTTTGAATCACTTCGACGCCTCTTAAACTTCCCTGCTCATCGATAAGAAGGGCCAACACCACCTTACCTTCCTTCCCTAACCTTTGGGCCAGGGGAGGATACGCCGGCATCTCCCGATGGATAAAACTGGGGGCCTCAAAGGCACCAAACCTTGTCTCCATCGGGGCCGCGGAACCGGAGCCGGCGCCGGAAGAGGGTAAAGATTTCTCACCGGTTCCCCCTCCGGTCGAGGTTGCTTCTACCCCGGGTGGAGAAGCGACCAATCCGCCTGCCGCCGGAGCGCTTGGGCCTTCACGGTCCCCCCTGGAGACTTCGCTTTCTTCTCTTCTTTCCTCTTTTTCACCGCCGGCACTTCCCTCCGGGGCCAGCGGGACGAACGGAGATAAACGGACGGGCCTTTTACCTTCCGGCTTTACGCTCATCCCCACCGGTCCGCTTACCGCCCGATGGTCGGAAAGGGCAAGCTCGACAAAGAAAACGGGTTCCTTTGCTGGTCTGAAAAAGGTGGTACTGCCAAAGATGAGAAGCCCCAAAACCAGCGCATGGGCACATACAGAAAGAATCAAGCTTACGCGTATGGGGAAAAGATCGGAAGCGGGCATCTTGATATGTGCTACCATATTGCCTATTCGTGCTATGAACTTGGCCCCATCTAACATCTCCACCATTGGCTGTCAATCTTTTTCCCGTTGCCGATCCCTAAGGGGCATGATAGAGACGGGAGGGGAGGAAGAAGAATGATCATTTACTACGACTGCTTTTCCGGTATCAGCGGGGACATGAATCTTGCGGCCCTTTTGGACGCAGGCTGCCCGGAAGATTATTTGCGAGGGGAGCTCAAAAAAATAGACCTCGGTCCCTTCGATTTACACACCATTAGAGAGAAGAGAGGGGCTATCGCAGGTACCCGAGTAGAAGTGAGAGCCGAAAACTCCCATTTAACCCACCGCACCTGGCAGCAGATCCGCAAGCTCATAGAGGAAAGCCATCTTCACCAGAAAGTGAAGGACCTGGCCTTAAAGATTTTTCACCTTCTGGCCGCGGCCGAAGCCAAGGTACACGGAACGACCGAAGATGAAGTGCATTTTCATGAAATCGGCGCTATTGACTCTTTGGTTGACATTATCGGCGCCGCCATCGCCCTTACTTACTTCCGGCCTCGGCGGGTCCTCTCCTCTCCCGTGGAGTTGGGAAGCGGCATGATTTCTTGTGCTCATGGCGTTTTACCCGTCCCCGCCCCGGCCACCATGGAACTTCTAAAAGGGGTGCCGGTAAAAAGGGGGGGACAACCCTTCGAGGCGACCACGCCGACGGGGGCCGCCATTCTGCGGGCCGTGGTCGAAGAGTTTACAGATAAGGTAAGTATCGTCCCTCGATTCATCGGTTACGGAATTGGGCACAACGAAGGCCCCCAGCCTAACGTCCTTCGCCTAATTTTAGGAAACGAGCAAGAAGACGAAACAACGCTCGATGCCCAAGTAGGTGAGATCGTAATCTTAGAGACCAACATAGACGACATGACCCCCGAAGAGACGGGCCATCTATTGGAAGTTTTACTTGCCCACGGGGCGCAAGACGTTTTCCTAACACCCATCATTATGAAAAAATCACGACCTGCCGTAAAGATCTCCGTCCTGTGCGAAAAAACCAGGAAAGAGAAGATGGCAGACTTGCTTTTCGTCCATTCCTCTACCTTCGGCCTTCGTTATTGGCCCGTAACCAAGGCCGTCCTCGACCGAGCATCTGCCCGAATCAAAACACCTTACGGAGAAATCTCTGTAAAAAAAGGGCTTTACGAGGGAAAGGTCATCAAACGCAAACCCGAGTACGAAGAGTGCAAAAAAATAGCAGAAAAACACGGCCTTCCCCTGAAAAAGGTGATCGACGCGGTAAAAAAAGATGAACAAAGCTGAAGTTTTCAAAATCTTATCGGAAGTGCAGGCGGGTAGAATCTCGGCCGAAGAAGGAATGGCCAAGTTAGAAAAGGCCTCTTTCCTCGACCTTGGGTTTGCCAAAATAGATGTACACCGAGAACGGCGCACGGGCTACGGAGAGGTCATCTTCTGCCCGGGAAAAACGAAGGAACAGATCAAAGCCATTTTCAACGCCATGTTGAGTGAGGGAGATTCGAACATCCTCGCCACCAGGGCGGATGAGTCCATCTATGACGAGATAAAGGGTCTTCATGCGGGCATCAAGTTTCATCCCCTCGCAAAGATGCTCACCCTGATACGGAGAGAGATCCCCCTCACCCCAGGTTACATCTCCATCTTAAGTGCCGGGACTTCCGATCTACCCGTGGCGGAGGAAGCGGCCATAACGGCTGAATTCTTCGGTAACCGCGTGGAACGCATCTACGACGTAGGGGTAGCAGGCGTTCACCGGCTCTTTGCCAACCTGGAAAAGATAAGGGGCGCTCGGGTTTGCGTCGTTGTAGCGGGCATGGAGGGGGCCTTGCCCAGTATTGTGGGCGGTCTCATAGACAAACCCATCATTGCCGTACCTACCTCTGTAGGTTACGGCGCCTCGTTCCAAGGCCTGGCCGCACTAATGGCAATGCTGAACAGCTGCGCCCCCGGCGTTACCGTCGTGAATATCGACAACGGATTCGGGGCGGGCCTTGCCGCAAGCAAAATAAACAAACTACCTTGAGGCCTTATTTCTTTCTTGCATCGTGGAGCTTGATGACCTTCTCCGTTATATCCAAACCCTCCTCCGCCGCCACGATAGAGGACCTTTCCAAGATGAGGGAGTAACGTTCCGTTTGGGCAAAATTCCTGATGGTGGCCATTATCTCCCCGATCAGTTTCTGCGTGAGCTCCCGGTCCCTTCGCTTAAGTTCCTCTTCGATATCCTGCCGTAGGTTATTCAGCTCCCTTGCCTTATGTTTCAAGGTGTCTTGCTTCACCCGCCTTTCTTCTGCCGTGGCCTTGGGGTCCATTTTGGCCATATCCTGTTCGAGCTTTTGAACTTCCTGCGCCTTAGCGGCGAGCTCCTTCCTTTTTTGCTCCACTTCCTTCGCAAATTCATCCCTTGCTAACTTGGCCGCCTTGGATTCACTTAAAATCCTCTGCATATCCACAATTCCGATCTTCAAGGCCTCCTTCGGTCCACTCTTGGCCACAGGTTCCTTGGCCACGGCGAGTTGCCACCCGATAAGGATGACCATTATTGCCACCATAAATTTCTTCATCTCTCTTTGCTCCTCTCCGTCAATTGTTTATGCTTGATCTCCACCTCTTCGGCCAACTCTTTCATATAAGCCTCCAGCTCCGCCTTCAAACGGTCGTCTTCCAAAGCCAGCATGCGTACAGCAAAAAGGGCGGCATTTCTGGCCCCGGCCTTACCTATGGCCATGGTGGCCACCGGTATTCCCGCGGGCATTTGAACCGTCGAAAGTAGCGCATCCCAACCTTTAAGGGGAGAGGAATCTATGGGCACGCCCAACACAGGCAGTCGCGTATGAGAGGCAATTACCCCGGCCAGGTGAGCCGCCGCCCCCGCTCCGGCTATGATTACCTTTATTCCCCGCGCCACTGCCTTTCGCGCGAATTCCGCTGTCCTTTCCGGGGCCCGATGGGCGGAAGTAAGGAAGAACTCGTACGGCACCCGAAAGCGATCGAGCACCTTGGCCGCCTCCGACATAATGGGCCAATCGGAATCACTCCCCATCACGATACTCACCAAAACCCTCTCTCCCATCGTTTCCTCCTCTCAATGCCTAAAGTGTCTTTCTCCGGTAAATATCATGGCCATGTTGTACTCGTTGGCAGCCTCGATAACCTCCTGATCCCTTACTGAACCCCCAGGCTGAACAACGGCCGTAATGCCCGCTTCGGCTGCCATGTCCAATCCATCCCGGAAGGGAAAAAAGGCATCCGAAGCCATTACCGCCCCCTTGGTGGGAAGCAAGGCCTTCATGCGGGCAATCTTCACCGAATCCACCCGGCTCATCTGCCCTGCCCCGACCCCGACGAGCTGGTTTACGTTGGCAAATACAATGGCATTGGACTTCACATGCTTGACCACCCGCCAGGCAAAATCCAAAGCGGCCCATTCCGCCTCCGTCGGCTCCCGGCGGGTAACGATCCGGGCCGTGCGTATATTTACCTTCATGACATCCCGCTCTTGAATGAGGAGCCCTCCTCCCACGCGGCGGAAATCCAAGCCAGTGGGCGCCTTGTGCCCTCTTCCTGAAATTTCCAGTAATCGCACGTTCTTCTTGCTTCCCATAATCTGCCTCGCGTCATCATCGAATTGGGGGGCGATGATGACTTCGAGGAAGATCTTGGAAAGTTCCTCGGCCAGGCGCCCGCCAACAGGGCGGTTGAACGCCACGATCCCGCCGAAAGCGGAGACGGGATCCGTTTCTAACGCCCTTTTATACGCTGCCAGCAAGTCCTCGTTATCCACCGATACCCCGCAGGGATTGGCATGCTTTACAATCACGGCCGCCGGAAGGTCAAACTCGCACGCCATCTGCCAAGCGGCGTCTGAATCCATAATGTTATTGTAAGATAGCTCCTTGCCCTGCAATTGCCTGGCCGTGGCCATGGTACCCCCGGGCGGATTTATCTCCTTATAGAAAGCCGCCTTTTGGTGAGGATTCTCACCGTATCTCAACGCCTGCGCCATCTGGAACTGGAAGGTAAAGGTGTCGGGAAATACTTTGGCCTCCCCTTCCGGTACGATGCACCCCAGGTAGTTCGATATGGCGCCGTCATAGCGCGCCGTAAGCTGAAAGGCCTTCACGGCACAACGATAGTTGGTCTCCGGAGAGATCATCCCACCCGTTGCCTCGAGTTCCGCTTTGATTAGGTCATAATCGGCAGGGTCCGTCACGACTGTGACAAAGCGATAGTTCTTCGCCGCCGCCCTGATCATGGCCGGCCCGCCGATATCGATGTTTTCTATCGCCTCCTCCAGAGAACACCCCGGCCTTGCCACCGTCTCTTCAAACCGATAGAGGTTTATCACCACCATATCGATGAATTCGATGTCCTGATTACGAGCGCATTTAACATGCTCGTCGTTATCCCTCAAAGCCAGAATCCCCCCGTGGATTTTGGGATGAAGGGTCTTAATCCGCCCATCCATCATTTCGGGAAAACCCGTGTAATCACTGACTTCCCGCACCTCAATACCGTTTGATTTCAATTCTCGTGCGGTGCCACCGGTACTTAGAATCTCCACCTCGAATTTCTTCAAGGTTTTCGCCAAATCTACAATGCCGGTTTTGTCCGTAACGCTTATAAGAGCACGTTTTACCCTATTCATTTTACCTCCCCGATCTTAATTTCTCCATGTGACGAATCCGCTTTTCTATGAGTTCTCGGGTACCTATGTCCGGGCGATGATCGACCGGTCCCGTTACCGCCAGGCACCCCTTTTCTGCTATTCTCTCCGCCTCCTCGAGAGTCTCGGCAATGCCCACCATGCCGATAGCCCGCGACGAGGTCATGTATAAACCATCCGACCTGGCATCAACAGAAGAATAATAAACCTTAGCCTCCCCCGGATCGCCGATTTCTATCCTGGCCCCGATTGAGCGGTCCCCTGCCGGTGGGTACGGTATCCCGTAAGCAAGGGGTACCACATACTTACAAACCGTCGCCTTTCGCTCGAATTCTACCGGCACCTCTCTCAAGGTCCCGCTTATGATGGCCTCACAAAGGCGGGCCAAATCCGTCTTGAGAATGGGCAAGATGTTCATGGCCTCGGGATCACCGAAACGCGCATTGTATTCGAGGAGCCTTACCCCGCTGGCCGTGACGATAAAGCCTCCGTACATGATCCCTTTATACTTCTCCCCCGTTTCTTCGTAAATGGCGCGGCCTACCGCCTGGGTTATATGGAGGGCCTCTGTTATATGTTCCGGAGTAAGGAAGGGAAGGGCATGGTCGGCGCAGGAATAGGAACCCATTCCGCCGGTATTGGGGCCCACGTCACCGGGAAATCGGCGTTTGTGGTCCTGCACGGCCGGTGTTCCCACCACCGTATCGCCATCGCAGAAACATTGCAGAGAGAACTCCTCTCCATCTAACTTTTCTTCCACCACAACCACCTTGTGGTGGGCCATAATCTCTTCGCATCTGACCATCGCCTCTTCTCTGGTTTGAAAATGGTCACCCTGAACCAAAACCCCTTTTCCCCCCGTGAGGCCATCGGGTTTAATCACCACGGAACCGACCTCTGCCATGAATTCCCTAATCCCTGCCCGGGTGGAAAAAATGCGAAAGCGCGGATTGCCCGGAATGTTATACTTTTCTAAAAGGCGTCGGGTAAATGATTTAGATGTTTCAAGCCGGGCCAGGCTCTTGGTAGGGCCGACACAAGGAATGCCGGCCTGCCTCAATGCATCGACGATGCCTAAGGCCAAGGGGTCTTCCGGTCCGATGATGGCCCAGTCCACTTTACGGGCGACGGCAAACGACACGATGGCCTCCAATTCTTCGTACTTTCCTACCAAATAGTCCCTGGCCAAGGCAGCGATGCCCGGATTATTTGCCTTCATTACGGCAAAGATTACCGGGTTTGACGCCGAACGAGCGAGCGCTTCCGTGATAGCATGTTCCCTTGCCCCATGGCCGACGACAAGAATATTCATCATTTTCCACCTTTCTTTTATTTTGAGCGAAAATATAGGAAATTCTCCTTTTCGTCAACTTGACATAAGAAGGGGGCGCTGGTAGGGATGAATGGGTAAGGTAAAAGAAAAGCCATGTCGGAAGAAGTAACCACCATTATTCTTGCTGCGGGGAAGGGAACCCGAATGAAATCAGACCTGCCTAAGGTGCTTCACCTATTGGGGGGAAAGCCGATGCTTTCTTACCCCATAACGTTAGCGCGGAGAGTAAATTCGCATCGTATAATCGTGGTAGTCGGGCACCAATCTCACCTGGTACGGGAAAGCTTTCCCGACCCGGACCTCCTCTTTGTAGAGCAAGGCGAACCCTTGGGAACGGGACATGCAGTATTTTGCGCCTTTAGCCACCTGCAGAATGTGGCAGGATTGGCACTCATCCTCTGCGGGGATGTACCCCTTTTACGTTCTTCGACCGTAAAAGCCATGATGGACTACCATAGACGAGAAAAATCCATCGTCACCGTCATGACCACCGCGCTCCTCCATCCCGGTTCCTATGGCCGCGTGATTCGAGATGAGGCGGGAAGGGTAAAAAAAATCGTGGAAGCAAAAGATGCCGCCCCAAGAGAATTGGGCATAAATGAAATCAATACAGGCATCTACTGTGCCGACTTGTCCTTCCTCTCCTTTGCCGTGACAAAGATCAAAAATACCAATGCCCAGGGAGAATACTACCTAACGGATATCATGGCCATCGCCTACGAAAGAGGCCTTCAAACGGCCGCCTTTTTCGTTGATGATCCCTGCGAGGTTATGGGCATTAACACGCCGGAAGAACTAAAGAAAGCCGAAACCTTTCTTGCTCGAGGAAACATTTGCTTAAAATCGGCTCTTTGAATATCGAAGAACCCCTCATTTTAGCCCCCATGGCGGGGGTTACCGATTGGGCTTTTCGTCTCACCTGCCGGAAGAGCGGATGCCCTCTTGCTTTTACGGAAATGATAAGTGCGGTAGGGCTCACAAGAGGGACGAAAAGGACGCACGCATATCTGTTCCATACCCCGGAGGATCAGCCCCTGGGCATCCAGCTATTCGGCGCCGATCCATCGGTTATGGCCGAAGCGGCCCGGATTGCCGCCGAGAACGGGGCCGATCTCATAGATATCAATATGGGATGTCCCGTGAAGAAAGTGGTTAAAACGGGGGCCGGAGCAGCCCTGCTAAAAGACCTCTCCCTGGTCAAGGCCATAATCGGTCAGGTGAGGAAGGCCATTCGTCTCCCCCTTACCATCAAGATGCGTGCTGGTTGGAGGAAGGAAAGTTTATGCGCCGAGGAGGTAGCACGCATCGCCGAAGGTGAAGGTGTTGATGCCATAACCATCCACGCCCGAACGGCAGATCAAGGCTACCGCGGGCAGGCAGATTGGACCATAATCGAGAAAGTAAAATCCGCCGTAAAAATACCTGTTATAGGAAACGGGGACATACGTCGTGCCCCAGACGTAGCGAAAATGCTTAAAGATACCGGCTGTGATGCAGTCATGATCGGTCGGGCTGCCTTAGGCTACCCTTGGATCTTTAGAGAGGCACGGGCGATCTTGAAAGGAAACGCCCTACCGGCTCCCCCCGTACGAGAAGAACGCATCGGACTAATAAAACACCATCTATTCCTCGTCACGGAAAGATGGGGAGAGGAGAAGGGCATCCTCATATTCAGAAAGCACTTGCTCTGGTATACCAAAGGGCTTCCCGGGGGAAGCCAATGGCGGCAAAAGTTGAGTCAGGTTACGCGTCGCTCAGAAATCGATGACTTTCTCCGGCGGCAAATAATAACTTGACAACATTCAAAGAGTTGAAATAGAAAAAGCAAGTGGGTGAAAGAAAGCGGGACAGGAGTAGGAAGTGGATTTAAGTAAATTCGGTACATTAGAGGAAAGAATAAAGGAGATTGTAGAGGAACATCAGGTACTAAAAAAACGCGCCCAGGATTTGGAGGGAATCCTGAGGCAAAAGGAGAACGAACTCAAACAGGCCAATGAAAAAATAAGGGAGCTGGATGAGGAGCGGGAAGCGATCCGCACCAAGGTGGATTCTCTTTTAGAGTTACTTAAAAATATAAAGATTAACCAGTAGTGATCTGAGGTGGCGCTCGTTGAAGAAGCGTTTCCATATTAAGCTATTGGGTCAAGAATTGTCGGTTTTAAGCGACTCCGCGGACGATCATGTGGCACGTGTTGTTCAGTATGTAAACGAGAAGGCAGAAGAGATTGCTCGAATGAACGGTAATTACAACACCCTCAATATTGCCATCTTGACCGCCTTAAATATAGCGGACGAGTATATAAAAAGTAAGTCGGCGGAAGAAGATGCCTACCGACAATTGGAAACAATTTCCGACCGATTGATGAAAATAATCGAGGATTCGAAGTAAGAGAGAATTCACCTCCTTTCAATTTCATCACCAAAACCCGCTTCCCAAAAAGTCTTTCCTTCCTTGTCCTAAGTTTCCCTCCAAAAGAAATGGGAAAGGCCTTTCATTGGCCTAACAAGAGGAGGTAAATCGGTCGTAATGGAAACACTAATAACGGTCATCATTTCCATAGGATTTCTCGCGTTAGGGATCCTGATTGGATTCGTCTTTCGCCAGATGGCCCTCAAAAGGCAAGGGCAAGCAGCTGCCAGCCTGGCGGAACGCATCATATCCGAGGCAAAGAAGGAAGCGGAAAACATAAAGAAAGAGTCCCTGATTCAGGCCAAAGAAAATATCCTGAAAATCAAGGCCGATTTAGACAAGGAATACAAGGAAAGAAAACAAGAACTCGAGAGCTTAGAAAGGAGATTGCGATCCAAGGAAGAACATCTGGATAAGAGGACGGATACTTTAACCCAGAAGGAATCTGCCCTGGAAGAAAGGGAGAAAAATCTCCTCCAAAAGGAGAAAGTCCTGCAAGAAAAATTGGGCAAAGTGGAGCGTTCTCTGGAAGAACAGCGGTTAGCCCTGGAAAAAATAGCGGGAATGACGGCGGAAGAGGCAAAGAAAGAACTCATGTCCCTCATGGAAGCCGAGGCCAAAGCCGAGGCCGCTACCATCATTAGAAAAATAGAAGACGAAACCAAAAAAGCGGCCGATAAGAAAGCCCAGGAGATAATCGCCTATGCCATCCAGAGGTATGCCGGTGAATTTGTGGCAGAAAATACCGTCTCCGTGGTTAATTTGCCCAACGATGAGATGAAGGGACGCATCATCGGGCGCGAGGGAAGAAACATCAGGGCCATCGAAATGGCCACGGGTATAGATTTGATCGTCGACGATACCCCGGAAGCGGTGGTCTTATCCAGTTTCGATCCCATCCGTCGTGAAGTGGCCAGAATATCCCTGGAACGATTAATCGCCGACGGCCGAATACATCCGGGGCGCATCGAAGAAATAGTCAAAAAGGCCAAAGCCGAGGTCGACAGCATCATCCGTGAAGTGGGGGAAAGGACCTGTTTCGATTTGGGTCTCCATGATATCCACCCAGAGCTTATTTACTTGCTCGGGAGCCTTAAATTCAGGAAGAGTTTTTCCCAAAACGTCCTGCAACACTCCATCGAAGTGGCTCACCTCACGGCCATGATGGCGGCGGAGATCAAGTTAAACATCAAGGAAGCCAAAAGGGCAGGATTACTTCACGATATAGGCAAGGCGGTGGACCACGAGGTCGAAGGATCTCACGCCACCATAGGGGCAGACATTGCGCGTCGCTATGGAGAGTCTCCATCCATCGTCCAGGCGATTGCCGCCCACCATGACGACGGGCGGACCAATACGATGCTGGGGGTCCTCGTCCAAGCCGCCGACACCCTCTCGGCCGCCCGGCCCGGGGCCAGGAGGGAAATGATTGAATCATACGTAAAGAGGCTCGAAGAGCTGGAAAATCTGGCCCGTTCATTTAAAGGGGTGGAAAAATGTTACGCCATTCAGGCCGGTCGGGAAATTCGCATTCTCGTGGAAAACGAAAAAATCTCCGATAACGATGCCGTCATGCTGTGCCGAGACATCGTGAAAAAAATTGAACAGGAGCTCACCTACCCCGGGCAGATCAAGGTCACGGTGATCAGGGAAACGCGGGTATCGGATTACGCCAGGTGAGAGATGAAAGTACTTTTTATAGGAGACATCATCGGACGTCCGGGCAGAAGGGCCGTACAACAAATTTTGCCGAAACTTCAGTCCAACGGTCGCCTAGATTTGGTCATAGCGAACTGTGAAAATGCGGCCGCCGGATTCGGCATCACGAGAGAGGTGGTAGACGAACTCCTAAACTGCCGCATCGATGTCCTCACCTCGGGCAATCACATATGGGACAAGAAAGAGGTACTCGATTTCATTCATGAATACCCGAATTTGCTGCGCCCCGCCAACTACCCCCCTCAAGTTCCGGGGAGAGGCAGCATCGTGACCACGACCAAAGCCGGCCTCCCCATCGGTATCATAAACCTCTCGGGACGCATATTTATGCCGCCGGCCGATTGCCCCTTCCGCACGGCCGAAAGGGAAATAGAGGCCCTCAAAAAACGGACCAAGATCATAATCGTCGATTTTCACGCCGAAGCCACCTCGGAAAAGATCGCCTTGGGATGGTTCTTAGACGGCCGTGTAAGTGCCGTCATCGGTACCCACACCCACGTGCAGACGGCCGATGAACGAATTTTACCCCATGGCACCGCTTATTTGACGGACGCGGGCATGACGGGCCCTTTTGACTCGGTCATAGGTACCAGGAAAGAAATCATCATCGAGCGGTTTTTATCATTAATGCCCAATAAATTCGAAGTGGCCAAGGGAGATGTAAGACTACAAGGGGCCTCCATTGAGATCGACGAAGATACGGGCCAGGCTATCTCTATCGATCGGGTTTCGCTAAACATGTCCCCGTAGCAGGAGAAAAAAATATGCGATGCGTTTACGACGAATTTATGGAACGAGGGTTCATCGAACAAGTAACCGATGAGAAAAAGGTAAGGACATTACTGGCAAGCCAGCAGGTTACCTGTTACATAGGGTTCGATCCCACCGCCATCAGCCTTCACGTGGGTTCGCTCGTCCCCATTATGTCCCTCGTCCACATGCAAAGGTATGGGCATCGGGTTATTGCCCTCGTGGGAGGGGCGACAGCCCTCATCGGGGACCCCAGTGGCAAGACGGAAATGCGCCAAATTCTTTCCCGAGAACAGGTCGATTACAATGCCCGTTGCATTGGGAATCAATTGGCCCGTTACCTAAACTTCTCTCAGGGGCAGGCGTTGCTTCTCAACAACGCCGATTGGCTGTGCACGCTTAACTACATAGAATTTTTGCGCGATATAGGCCGGCATTTCAGTGTAAATAAAATGCTGGCAGCCGAAAGTTATCGCCTCCGCCTGGAAAAGGGGCTGAATTTCATAGAATTCAATTACATGCTCCTTCAAGCTTACGATTTCTGGCATCTCTATCGGCACTACGATTGCGTTTTGCAGATGGGCGGAAACGATCAATGGGGCAACATGCTGGCCGGCTCCGACCTCATCAGGCGGTTAGAAGGTGGGGAGGCCTTCGCCCTCACCTTCCCCCTCATCACGACTTCGGCGGGGCATAAGATGGGGAAAACAGAACGCGGCACCGTGTGGTTGGATGCCTCCTTGACGTCACCCTATGAATATTACCAATACTGGGCCAATACAGAAGACTCCGACGTGGAAAGGTTCCTGAACCTTTTTACCCTCCTG
>ERZ795045.320-NODE-320-length-63569-cov-168.255912_pt1:42500-63569 | contig 63569 bp, 53 predicted proteins | sample MGYA00375129_ERZ795045 | MGnify/ENA primary metagenome ERZ795045 (study PRJEB30174, sample SAMN05720166) | activated sludge metagenome | isolation source: anaerobic digester from wastewater treatment plant | place: Japan | collected 2015-05-15 ...
CTGGCGGGTAGTTTGACTGGGGCGGTCGCCTCCTAAAGAGTAACGGAGGCGCGCGAAGGTTCCCTCAGGCTGATTGGAAACCAGCCGTAGAGTGTAAAGGCATAAGGGAGCTTGACTGTGAGACCTACAAGTCGAGCAGGTGCGAAAGCAGGTCTTAGTGATCCGGTGGTTCCGAATGGAAGGGCCATCGCTCAACGGATAAAAGGTACCCCGGGGATAACAGGCTTATCTCCCCCAAGAGTTCACATCGACGGGGAGGTTTGGCACCTCGATGTCGGCTCATCGCATCCTGGGGCTGGAGAAGGTCCCAAGGGTTTGGCTGTTCGCCAATTAAAGCGGTACGTGAGCTGGGTTCAGAACGTCGTGAGACAGTTCGGTCCCTATCTGATGTGGGCGCAGGATATTTGAGAGGAGCTGACCCTAGTACGAGAGGACCGGGTCGGACGAACCGATGGTGTTCCAGTTGTCGCGCCAGCGGCATCGCTGGGTAGCCAAGTTCGGAAGGGATAACCGCTGAAAGCATCTAAGCGGGAAGCCCCCCTCAAGATGAGATATCCCTCTCAGTGGAGACACTGAGACTGAAGGCCCCTCGTAGACGACGAGGTTGATAGGTCGGGTGTGTAAGCGCAGTAATGCGTTGAGCTTACCGATACTAATCGGCCGTGCGGCTTGACCATAATAAAATATTTTCCCTACGACTTCTTTCGTATTGGCAATATGCAATTGTTAAACCGATCATGAGGATTTTTCGGTGGCTATAGCGGAGAGGAAACACCCGTTCCCATTCCGAACACGGAAGTTAAGCTCTCCAGCGCCGATGGTACTGCATGGGTAACTGTGTGGGAGAGTAGGTCGCTGCCGAAAAATAAATTTAAACCCCTTCCTTGACGGAAGGGGTTTTTTTTGCTTATATTCTCGGCGAAACCAGGCGTTTTAAGTCTAGAGAAAAGGAGTTATCAGATGTCCGGTCATTCAAAGTGGAGCACCATAAAGCGGAAAAAAGGAGCCGCCGACGCCAAGCGGGGGAAAATTTTCACCAAAATTATTCGAGAAATTACCATGGCCGCCCGCTTAGGTGGCGGCGACCCGGAAAAGAATCCGCGTTTAAGGCAGGCCATCTTGGCCGCCAAAGATGAAAATATGCCGAAAGAAAATATCGAACGGGCCATCAAAAAAGGCCTCGGTGCCGACGGTGATGATGGCTCCAACTTCGAAGAGGTCGTCTATGAAGGTTATGGGCCAGGTGGGGTCGCGGTCTTGGTCGAGGTGGTAACAGACAATAAAAACAGGACCGTCGCGGAAATTAGGCACATTTTTTCCAAATATGGCGGTAACTTAGGGGAAAACGGCTGCGTGGCGTGGATGTTTGACAAAAAGGGTAGCATCCTCATCGACAAAAAATTGATCGATGAAGACCGACTCATGGAAATAGCTATCGAAGCCGGTGCCGATGACGTCAAAGAGGAAGAAAACGAGTACGAAGTAATAACCAGCCCCGCGCAACTTGATGAAGTTCGAGCCGCCATCGAAGCAAAGGGAATCAAAGTCCTTTCCTCGCGTATCAGTATGATTCCCAAGACTACCGTCGAATTAACGGGAGAAAAGGCCATTTCCATGCTCAAATTGATGGAAAAAATGGAGGATAACGACGATGTCCAGAACGTTTATGCCAACTTCGATATACCCGATGAAATCATGGAAAAAATGGAATAAATGAGATGATGAGAATCCTGGGTATCGATCCGGGCAGTTTGGTGACAGGCTACGGCATCATAGAAGCAAAGGGGCAAAAGATAACCCATGTGATACACGGCGAGATAAAGTCCAATTCCGACCTGATATCTATCTTCGATGGGCTCTCGGAAATCATCAACCGGACGATGCCTTCGGAAGTGGCCATAGAAGAAATTTTCTACGGTAAAAACGTAAAAAGCTTGATAAAACAAGGGGAAGCGCGGGGCGTTGCCATTCTCGCGGGAGCAAAATTCGGCCTTCCCCTTTACGAATATTCCCCCCTGGCAGTAAAACAGGCCATCGTGGGCTATGGAAGGGCAGAAAAAAGGCAGGTACAAAATATGGTGAAAATCCTATTAAACCTAACCGACACCCCTTCGGCCGACGCAGCGGACGCCCTGGCCGTAGCCATATGCCACGCCCACTCGGCATGGAGTGTAAATAGAACATGATTGCCCGCCTGAGGGGAACAATCGTCCATAAATCTCTACCGCAGTGCATCATCGATACGAATGGGGTCGGATATGAAGTCAAGGTGCCCTTGAGCACTTATTACGAGCTACCGGATTTAGGCGCGTCGGTTACCTTGCTCATCCATACCCACGTAAAGGACGACGCCATCGACCTCTACGGTTTTTGGACGGAACTGGAGCGCGAGATATTTCGCCACCTCATCTCCATTTCCGGTATCGGTCCCAAACAGGCCGTGAATATCCTCTCGGGAATAAACCCCTCTACCTTACTTTCCGCCATCCGGGAGGGAGATGTAAATAAACTCACTTCTATTCCGGGGATAGGAAAAAAAATGGCCGGGCGAATGATCCTGGAATTAAAGGACAAATTGAGGGAATTAAGTCTGCCCTTCACGGATAAAGGACAAACCCCTTCCCTCGAAAGGGAAACAATCAAACGCGATGTCCTTTCTGCCCTGATCAACCTTGGGTACAAGACGAACCTGGCCAAGGCCGCTATCGAACACACCTTTACCTCCCTTACGCTTCCCCATCCCTCCCTCGACCAGGTATTGAAAGAAACACTCCGGTACCTTTCGGGAGGCTCGAACCTTGGGCGATAAAGGCTTTCACCCCCTGCAAACGGCAGACGAAGAGGAAAGGAGTATCGAAAGTACGCTCCGGCCGAGATCACTGGCCGAATACGTGGGGCAGGAAAAGATCAAATCCAACCTTTCCATCTTTATCGAGGCGGCCCGTGGCCGCAACGAAGCCATCGATCACATCCTCCTATACGGCCCCCCGGGGCTGGGAAAGACTACCCTGGCCTACATCGTGGCCCATGAATTAGGGGTAGACATAAAAGTTTCCTCCGGTCCCGTAATAGAGCGTCCGGGAGACTTGGCCGCCATTCTCACCAATCTAAATGAAAAAGACGTGCTGTTTATTGACGAAATCCACCGCCTCTCCCACGTCGTGGAAGAGATACTGTACCCGGCAATGGAAGACTATCACCTCGACATTCTCATCGGTCAGGGACCTTCGGCCCGTTCCATGAAATTGAAAATTCCCCATTTTACCCTCATCGGCGCGACAACGAGGGCCGGCCTGCTCACCTCCCCCCTAAGAGACCGCTTTGGCATGAGCTTTCGCTTCGATTTCTATTCACCATCGGAGCTTACCGTCATCCTCAAACGGTCGGCCCGCATTTTAGGCATCACCTTGGAAGAAAAAGGGGCCAAGGAAATCGCCAAGCGCTCCCGCGGCACCCCCCGCATAGCCAACCGATTGCTTCGACGGATCCGTGACTACGCGCAGGTAAAAGGTACGGGGGTGATTACCCATGAGGCGGCCATGGCCGCCCTGGACCTCCTCGATGTGGATCATTGCGGGCTCGATCAGATGGATCGGACGATCTTGCTGACCATCATCGAAAAATTCAACGGGGGACCAGTGGGTATCGACAACCTTTCGGCCGTCATCGGGGAAGAAAGATCAACCATCGAGGACGTATACGAACCTTATCTCATTCAGGAAGGATACCTTCAGAGAACGGCCCGCGGCCGGATTGCAACCCATCGGGCTTACGAGCACCTGGGGTATCCCTGGCAAGAAGGGAATCAAAGAGAACTCTTTTCACAACGAGATTCATGAAAATCCTACTACACATCTGTTGCGGCCCATGTGCCATCTACCCCCTGAAAGTACTCCGAGAAGAAGGGTGCGAAGTGACAGGACTCTTCTATAACCCCAACATACACCCCTATGCAGAATTCGAAAAGAGAAGGCTCGCCCTCGCCTCCCTGGGAGAAATAGAACATTTACCCCTCATAATCGACGCGGCTTATCCCATCGAAGTCTATTTTGCCCAGGTCATGAGCAACTTGGAGGAAAGATGCCTCACCTGTTACCGGATTCGACTCGATTATACCGCTTCGATGGCCCATCAACTGAAATTCGATGCCTTCACTTCGACCTTACTTTACAGTAAATACCAGAAACACGAAGCCATAAAAGAAATAGGGCGAAGTGCCGCCGCGAAATGGGGCACCGAGTTCGTCTACCGGGACTTCCGCGGGGGTTGGAAAGAAGGGATAGAAAAATCCAAAGCGATGGGGCTTTATCGACAAAAGTACTGTGGCTGCCTATTCAGCGAAAAAGAACGTTTCTGGCCAAAATCGCGAGGTTCTTGAAATTGATCGAAAATGAGGGGCGGGGGATGGGCCCCGGGCAAGGACCAAAATTTAGCCGTCATAAGGCCAGACGAGTGTGTCGAATGCACCACACCAACCCATGGCGAAGCAAAACCACCATGAAAAAAATTAATAATATAAGATAGATAGCACATGACCTCTTACCTTGAGCTCAGGTATGGTATTTGCACATAAAAACAATCATCACCGGGTTAAAAGATGATTTACGAGTACACTTTAAAAGAAAAAATTCACTGTCGCGATATCGGATTGCATACGGGGCGAAAGGTCTCTATGACGGTTCTCCCCGCTGAGGAGGGCACCGGCTGGGTGTTCATGCGCCGCGACCTGCCCGGAAACCCATCGATCAGAGCGACCCTCGCTAATGTCCGGGACACGAGACTCGCGACCACCATCGGTTTGAACGGGGCTACTGTTTCCACCGTAGAGCATCTCTTATCGGCATTTCGCGGTCTGGGAATCGATAATGCCTTCATCGAACTGGATTCCTTCGAAGTCCCCATAATGGACGGGAGCGCCCGCCCGTTTGTCGAGATGATGAAAGCGGCCGGGTTGGAAAGGCAAGCCAAAAGGAAGGCCTTCCTCGTCATCAAAAAACCGGTTGCGGTCATAGGGGAAAACGGCGCTTACGCCCGCCTGGAACCGGCCAACAAGTTTCTCGTCACGTACTCCATAGAATTCCCGCATCCCGCCATTGGGGTCCAGAAATTTCACTTCGAATTTTCCTCGACCGAATACGAAAGGGAAATCGCCTCGGCCCGCACCTTCGGCTTTCTCAAGGATCTGGAATATTTCCAGGCGGTAGGGCTGGCCCTGGGTGGGTCGTTGAAGAACGCCATCGTCTTGGACAACGAAAAAATCCTCAATAAAGAAGGTCTCCGTTTCCCCGACGAATTTGTAAAGCACAAAATCCTGGACGCAATCGGCGACCTTGCCCTCGTGGGCCACCCCATTATCGGCCATTTCATCGCCCACAAATCGGGGCACAATTTAAACAGTTTACTCCTGAAAGAACTCATCAAGAGAAGGGATTGCTGGGCCATCGAAGATTTGATGGAAACGGCCAAAGCCACCCCCATATCCCCTTCACCACAGATCCCCGCATAAAATTCACATTAAAACTTGATTTTACTTAAACGGTTTCATACCATTTACGCTGGTTACGTGTGAAAAAGAGGAGCAATATGTTCAAGTGGTTGAAAGCATTTGTTATCTTCCCTTTTATGATGATCATTTGCCTGCTTGTCTCCATGAAGGTTGCGGCCTCCGAGGAAGCCAAGATTACCGATGTCCTCGTCTCGATGAAGAACGGCGACCTCTTGGTGGTGGCTAAATTGCAGGGCTGTTTCACGCCCAAAATCGAATCGGCCATTTTGGCCGGCATCCCGACCACTTTCACGTTCATTATCGACCTTTACGAAGAAAGGCCCTTCTGGTTCGACCGCCGAATAAAAACCGTATCTGAAGTAAAAACGATAAAGTACGACCTGCTGAAAAAGATATTCTATGTTACCATCGGCCATGCTACCGAGCCCTTAACGTTCCAAGACTTCGAGTCGGCCAAAAGGGCCATGTCGGAGTACAATATCACCATTCCGGCTTCAGATATCTTGAGGAAAACGAATAACTCGGCTTACTATGTAAAGATGAAGGCCCAGATGGACAAAATTAAGTTGCCTTTAAGATTGGAAATGATTTTCGTTTTCGTCTCCCTCTGGGATTTTGAAACGGCCTGGTATCGCTATCCGGTTAAATTTTAGTCATCAAGTGAACCTATGAACACCGCGGATGAAAAAGAAAAGAGAAAGAGAAGGCGGGAGGGGTTACTAATAGTAATCATTACCCTCGTCGTGATCACCCTGACCATCGGGGAAAGCCGCTTTATCCGTCAAGATACCCTAATTTCTGCCTCGGGGAGTAACATCCTCATCTTTGGGCTCATAAATATCAACATCATTCTCATCATCCTCTTGCTCTTTCTAATCATCCGCAATGTCGTCAAGCTCATTTATGAGAGGCGCCACGGTATAATAGGATCCCGCATCCGAGTAAAACTAGTGGTTGCTTTCGTCAGTTTGTCCCTGATTCCGGCCGCCGTTTTGTTTCTCGTCGCCGTGAATATCCTCTCCTACAGCGTAGAAAACTGGTTCAGCCTGAAAGTAGGGGATGCTCTGAACCAAACGATGGAACTCGCCCAGCTCTCGTACCGGCAAACGGAAGACTATGCCAAATTTTACGCCCGGCAGATTTCCCAAGAGATCAGCGAAAACCGTTTATACGAAAGGGAGCGCTTCCCATACCTAACGGTGCTCCTGAAACAAAGGCAAAAGGCGCACAATTTAGGGATGGTAGAGGTTTATTTGGACGGTGGTCGAGGTAGAATCAGCATCCCGACCCCGAATGAGACCAACATTCCCTTGACCTCCCTGAACCCCAAGATGCAGGAAGACTTAGTATCGGGGAAAGAAATATCGACCATCCAGCCTGCTCAAGCGGGAGATATAATAAGGGGATTGGCCCCCATCTACTCCGCCGTAAGCCCAGGAGAAGTGCTCGGAGCGGTGATCGTTAGTTATGCCCTCCCCCACTCCATCGTGGACAAACTATCCGTCATTTCGCGCACGGCAGAAGATTACCGACAGATGAAACTCCTCAAGACCCCGATAAAAATAAGCTTTGTTATTACGTTGCTCCTCGTTACCCTGGTGGTCATCTTTTCCGCTACCTGGTTCGGGTTATTCCTCGCTAAAGGCATAACCAACCCCATCCAGGACTTGGGAGAGGCCATGAGGCGCATTGCCAGTGGCGACATGACCGCGCAGATCTCCATCGAAGCCCAAGATGAAATGGGTATTTTAGTGGATCAGTTTAACGCCATGACCCGGGACCTAAACAAGATAAAGGAGAACCTCGAACAGGCCAATATCGACCTCGAACAGAGGCGCAAATACATGGAGATAGTGCTCAAAAACGTATCGGCCGGGGTCATCGCCGTCACGAAGGACGACGTCATCTCCATCGTAAATAGGGCAGCGGAACGCATGATGAATGTCAAAGCAGAGCAGATTATAAACCGCCATTATCAGGAAGTTCTCTCGCCGGAACACATGGCCCTAGTCAAAGATATGCTGAAAGCCTTAAAGGAAAGCGATACGGGCAGTGTGGAAAGGCAGATCGTTTTGAACATCCAGGGACGTACCGCCACCTTCCTCGTTACCACCACAGAGATCAAGGACGACGAGGGTAACTACATGGGTCTGGTGCTCGTTTTCGAAGATTTAACGGAATTGCAGCGGGCAGAACGGGCAGCTGCGTGGCGGGAGGTAGCCAGAAGAATGGCCCACGAGATCAAAAATCCCCTTACCCCCATTCAGCTGTCGGCCCAGCGATTACAGCGTAAATTCGGCGCCACGCTGGGAACAGAAGGGGAGGTCTTCAACGAATGCACGCAGACCATCATCAATCAAGTAGAGGTCCTCAAAAACCTCGTGAACGCCTTTTCCCGGTACGCGAAATTGCCGACCACCAAGCTCTCCTTAAATGACTTAAACGAGGTTATATCGGATGCCGTCAACTTATTCCAAGAGGCGCATCGGGATATAAAGTTCACCTTAGCGAAAGATGAGTCCCTGCCCCCCATCAATCTCGATCCAGAACAGATAAAAAGGGTCATGATCAACTTGTTGGATAACGCCGTGGCCGCCGTGGCCAACCCGGGGGGGGAGATAGAAGTCCGAACCATATACAGCCGCAACCATCAACGGGCCGTCGTAGAAGTAGCCGACAACGGATGCGGCGTGCCTCCCGAGTACAAGGCCAAGATTTTCGAACCGTACTTTTCCACCAAGGGGGCCGGATCCGGATTGGGACTGGCCATCGTGACGTCGATCATTGAGGATCACCACGGGCAAATAAGCATCTTAGAAAACCACCCGCAAGGAACCATCGTTCGGTTCGTATTACCCATTCCGGAAGGAGAGGAGACGGTAAGAATGTATGCGTAGAACCATACTCATTGTCGACGATGAAGAGAGTATCCTCAAATCCTTAGGCGCCATCCTCACGGACGAGGGTTATGAGGTCCTGACGGCGGAAAGCGGGGAACAGGCATTAAAAATCATCGATGAAGAGTTGCCCAGCCTGGTACTCCTCGACATCTGGTTGCCGGGCATCGATGGCCTCGAGGTGCTGAAAAGAATCAAGTCCGAATACCCTCAAATCATGGTCATCATGATGTCGGGACACGGCACCATCGAAACGGCCGTCAGAGCAACCAAGCTCGGGGCCTTCGACTTCATCGAGAAGCCCCTGTCGTTAGAGAAGGTCATCCTCCTGGTAGACCATGCCCTCGATATGGCGCGCCTGGAAGAAGAGAATCTCCTTCTCAAGCAAAAGGTGATGCCTCCCTATGAACTTACCGGTTCAAGTGAAAGCATAAGAGAATTGAAGGAGATGATCAGCATCATTGCCCCCACCAATGCCTGGGTCTTGATTATGGGAGAAAATGGCACGGGCAAGGAGCTCGTAGCCCGTTCTCTCCATCGACAGAGCCGCCGGGCGCACAAGCCTTTCGTGGAGGTAAACTGCGCCGCCATTCCCGACGACCTCATCGAAAGTGAGCTTTTCGGTCACGAAAAAGGGGCCTTTACCGGCGCAACGCAACAGAGGAGAGGCAAATTCGATCTCGCCCATGAGGGGACCATTTTTCTCGATGAAGTGGCCGATATGAGCCTCAAAGCCCAGGCCAAGATCCTACGCATTCTCCAGGAGAAGAAATTCGAACGCGTGGGCGGAAACCGGACGATAACGGTCGATGTCCGGGTCATCGCGGCAACGAACAAAGACCTGGAAAAAGAAATGGAGGCCGGCCGATTTCGCGCCGACCTCTTCTACCGATTAAACGTGATACCCCTAAGGGTACCTCCCCTAAGAGAGCGCAAAGAAGACATCCCCCTTTTGGTAGAAAGATTTCTCCAAGAATTGGCCGAAAAAGAAGGGGGACCCGTAAAGCGAATGACGGAAGAGGCCTTGGAGATACTCATGCAACACGACTGGCCGGGCAACGTGCGGGAACTCAAAAACCTGATCGAGAGATTAGTCATCCTCGTGCCTTCCGAAATCATCGATGCCGACGATATACCACCTTTCTCCATTAACGGGACGAAGGGAGAGGGCGTCATCAAAGATACGGCGGATTCCCTCAGGGAGGCCAAGATGGAATTCGAAAAAAAATTCATCCTCCAGAAATTAAGAGAAAACGACTGGAACATATCCAAAACGGCCGAGGTGATCGGCTTGGAGAGGAGCAATCTCCATCGAAAAATAAAGAGCTACGGCATCGAGATCAAGGGGGATTAATGGAAACGAAACTTCAAGATCAATACCAGCGCACGATAAACTATCTGCGCATCTCCGTAACCGACCGCTGCAACCTGCATTGTCTTTACTGCTCGCCGAAAGAGGGGAAAGCGCAGTTGGGACACAACGACATCTTGAGGTACGAAGAAATATTACGCGTGGCAAGAATTGCGACGACGCTGGGCATAGAGAAAGTGAGAATAACCGGAGGCGAACCCCTGGTGAGGAAAGGGCTTGCCAACTTCATCTCCATCCTTTCGCGAATCGAGGGGATTCGAGATATAGGCCTCACCACCAACGGCACCCTTCTTTACCAATACGGCGATGAGTTATACCAAAGCGGGCTAAAAAGGGTAAACATAAGTTTAGACTCCCTTAAAGAAGACAAATACCGCTTCATCACGGGGGGAGGAGAATTGTCCGCGGTCTTGAGGGGATTGGAAAAGGCGAGGGAAATAGGGTTTTCGCCCATTAAAATCAACGTGGTTGCCATAGCCGGATTCAACGACGACGAGATTCTCGATTTCGCCCAGTTGGCCGTTCACTTTCCTTACGAGGTCCGGTTCATTGAACTCATGCCCTTTAACTCGTCCCATCACGGCCACTACCTTTCCTGCGACGAAATCAAAAGAGAAATAGAAAATAAATACCCCCTCTTGCCGATGGAGAATGAAAATAACCCCTTCAGCGGACCGGCGCGCTCATATCAGATCAAGCAAGGCAAGGGGCGTATCGGTTTTATCAGCCCCATGACCAGGCATTTCTGTCACGAGTGTAACAGATTGAGGATGACGGCCGACGGACACTTACGCGCCTGCCTGTTTTCAGACGAGGAGATAGATGTAAAGAAAAGTCTGCGTGAAGGCTGTAGCGACGAAACGCTCCGCATTCTCCTTATGGAAGCGGTGAAAAACAAACCCAAAGAAAGGAAAATACCCGTCGGGCCGGCGAAACAGAAGAGTTGCCAGCGGGAAATGAATTCCATCGGGGGGTAGGATATGGAAGCCATGCTGTACGAAAAAGCGGTAGAGAAAGCAGTCCTCTGCCACCTGTGCGCCCACGAGTGTCGTATAAACCCCGGCCATGTGGGCATTTGTGGTGTACGAGAAAACAAAGACGGCACCCTTTACACCCTCGTGGATAACCGCATTGTGGCCGAAAACGTCGATCCCATAGAAAAAAAGCCCCTCTTCCATTTCCTGCCGGGCACCATGTCTTACTCGATCGCCACGGTAGGGTGCAACTTCAGGTGCACTTTCTGTCAGAACGCGGATATATCCCAGATGCCGCGGGATCGGGGAATAATCGCAGGCAAGCCAACATCCCCCGAAGCCATCGTTGAAGCGGCCCTGAAAACGTCTTGTCGTTCCATATCTTATACCTACACGGAACCCACCGTCTTCTTCGAGCTTTGCTATCTCACGGCTCGGGTGGCAAAAGACAAGGGTCTTGCCAATGTTTTCGTTACGAACGGTTACATGACCACCCAAGCCCTCGAGACCATCCATCCCTACCTTTCGGCAGCCAATGTAGACCTTAAATCTTTCCGCGAGGACTTCTATCGTAAGTACTGCGGTGCCAAATTAAAACCCGTCCTTACGGCCATCGAAAAGATGAAATCGCTGGGCATATGGATCGAGATAACCACCCTGATCATTCCCGGTCTCAACGACAGTGAAACGGAACTATACGATATAGCCCGGTTCATACGCGCCCTGGGGGACGACATACCCTGGCACGTAAGCCGTTTTTACCCTCGATACAAACTAACGGATCTTCTACCTACACCACCTGAGACCGTCTACCGCGCCAGGAACATCGGCCAGGAGGTAGGTTTAAAGTACGTTTACTGTGGCAACTTACCCGGCGATGAAGGGGAATATACCTACTGCCCCAACTGCCAAAAACCAATCATAGAGCGGTGGGGATTCCAGGTCACCCGTTACTTCCTAAAAAAAGGACGCTGCCAGTTCTGCGGAGCCACCATTTCTGGGGTTTTTTCATAACTTTATAGAGAGGACAAAATCTCTCGGGCATAATCGAGCTCTTCTTTTGGCACGACAACAGCCACCTCTCCCAATCCATTTACCGTTACCGCATAAATCTGGCCGATAGATTCATACCGCAAAATCACCCGGATCCCCGCCGATTCCAAGCGTCCTTTAATAAGTTGCGCCTGAACCATACCCTGGGCCACTGCTACCGTAACCCAACCCTCCATTGCCATCCCCCGGCGGTCAACCACTATATATAGTGGTTCAAATCTCTTGAGGCCATATATTTAGTATTTTTCTTTACATCCGCGCCTTTTTTTGTTATTAGTTCTCCTATAAACCTAAAATGAGAAACGTGCCATCATGCGTTTAAAGAGGCTGGAAATATCCGGTTTTAAATCATTTCGAGATCGAGTCATCTTCGAATTCATGCCCGGTATTACGGCCATCGTAGGCCCCAATGGTTGTGGCAAGAGTAACGTAGTGGATGCCTTGAGATGGGTCATGGGAGAGCAACATGTCCGTTATATCAGGGGCAAGAAGATAGATGACGTAATCTTTCACGGCTCGGAAGAGGCGTCTCCCGTAAGCTTGGCGGAGGTACACTTAATCCTTGCCCGCGGAGAAGACCAGTCCTTTCCGGAACCTTACGATAATTTTGAGGAAATAACCATCTCGAGAAAACACTTCCGAGACGGGGAGAGCGAATACTTCATAAACAAAATTCCCTGCCGCCTTTTGGACATCCGAGAATTTTTCCTGGGAACGGGCGTCGGTGCCCGTACCTACTCCATTGTGGAGCAAAACAGTATCGGTCAGCTTATAGAAGCCAAGCCCGAAGACAGAAGATTATTCATGGAAGAGGCAGCCGGTATATCAAAATACAAGGCGAGAAAGGAGTCGGCGGCCAAGAAAATCGAGTCTACCAAGCAAAACTTGGCCCGCCTCAACGACATCATCAGAGAGGTCAAGGGCCAACTCAATTCCCTTTCCCGCCAGGCCAAGAGGGCCGAAGAATTCAGAGCACTTAAGAATGCCTTAAAAGAAGGAGAAATTACTATCGCCGTCCATTCTTATCGCGAGCTCAAATCCGAAGGAGAAAAAAGACAGGCCCTCATGGAAGCCTTGAACAGGGAAATCACGGAAACATCTTCCTATCTTACTGCCTCCGAAGCGCAGATATCCCATCTTAAAGAGAAGATTGCGGAAGAAGAGGCCCAATTCCTGCATCTCCAGGAGGAACTGTACCAATTGAAGAACGATATCCGCCTCCAAGAGCAGGAGATTGAACACCTCCAGGCAAAATTGAGGGATACGCGGTCATGGATCGCCCAAAACCACCATTATGTCGAAGAAACCAAGTCCCGCTTGGGCGAAATGGAAAAAAAGGAAAGGGAAATAACCTTCCGTCTCCATACCAGCGAGCATTCCTTAGAAGAGAAAAAATCGGCCCTCAAAGATTTAGAAGGGGCTCTATTGCAAATCCGTGCCGAAGAAGCACAATCTCAGGCGGAAATGGAGCGGGTAAGGGCTCAGTACGTGAATCTGGCCGCGGAAAAGGCCCGCCTGAAAAACGAGGAACATGCCATTGAACGCATGTTGGAAACGATCGGGCGGCAAAAAGAAAAAGACCAGAGAGAATTGGCACGCCAGCATGACCTTTACGGGGAGGTGGGCCAGAAATTAAAAGAAATGGAAGGGGCCCTCGCCCGAGAAGAAGAGGAGTTCACCACCCTCGAGGGGGAGATAGAAGAAGCCAAAAAAGAAGAGGAAGGCCTCCGGGAGAGGTTGAAAACGCTAGACCATGAAATTACCTCCCTCAAGGAAGCCTTGAGCGGGAAATCTACGCGCCTCAAATCCCTCCAAGAGTTCCACGAAGGCTACGCCTGGTGCAAGGGAACCACCCAGGCCATCATGACCTCCACGAAAAATACCCTCCAGGGACTGGTAGCCCTCGTTGCCGATTGTCTTTCCGTACAGGCCGGATATGAAAGGGCGGTGGAATCGGTGTTGGGAGAAAAACTCGAGTACGTCGTCGTAAGGTCCATGGAAGACGGGCTCGAGGCGATAAACTACCTCAAAGAGGCGGCTTTGGGCCGGGGACATTTCGTCCCCCTCGAACTTCGGCCGGAAGGCAACGGTCGATCCGAAAAAAACCTCCCCCGTGAAATGGATCCCCTCCTCAAGCACGTGAGTGCCCCCACCGATTTTGCCCCCCTCGTCAATCTACTCTTAGGGGATACCTTCGTCGTTGCCGACCTCAAGGAAGCGGTAAATTTCTGGTCCCAAAACGGTTTCCGGGGCACATTGGTTACCTTTGAGGGGGATGTGGTTTCGCCCGGCGGTATTCTCTCCGGGGGGAGCCACGGGGATAAAGAGCGAAGCCTGTTCAAAGACAAGAGGGAAATGTCCGAACTCGCGCAAGAAATAGAAAAACTCTCCCATTTCCTGAAAGAAAGGCAAGCCGCCCGGGATGAGGTATCGCTTACGCTTCAAACCTGCCAGGAGAAGGTGCGTAAACTAACTTTACGCCACCATCAGGTAGAACTGCAATTGAATGGCCGGAAAAAAGACCGGGAAAAAATAACCGGGGAACAACAAAGGATCGAACAGTCGATAAAAACCCTAAAATACAACATAAAAATCAAACTCCAAGAAGAAAAAGAGTTGCAAGAAAAGCAACTTTCCGTAAAGCAGGAATCTTCATCCCTTTCGGCCCAAGAAGGGGCTATTTCCCAAAACCTGGAAGCCCTCCAGAGAAAAGCGAATATGCTCAAACTCCATCGCGAAAAATTGGAGGAGGAAATTACCCATGGCCGGATTGACCTTGCCTCCCTGGAAGAAAAAAGACAAGCCATGCTTCGAGAGAAAGCACGTCTGGCCGAGGAAGCCAAATCTCTCACATTAAACGAGGAAAAGCTTTCCAGGGAAATAAAAAAGGCGGAAGGAGAAATAGAAAAGCTCGAAGGCGAACTTTCAAAATTGAAAGAAAACGTCGTCACCCTTTACGCCGCGCTGAAAAACAAAGAAGAAACCCTATCCCAAAAGAAAGGGCAGAAGGAGGAATTGGTAGCAAGCCTCCAACAGTGGGAGGAAAATTTACGCGCCGCCAATAAAAAATGGGGTGAACTCAAGTCTCAACATCGGGACTTAGAAGAGGAAAGGCGAAATATCCACTACCAGCTCGACGCCCTGGAACACACCATAAATGAGAGGTACGGTGTCAGCTTAAGTCGCATGAGCCTCGAATTTCCCCTCACACAACCGGAGGAGATCAAGGCGTGGGAAGAAAAGGTTCAAACCACAAGGGCCGCCCTGGAAAACTTCGGAGAAGTCAACCTGCTTGCCATTGACGAATATTCGGCCCTTAAGGAACGCTACGACTTCCTTATGACCCAGGCCGCCGACTTGAACCAATCCATCCAGTCTCTTCAGAGAACGATCGCCAAGATCAATCGCCTTTCGAAAGAAAGGTTCGCCCAAACCTTTTCGGCCGTAAACGCGAGTTTTCAGAAATTATTTAACCGCATCTTTCCCGGCGGGCGGGGAGAGTTGATCCTGTTAGACGAAAGCAACCTCCTCGAAACGGGTATTGACATAGAGATACAAATGCCCGGCAAAAGAAAACAACACATCAGCCTTTTGTCAGGGGGGGAAAAGGCCATGGTGGCCCTGTCATTCATACTCGCCTTTGTCCTCTACCGACCCACCCCCTTCCTTGTGCTGGATGAAGTGGATGCCGCCCTCGACGATAGCAACATCCATCTCTTTGCCACCCTCATAAAAGACATCTCTTCCTCTTCTCAGGTCATTATGATCACCCACAACAAGATAAGCATGGAAGCCGCCCATTACCTCTACGGCATCACGATGGAAAAAAAGGGTATTTCCAAAGTGATCTCGGTTTCTCTGGATTAATTTTCCCGTTTACATTAAATGGACCTGGCTTAAACGAAATAGGAGGCCAAAAGGTGAATTTTTTGAAAGGCAATCTAATCGGCAAATTTAAAAAAGGCTTATCCAAGACAAGGGAACTCCTCTTTACCGACATAGAAGAACTTGTCTTCGGCCATAAGGAGATAGACGAAAAGACCCTGGAAGAACTGGAGGAAGCCCTGATTCGCGCCGATGTAGGGCCTTCCTTTACGGAGGTCATTTTAAAACGCGTAAAGGAAGCCAAAAAAGCGACGGCCCTAGGAGAGACGATTAAGGAGGAGATGCGAAAAATCCTCTTGCCCTGTGAGTGTCCCCTCTCGGTGCCGGCACACATTTCTCCTTTCGTCATCATGGTGGTGGGGGTAAACGGGACGGGAAAGACGACCACCATCGGTAAATTGGCGTTTGGATTTCAGGAAGAAGGGCTCTCTGTTCTCCTCGTAGCCGCCGACACGTTTCGCGCGGCCGCCATCGAGCAGCTCTCCATCTGGGGTGAAAGGGCTCATGTCCCGGTCATCAAGCAGAAGGCAAACGCCGACCCGGCCGCGGTGGTGTTCGATGGATTGAACTCGGCCCTGGCCAACAAAATCAGGGTCGTCCTGGTGGATACCGCCGGACGTCTGCATACGAAGGTCAACCTCATGGAAGAACTAAAGAAAATCAAAAGGGTGATGTCGCGCGTAATCCCCGGTGCCCCTCATGAAGTCCTGCTCGTGATGGATGCGACGACCGGGCAAAACGGCATAGCCCAGGCCAACATGTTCCACGAGGCCGTGGGGGTTACGGGCATTGCCCTGACCAAGCTGGATGGAACGGCCAAAGGAGGGGTAATAGTGAGGATTGCCAGTGAATTATCCATTCCCATAAGATTCATCGGTGTGGGAGAGGGTATCGACGACCTCAAACCGTTTAGCGCCGGAGATTTCGTGGAAGCCCTGTTCGAAAGACCCGGAGGGCATTAAATGGCCATCATCGAGTGCGTCCCCAATTTTAGCGAGGGGAAAGATCCAGGCAAGGTAGAAAAAATTGCCGCCTCGGCGGCTGCCGTCCCAGGGGTCAAGGTAGTCGATGTTAACGCCGACAGAGACCATCATCGTTCGGTGCTCACGTTTATCGGCACGCCGGATAAAATAGTCGAAGCCGCGATGGCGGCGGCCCAAACGGCCATTGAGCTCATCGATATCAAATTGCATGTAGGCGTCCATCCCCGCGTCGGGGCCGTAGATGTGGTGCCGTTCGTCCCCCTGGCGGGGGCGACCATGAGCGAGGCCGTGAATTGCGCCCGCGAATTCGGCCAAAAGCTGGCCACGAAGTTTGACCTACCCGTTTTTTTGTACGGAGAGGCGGCCCGCAGCGAACTCCACCGGGAACTCTCCCGCCTCCGTCAGGGCGGCCTCGAGGGTTTGAGCAGGCGGTTGGCTCGGGGCGAAATGGTCCCCGACTTTGGTCCCCGCACCTTAAACGAACGAAGCGGGGCAACCGTGGTCGGCGCCCGCCTGCCCCTCATCGCCTACAATGTAAACTTAGACAGTGGCGATGTAGAGCTGGCCCGACGTATTGCGAAATGCGTAAGAGAGAGGGATGGGGGCTTGCCCGGCGTCAAGGCCTTGGGACTTTATCTGCCGAGCCGGGGCATTGCACAAGTATCTATGAATATAACCGATTACCGGCTTTCTCCCCTCCTCGAAGTCTTCCGAAGGGTGGAGGAGGAAGCGGCGAAAGCGGGGGTAAAAATCCTCTCTTCCGAACTCATCGGCCTGGCACCGGCCGAGGCGCTCTCTCCTGAAATCGCGAGACAGATCCACCTTCGGTCATTTTCTCCCCGCATGATTATCGAACATCATCTTCTTTAACGCTCTATTGCTTTATCCGGCAAACCGTGCTACTGAAGGGCCAATTGCCCCCGTAGCTCAGTAGGATAGAGCACCGGATTCCTAATCCGGGTGCCGCGCGTTCGAATCGCGCCGGGGGCACCAATAAAATCAGGGACTTAGCCAGTTAATGTAGGAACTGCCTCTTTCTTAGTTGATGGAAAGGTATCAAGAGATAGCAGGAGGTTTAAATAAATTTCTTGTCCACTATTCTAAATTTCCTTTTCCAGGGCCTTCTCACGGGCCGAAGAAATCTCAGAAACCTGCCGGTCGAATTCGGGATACTTGCGCCGCAAATGATCAAAACTATTCTTGGATAGCTTGTAGACATCACAGTAAGAAAGCGCCCTTACCGAAGCGTTGCGCTTGACGTTCTTGATCAAGGCCATTTCCCCGAAGGCGGAACCTTCTGCCAACACGGCCACCGTCCTTTCATCAACTATCACTTCGACGCTCCCCGTATTGAGAAAATACATGCTATCACCGTGTTCCCCTTGCCGAATGATAAAATCCCCGGGCAGAAAAACCATCGGTTCCAATTCTTCTATGACCTCGCGGATAAACACTTCATCGGCCTCTTTAAAAACGGAGACCTTCTCCAAAATGTCTCGGTTCAAAAACAAGGCGACCTCCGTCCGGATGGTCTTGGGAAGGAGGGAGAGAAATTCCGCATCTGAGATTCCATGGCGCGTCTCCCACAGGTATCGGTAATAATTTTTTATTCGGTTTTGGAGGGAGGGAGGGATACGTTTGATGCGCATGTAATTGCGGACCTCTTCCAACCGGGCATAGAACCTTGCCCGCGCCGCATCGATGTTGACCACGAGGGTTGCCACGTTGCCCACGATGTAGCCGAACATACCTACCCCGATGATCTGGACGACGATGGTGTAAACGATTTGCGTGTTACTGTCTCGGTTAGGGATGTAGTCGCCATAACCAATGGTGGCAATGGTGGTGATGCACCAGTATAAGGCGCGAAGGTACTGATCCCCGAAGGAGCGGTCGGCTTCCCCGGCCCCCATAGCGATCCAGCCCAGGGCCATGAAATGGGCGACCAGTACAAACCATAGGAAAAATATAATGAGGCGAACGAGGGCCGGGGGAACGTTCACGAGTTCTTTAAGCGATTTGAAAATGACCGGCATCTTCATTAGTTTCAAGAGCCTGAGGGACAAAAACACTTGGTAATAAAAAGAGGAGACGGCATCTCCACCCGAGAGAACAACATAAATGGGCGCCCACGGTACGAAAGCCAGCAAATCGACTACGAACCAGCGTGAGAGATAGTGCTTGGCCACGGCCATCCGATCAGCATGGGTGGTCAAACCTTTTCTTACTTCCGTGTTGAAGTTAACAAGGATATCGACAAAAAAGAGGAAGGTTATTAACCAGTAAAGGCCGTCTACTTGAGCCTGGCGAGATACAAGGCGGTACGAGATAACGAGACTCGAGGCAAAAATGGAAATTACCATCAGAAGATCCCAACCGATTTTTATTCTGCTGTGTTCGGGAAATAAGGGAATCTTCATATCTGGCCACCCCTCGGGGGGAGAAGAAAATTGAGGGGGTACCCATCGCCACCGGCGCAAATGGGAGACCCCCTCCGATCAAAGGCGTTAGATCGTCATCGCTAATCCAGGCATTCTAAATTCATCTCCACCGTAAGCCCGTCGTTATTCATGAGGCGGGCCATCAGCCCTTCCGTCTTCGGTACCTCATAGGCATAGAAATACCTGCAGGTCAGCAGTTTCCCCTGGTAGAAACGCTCGTCTTCCGGGGAAAACCCTTCCTTCAGTTTTCTACTCGCCACCATGGCCTGTAAGAGCCACTGCCAGGCGACAGACACGATGCCGAAGAGCTCCAGATAAAGAGTAGCATCGGCGAGGAATCTCTCCGGATTGCCCTGCTGGGCTATGCCGATAAGAAAGTTCGTAACCTGATCGATCTTGCCTACCAACTCCTCCAGGGCCTGGGCATAAGGTAAAAGCTCAGATACCCCTTTGGCCTCTTCAATCGTCTTTTTCACCTCCGACAGGTAGAACTTATAAGCCCGCCCGTTCTTCATGATGACCTTGCGGCCTAAAAGGTCCAGGCCTTGGATACCCGTCGTGCCCTCGTGAATGGGGTGAATACGTACATCCCGGTAGTACTGCTCGAGGGGAAATTCGTCACAGTAGCCGTATCCACCTAAGATCTGCAATCCGGCACTGCACGAAAGGATACCCATCTCGGATGGGTAAGTCTTTGCCACGGGGGTAAGCAACTCCAAGAGGAGGTTATAGTCCTCCCTTTTCTCCCCTTCCGAGACCTTTTCCATATCGTGGTACTTGCTGCACTGCATGAGAAGCGAGAGAGAGCCCTCCACAATGGCCTTCTGGAAGAGGAGAAGACGTCTGATATCCGGATGTTCAATAATAGGCACCTGAGGTGACAGGGGATCTTTGGCGCTGAGCCTTCTCCCCTGGGGTCTTTCCTTCGCATATTCGAGGGAGGCATAATAGGCCGCCGAGGCAATACAGGCCGCCCCTAACCCAACATCAATGCGGGCCCCGTTCATCATCTGGAACATGTAGCCCAGTCCCTTATTCGCCTCGCCCACGAGCCAGCCTCGACAATCGTCGTTCTCCCCGAAGGCGAGCTGGGTGATGGGGGCACCACGATAACCCAACTTGTGGTAGATACCGGCGCAATTCACGTCGTTGGGCTTCAAAGAACCATCGGGTTCGATTCTCTTCTTGGGAATGATAAAGAGGGAAATACCCCGAATGCCCGCCGGGGCACCTTTAATCCGTCCCAGTGTAAGGTGTATGACATTATCCACCCCGTCATGGTCACCGGCGGAGATAAAAATCTTCTGCCCCTTGATCTTGTAATAACCTTGATCCGTCGGCTCGGCCGTAAGGGTAATATCTGCCAGGGAACTGCCGGCCTGAGGTTCTGTTAAGGCCATCGTGCCCTGCCATTCACCCGCCATCATCTTGGGCAGATACTTCTCCTGGGTCTCCTTGTCGCAGAAGGAAACGATGAGACCGGCCGCCCCCGTGGTCAGTCCGGGATACACGGCGGCAGAATAGTTGGCAGCCGAGAAAATCGCGGTGGGAAGCATCGCCCCCACCATTTCCGGTAACTGCTGCCCACCGTATTCATAGTCGAAGGTCGCGCCGATCCATCCACCCGCCCCGGCCTCCCGCATGATGGTCCTGACCTGGGGATGAACCCTTACCTCCCCTTTCTCGTAGCGGGGTTGATTTCTATCCATCTCTGTAAGTACGGGCTTGAAGAGATCGCGGGCCATCTTCATGGCCGTCTCGAGCACCATGTCGAACACTTCTTTACTGTGATCCGCATAACGCGGATACTGAAGGAGGGATTCTACGTCGAATACCTCGTAAAGCAAGAATCGCAAATTCCGATCACTGATAAATTTTTCTGCCATAATGTCACCGCCTTAAGTTTTCGATCACCGTTGCTACCCCCAGTCCGCCGCCACAGCAGGAACTGAAGAAAC